>Ga0066709_100005928_pt1 | contig 10209 bp, 10 predicted proteins | sample GraSoiAngelo_158_FD_79665 | JGI IMG/M metagenome (GOLD analysis project Ga0066709, IMG submission 79665) | Grasslands soil microbial communities from the Angelo Coastal Reserve, California, USA - 14_1009_16_30cm | ecosystem: Environmental > Terrestrial > Soil > Grasslands | place: USA... | reverse complement strand
CCTGCTGAGCCACTTACCACGGGGAGGACGGGCGCATGAAAGCTTGCGGGTGGGGATGCCGCACGAACTTGTGGTTGAGCTGCAGGTCCGCATAGAAGTGGCTCTCGGGATCGGGATTGCCTGGATGGGATGAGAGGAATACCGAAGCGACCACGGACTTCAGCTCGCACTCGATGCCGGCCCTGGCGCACGCCTGCTTGACCATGACCTGGATCTTCTGCCGTGGTGTGTGCGTCGTGGTCTGGAAGAGGAGCTTCAGCCGCTTGCCGTCCTTGCTCCGGATGCCGTCCGAGCCGCGGCTCCACCCGCCGCCGTCGAGGAGGCGAGAGGCCTTGTCCGGGCTGAACTCCCAGCGCATGCTCGGTGACACGAAGCGGGCCGGTCCGTTGAGGAAGTTCGCCGTGGCCTCGGCCTGGCGTCCCCAGATCTCGGTCTGGACGGCGCCCCGGTCGACGAGGAGCGCCAGGGCGGACCGGACGGCCGAATCGGTCAGGAAGGGATGGACCGTCTTGACGCTCGAGCGCTCGCCATCGACCTCTCGCCACGGATCGGTCTGATTGAGCTGGATGTATTCGGGATTGGCCGTGCGGCCGATGACGACTCGCCCCTTGCCGCCCGTCTCGAGCCGGCGCAGGATCTCGTCTTCCATCGAGAGACCCCAGGCGTAGTCGTACTCTCCGGTCTGGAGCACCGCGCGAGCCGCCGAGACGGCGTCGCCACCGCCCTTGAGCTCGAGCGTGTCGAAGAAGAGACGATTGGCGACGTGATAGCCGGGATTGATCTCTGCCCGGACGATGTCGCCCGGCTTGAAGTCCACGTAGCGATAGGGACCGGTCCCGACGGGCTTCAGGTTTGCGGGCGCCTCGCGCGATCGGCCACCACGATACGGCTCGAACACGTGACGGGGCAAGATCATGCCGGACGCGCTGCAAAAAGCGTCGGCCCAGAACGGCGTGGGGTGCTTGAAGATCAGCTTCACCGCGTGATCGTCCAGCCGTTCGATGCGCTCGATCTCTCGATAGGACCCGGTAGTGGTTGCCGCCGTCGCCATGTCGGCCGCGTATTGCCAGGTGAAGATCACGTCGTCGGCGGTGAAGGGACGCCCGTCGTGCCAGGAGACACCGGGCTTGAGTCGCCAGATGACCCACGTGCCATCCCTCGCGAGGCCACCGTTGTCCAGGGTCGGGACCTCGCGGGCGAGGACCGGCACGACATTGCCCTCGGTGTCGATGTCGGCCAGCGGCTCGTAGAAGACCTCCGACGCTTCGAGGTCCTTGGGAGTCAGGGACAGGTGGGGATTCAGGATGGTCGTCGCCGCCCAGTACAACAGTCGGAGCGGACCGCCGCCGCCTCGACGCGTGGGCGTGAAGCTCGAGGGCCGGGGCTGGGCCCGCGCGACCCCCGCCCCGGCCAACATCTGAGCGGCCAGCGGTGCGGTGAGCCCCAGGCCGACCATTGCTTGAACGAAGCGGCGGCGGGGGAGGTATCCGAGCTTGACCTCTTCGATCAGTTCACGAAGCTCGCGCTCGTCCATAGATGGCCTCCGGCAGATGAGATGGGCTCCGACAGATGGCCTCCGGTGAGGGGCATCGGCGCGATCGCGACATCCTGCGCCGCTGATGACGACGCTGTCAAGGGGCGCGTGACAGACCGAGGACGGTCTGAAGCATCAGCGGAGTCCGCGCTGCCTCGTCGAGGGCCGGGTGGGCGCAGACGAAGAGGAGCTTCAGCCGCTCGTCGGGGAAGACCGCCGATTCCCGCTGGGCACGCTCGGCGACGATCTCGAGCGCCGTCGCGGCCGCGGCCGAGACTTTCGCGTGCCGCGCGGCGTCGACGAGCCGCCGCCGCGCGGCGGCCAGCAGCCAGGCCTCGGGCTTGTCGGAAACTCCGACGCGTGGCCACGTCTCGAGTGCTGCCAGCAGCGCGTCGCCGAGCGCGTCCTCGGCGGCCGCGACGTCGCGCCATGACGCCGCCAGGTAGGCGAGGAGCCTGCCGTACGAAGTCCGGGCCGCCAGCTCCGCCGCGTAACGCGCGCCGATGGCGCGTGCTCAGCCCACCGCCGGGGGCAGGTTGGGGCGTACCTCGACCGTGCCCGTCGCCGCCGCGGGGCAGCGCGCGGCCCAGTCGAGCGCCCGGTCGAGGTCGGGGACCTCGATGACGTAGTAGCCGCCGAGCTGCTCCTTGGCTTCGGCGAAGGGCCCATCCTGCACGTGGCGCTTGCCGTTCTTGAGCCGGACCGTCGTGGCAAGGGGAGGCGGCTGGAGCCCGGCGCCGCCGACCATCACGCCGGCCTCGGTCAGGGCCTTAGTGTAAGCGCGGTAGGCGCCCCAGTAGGCGTCCTTTCGCTGCTCATCGGCGCGGGTGGTGAAGTCGGCCGCGGTTTCATAGATCAGGACTGTGTACTTCATGGGTTGCCCTCCCTCGGTTGTCGAAGTTCCCTTCGCACATCCGCTCCTATGACGTGCGACCGGGGCGCGTTTCGACAACGGCCCCGGTCTGCCGCCGGCGCCGCGGCAGGGCCAGACCGACGAGGAAGACCAGGGCCGCCGGCAACCAGACCCAGCCGAGCTCGCTCCGCATCACGACCAGGCCATGCCGGCTGAAGAACCCGTGGATCGACAGGGGCGAGACGACGATCGGTTGCCAGGGAAGGAAATAGCGCGTGTCCGAGAACGGAGCGAAGAACGCGATCCCCAGGCCGCCGCTGGTCATGGCGTCGAGCAGTCCGTGCGACGCGGTCGCCAGAAAGAAAAACGCCCAGAGCCGCGGTGAGCTTCCACTCGCCAGTCGCGCACGGCGCACGACGGCGGTCATCACCGACGCGAGTCCGGCCGCGAAGAGGAGCGAGTGCGAGAGCCCGCGGTGACCGAGCACGTGATCGTACGGGAGGCCGAGGTAAAGCGAGATGACGTCGAGGTCGGGCACCACCGCGCACAGGGCGCCGAGCGCCCAGAGCGGCACGCGGGCCGGCCCAGCCACCAGCACCGCTCCGATCGCCGTGCCCGCGATCGCGTGCGAGAACACGGTCGGCATTCACTTCACTCCGACGCGGACGCGATAGCTCACGTACCACGGCAGCCCGCGGTCCCCGAGGGTTCGCTCGGCGACCTCGCGGAGCGCCGTGACTCCGAGCTCGGCGTCGGACAGGCCGAGGTCGAGGACGGGGAGCACGAACCCGATCGTCAGGGCGAACCCGATCCAGCGCTCGGCCGTGCATAGCTCGGTGTTGTGCAGGAGGAGCTCGTTGAGATACCGGAAGAGGCCACTGCCGCGCATCCTCTCGACGTGCTCGTCCTTTCCCCACTGCTGCTGCTCGCTCCTGATCCCGTGCCCCTTCCGCAGCGCGCGGACGCGGTCCATGAAGATCGTAAAGGCCCGCTCGGCCTCCCAGTGGATCATCGGTGGCCAGTCGTAGTCGTACGCGGCGAAGACGCCGCCGACGCGCAGGATCCGACCGATCTCCGCCAGAGTGCTCTCGGGCTCGGTATGGTGCAGCGATTGCGCGCAGGTCACGATGTCCGCCACGCCGTCACGGAGTCCGGTCTGCTGCGCGACGCCGGCCTGGAAGTGCACGTTGGGCGACTGGTTGCCGGCTTCCGCGATCTTTCGCATCTCGTCGAGCGGCTCGATGCCGAGCACACGCTCGGCGTGGGGAGCCCAGAGCAGGGCCGAGATCCCCGTGCCGCTGCCGAGATCGACCACGAGCCGCGGGCGCCGCATCTGCGCCAGCTGCAACAGCGCTTCGACGAGGGCCGTCGGAGGCTTGGGACGATAGGCGTGATACTGGGCGCCGAATCCGCTACGCGTGTATCCCGTGCGCCGCGCGTTGAGCAAGGGATCGTGCGCCGGTTGACTCATGCTCGGAGGGACGAGCTCATTTGGTGTTCAGCAGCAACACCCAGTCCTGCTGATCTGGCGCCTGGAATTGGTCCTGCGTTGCCGAGGTGGTCATCCTGCGCCCGGTCCTTGGATCGAACCACTCGGCTCGTTGCCTGTCTCTGACGACGCCCTCCTTCAACCGCATGCTGCCGCCGACGGGCAAATAGACCACTACGAGGTCGCCCTTCTCTGATCGCGATGCGGAGATGTGACGCGCCGGATCGTCTCCTGCCGGCTGTTCGGCGAGCAGCTTGGGGTCCGGTCGCAGCGTCCACCAGGCGATCGAGCCGAAAAACTCCCCGAGGTATCTCATCTGGGTGCTTCCAGGCAAGGACAGAGCTTCGCGCCAAGACTTTGCGACACCCGTGTCTGGATGGTCCGTCGGAGGGGATCCGATGGCCGTGTGCCAGCTCCAAACGCCGTGGGCTCCGTAGCTCACGCCTGCGGTCGGCGCGTTCAGGAGGCTCCAGTAAATGGCTCGGCGCGTGGAGTAGTCGCTGTGTGGGCGGCCCGACTGATATCCGAGGTGTCCCTCGTAGGGCGGTTCCAGGTTGACGATGGGCCGGGGTGGCGGATCCTGCCAATGCTGCATCGGAGGCCCGGAGTGAATCCAGCGCAGCGTGTCGGCGTCGTCGCCGTGTCCACTCTGGTAAACGATGAAGTCGAGCCAGGCCTCATCACGGAAGCGCTCCCAGGGCCAGCGCATGCCCATAGGGTGAGTCGTGACCGGCGCGTGGGCTCGTCCGCCGAATGCCGCTCGCGCGATGCGTTTCCAGCGCTCGCCACTGAATCCTTCGTAAGGATGGTCGCCCGTGACGATCCAGACGACGTGATTGGCCCCGTAGCGCGACTCCAGGTAGCGAATCAAGCGGACCACTTCCGTCTCCGGCAGGGCGTTTCCGGAGTCTACGGGGCGCAGCCCCCAGGTGAGAACGATCGCCGCCAACAACCCGTGGGAGTTTACCGCGTCAACTCGCTCGTCCAGGCGACGGTAGAAGCGGGGATTCATCCTGACCCTGTCTTGTTTCTTGAGGCCGAGGAGCTGGAGCGGCGCGGTCGCCAGTCGGGAGAGAAGTGAGCCCGGTGGTTGAAGCTGGTCCGCCCCGGCGAACGAGACCTCCCCATTCCCGTCTGCCGGCACACCGTTGCGCGGCGCCACCGCGTTGAAGTGCACGACGCTGAATCCCTTGCGCGCGCGATCCGCCAGGTACGCGTTCCAATCCACTTTTGCGCTCAAGATCGCGCCATACCACACTGTGTCGCCCAACCAGAAGAAAGGGGTCCCGTCGGCGTGCTCGAAAAAGCGACCGTTGGCGGAGACTCGCACTGGTCCGTGCTGCAGGAAGCGCGTCCTTCCCGTCGCGTGCTCACAGACGAATTCGCCGCGCCGTCCGTCCAGGCCATCCACCGGTGGAATCGAGCGGGTCCGGTAACGCCACGTGCCGGGCTCGGCCGGCATGAAGCGCACCCGCCAGGTCGCTCCGCCATCCCAAAAGCCCGCGACCGTGACGAACCTTCCGGATGGAGAAGTGAGCTCAACTGTGAGTTCGGTATCGGGTGTCGCCGTCGCGGGGGCACGGAAACTGTGCTCCCAGCGTCCCCAGAGCTGGATCGGCTGGGCGCTGGCGTTGGCGGCGAGGGAGAGCAGGCAGAGGAGGCTGCAGAAGAGCTGGATGGGACGCGTCGCAAGCCTTGTTCGCACAGTGTGAGGCGTCAGCGAGCGGAGCCGCGCCGCGCTAACCTCCGGAGCCGCCGGTGTCGCGCTCGGGCGCCGAGAGCGTCGTGCCGCCGTCCACCACGAGCACGTGGCCGGTGATGTAGCGCGCAAAGTCCGACAAGAGGAAGCGCACGGCGTGTCCGATGTCCCAGCCCGTCCCTTCGATCCCGAGCGCAGAGGCCTTGCGCCGGCGGTCGCGCGCGGCGGGGCTCATGCCCCGCTGATAGACCATGGGCGTGTAGACCGGGCCGGGCGCGACGCAGTTCACCCGGATCCCTTCGGGACCGTGGTCGACCGCCATCGCCCGGGTCAGCGCGATGACCGCGCCCTTGGAGACGGAGTAGGCGGTGAGGCCGCGGGGGCGGAGCGCGGAAATCGACGACACGTTGACGATGGCGCCGCCGCCCGTCCGCCGCATCGCGGGGATGGCGTGCTTGGCGGTGAGAAACATGCTGTCGACGTTGACGGTCATCAACCGGCGCCAGCTCTCTTCGCTCTCGTCGACGACGGAGCCGCGGCTGCCGATGCCGACGTTGTTGTCGAGGAAGTCGAGGCGGCCGAAGCGATCGAGCGCGGCTTCGACCATGGCCGCGCAGTCGGCGGCACGCGTGACGTCGGCTTGAAAGGCGAGCGCCTCGCCGCTGCCCGCCTCGATCATCTCGACGGTCCGCTTCGCGAGCCCGGCGTCGCGGTCGACCACGACGACCCGCGTCCCGGCCCGACCGAGGAGGATCGCGGCGGCCCGGCCGTTGCCGATGCCGTCGCCGGCGGCGCCTCCCCCGGTCACGATCGCGACCTTCCCCGACAACCCCGGACTGTCCGGCACGTCGAAACCGATCCGCGCGTCGGCCATATCGTCCCTCGTGCGGGCCTCGAGCGGCTCGGCCCGGCGGTTGCGGATTCTATCACCGCCGGTGCTAACCCGTCAGCCGAGCGGCACCCGCAGCACGCTGATCGAGTGCGCGGTACGGGCCCATCCTGGCCGGGGCCGTGCTGAGCGCGCTCAAGGGGTCGCGGTGGGGACGGTCGGCGCCCAGGGGCCGGCCACGACCATCGCTTCATCGGCGCCGGGCCAGGGGGGCATCGTGATCCCGAGCACCGTCAAGGCACCGTCCCGCAGTGCGCGGAACTGAAAGTGCGCGCCCAGCGGAACCGTCATGCACACGCCCGCCTCCAGCGCCACCACTTCTTCCTGCTCTCCCTGACGACGCCACATCTCGCCGCGACCGCCCAGCACGTACCAGATCTCCTCGACGGTCCGGTGCGTCACCGCCGTAGAGACCTGGCCCGCGGCCAGCTGGAATTCGGCCATGCCGCCGCCGGCTAGACCGAGCAGGACTCGGACGTCGGAGCCGTCCGGCGCGACGGCGGTACGACGGGCCGGTCGGCGCATGGTCGCGAACGGCGTCATGGCGTCGTCACGGGCGAGACGGTGAAGGGAGTCGGTCGTGTCGGATCACGGCGCCCGCCGGACGGTATAGGACACGAGCTCGTCGATGCGGTCGCCCTGGGCCGAGACGATGCGCTCGCGCACCATGCTCTTCACCTCGGGGGCGTACCACGCCTCCGAGGCGATGCGGTCTGCGCCGTCGCGACAGACGACGTACAGCGTCAGGAAGGCCCCGGCCTGGACGTTCAGCGTCGTCTCCGCGGCGACGGTGCAGCGGCGATAGAAGTCCTGGACACTCCCGTCGCCGTCCTCGCGACGGTAGCTCAGCTCCCACGACTTGCCGACCCGGAGCGGCCAGTCATACGCGATCGCCGGCGTGCGCCGGAGCACGACGGCGCCGTTCTGCTTTTCGAGATGCCAGCCGAGCGTGGCCTTCACGTAGTAGGTCTGCCGCGAGCCCGACCGGACGACGTAGTGCGTCACGTCGTCGACGTTTTCCTCGCCCTCGACGCGTCGAACGTAGGTCCCGCCGCCGGTCGGGGTCTGCCAGCGCAGCCGCCACTCGTCGCCCGGCGTCCAGACTGGCAGGGCCCACTCGCGGGCAGCGGCGCCCGGCGCCGGGAATGCCGCCGCCGTCTCCGGGGTCGGTGTCGCGCGCGACGTCGTGGGCGTCGCCCGCGACGGCTCCAGCGTGAGCCGACGGTTCTCGCGATCGATCGTCACCTTGAAGTGGTTGAGGAAGTCGCCGCCGAGGAGGCCGTCGACGCCCGGCATGTGCGCCAGCCCATCGAAGACACCGACGTCGATGCCCTCGACCGCGGCGTCGCCGATGCTCAGCGAGCGAACCCTGACGAACGGCAACGAGAAGCGCTGTCCCCCGACGACGACCCCCACCATCTTGGGAGCGTCCGGCGCGACCTCGATCCCGGCGCGCTGGACGAGCGCCGGCCGGACGATGGTGGTGCTGGCGCCCGTGTCGAGGAGCAGCGTTGCCGCGGCACCGTTGAGGAGTGCCGGCACCAGGACCACGGCGCCGGCGACCTGGATCGGCACATTGCTCGAGCGCGCGGTCGGCGCGAGCTGTCCCGTGGCGAGCGGCCTGACCTCGAGCTCGCGCTTCACGGCGTCTTGCGCGCAGCTCCGGAACCTGGCGAGGTCGTCGATATTGCTCGGCGACACCTGCGTACGCAGCCGTCCCTGGTCGTCGAAGCCGAGCACGCGCACGCCCGGGTACTTCTTCTCGCACGGCGCGATCGCGCGCATGACGAATCGCTCGCGATCCGCCCGCGCCGGCGGCGCCGAAGCGCAGCCGGCCGCCAGGAGAACGAGGGCAAGCGGCGCCGCGAGTCTGGTCCGCATGTCGCAAGACCAGTGTAGCCCGGGGACGCGCGTCGGCACTACAGACCGCGTACGACGACTCGCCGGCCCCGATGGGAAGTGTCGCCGTGCGGCGACGCACAACCGCGTGCAATATTTGACCCGACGCCGAGCGAGAACCTATGGTGGATCTATCCCAGTTTCGCGCGAGGGAGGACCATCATGGCCGACGTCACTCCGTCCCAGGCGACACCAGTCGCGACACGATGCGCGCGATGCCAGTCGGCGCTGAGCGAGAGCGATCGCGTCACCGCGGAGGACCGCGTCTTCTGCCGTACCTGCTACGACATCCTCAAGCTCCAGCTCCGGAGCAGCGTGACGAGCATGTCACAGGACGTCAACTATCCGATGGCGGTGGTGGGCGCCGTCCTGGGCGGCACCGTCGGGGCCCTCGCCTGGTGGGGCGTCACCGTGCTCACCAAGATCGGCTTCGGCCTCGTGGCGGTGGTCATCGGCGTGCTCGTTGGCCACGGAGCCCTGCGCTTCGCGGGCGGCAAGCGAAGCGTCGGACTGCAGGCGATCGCGGTCGTGGTCGGCGCGCTGTCCTTCCTCGTGGCCGCCTATCTGGTCAACATGACGTTCATCAACGAGGTGCTCGCCCAGCGTGGCGAGACCTGGCGGGTGACCTTTCCGCCGATGGGGCTCGGCATGTTCTACAAGGTCCTGGCGGCCAATTTCGGAATCATGAAGGTCGTCTTCCTCGGGGTGATCGTGTACGAGGCGTGGTTCATCCCACGCCCCATCAAGCTCGTGAAGTCGTGACCGACACGAGCGAGACCGAGCGCCAGTCGCGCGAGATCGAAAACCTGCGCGCCTCGTCCCGGTCCCGGACTGCTGACGGAGGAGCTCGCAACCGCATAGCCGCACCGGGTCGGCGTCGCACGTTGGCCCCGTAGCCCCCCTCCGAGTACACTGCCCTGTCGGGAGGAAGGTCATGACCGAGACCGGCAGGGGCGAGATCGTCTGGCGACCGACCCGGGAGTACGCGGAGCGCACGCGCATCGCGCGGTTCATGCGCTTCCTCGGTGTCGGCTCGCTGGAGGAGCTCCAGCGGCGGAGCGTCGCCGGCCCGGACTGGTACTGGGACGCGGTGGTACGCGACCTCGGCCTGCGCTTCACGCGTCCCTACGCCCGCGTGCGTGACGTCTCGCGCGGGGTGCAGTGGCCGCGCTGGTTCGAGGGCGGTCTGATGAACTTCAGCGACAACTGTGTCGACCGTCACATCGACGCCGGCCGGGGCGAGCAGGCGGCGCTCATCTGGGAAGGCGACGACGGCCGGAGCCGCACGCTGACCTACCGCGAGCTGGCGCGCGAGGTGAACCAGCTCGCCAATGCGCTCAAGCGGCTGGGCGTGGGCGAAGGCGACCGCGTCGGCGTGTTCCTCCCGATGTCGCCCGAGGCGGCCATTGCGACGCTCGCCGTCGTGCGGATCGGCGCGATCTACACGCCGTGCTTCTCGGGCTACGGCGCCCAGGCCGTCGCCTCACGGCTGCAAGACTGCGAGGCGAAGGCGCTCGTCACGGCCGACGGCTTCTACCGCCGCGGCCAGGTCGTGAGGATGAAGGAGACCGCCGACGAGGCCGTGGCCGCATCGCCTTCGATCGAGCACGTGGTCGTCTACAAGCGGCTCGGGCGCGAGATTCCGTGGACCGAGGGGCGCGATGCCTGGTGGCACGAGCTGATCGGCAGGGAGTCGGACGCCTGCCCCGCGCTGCCCGTCGAGTTTGACCGCCCGTGCCTCATCATCTACACGTCCGGCACGACGGGCCGGCCGAAGGGCGCGGTGCTCACGCAGGGCGGCTTCCTCCTCAAGTGCGCCCACGACTTCGGCTACCTGATGGACGTG
>Ga0066709_100005927_pt1 | contig 10209 bp, 3 predicted proteins | sample GraSoiAngelo_158_FD_79665 | JGI IMG/M metagenome (GOLD analysis project Ga0066709, IMG submission 79665) | Grasslands soil microbial communities from the Angelo Coastal Reserve, California, USA - 14_1009_16_30cm | ecosystem: Environmental > Terrestrial > Soil > Grasslands | place: USA... | reverse complement strand
TGGCGTTCCCGCCCGGTCGGTGTCGCTCAGGTCACGGCCGTGAAGGATCGGGATGTGCAGCGCCGCTATGTACCCCTGGGTGGTGTGACGAACATCAACCTCCGGCTGCTCCGACATCGGCACTAGAGGACGGCCTTCGACAGCGATGGGTTGATGCGAGCCTCCCGTAAGAGGAACGTCGTCAACCACGCCCGCGGATTCGACACCCGGTAACGTTCGCACCCGCTGCAGCACTTGCTCGAAGAACCTGACCTGCTCGGCTGGCGTGGGAAATTTCGTCCGGGAGACCATAGCGGTCAGGGTCAAAACATGGCGCGACTCGAACCCTGGATTCACGCCCTGAAGTTTCTGAAAACTGCGGATCATGAGGCCTGCGCCAATCAGCAAGATCAGCGAAAGAGCGACCTCTGACACGACCAGAATGCTGCGGGTTCGATGCCCCCCTGAATCGCTGTCGGTGCGTCCTAATCCTTCTTTTAGAGACTGGCTGACGTTTCCCCGCGTTAGGCGCAGACCCGGAAGAACTCCCGCCAAAATCCCGCTGGCAAAGGAAATCACGGCCGTGAAGGCAAGGACCTTGGCATCCAGCCCGACTTCAATTGATTGAGGAAGCTTGTCCGCCAGGAAGGCCATGATCAGCCGGACGCCGATATGGGCCCATGTCAATCCAAGTAGCCCTCCCGCGATGGCAAGCAGCACAGACTCAGTAAGGATTTGCCGCAGCACGCGGGCTGAGCTGGCGCCCAGAGCGGTTCTAATCGCAATTTCCTTCTGGCGGCTGAAAGTCCTGGCCAGTGCAAGGTTGGCCACATTGACGCTGGCGATGAGAAGCACGAACGCCACAGCCCCCAATAAGACCAGCAGCGCCGGGCGCACATCACTGACCAGATCGTCGTGCAGCGGCACAACCGCCGCGCCCCAACCTTTGTTGTCCTCCGGGTACTGCTGTTCCAGCCGGCTGGAGATTGTGTTCATCTCTGCCTGAGCCTGTTTCAAGTCGATGCCTGGCTTGAGACGGGCGACAACGATGGAGTGATGCTCTCCCCGGACGGCGCGTTCTTTGTCTGTCCAGGCCATCGGCGTCCACATCTGGGCAAAGTCGGGAAAGCGGAAGCTGGGCGGCATGACTCCGGCAACCAGGTAGCTCTGCCCGTCCATGTTGATGTGGTGCCCGACGATGTCAGCATTCGAGCCGAAGTGGTCCTGCCAGAAACGGTGGCTGAGAACCACCACGTGCGAGCGGCCTGGTTGATCTTCCTCTGGAAAGAACACACGCCCCAGCATCGGTTGAACGCCCAGGGTCGCAAAGAAGCCCGACGACACCGCGCTGGCGTCGACCTGTTCAGGTTTCTGGCCGCCGGTCAGAGTGAGACCGCCGTGATAGTTGTAGATCGCCATCTGCTCGAAGACCTGGTTCTGGCTCTGCCAATCCAGGTAGTTGGCCGCTGACACGGCGAACGTGGTCATCCCGGGGAAACTCTTGGCCGGCGGCACGTGCCAGATCCGAACCAACTGGGCGGGGTTCTTGAACGCAAGCGGGCGGAGTAGCACGCCGTTCACCACGCTGAAAATCGCCGTATTGGCGCCGATTCCCAGCACAAGGGTGATTACCGCAACGGCTGTAAAGCCGGGACTCTTACGAAGTTGCCGAACCGCGTAGCGAAAATCTTGAAACATTCCATTCATGACAATCCCCTACTCAAAGCGCAATGCCACCATGGGTTCGACCTTTGCGGCGCGCCATGCGGGAAGGAAAGCTGCTCCGGTTCCAACAAGTGCGACGCAGGTGATCGCCCACGCAAAGCTGAGCGGATCGAATGAAGACAACTGATAAAGCATCGAGCCAAGAAAACCAGAAAACAGTAGCGCGAGCGGAAAACCCACCACCGTACCCGCCATGCTGACCAGGAGGCTTTCGCGCATAACCATCCAGAGCAGCTCGCCACGTTGGGCTCCAAGCGCCATGCGAGTTCCGATTTCGCGGGTGCGGCGGTTCGTCCGATAGGACAAAGTGCCATAGAGCCCGGTCGCCACCAGCAGCGCTGCGAGTGCGCCGAAAAAGCCTCCGAGTCGCGCGAACATTCGTGGTTGCGAGTAAGACTCTTCGAACTGGGCGCGCTGGGTCATCGGTTTGACCAGCGGCACGTTGGGATCGATGTCGTGAACCGTGCGACGAATCGTCAGCAGCAGGTTCAGCGGTTCGCCGTTGACCCGGACCTCGAAGTGCATCGTCTCTCCGGCGTTCACGTTCTGAAAGCCCGCGTAATAGGCCATCGGCCTGGGCTTCTCATCGACGCTGGTGTAGTTGTTGTCTCTCACCACGCCGATGATCGTTCTGTTGTCGCGAACCTTGTGTCCCAGGGGATTGGTGTTCGGCAGGAAGCGCTTCACAAAGGTTTCATTCACTATCGCAACAGGTAGAGAGGACGGAGTGTCAGCGTCGGTGATGTCGCGGCCTTCAAGGATTGGGACTCGGAGGACGTGAAAGTAGTCGGGCCCGACGCGGTTGCTGCGCACGCTAGCGCCAGAGCCAAACTTTTGTTCGAGCTTGACTCCATCCACATCGTCCGGGTTGTTATTGCTCCATCCCGACCCGACGCGGTTCTCCATCAGCGTGGCGGATTCCACACCGGGCAGTGCTCGAATGCGGTCGAGGAGAGTGCGGTAAAAAAAGGACGTTTCCTGGATGGTATGAGCGTTCTGTGGAGTGATGCCAAAGACGAGCAGACCATCGGCATTCATTCCCAGGTCTTGCGCGTCGTAGTTTCGAAGAGTACGCAGGAGAAGTCCTGCGGCAACCATGAGTACGAGGCAAATTGCCACTTGAGAGGCCATGAGGACTCTGCCGCCAAGCAAGCGCCGGCTGTTTTGCGTGATGTTTGTGGCGGTATCGCGGAGCACGCCGGAAACGGGGACGCGCAGCGCCATCCATAGCGGCACAAGGCTAAAGGCAAGAGCACTGGTCGCAGAAATACCAAGAGTGAAGAACAATACGTTGCGATTCGGCTCTAGACCGGTTTCGATTCCCGACCAAGCTGCCAGCGCGTCGGTGGCAACCACCGCAAATCCCCAACCGAGAGCCGCCCCGGCCATTACCAACAACGAACTCTCAGTTAAGAGCTGGCGGAAAAGGTGCCTTCGCTCCGCGCCGATCGCCATACGCAGGCTGAATTCACGCTGTCTCACCTCATTTCGAGCCGTGATCAACAGGGCTACATTGCTGCAGGCAATGAGCAGAACTAGAAACACCAGAGCCATCAGGATGCGCACGGGCTCGCGATATTGCTGGTTGTAGCCCTCGATTCCCTTGGCGGGATCAAAACTCAGCAGCGGCTTCCACTGTTTTGAATCAATCGTGCCAACGCCTATCTTGGCGGCTTCGCCGAACGTGGATTGCAGCGCAACCTGTGCCTGCTCTGGCGTGACTTGCGGGCGGAGCCGCGCGACCAGCGGCAGGCACCACCATTTCGGCGTACCGTACAGCGAATTTATGTTTGCCGGTGCAGCCCAGGCGTTGAGTTCCGGGCGACTTTGCAGCGGAATCCAGAAATCGGTTGAGGTCGCCGGCTCAATTCCATGAAATCCTCGCGCCGCAAGTCCCACGATTGTGAACGGGACATTCTTGATGAAGAACGTTGTCCCGAGAATTCCAGAAGCTCGCGCGAAGCGGCGGGTCCAATAGTCGTAACGGATGACCGCGACCGGGGAGTGGTCTTTTTCATCGTCGGCAGAAAAGCCGCGGCCGAGAAGGATTTCCGCGCTGAGGCCGGAAAAGAAGTTTCCACTGACTTCGTCTCCCTGCGCTTCCTCGGGCGTGTCGCCGTAGCGAACGGCGACCTTGCCGATACTCAGCGGAGCGTAGGCGATCAGATCTTGCAAGACATCATGGCGCTCGCGTAACGCTTCGAACACAGGCTCCGAAAAAGAGGTATCGCTATTTCCTGTATTCCACGCGCCCGGAGGCTGGTTGCCGGCGACAGTCTGCAAATAGTAAAGTCGATGCGGATCACGCACCGGCAGCGTGCGCAACAACACGGCATCCATCACACTGAAAACGGCCGTGTTCGCTCCGATGCCCAAAGCCAGAGTTGCAACCGCTACAAGCGCGAAGCCGGGGCTCTTGCGCAGTGGCCGCAGAGCGTAACGAACGTTTTGGAGAATGCCGGTCATATTTGTTCTCATTCGTAGCGCAAAGCCACTACAGGATCGACTCTGGTTGCGCGGCGCGCCGGGATGTAGCAGGCAGCCAGAGCAACCAGCGTCAGCAAGACGGCGACTCCGCTAAAGGTAAGCGGATCGGTGACCCCTACTCCATAGAGCATGCTGGTCATGAGACGGGTGAGGCCGAACGCGGCGGCCAGGCCTACAGCCACTCCGAGTCCAGCAAGTTTCCCCCCGCGTCCCAGGATCAAACGCAGAATGTCTCGAGGCTCCGCGCCTAAAGCCATGCGGATGCCGATCTCATGCGAGCGCTGGCCGACGACATAAGAAATGACCCCATAGATGCCCACGCTTGCCAGCAACAGGGCTAACACAGCGAAGGACACAAGCAGGATCATCGAGAATCGTTGCGAGGCCACCGAGTCGGCGATCATGGAATCCATGGTTTGTGCACCGAAGATGACTTGCTGGCTGCTCATCTGCACGCTGGCGCGGTGGATGGATTCGAGAAGGCCCGAGACACTAGCTGCGCGGACTATCACGCCGGAGCCTGACGGAGTCATGGCGACGAACTCGTCCGGCATCTGCATGCAGGGGATATAGAGTTCAGCGCGGAGCGACTGTTGCTCGTCCGTATTCAGGCCCCACTGCTTGACGTGGCCGACCACGCCGACGATTTCGGCCAGCTGGCCCTTCTTGCTCGGCAGGTGGATTCGCTTGCCCACGGCGTCCTGGCCGGGGAAAAACTTCTCGGCAAACATCTCATCGACCACGACCACGAGCGGGGAATGATCGTTGTCTTGCTGCGCAAAGAACCGGCCGCGCCGCAACGGGATGCCCATCGCTTTCAGATAATCGGGCTCGACCATGTAATCGATGGCCCAGTTCATGTCGTTCTCGTTGGCGGGCTTCGGTTGACCTTCAAGCCAGAAGAGTTGTTCGTCGTCACTGCCAAGAGGAACCGCGCCCCAGGTTTGCGAAACGGCCTGGATTCCGGGCACCGCGGCCAGCCTTTCATCGAAGTCTCGAAAGGCGGCGCGGACCGCGTCCGGCTTGGCATGCATCATTGAGGGCGGGAGGGAAAGTCCAAAGGTGAGCACATTGTGCGGGCTGAAGCCGGGATTGATGCTCCACAGCTTTGCCAGGCTGCGGATGGTGAGTCCCGCGCCAATCAAGAGCACAAGGGCCAGCGCCATTTCTACTACTACGAACACACTCTGGGTTCGAGAGCGAGCACCGCTTGCGCCTCGGCCGCCTTGTTTCAGCGTTTCGTGCAAGTCAGGCCGCGCGGTCTTGAACGCGGGCGTGAGTCCAAAGACAATTCCTGCCAGCAAGGAGATGATGGCGGTGAACAGCAATACATGGGAGTCCAGTCCAACTTGTTCTGCACGAGGCAGCGCCGCAGGCAAGACACCGAGGGCGGCCCGCGTTCCCCATGCGGCGAGGAACAAGCCGAGTCCTCCACCCATGAGTGCCAACAAGATACTTTCAGTAAGCAACTGACGCACGACGCGCGCCCGGGTCGCTCCCAGGGCGGCACGAACCGCGAATTCGCGCGTGCGGCTGGTCGAGCGGGCCAACAGCAAATTGGCAACGTTCACGCACGCAATCAGAAGGACAAAGCCAACTGCCGCGAGCAGCACGAGCAGCAACGGACGCACATTGCCGATCATCATGGCTTTCAGAGGAGTGAGCTTCGCTGTGATCCCTTTGTCGGCATCGGGGAAGGCGTTGGCAAGATTGCGAGTGACGCCGTCCATGTCAGCCTGGGCCTGCTGCAGCGTTACGCCCGGCTTGAGGCGGGCGATGCCGTGGAATCCCAGGCCTGCGCCGCGCTGCAGCAACAGTGGATTGCTCCACTGACCGATGGGCGCGTAAACGTCCGCTTCGCGGAAACCAGGAACGTTCATATGCAAGCTCGCGGGGATGACTCCCACGATGGTGTAGTCCCTGGCGTCGAGCGTGATGTTTTTTCCGAGGATGTCAGGGGCGGAGCTGAGCTTGCGCTGCCACAGTCCGGCGCTGATGAGAGCGACTGGACCGGCTCCGACGCGCTCTTCATCTTGCGCGAAGGTGCGGCCAATCACCGGCTTGATGCCTAACACCGTGAAGAAATCGGACGAAACAAAATCGGCATTGACCTGCTCGGCTTCGCCGATGCCGGTGAGACTGAACGCATATGTACGCGAGAGGGCCATGGAGGAGAATGTGTGATTGTCCTTCTGCCAGTCGCGGAAATTTGGATAGGAAACGGAGCCGCCTTCGAAGTTGGGCTTGTTCTCGTGCAGAGTGATCAGTTTATCCGGCTCAGGAAAGGGCAGAGGGCTGAGCAAAACGCCGTTGATCACGGAGAACAGTGCGGTATTGGCTCCGATACCGAGGGCCAGAGTGATCACTGCGATCGCGGTGAAGGTGGGACTCTTCATCAACATGCGGCAGCCGTAGCGAATGTCTTGCAGCAGAGTTTCCATATCCAGCCTCGAAACTTTATTCGTACCGCAATGCGATCATGGGATCGACCGTCATCGCCCGGCGCGCGGGCACACAGCAAGCCGACAACGACACTGCCGCCACCAGAACAGCTACGCTGATATACGTGATCGAATCCACCGGGCCGACGCCGTAGAGTTGGCTGGCCAACAGTCGCGTTAGCAGAAACGCCCCCACCAAGCCAAGTGCAATACCAGTGAAGGAGAACTTGGCACCCTCCTTCATGACCAGCCACAAGACATCACCACGCCGTGCGCCCAAGGCCATGCGGATCCCCATCTCGCGAGTACGCTTCGATACGAGGAAAGCCAGCACGCCATAGATCCCGACCATTCCCAGCACAAGAGCTACGCCGGCAAATATCCCGAACAGAAGCGTCGTGGACGCCGGAGTGGATACGGCCTCCGAGACAACCGTACTCATGCTTTTGATTTCGCTGACGGGGACCTCCGGGTTCAGCGCCGTAACCGTGCTGCGAAGCAAGGTCGCCGCTTCTGGCGCGCCCGATGTTGTCCGGTATGCGATCGTCATTTCCGCAGGGACTCGTCCGTCTTCCATGGTCGCTTTGGGGCTATAGGGCACGTAGACCGTGCCATTGATCCAGTCGGGTACGATTCTTTGGAGATCGTAGGCGCGCACGTCGGCAAATACTCCGACCACCGTCCGCCATTCGCTTTCTCTAGCGAAACGGACGTGTTTGCCAACGGCAGTCTGTCCCGGCCAGAATTTCTCTGCCGTAGCCGCGCTCACGACTACCACAGGTGCATTGCTGGACTCGTCCGCATCGGTGAAATGCCTGCCCGACACGACGGGGATTCCCATGACGTGAAAATAGTCGTGAGTAACCGCTTCAAGCCACATAAGAGGTGAAAGCCCCGCGGTAGCAGGGACATAGTCTTCAAGGTCGACCGAGCGCTTGGTCACGCGCCCTTCCAACGGAAGATTGTTCACGAGCGCCACGCCACTTACTCCAGGAGAGCTCTGAATCTTCTCCAACAAGACACGATAGAAAGCCAGGCATCGGCCCGGATCATTGCAGAACGATTGGTTGGGCGTGATGCGCGCTGTGACCACACTGTCGGATTGAAAGCCTGGATTTATGTGCGACAAAGCCCAGAAACTTCGGATCAGAAGTCCTGCGCCAACAACCAGCAACATGGCAAACGCAATTTCACCGATTGCCAACGCTCCGCGCAGACGCTGAGACACAGAGACTGCGGCGCCCCGTCCCCCAGACTTAAGCGAATCCGTAGGCGCGGTGCGCGAAGACTGAAGCGCTGGAGCGAGGCCGAAGAGAAAACCGGTCAAGATGGTGAGTCCGGCGCTAAAGGCCAGTACGCGCCAGTCCATTTGCACATCGAGAAGCCGCGGAGTGTCGGAAGGCAGTGCGGCTTTCAGCAAAGAAAGTCCCAAGGTGGCTAGAACCAGGCCAAGCAAACCGCCAAAAGACGCCAGCACCACACTCTCAGTGAGTAGTTGCCGTGCAATCCGCTGCCACCCGGCGCCCAGAGCAGAACGAATGCCGATCTCTTTTTCCCGGGTCGCGGCGCGTGAGAGTGTGAGGTTCGCAACATTCGCGCACGCGATCATGAGGACCAATGCCACAGCTCCCAGCAAGATAAGCAGCCGTGTGCGCACATCTGCGACCATGCCGTTTTGCAACGGCACTGCACTGACATCGGCGTTCCAGGCCGAGGGCATCGGCCATGGAAACAGCTCGCGCACGTGAGACTGGAAGATTCGAATCTCAGCATGCGCCTGCTGAATGGTTGAACCGGGACGAAGCCGCCCGATCACGGGCATAAAGTCGTCCGCCCAATAAGCGTGGTCTCGAGGGTCGTTATGCAACGGCATCCATACTTGTGTTTTCGCCGAGGGGAAACGGAAGTCCGCTGGCATAACGCCAACGACTTGACGGCTTATACCCTCGAGCTCGATGGAGCGGCCAATAATATTCGGGTTTTTCTCGAAGCGCTGTTCCCAGAGGCCATGGCTCAGGATCACTGCGTTGTCCTGGCCAACACGATCCTCGCCGGGATAAAAGATTCGCCCCAGTTCCGGCCGCGCACCCAAAATAGAAAACAGTTCAGCGGAGACCAGGGCGCCAGTCAGGCGGACTGGCTCTTCACGTCTGGTCAAATTGAACTCGTGGCCCTCGGCGTAGCCACCGACGTCCATCGTATGAATCTGCTCACGCATCGCAACCAGCGCGCCCTTCGGATACGTGCCGGTCACGCTGACCAGTTGCTCGGGCTTGCAATACGGCAGAGGCATGAGGAGGATTCCGTTCACCAGGCTGAAGATAGCTGTGTTGGCTCCGATGCCTAACGCGAGCGTAAGAACCGCCACCACGGTGAAACCGGGGCTCTTCCGCAGCTGGCGCACGGCATAGCGGATGTCCTGAAACAGTCCACTCATCTTGGTCTCCTACTCGTAGCGCAACGCCACCATGGGATCGACCTTCGCCGCACGACGTGCGGGCACGGCACACGCAATCATCGACACGAATCCCAGCACTGCGATCACACCCAGATACGTGAATGGGTCGAGGCGCGAGACGCCGAAGAGCAGCGTGATCAGAGAGTGGCTGGCGATTGCCGCTCCACTGAGCCCAATCACCACGCCGAGTCCGGTCATGGTCATCCCTTGGCGAACTACTAGGGCGAGGATGTCAACGGGCGTCGCGCCTAATGCCGTCCGTAATCCGATCTCGCGGGTGCGTTCTGTGACGCTGCCAGAGAGCACTCCATAAATTCCTGTGGCCGCGAGCACTAGCGCTGCCAGGCCAAAGGCCTCGAACAGGATCAGCACAAAATGCCGCTCGGCCTCCGAATTGACGAGGAGGTTGTCCATGGTGGCGACCCGCACGATCGCCTGATTCCTGTCCACGGACCAGATGGCCTTTCTGATAGCGGGAGCCAGCGCCGCCGCGTCGCCGGACGTGCGGATCACCAGCGACTGCACGTTGTCTACCCAGGACCACTGTGTAGTTGCGGTGTAGAACGCATCTGATTGGCTCAGTGCCAGGGATGCCTGCTTTACATCTCCGACTACCCCGACAATCGCGGCCCACGGCCGGTCTGCGTGCCCAATGTCGGGACCGATGCGAACCCGTTTCCCGAGCGGATCTTGGCCGGGAAACTTGCGCTTGGCAAATGATTCGCTGAACACTACCGCCTGAGGCGCGCCGGCCACATCGTGCTCGTCGAGCAAGCGACCGCGAAGTAGCGGAATGCGCATCGCCTCGAAATAGCCAGGACTCACGGCATAGCGAAGCGCGGCCTCAGAATTGTCATTCGGGTCCAACTCGAACTGAACTCCGTAGGTTTCAAAATCGCCGCTCAGCGGCAACTGACTGGTGAACGTCGCCGCCGTTACGCCAGAAACCTGGCGCACCGCTTCGAGCTCCTGCGTGAAAAAGCGCGCCCGAACACTATCGGCGTCGTATTTGTGACCGGATTCCGGCACCTGCATGGTAATCACGTGGGGCGCATCGAACCCGGGGTCGATGGCGTACAAGCGCGGCAGGCTGCGCACGATTAACCCCCCACGAACCAG
>Ga0066709_100005926_pt1 | contig 10210 bp, 8 predicted proteins | sample GraSoiAngelo_158_FD_79665 | JGI IMG/M metagenome (GOLD analysis project Ga0066709, IMG submission 79665) | Grasslands soil microbial communities from the Angelo Coastal Reserve, California, USA - 14_1009_16_30cm | ecosystem: Environmental > Terrestrial > Soil > Grasslands | place: USA... | reverse complement strand
GGGCCTGACCGGGCTGTGGCAAGTAAGCGGTAAAAACAAAACAACATTCAACGAGATGATCGCCATGGATCTGTTCTATCTCAAGAACATGTCAATCTTGCTCGACCTCAAAATCATGCTCAAAACCTTCACCGTCATCGCCGAACAACTGTTCGAATCCCGGTCGGCGGGGCAATGCAAACGTCAGGAGCGAGACTCCCGGCCACCCACAGCATTTGGGCGGCAATATGAAGGCGATCGTTTACCTACTACGCAAATTTTGCGTACCTGACGGGAATCATCTCGAAACTATGAAAAACCCAGTCACGGTTGGCGTCCTTGGATGCGGTTATTGGGGACCTCTTTTGGTTCGCAGCTTCAAAGGTCTTCCTCACTGCCGTCTCAAGGCAGTGTGTGATGCAGACGTCGCCCGCGTAAAACATGTTTGCGCGTTGTATTCGGACCTCGAGGGGGTTACTTCTCCGCAACAGCTCATCACGGCATGCGACCTCGACGCCGTTGTCATTGCCACTCCGGTAAAAAGCCATTATCCGCTGGCGAAGGCGAGCCTCCTCGCTGGCAAGCACACATTTATCGAAAAGCCAATGGCGACTTCTTCCCAGGAGTGTGAGGAATTGATCGACATCGCCGAGTGCAAGGGCCTGGTTTTAATGGTCGATCACACGTTCCTGTATTCGGCTCCCGTACGAAAAATCGTTGAAATAGTTCAGGCCGGAGACCTTGGCGAGATCCGCTATATTAATTCACGGCGTCTGAATCTGGGTTTGTTCCAAAAGGACATCAATGTCGCTTGGGACCTGGCGCCTCATGATATTTCCATCATTCTGCACATTCTCGGCGAATTCCCAGTTGGGATTAACTGCCAGGGCAACGCCCATGTCACCCCACAGGTGGAGGACGTGACCAACATGTCGCTGTTCTTCCCGCACAAGCGATTCGCCACCATCCAGAGCAGTTGGCTCGAACCGAGAAAAATCCGCGAAATGACCATCGTTGGCTCACGACGCATGATCGTGTACGACGATCTGCGAACGCGCGAAAAAATCCGGATCTACGATGTCCGGGTAGAGCGACCGCCGCACTATGACACGTTCGCTGAGTTTCAGTACTCGTATCACTACGGAGACAGCTACATCCCGCACCTGCAGCAGGAAGAACCGCTAACTTTGGCCTGCCGACATTTTATTGATTGCATCGAAACTAATTCTGCGCCTATGACTAGTGGGCGCCAGGGCCTGGAGTTGATTAGGGTGCTTGAGGGAGCTTCTGCTTCTCTCAAAATGAATGGCGGGCCATTCATTTTTGGCAGCCCCAATGGCCCCGCGATGCCTCGGCTACCAATCGGAAACGGATCGGCTCATTCCCGTAAACCTAAGAAGACGCGAAGAGGGCCGAGGCGGGCAAGAAATGGGGTGGCGACCCTATTTGAGAACGCATGACGATTCGGGCAATCAACATTTTTTCGGTCGCGCGTTCACTCTAAACCCACCCGAATTGGAGAGGTGTCTTACCGCAAGAACCAAAGCGACTGTCCCCGTCCACCTCTTCGGGCAACCGGCGGACATGGACCCGATTTTGCAGTTCGCGCGCGCGAACGAGCTATTTGTCATTGAGGACGCTGCTCAAGCTCACGGGGCGCTTTATAAGGGTCGGAACGCAGGTGCGATTGGCGACGCCTGTTGCTTCAGTTTTTATCCGGGAAAAGTTCTTGGCGCTGGCGAAATCTTGTCTACTCCAAGGGTGCATTCCCGATCGCAGAGAATCTAGCCAGGGAATTTCTCTCTTTGCCGATGTTTCGAAACTAGCCAAAGAGCAAACCGAATATGTCGTCCGCTGCGTCAGCGAGACCGTTGGCGCGAGGGTATTCGCCTGAGGGAAAATTTTTGAACCTGCTTCAACAGGCTGAACTAGAAACGGGAGAAGCCGCGTCTCTCGCGGGCGAGTTCCCTTGTGTGGGGCCAAAGACGGCCGGCGAATCGTTGCAAATGCGCGTTCTGGATCCTCTACGCGATCCGGCCTGGGACCATCTGGTGGCTTTGCATCACGATGCCAGTTGTTTTCACACCAGTGCCTGGGCAAAGGTGCTTCACCAATCTTATAGCCATCAGCCGTTCTATCTTCACTTTTCCTGCGGAGGCAGGTTGGCGGCGCTGGTTCCGTTAATGGAAGTGCGCAGTGCGTTTACCGGTTGCCGCGGCGTCTGTCTTCCATTTAGCGATGCGTGCGAACCGCTCATCTTTGATCCGGAATCGACCGGCCTTGTAACAGACCAGCTCGTTCGTTTCGCGCGAGAACGGCATTGGAAATACCTTGAGGTGCGGGGAGGAAAATCCTTTAGGCTTGCCGCGAGCCCAGTTGCTCAGTTTTACGGGCATACACTCGACTTACGCAGCGGTACAGAAGAGCTAATCACTCGATTTACCAGCCCCGTTCGCCGGGCCATTCGCAAAGCAGAACGCAGTGACGTGAGCGCGCTGATCGTGCGCAATCGGGAGGCCATTGGCGATTTTTACAAACTCCATGTTCAAACCCGCCGGCGCCACGGTCTCCCGCCACAACCGACCTCGTTTTTTCTAAGCATCTACGAACACATCATCAAACCCGGTCTCGGTTTCATTGTTCTCGCACAGCGCGGGTCGCGTCCAATTGCCGCTGCGATCTTCTTCTGCTTTGGAAAGAACGCTCTTTATAAGTACGGGGCTTCAGACAAAAGATTTCAGGAACTCCGTGCGAACAATCTTGTCATGTGGCATGGCATTCAGGCTTTGGCGCAAGCGGGAGCGGAAAAATTGCATTTCGGACGCACCGAGTGCGAAAATGATGGTTTACGGCGGTTCAAGCTTTCGTGGGGCACGGAGGAAGAAACAATCGATTACTTCAGAGTTGATTCATCGGGCCGCCAGTTTTTAGCTGCCGCCCGCCATGGCTCCGGATTCCACAAAAGGATCTTTGGGATCTTGCCGCTGGTATTCAATCGGCTCGCAGGCTCAATGATCTACCCTCACCTCGATTAAGGACCGACCTATGGCTGAAACACGACGAGAACCTCAACATCACTCTGGAATACACTTGAGCGACATCCTCTTTGCTCTATTCAAACGCAAGCGGACAATCATCCTTTGCGCCGTATTGGGCATCATCGCCGCGGCTGGTTATTATTTTCTCTTCCCGCCCGTTTACGAGTCTGAAGCCAAACTGCTGGTGCGCTCTGTTCTGGAAAGGAGCGCCATCGATCCGATCGACAGTACGAAGCCCACGTTCCAGTCGAGCAACGACTCTGACAGAGTGATTGGCGCTGAAATCGAGATTCTGACCAGTTGGGATCTGGCGATGCAAGTCGCCCAGGCAATCGGTCCCAAACGCTTAGTGCCACCTGCTCCGGTTCCAGACCCGGTCAAGCGCGTCGTTGAGGCGGTTGGTCTGAAGCAACTGCTACCTGCGTCCGGGGCGTCTGCCTCTGAAACAGGCGCAGCCAGCAGCATGATTTCGGGGTTGAAGGTGCTTTCGAACAAGGGAAGTAAGATCATTTTCGTCTCCTACAATAATCGGAGCCCGGAGTTGGCGGCGCTCGTTTTGCAGGAAGTGTCGAGCCGTTATTTCGTCAAGCACCTAGAAGTACACCGCTCCGCCGGCGCCTTCGATTTCGTAACCCAACAAACCGATCAAGTTCGAACGCGCCTAAACCAAACGGAGGATGCCCTAAGGTCGCTGAGGGATAAGACGGGGGTTCTCTCGCTAAAGGATGGCTCAACAACTCTTACTGCCGAGGCGGCGAAAACTCAGGAAGACCTTAACGCTGCTGAGGCTGAGTTAGCCGAAGGGAAAGCTCTTGTTAAGCAGACGGCGGAGAAAAAGTCAAAGGAGTGGAAAAGCAAGCTGTCGGAAAAAAGCCCCGAATCTGAAAAAGCTCGTGTTGCTGGGATCCAGGCAAAAGTCGAAGTGCTCAAGTCCCGGCTCGGAGACATTCAGAAGAGGACAAAGCAGCTTTCGGAGCTTACCCCGCAAATGGAGGAATTGGAGAGGAAGCGGGAGCTGGACGAAGCGAGTTACAAGTATTTCGCCGAATCACTCGAAAAGGCGCGGATCGACGAGGCTTTGGACCCCTCCAAGATGCCTAACATTAGCGCCGTCCAGCGCCCCTCGCCTCCTATGCTAGACAGCAAAACGCGCCATAAGGTTACATTGGGGCTGGCTGGTGGCGGGCTGGCCTTGGGTCTGGCGATTGCGTTGTTACGAGGATTGGTCTTGAACCAAACAGTTCGGCGGCCTCTCGAACTGGAGACGCGGTTAGATATCCCGCTCATGCTTTCGATACCGTATGCGAATTCTCGAAACGGTCATTTGGCCCTGCCTTCCAACGGGGAACCGGCGAATCCGGAGGCACTCGCAGTTAGGCGGCATCACGTGAAGCTGGCACCTTGGGAATCCGAGCATTTCATGCGGCCATACTGCGACGCGATTCGAGATCGACTCGGCCTTTATTTTGAACTCAATAATTTAACACATAAACCGAAGCTCGTAGGTATTGCCGGTTTTTCGGAGGGATCGGGAGCTTCTACCCTGGCCGCTGGCCTCGCCGCCTCGCTCTCTGAAACTGACGAGGGCAAGGTGCTTCTTGTCGATGTCAATTTGGGGCCTGAGGAGGTTCACCCATTCTTCAAGGGCAAGCCTGCCTACCCTCTTACCGCAGCTCTCAAGCCACAGACCGAGATCGCCTCGGCTTCAGAGAATCTCTATTTGGCTACTGTAGGCTCATCGACTACGGGTGGCCTCGCGCAAGTCGGCTTGAAGAAATTTTTCGACATGATGCCAAACATGAAAGCGAGCGACTTCGACTACATTATTTTTGACATGCCCCCGCTCCATCAAACAAGTCCCACCTGGGGAATGGCTGCCTTCATGGATAAGCTCTTGCTGATAGTCGAAGCGGAAAAGAACAATCGCGACGTTATAAAACGCGGCTACAGGAAATTAGTTGCTGAGCGGGACAATGTTGCCGTGGTAGTTAACAAGGCGCGCTCTTATGTTCCGAAGTCGCTGGACGGCGAGTCTTGATCGGGTGTGTTCATAAGAGCCACACTGCGTTTCCCGTTCTTGCAGGCGTCCACTCTCGATACGGACTGGTTGCAGCGGCGGTTTTATCGTTGGCTCAAACAGTTCGAGCATAGGCAATCCGACCGATGAGTTTAGCCAGACGTAGAGCTCGGGGCTCGGGGTACCTCTTTTCCAAGCTCCTGACCGCTTCGCTGATATTTGTTTCTGGCCTGCGTATGGCGCTTAGTTTGATCAGTGCATGGTTTTTTTTTGCGGGTCGAAAGGGACTATTCGCGTTTGATAGCGCAAACGGCGGCGGATTTACAAGATGTTCACGAAATCGCATTTCATGGAGGCAACAGTTACGCTCATCTTGTCGAATTGCCGTTTGTGAATGACCCGGGAAGAAAGGCCGAACTACTTCAGATTATCGCTCGTGAGAAAACGGCTAAACGACAAGCTCTTCGATCATTTAGGCCAAACGATGGTCTCAGCGGACGTGCGGACACTCCTTGCCGATGTCAGGTCCAAACGGCTCGCCTCACAGAGGGAATACCGCGCATTCTTGGATGCTGCGCAACAGGGAAAACCGCTGGATATCGCCTCGCCGGAGTCGCGTCAGCTGACAGCCGCGTTTGTCACTTACCAGGATGCTTGCGAGAAACTTGCCGAGCGGATTGAGGCCGACTCTCTTCAGGCCAGCGCGCAAGTGACAAAAGAGGTTGCGTTGATTCGCCGGCTGTTCATTGGTTTTGGGTTTTTGCCACTCAGTCTCGTTCTCGGCTTCATTCTGGTCATAATCTATCTCATTTGGGCCACACCAATAGAGGCCGAAGTCCGTGACGACAATTGCAGCGATGAATCCGACGGCGGAGAACGGTCGTATTCTGCTGAATTTGACCTAACCAACCGCTGACTCTTTTCCGCCGGTGGTCAGTTGTTAGGCGTCCGTGATCATTACGCCGCTCTCGATGTTGCTCCTAACCCTTAGGCCTCTATTCTGAAGTGTTTCGCACCTGGGTCTATTACCAATTAAAGCCTGCAGTTCCGGTTTCGACTCGCATGGCGATCCGGCGCTGGTTTGCACGTCGAAAACGCGCACACATCTCTCGTGTCTGGCCGATTTTGCCTGGCTCGGAACGCCCGCCTGAAAACTGGGTTGGCTGGCCGGATGGGAAGAAGTTTGCATTCGTGCTTACCCATGATGTTGAAGGTCCCATAGGCTTGGCCCGCTGCCGGCAGCTAATGGAACTCGAGAAGGAGCTGGGCTTTCGTTCCTCCTTCAATTTCATTCCGCAAGGCGATTACAGAGTCTCGCGCGATCTGCGGCACGAGCTCACCCGGAATGGGTTCGAGGTTGGTGTGCATGACCTTCACCACGATGGCAAGCTTTACCAGAACTCCCGCGGATTCGCGGATAAAGCCCGGCAAATTAACCGCTACATTCGGGAATGGGATGCCCAGGGATTTCGCTCCGGTTTCATGTTTCATAGGCTGGAATGGCTGCACCAGCTCGAGGTTGCATATGATGCCTCGACCTTCGACACCGACCCATTTGAGCCTCAACCCGACGGTGTCGGCACAATTTTTCCGTTCTGGGTACCTCGAACTAATGCCGATCACCGATCACCGATCACCAATCACCCTTTGTCGCTCCCGAATGTTCGTGATTCGTCATTCGAGCTTCGCCATTCGGCCGCTGGAGGCGACGGTTACGTTGAGCTCCCATATACATTGCCTCAGGATTCGACGCTGTTCCTATTGCTTCGCGAACAAACGCCCGAAATCTGGTTCAAGAAACTCGCGTGGATCGCCGAGCACGGTGGGATGGTCCTCGTTAATGTCCATCCGGATTACACGGCGTTCTCCAACGGGTCGGCAAGAATGCCTCGCGAATTTCCGGTAGAGCTTTACAAACAATTCCTCGAACATGTCCGCTCCCGATACGCTGGCCAATATTGGCACTCTGTTCCGCGGGAGGTCGCGGCCCATGTTCGTCGGTCTAGAAAGGTGCACCAAGAGCTCGATTCGCGTAACGGGCAATTCGAGCGTCAGCTCGTGAGCCCTTCCTTCAATCGCTTGAATGGGAAGCATGCTGCTGTTCTTCTGTTTTCTTATTACCCAGCTGATCCTCGTCCCCGCCGGGCCGCCGAGGCGCTGGCGCAGGAAGGCGTGACGGTGGACCTGTTATGTCTTCAGCAGAATCGAGGTGAATCCCGGCGAGAGCTAATCAACAAGGTAAGAGTCTTCCGGGTACCGATGCAGCGTCACCGCCGCGGCAGGCTGAGATATGTCAGCCAATATTCTGCTTTTATATTGCGATCGTTCTTCTTTCTCACTATTCGTTCTCTGGTTCGCAGATATGACTTTGTGCATGTCCATAACATGCCCGACGCGCTCGTTTTCAGCGCAGCGATTCCAAAAGCCCTGGGCGCGAAGATTGCCCTCGACCTCCACGATCCGATGCCAGAACTGATGCAGGCGATCTTCGATCTGCCGGCGAAGAGCCTTAATGTGCGTCTCGTAAAGCGACTTGAAAGGTGGAGCATCGGCTTTGCCGATCTCGTGCTAACGGTGAATCTGGCCTGCAAGAAGATCTACTCCTCCCGCAGTTGTCGGCCGGATAAAATCAAAGTTGTAATAAATACGCCTGATGACAAGGTCTTCCGCTTCCAGCGCGGTGACGCTCAGGGTGTGAATGGAAAGAACGGCAATGGGTCCGGGCCTTTTGTCATCCTTTATCACGGCTCATTAGTCCACCGAAACGGTTTCGACCTGGCAGTTGAGTCTCTGGAGAAGGTCAGAAAGAAAATCCCGTCTGTCCGGCTGAAAGTTTGCGGTCAGCGAACCTCCTTCTTTGAGGAAGTGATGAAATCGGCCCAGCAACGGGGACTGGATACGTACATCGAATATCTGGGCGTTCGTAATCTCCCGGAGATCGTCAAGGCCATTGACAGTTGTGACCTTGGGATTATCCCAAACCACCGAAACGTCTTTACCGAAATCAACACACCTACGCGTATTTTGGAATACCTGGCGCTTGGGAAGCCCGTGATTGTACCGAAAACAGAAGGCATTCACGATTATTTCGGGGAGAACGATCTGATCTTTTTCGAGGTCGGGGATGCGGACGATCTCGCCCGGAAAATCGAATTCGCTTATTCTCATCCCGTCGAAGTGTCGGAAACAGTTAAGCGCGGTCAGGAAATCTATCTTTCGCACACTTGGAGCCGCGAGAAACTCACGTTTCTGAATTCAATCAGCGAACTTTTGGAAACCGCCGACTGCTAAGATAGCGTGAGTGCGCTCTGTCTCTTACTCTTGCTCGTTCTGGTGCTCCTGCTGCAATACATCAGCCCTGGCGAGCAGAAGGAAAAAAAGAGCAAGAGTAAGGGAACTCGATACAGTCTCTGAGATATCGGTCACTGGATTCCACTTAGCAACTTGCGCTGGAAAATGATCGGAGTTGTTGCCAGTGAAGCCGAGCGCTCTGTCGTTGCCGAATTCTTTGAACTGTTCAAAACTCCGTGGGAGTTTTACCGAGCTGGTATCAATTATGATGTCCTGATTTGCTCAAACAGCGTAGTCCCTGAGAACAATGCCAGGTTGGTTTTGATTTATGGCTCGCAGCGACAGGCGTTCGAGGAATGTGGCGGCATCGACACGAGTCTTGCTCAAGGAAGGCACTTCATTTGTTTTCGCGGCGAGCGGATACCGATCTACGGAAACTGCCTTCTCTTTGACGGGCTACGCGATGAAGTCCTTCGCTACGCAGCTACAAAATCGGCTGCCGCCGTGTCGGAAAGTCGTGACGATCAAGTAGTGGTTCGTCTCGGCTTCGATCTGTTCGAAGAAGTCCGTCACCTTTTAACGCAAGGCCAACCACCGGAACTCGCGAGCATACCCACGCTCGAACTCCATATCTCGGCGCTCCGCGAGCTGATCCTTAGCCAGGGAGTGCTGTTATTGGAGATACTTCCTGTTCCCGAAGAACAACGCTTTATCGTCTGCTTGACTCATGATGTTGATCATCCGCGTGTGCGCTATCACAAGTGCGACTACACAATGTTCGGCTTTCTCTACAGAGCGTTGATTGGGTCGATAATTAATTTTTGCCGAGGTAGAAGGTCCCTTCGCCAGGTAGCCGTCAACTGGAAGGCAGCGTTTTCGCTGCCCCTGGTCTTCGCTTGTCTTGCAAAGGATTTCTGGAACCAATTCGATCGATATCTCGAATTCGAAAGGGGCCTGGCCTCAACTTTTTTTGTTATTCCTAGCAAGGGGAAGGCAGGTGTCGGTTCTGACGGCCGGAGGAGGGCAAAACGCGCAGCGCGATATGCTCCCGCCGATATCGCCGATGACTTAAACAAGCTGCTTTCAGCAGACCATGAAATCGGTGTGCACGGCATCGATGCATGGCGCGATGCTGCAGAGGGTCGTGCTGAGCGCGAGGCCATCCAAAAGATCACGGGCGAAGGCGATATTGGTGTTCGAATGCACTGGCTTTACTTTGATTCGCACGCGCCAGTTGCACTCGAGAAAGCGGGTTTCACTTATGATTCGACGCTTGGCTATAACGAAACTATCGGATACCGCTCGGGAACCACTCAAGTCTTCAAGCACCTGAATACCGATAATTTGATGGAACTCCCATTGCACATCATGGACACGGCACTCTTCTACCCGTCCTACATGAACTTATCCGAGAATCAGGCCGCCGCTGCAATGCTGCCGCTGATTGAAAATGCGGTAAGGTTTGGTGGCGTGCTCGCAGTTAACTGGCACGACCGTAGTCTGGGCCCCGAAAGGCTATGGGATGACGCTTATCGCAAGCTACTGAATCAGATTAGTAGTAAGGCTGCGTGGTTTGCAACAGCGAGTGAGGCTGTCTCCTGGTTTAAAATGCGCCGGTTAGCTAGAATCGAGAATGTGGTTCGTGAGGGCGACATCGTTCGCGCTCGCGTCTCCGTGAGTGAACGCGACCCCAATCTGCCGGCGATGACACTAAGATTACACTGTTCCTCATCAAAGTACATCGACGTGTGCATCACGGATGCAACGGAGGTACAATTCTCTGCGGTCCCTTACGACAAATTGCTGGTTACCGTTTGAGCCGGCTTAAGTGTTCAACGCTTGAAGCATTGTCTTTTCCGATGCTAAGTCTCGCGCAATTCGGCTG
>Ga0066709_100005924_pt1 | contig 10211 bp, 10 predicted proteins | sample GraSoiAngelo_158_FD_79665 | JGI IMG/M metagenome (GOLD analysis project Ga0066709, IMG submission 79665) | Grasslands soil microbial communities from the Angelo Coastal Reserve, California, USA - 14_1009_16_30cm | ecosystem: Environmental > Terrestrial > Soil > Grasslands | place: USA... | reverse complement strand
TGTCTTCCTCGCCATCGCGGTGGTCGGTTCCTGGCTAGCCGGTCAGGACGCGATGGGCGGTGGGGACATCAAACTGGCTGCCATGCTCGGGGCATTCCTGGGCTGGAAGGTCTTGTTGTTAAGCCTCTTCGTTTCCGCTATCGGTGGCGGCATTCTCGCCGCACTCCTGATGGGTTCCGGCCTTCGCGGCCGCAAGGACCCACTACCGTTTGGTCCTTTCCTTGCAGCAGGAGGCGCGGTCGGGCTCTTCTGGGGCGAAAGGATGGTGCGGTGGTATCTCAGCGGATTCGGCGGCTCCTGACCGGCGCCCGCGGCTACACGATGGCGGAGCTGATCGTCGTCGTCGCCATCGTCGCGGTCACCATGGGCGTGGCCATTCCACCGCTGTGGACGTACTACCGTTCCGCCGTGCTGCGCGGCGCCGCCGAGCAGACGGTGACGATGCTGAACGGCGCGCGCCAGCTGGCGATCCGGCTGAACACGACGGTCTGCGTCACGATCGACTCGACGGGCATGCAGTATCACGTCGGGACGTGTGGCGCCGCGGCCTGGACCGGCGCCGAAACGGACTCCGCCGGCTATATCCGGCTCAACACCGGTCTCACGCTGAGCGGCACCAACAACCTGTGCTTCAGCTACCTCGGTGCCGGCACTTCCTTGGCGGGACCGTGCACGGCCAACGGGACGCTGACGATCACCCGGAGCCAGGGCGGAACGATCAACGTCGTGATGGCCACGACCGGACGGGTCAAGATCCAGTGATCACGAGCGAGGTGCCAACCATGCTACTCAACGAACGCGGCTTGACGCTGGCCGAGATCCTCGTGGCGATCGCCATCATCGGCCTCGGGCTCATCGGCCTGGCCGTCGTCATCCCCGTCTCGAGCTACGGCGTGCAGGAAGGCAACCAGCTCTCCACGGCGACGTTCCTCGGCGAGCAGATGGTCGAGCGGGCGCGGGCAGCCGCCTGGACCTCGACACCGGCCGTCGACTGCCTCGGCGTGTCGACGGTGGCCATCCCCGAGCCCACGCCCACGGGCGCCACGTGCGTGGGCGCCGCCAATCCCGCCGCCACGCAGTTCCCGGACGAGGCGACCGCGGGTGTCGGCGTCAGCGGCTATCGCCAGTACACCCGGATCGTGCGCGTCACCGACTGCGCCGCCACGCCGTGCGCGGGCGTCACGAGCGGCAGCATGCGGCTCGTCACCGTGACCGTCACGTACACGCCGCTGACGTCGAGCGGCGGGGCATCGACGGTGCCCAAGACGGTCCGGATCGAGTGGCTGGTGGCTCAGAAGTGAAGCGCTTCGTCCGCGACGCCCGCGGCTTCACCCTGGCCGAGCTGTTGATCGTCTGCGCCATCCTCGGCTTCACGATGGCCGCGCTGTTCACGCTGCAGCGGCAGGGCCAGCTCGCCTACCTCACCGGCGCCGCCCGCGTGGAGGTCCAGCAGAACGCCCGGATCGCGCTCGACATGATGATCACCGACATCCGCTCGGCGCTGCCGGCGACGGGCACCACGCAGGTGGTCACGGCCATCGACAACAACTGCTCGACCGGAGCCCCGCCGGCCACCGGCGGCGGCACGTCGATCTCCTTCACCGATCAGGGCGGTGCCGCCGTGGTGTACACGCTGGCGGGCCCTGGTGGTCCCTGCGAAGGGACCACCCTCTGCCTGCGTAAGACCACCACGCCGCCGGTCGGGGCCGCGACGACTGACACCGTCGTGGGCGGCGTGCAGCAGCTGCAGATCTGGTGCTACAACGGCAGCGGGGCGCTCAACAACACGCTGGCGAACATCCGCGAGATTCGCATCCAGATCCGGACCCAGACCGAGCGGGGCGCGGGGACGGGCACCGCCGGCGATCAGCACGCGGTGGCCGAGAGCCGCGTGCGCTTCCGAAACATTTGACCGTGCGCCGCTTCCTCGCCCTCCTGCTGCTGGCCGTCGCGCTAAGCGCCTGCGGCGGCCCCGCGCCTGCGTCCAAGGCCGAGTACGACGCCGTGGCGGAGGCGATGAAGGCCTTCGACAAGGGCGACTGGGTCCTGGCCTCACGTCTGTTGCGGGAGGCGATCGTCAAGCAGCCCGGCGACTTGCGCCTGCACTACTCGCTGGCCGTCGCCGCCACGCACCTCGAGCTGCGCGACGAGGCGATCCGGGAGTTCCAGTGGGTCGTCGCCAACGCCCCCGGCACGCCGGAGGGCCAGGCGGCCCGCAACTGGCTCACCGCGGCTGGCGTCCTCGTGGCCGCCGCGGGCGCCTCCGGCGAGAGCACCGAGGCCGCAAACAACGCGGGCGATCCCGAGCGGGGCAGCAGCTCGGTGCGCGGCCAGGTCTCGTGGACCGATGGCGAACCGCCGGTCAGCCTCACCCGGCTCCAGCTCTTCCTCAAGGGCCTGGACAAGACGCCGACGAAGGACGTCCACATCGTCCAGCGCACCGACGCCGATGGGCGCTTCGCCTTCAGGAACGTGCCCGCCGGCACCTACCGGCTCACCAACCGCATCGCGGGCGAGCCGCTCTGGCGGGTGCGCGTGACCGTGGAGGCCGGTCAGGAAGCCTCCGTGGACCTGACCCCGCAGAACAGCGTGCGCGTGCGGGACGACTTCCCCCCGGATGGCAAGTAGTCACGGATGGGGCGCCGACCCTCTGGGGCTGCGAGTTGGGCGCACCCCCAAGCCTCGTATCGCGGAAAACGTTGGCCGGGAACGACAGGAAACCTATACTACTAACCTAGCGAGTAAAATGACTTGTTAAACAGGCTCTTCCGCAAACAGAGCGACAGTTTTGGCCTGGATATCGGGTCCAGCGCGGTCAAGGTAGTCCAGATCCGCAACAACACCGTGACTGGGTTCGGGATGGTCTCCCTGCCGAACGACACGGTCACCGATGGGGCCATCAATGACCCCCAGACGGTGGCCGACGCGATCAAGGAAGCCGTGGGCAAGGCGGGCGTGAAGGGCAACGAGGCGGTCATCTCCATCTGCGGCCGCGAGCTGATCATCAAGAAGATCCAGATCCCCGAGGTGCCCCCGAAGGAAATCGACGACGTCGTGCGGCTCGAGGCGGAGCACCACATTCCGTTCGCCATCGACGAGGTGTTCATCGACCACCACACGGTCGGCAAGGCCAACGGCCAGCTCGACCTCATCCTGGTGGCCGTGAAGAAGGCGAAGGTGACGGACTACATGTCCGTCGTCGAGCAGGCCGGCTTCAATCCCTCGATCGTCGACGTGGACGGCTTCGCGCTGGGCAATCAGTTCGAGGCGAACTTCCCCGGCGGAGACGACGAGGCGGTGGCGCTCATCGACATCGGCGCCTCCATCATGAAGACCAACGTGCTGCGCAAGGGCGCCACGATCTTCGCGCGCGACATTCCGTTCGGCGGCAACAACTACACGCAGGCCATCGCGCAACGGCTCAGCATCGCCTTCGAGCAGGCGGAAGCGGCGAAGGTCGGCAAGGACGTCGGCGTCAAGTGGGAGACGCTGGTGCCGCCGCTGGAGGCCGTCTCGCGTGATCTCTCGCTCGAGGTGCAGCGCACGTTCGACTACTTCGCCTCGACGGCCGAGTCCGAGCGCATCGGCAAGATCGTGCTGGCCGGCGGCTGCGCGCAGCTGCCCGGCCTCAACGAGTACCTGTCGTCCAACTGGGGCATCCCCGTGGAGCTGGCCCGCCCCTTCGAGCGCATCGAGGTGGCGTCGGCCTACGAAGAGGACGTCACCGCGCAGGCCCCGGCACTGGCCGTCGCGGTCGGCCTGGCGTTGCGCCGGCCGAGTGACAAGGAGCAATCGAAGTGATCCGGATCAACCTCGCCCCGGTCGAAGCGCGTCGCCGCGGGCCGGCCTTCTCGCTGTCGCTGCCGCCGCTCAACCTCGGCGTCGTGTTCGCGATCGTCTACGTGGCCACGGTCGGCGGGATCGGCGTCTACTGGTGGAGCCTGGTGGCCGAGGAGACGCGCATCGCCGCCGAAGTGGATCGCCTCGCCCGCGAGCTGCAGTCGCTGAAGGCCACGCTGGGCGCCGGCGCCAACGTCAAGGGCCAGCTCGGCGAGGTCAAGCGGCGGGTGGACATCCTGGAGGAGCTCACCCGCGGCCAGGGCCGATCCATCGCCCTTCTCGACGCGTTCGCCGACACCGTGCCCACCGACCTCTGGATCACCGGCCTCGAGCAACGGGACGCCCAGTTGAAGCTCAACGGCACCGCGTTCTCCACTACCGCGGTCTCCGACTTCATGTCCAACCTCAAGGCCAGCGGCAAGTTCAAGGACGTCGACATCGTCGTCTCGCGCCAGGCCATCGACAAAACGCCGAGCCTCGTGACGTTCGAAGTCACGTGCAAGTTCGAGATCTGACATGGCCCTGCCGCCGCCGATCCAGAACTTCATCGACGGGCCCAAGCTCCCCAAGGTCGTCCTCGGTCTGGTCGGCGTCGTCGCCATCGCAGCGGTCAGCTACTTCCTGCTCCTCTCGCCGGTGCAGGTGCGCATCGACGCGCTGGTGGTGAAGCGCACGCAGGTCACCGCCGAGGTGAACACGGCGCGGGCCCAGGTCGCCGAGCTCGAGCGCTTCCGGCGCGAGATCGCCGAGCTGGAGAAGCGGCTCGCCCTGCTGAAGGACCGGCTGCCCTCCGAGAAGGAGACGCCGACGCTCTACCGCGCGGTCTCGACGGCGGCCGAGCAGTCGGGGTTGGGCGTCTCGCTGTTCCAGCCCAAGCCGGCGGTGCCCAAAGACGTGGTGAACGAGATCCCGATCACCATCACCGCGCAGGGCAGCTACCACCAGCTCGCCAAGTTCTTCGAGCGGGTGGCCGGCCTGCCGCGGCTCGTGAACGTCAACGAGTTCAAGATGACGGGACTCACGAAGTCGAAGGACTCCATGAAAGCCGACCTCACGCTAGCGACGTACATGTACCGCACCACGCCGCCGCCGCCGCCGGCCAAGCCGGGCGCGGCGCCGGCCAAGCCGACGGCCTCGCTGCCGTCCTCGGACGGGCGTTCGTGAAGCCGATCGTCGCGCTGGCCGGGCTCAGCGTCCTCTGCACCGCGCTGGTGGCGTGCGGTGCCGCGCCGCTGCCGCCGAAGCCTGTGACCGCGGCGCCCACAGCACCGGCCCAGGCCCCGAAGCCCGCCGCCGCGGCCGCGCCAGCGCCGACGCCGGCACCGCCGGCGGCGCAGGGCGCCGCGCCCACTGCGCAGGGCGCCCCGCCCACAGGGCAGAGCGCCACGGGCACGGGGCAGCCGGCCCCGGGCACGGCACAGCCGGCCCCAGGCACGGCACAGCCAGCCCCGTTCGTCACGATGCCGCCCGTCCCCCAGGCTTCCGGCACCGCCTACGATCCCAAGGGCCGGCGCGATCCGTTTCAGGCGCTGGACCTGATCGGTGGGCCGAGGGGCCTCGATGTCTCGACGACGAAGCTGACGGGGATCGTGCGGAGTGCGCGAACCACGCTCGCGCTCATCGAAACCTCCGACGGCATCGGCTACATCCTGAGGCCGGGCGACACACTCGGCGACGGTCGCCTGCTGGAAATCGCCGTCGACAGCGTCGTCTTCGCTGTCGGCGCCAAGCCGGGGTTTCCCACTAACCGCGTGGTCCTCAAACTGGCGGTCAACTAAATGACAGATCGACGGCTGGGGTTCGCGCGGCAATCGTTCGGGATTGCGCTGTCCGTGCTGCTCACGACGGGAGCGGTGGCTGGCGCGCAGGCCGCGTCCGACGTGCGACTCCAGGACGTCACCGTCACCACGCAGCCGGACTCGGTGACGATCATCGTGAAGACGTCGGGCGAGGCGAAGTACCAGGCCGAGCTGATGGACCGTCCCAACCGGCTCGTCATCGACTTCGAGAACACGACCTACGGCTGGCGCAAGACGCCGCTGGCGGTGGGCCCGGAGCCCGTCAAGCAGGTGCGTGGCAGCCAGTACAAGAAGGACGTGGCGCGCCTGGTGATCGAGCTCACGCGCAAGGTCGGCTACGCGATCCGCGAGGAGAGCGACGGGCTGGCGATCGTCATCCCCACGACGGCCATCACCGCCCGCGCGAACGCGCCCGCGCCAGAGCCGGCCAAGAAGCCGGAGGCGGCCAAGCCCACGCCCGCCGCGCCGGCGCCCAGGGCCGCCGCCAAGCTGACCACCCCGTCGCCGTCGGCGGCGCCGAGGTCGCCCGCCGGCGCGCCGAAGCCGCCGGCCGCCGTCTCTGAGACCGCGCCGTCCGACCCCACGCGCATCGCGCAGGTGCCGACGCCCGCGCAGGCCCCGCCGCCGGCGCCGGCCGCGCCCCCGTCTCCCGCGCAGGTGCCGCAGCCCGCGCCCACGGCCCCGGCCGCGCCGCCCGCCGCCATCGCGCCGACGCCGGTGGCGCTGCCTCCGGTCACCAACGGCTCGCGGCTGATCTCGCTCGACTTCAAGGACGCCGACGTGGTCAACCTCCTGCGCATCCTCGCCGCCGAGAGCGGCCGCAACGTCGTCATCGGTGAGGACGTGAAGGGCAAGATGTCGATCACGCTGCGCAACGTGCCGTGGGACCTGGCGCTCGACACCATCATGGAGGCCCGCGGCCTCGTGAAGGTCGAGCGCGACAACGTCTTGCGCATCGTGAGCTCGGACCAGCTCGCCAAGGAGCGCGAGTCGCGCGCCAAGCTCGAAGAGGCCAAGGTCAAGTCGGAGACGGAGATCCGCACCAAGCTGGCCGAGGCCAAGCTGAAGGAGCAGGAGGCGGCGGCCCGCCAGCTCGCCGCCGAGCAGGCGGCCGCCGAGCAGGCCGCGCGCGGCCCGCTCAAGGAAGAGACGATCCGGCTCTCGTACGCCGATCCCGAGGAAGTCGCCCGCACGCTTGAGGGCATCCTGGGCCTCCAGGGCGGCAGCGCGCCGGCCGCGCCGACGTCGGGCCCGGGCGTGATCCCGGCGCCGCCGTTCTCGCAGCTCTTCGGCCCCGGCCAGGTGCCGACCGGGCCGCCTCCGTCGCCGTCGTTGGAGGTGCTGGCCAAGGGCATCACCATCAAGGCGCACAAGCCGACGAACTCCCTCTTCATCCGCCACTACGCGGCGGACCTGGAGCGCATCAAGGCCCTCATCCGCGACAAGCTGGACATCCCGCTGCCGCAGGTGAAGATCGAGGCGCGCATGGAGATCCTGGCGCGCAACGATCTCTTCGCCCTCGGTGTCCAGTGGGGCGGCGGCGGCGTGGCAACGAACAACCAGGGGACGCTGGTTGGCCGCGGCTTCACGAGCTCGGCCGGCAACACGACGGGCAGCGGCGGCATCGGCGCCACCGGCCTGGGCAATCTCCCGAACTCGAATCTGATGATCGGCACGCCCACGGGCCAGGTGTTGCCCGTGAGCGCCACGACCGGCCTGGCCCAGGGCGGCAACCTGATCAACCTGCCGATCGGCTCGATCCTGCCCGGCGTGGTCACGGCCGGCACGGCGGGCATCGCGTTCGGCATCGTCGGCAGCCGCCTGAACCTCAACCTCGCGCTCGAAGCGCTGCGCAGCGAGGGCAAGACGCGCACGCTGGCTCGTCCCGAGATCGTCACCGTCGAGAACAACAAGGCGACGATCTCGCTGGGTGAAGAAATCCCGTACGCGACCGTCAGCTCGGCCGGCACCCAGATCCAGTTCAAGGAGGCCGTGCTCAAGCTGGAAGTGACGCCGACGGTGGTGCGCGAGGGCGACACCAACCGCATCAAGATGTCGGTGCTGGTCGAGAACAACTCGCGCGGCGCCACCGTCGACCTCGGCGCCAGCGGCGGCCAGCCGCCCGCCATCAACAAGCGCAAGGCGGAGACGCAGGTCCTCATCAAGGAGGGCGAGCGGCTCGTCATCGGCGGCGTGACGAACAGCGAGAGCGAGGAAGCGGTCCGCAGGGTGCCGCTGATGGGCGACATCCCGCTGCTGGGCTGGCTCTTCAAGCAGCGCGGCGACCGCAACGTCTCCACCGAGCTGGTCGTCTTCATCACCCCGTCGATCATCCGGCGGGACGCCGCCACCGCGTCGGTCCCGAACACGATTCCCCAGCGGTAATGAGCCCGCGCCTCCTCGTTCGGACCGCGGCAGCCGGCCGCAGTCCGGGCGCCGGAACGGCGCTTCGTAGCGCCGCAACACTCCCGATCGATCCGAGCCGCCGGTAGCGGCCGGGCTGGTTCTTGATGATCGTCCCCGTCAATCTCGGCAGCCATTCCTACTCGATCGTCGTCGAGCCGGGCGCGCTCGCCACGGTCGGCGAGCGCCTGCGCGCGCTCGGCGTCGGCCGGCGGGCCGCGCTGGTGACGGACGCCGGCATCCTGCGCCTGCACGGCGGCGCCGTGGCCGCGGGCCTGGAGCGCGCCGGCTTCACGGTGACAGTGATCGAGGTGCCCGAGGGGGAGACGGCCAAGACGCTGGCGGTCGCCGAGCACTGCTGGGACCGCCTGCTGGCGGCCGGTCTCGACCGCACCTCGACCGTGTTGGGCCTCGGCGGCGGCGCCGTCGGCGATCTCGCCGGCTTCGTGGCCGCCACCTACATGCGCGGCATGAACTTCGTCACGCTGCCGACGACGATCCTGGCCCAGGTCGACGCCGCCATCGGCGGCAAGACGGCGATCGACCATCCGAAGGCGAAGAACCTGATCGGCGCGTTCCACCAGCCGCGGCTGGTCGTCGTCGATCCGGCCGTGGCCCGCACGCTGCCCGACCGCGACTTCCGCTCGGGCCTGGCCGAGATCGTCAAGCACGGCATCGTGCTGGAGCGCCGCTACTTCGAGGAGGTCGAGCGCGACGCGGCGCGGCTGCTGGCGCGCGAGCTCGATGTGCTCGACCGGGTCATCGGCGGCTCCTGCCGGTTGAAGGCCTCGGTGATCGAGCGCGACCCGGAGGAGAAGAGCGAGCTGCGCTTCGCGCTCAACTACGGGCACACGATCGGCCACGCGCTCGAGGCCGCCACCGGGTACGCGCGCTGGACGCACGGCGAGGCGGTCTCGCTCGGGATCGTCGCCGAAGCACGCCTGGCGTCGCGGCTGGGACTGGCCGACGCGGCGACGGCCGCGCGCCAGGAGCGGCTCCTGGCCGCCGTCGGCCTGCCCGTGCGCGCCGGCGGTCTCGACGTCGAGGCGGCGCTGACCGCCATCACCCACGACAAGAAGGCGCGCGACGGCCGCGTGCCGTTCGTGCTGGCGCCGCGGCTGGGCGAGTTCCGCGTCGTCTACGACGTACCGCCCGCCGAGGTGCGCGCCGTCATCGGCGAGCTCGCGGCGGCGACCCGGTGAGCCGCTCCCGCCTGCTCGCGCTCGCGGTCGCCGCGACGACCTTCGCCGCGTTCGCCCCCGCGCTGCGGGCGGGCTTCGTCGAGTGGGACGACCACTACAACTTCCTGAACAACCCCTACTATCGCGGCCTCGGCCGGGCCCAGCTCGGCTGGATGCTCACCAGCGCGTGGTCCGGGCACTGGGCGCCGCTCACGTGGCTGACGCTCGCCGCGGACTTTCGTCTGTGGGGGATGGCGCCGTTCGGCTATCACCTCACCAGCCTGCTGCTCCACGCCGCCGCCGCGGCCGTCTTCTTCTTCGTGGCCGCGCGCCTGCTGGCCCGCGCCCAGCCGCAGGCGGCCGAAGGCGCCATCCAGGCGGGGGCGGTGGTGGCCGCGCTCGTCTTCGCCGTGCACCCGCTGCGCGTGGAGTCGGTCGTCTGGATCAGCGAGCGCCGTGACGTGCTCTCCGGGCTCTTCTACCTGCTCACCGTGCTCGCGTACCTCCGCGCGGCCGACGCCGCGGCGGGCACGCGCCGCCGCTGGCTCGCGCTCTCGATCGCCACCTACGCGCTGGCGATGACGTCCAAGGCCATCGTGATGTCGCTGCCGGCGGTCCTGCTCGTGCTCGACGCCTACCCGCTGCGCCGGCTGACCGGCCACTGGCGCGAGCGCGTGCTCGAGAAGGTGCCCTACGTGGTGATCGCGGGCGCGGGCGCAGTGGCCGCCGCCAAGCTGGTGGCCGAGATCAAGACGCTCGCCGAGTATCCGCTGTGGGTGCGGCCGGCAGTGTTCGGCCACAACCTCGTCTTCTATCTCGAAAAGACCGTGCTGCCCCAGGGCCTGAGCCCGCTCTACGAGCTGCCCGCGCGCTGGACCCTGGGCGACGGGCGGCTGCTCCTGGGGCTGATCCTGCCGATCGTCCTGACGCTCATCGTGCTCGCAATGCGCCACCGCTGGCCCGCGCCGCTGGCCGTGTGGGTCGCCTA
>Ga0066709_100005922_pt1 | contig 10211 bp, 9 predicted proteins | sample GraSoiAngelo_158_FD_79665 | JGI IMG/M metagenome (GOLD analysis project Ga0066709, IMG submission 79665) | Grasslands soil microbial communities from the Angelo Coastal Reserve, California, USA - 14_1009_16_30cm | ecosystem: Environmental > Terrestrial > Soil > Grasslands | place: USA... | reverse complement strand
CTGAGCCAGGAGACGATCATCTGGGCGGCGCAGCAGCGCTATCCCTACATCGCGCTCAACACCTCGATCGAGGCGACCAAGAAGATCTGGGAGTTGTACGACAAGGTCGCGCTCGAGACCGGCTACGAGGCGGGCCCGGAGAACCGCGGCTACCTGCAGCAGGTGCATGTCTCCGACAGCGATGAAAAGGCCGAGAAGAACGCCCGCCAGTTCCTGTGGATGCAGGGCGAGTTCACTGGCCTAGCGCACCCGGTGTGGTCGAATCCGTCGGGCTATTTCTCGCCGGCGCTGCGCCGCAACTTCGTCGAGTTCGCGGTCGGGCGCGCCGAGAACCCGCGCGGTCGCCCGACTTTTGAGCAGCAGGTTGCCGACGGGCGCGTCTTCTTCGGCACGCCAAAGACGGTCATCCCCAAATTGCGCCGCGTGCTCGAAGAGACCCGGCCGAGCATTTACGGCATCTGGGGCAATGACGGCACGGTCAGCAACGAAGATGCACGGACCTGCATCCGCCTCCTCGGCCAGGAGGTCATGCCGGCGATGCGCGAGATCGGCAAGGAGCTCGGGCTGACCGACCCGTTTGAGGCGAACGCTCCGGTGCATCTGCGCTACTCGACCGACCTCAAACAGTTGCCGCAAGCCGCGGAGTAAACAGGAACGCAGCCACCAGTCTGGGCGCACCGCGGCTTCAAAGCTGGTCCGGATCGAAATCGAGCACGGTTCTGCCGCCGAGGACCCCGGGCAGATAACCCGGCGCCAGCGGCAGGAAATGCTCGGCATAGAAACGCGCAGTTCTTCGCTTCGCGGCGAGAAGAGTCGTGTCGCCACCGCTCGCGGTGCTGCGATGTACCGCGGCAAGCGCCATTCGTGCCATTAGCCAGCCGGCGCAGACCGTGCCGAGCAGCTGGAGATAGGGCACCGAGCCGGCCGCCGCTCCGGCCGGCTCCGCCTCGACCATGGATGACGTCGCATTTTCCACTGCCGCGAGGCCGTCTTGCAGCGGCCGGCCGATCGCAGCCAGATCGCCCGAACGAGCTTCACTGAGAGCCGCCACATCCGCCCGCATCTCAGCGACGAGCGCCGCCACGGCTTCGCCGCGGTCGCGCGCGAGTTTGCGGCCGACCAGATCATTCGCCTGGATGCCGTTCGTTCCCTCATAGATCGGTGCAATTCGCGCGTCGCGCAGGTGTTGTGCGGCACCCGTTTCCTCGACATATCCCATCCCGCCATGCACCTGAATCCCGGTCGAGGCGACGGCGACCCCGAGATCGGTGCACCACGCCTTGACCACTGGGATCAGCAAATCTGCGCGACGCTCTGCTGCTCTGCGCGCCGCTGGCTCGGGGTGCCGGCGGCCCTGATCGATCATCCCGGCGGTGTAATAGGCTAGCGCGCGCATCGCCTCGGTCGCGCTGCGCATCCACATCAGCATGCGCCGCACGTCCGGATGATAGATGATCGGTAGCGCATCGGCGGTCGCTGCGACGCCGAGCGGCCGGCCCTGAACTCGGATGCGGGCGAAGTCGCGGGCTTGCTGATAGGCGCGCTCGGCGATCGCCACCCCCTGCAGCCCGACATTGAGGCGGGCGGCGTTCATCATTGTGAACATGTATTCGAGGCCGCGATTCTCCTCACCGATCCGCCAGCCGATAGCCCCTTCATCCTCGCCATAGGCAAGGACGCAGGTCGGCGAAGCGTGGATGCCGAGCTTGTGCTCCAGGCTCAAGGTGCGGATGTCGTTGCGTGACCCCGGCACACCCGCGTCATCGGGGAGGAACTTCGGCACGAGAAACAAGGAGATCCCGCGGCTGCCGGGAGGCGCCTCGGGGGTGCGCGCCAGCACCATGTGGATAATGTTCGGCGCCAGATCGTGGTCGCCATAGGTGATAAAGATCTTTTGCCCGGTGATCCGATAGTGCGCGCCCCAGCGTCGATCATGGGCCGGCACGGCACGGCTGCGCAGCGCCCCGAGATCCGATCCCGCCTGCGGCTCGGTCAGGTTCATCGTCCCCGTCCACTCGCCGGAGACGAGCTTGCCGAGATAGTGCTGCTTCTGCTCGTCTGAGCCGTGCGCCTGCAGCAACTCGACGGCGCCCACGGTCAGCAACGGACATAGGGCAAAGCTCATGCAGGCGGAGTTCCACATTTCCGCCACCGGGATGGCGAGCGCGAGCGGCAGGCCTTGGCCGCCATATTCGGGATCGAAGGCGAGCCCGTTCCAGCCGCCCTCGACATAGTGGGCATAGGCCTCGCGAAAGCCGGCCGGGGTGCGAACGACGCCGTTTTCGAGGACACTCCCGGCGCGGTCGGCCGGCTGGTTGAGGGGTGCCAGCTCGTACCCCGCGAGCTTCGCCGCCTCGTCGAGGATCGCCTCGACGAGATCGGGGGAGGCCGCCTCGTACCCGGGCAGCGTTGCCAACCGGTTTAGCTCGGCCACCTCCTCGAGGACAAATCGCATCTCTGCGACTGGAGCGCTATAGGACATCTCGGGTCTCCCGGCGGTGCAGGCCACAACGATATTATCACACCCGCGCGTCGGAAATCGTGCCGTCGGGGTGGGGGCGACCGCCTCCGGGCGGCCAGCTGACTGCAATCACGAATTGAGCCGATTGTTGCGCGCCCCGCCATGTGCAGCGAGTCTGCAGCAGAACCTCGCCTACTGGTTGAAGACCTCGACCCAGCACCGATGGTGAAAGCTCATCAATCATCGTCACCTTCTTGGGTCGACCGGCCGGCGATTCCACAGGTCGCCCTCAGAGCGAAGAGGATATGCAATATCAATTTGGCAATTTTTTGGTCGTCGTGTTCGTACCAAACGGCGGCTCTTGACGCATAGGGTCGCGCCCCCGGGGCTGATCACGCCGGCCCGGGATTCTTCGGATGGTTTCCGAACGGCTAGCGATCCCGAAGGGCCGTGTGGTAGAGCAAGAACGGGAAGGTGACGCGGGCTGAGCCCTCTGCTGCGGCGTTCCGGCCTGCGGGAGGCAAGAAATGCGCTTCGGAATCTTTGACCATTTGGATGATAACGGCGTGCCCATGGGGCAGCTCTTCGAGGAGCGGCTCAAGCTAATCGAGGCCTATGACCGGGCCGGGTTCTACGGCTACCACCTCGCCGAGCACCACAACACGCCGCTCGGCTATGCGCCGTCGCCGAGCGTCTTCTTGTCCGCAGTCGCGCAGCGCACCCGGCAGCTGCGCTTCGGGCCGATGGTCTACTTGCTGCCGCTCTATCACCCGCTGCGCCTGATCGACGAGATCTGCATGCTCGACCAGATGAGCGGTGGACGTTTTTTGTTTGGTGTCGGCCGCGGTGTCTCGCCAGTCGAGGTCGGGTTCTTCGGCGTCGACTTCGCACGCGGCATGCAGCAATTCACCGAAGCGCTCGAGGTCGTTCGCCGCGGTCTGACGCATGATGTTCTGACGTATGACGGGGAGTTTTACAAATTCGATAGCGTGCCGATGGCGCTGAAGCCGGTGCAGCGGCCGTATCCGCCGCTGTGGTACGGCATTTCGAGGCAGGAAACTGTCTCATGGGCCGTCGTCAACGACGTCAACGTCGTGACCTTTCTGCGGGAGACCCGACCACTGACCGACGCCTACCGTGCCGAGTGGAACAAGCTCGGAAAGGGAGGTACTGAGCTCCCGTTGCTGGGGCTAACGCGGCACATCGTCGTGGCCGACACCGACGCTGAGGCCCGCAGGATAGCACAGCGCGCCTACCGCCCGTGGCGGCGGCATATGGAGCTGCTGTGGGAGCAGAAAGGCGTTCCGTTTCCTCTGCAGGGCGTACTGCCGGACGAATTCGACCCGCTGCAGCGCAGCGGCCACGGGTTTGCCGGAACGCCCGCAGGGGCGCGCGGATACATCGCCGAGCAGGCCGAGGAGGGCGGCGTCAACTATGTCGTCTGCGATTTGGCCTTTGGCGACATCACTTTCGACGAGGCGATGCGTTCGGTCGAGCTGTTCGCGAAAGAGGTCATGCCGGCTTTTGCCGAAACCTGATCGGCGTGCGCGGCGGAAAAGGGAGAGCAAATGCAGTTTGGGATTTTTGACCACCTGGACGACAGCGGTTTGCCGCTTGGCCGGCACTTCGAGGAGCGGCTCCAACTGATCGAGGCTTACGATCGCGCGGGGTTCTACGGCTACCATCTCGCCGAGCACCACAACACCCCGCTCGGCTATGCGCCTTCCCCTGGGGTCTTTTTGTCGGCTGTCGCCCAGCGAACACGGCACCTGCGGTTCGGCCCGATGGTCTATCTGTTGCCGCTCTACCATCCGCTGCGGCTGCTCGACGAGATCTGCATGCTCGACCAGATGAGCGGTGGCCGTTTCCTCTACGGGGTCGGGCGCGGCATTTCGCCGGTCGAGGTCAGCTTTTACGGCGTCGACTTCAATACCGGAGCCAAGCAGTTCCGCGAGGCCTTCGAGGTCATTCGTCGCGGGCTGACCGAGGACCGGCTGACCTTCCACGGCGAATTCTACGATTTCGACAACGTGCCGATCGTGATGAAGCCATTCCAGCAGCCGCTGCCGGTTTGGTACGGGCTCGGCAACCCGGCGAGCGTCGCCTGGACGGCGGCCAACGCCGCCAACACGGTGACGCGTCGGCCGCCGGGGCAGGTTCGCGCGATCACCGACAGCTATCGCGCCGAGTGGAAGAAATTGGGCCGCTCCGAGGCCGATTTGCCGATGCTCGGCGTCAACCGCCACATCATCATCGCCGATACCGAGGCCGAAGCGCTCGACACGGCGCGGCGCGGTTACCCGGCTTGGCGCCACCACATGGGCCTCTTATGGCACGAATATAACGTGCCGTTTCCGCTCGAAGCAGCGCTGCCAGAAGATTTCGCTATCCTGCAAGAGCACGGCGACGCGATCGCCGGCACTCCCGCGATGGTTCGCGATTACATCGCCCGGGAGATCGAGGCGACCGGCGTCAATTACTACGTTTGCGACTTCGCCTTCGGCACGATCAGCCATGACGAAGCCATGCGTTCGGTCGAGCTGTTCACACGCGAGGTGATGCCGGCCTTTGCAGATGCCTGATCAGGAGGAGTGTCGATGGGTATCATGACTGACTTTGCCCGCCCGGATGGCGTGGCAACCAAGGGCTATCTGGCGGTAGCGGGCGATAGCCGGCCCGGGATCATTGTCATTCAGGAGTGGTGGGGCCTCAACGACCAGATCTGCGGGGTGGCCGACCGCTTTGCGCGCGCCGGCTATAACGCGCTGGCCCCCGATCTCTACAAGGGCCGCCTGACGACCGAGCCTGATGAGGCCAATCACCTGATGAGCGGTCTCGATTTTCCGGCGGCGACGCGCCAAGACCTGCGCGGCGCCGCACTACAACTCCGGAAGCACAGCGACAAGATCGCGGTGATGGGCTTTTGCATGGGCGGCGCGCTGACAATCGCGGCCGCGGTACATATTCACGAAGTCGACGCCGCGGTCTGCCTCTACGGCATTCCGCCCAAGGATTTTGCCGATCCAGCCAAGATCCGGGTGCCGTTTCAGGGGCACTTCGCCAATCAGGACGATTGGTGCACCCCCGCCGCGGTTGACGATCTCGAAAGGACGCTAAAAGCAGCCGGCGTCAAGCACGAGATCTACCGCTACGAAGCGGCGCATGCTTTCGCGAACGAGCGCAGCGCCGCCTACGACGTCGCCTGCGCCAACCAGGCTTGGGACCGCATGTCTGTCTTCCTAAAAGCAAACATAGCCTAGGCAAGACGGCGCTGCGTCGCGCGGAGATCCGGTAAAGGCTGTCGCGACGTCGGGATCTCAGGGGGTCGCGATGGCGTTCGACCGCAATCCGCCAAGCCAGGCGGAGATCGACAGGTGGTTTCTCGCCAACCCAGCGGTGCCCGGGCGGACCTTCGAACTCGCCTTGGTGCTGGGCGGAACGGTTTCGGCCGGGGCCTATACCGCGGGAGCATTGGACTTCCTGATCGAAGCGCTTGACGCATGGACGCAACTGCGCGATCGGGGAAATGGCGCGGCCCCACAACACAAAGTCGTCCTTCGCGTCGTAACCGGCACTTCCGGTGGGGGTGTTATTGCCGCCATTGCCGCACGAGCGCTGAATTTCGAATTCGACCCGATCGCGCGCGGCACACCGGTGGGTGCCGGCCTGACCGGCAACCCATTCTACGACATCTGGATCAAAACCCTGACGCTCGACCGATTTCTCGACCCCGGGGACATCGGCAAAGATCTCTCGTCGCTGTTGAACGGAGCCCCGATCGACGCTGGCGCCCAACTTATCATTCAGTTCACCGGCAGGGGGTCGGTTGCAAGGCGTTCGTGGATTGCCGCCCCGCTGCGGGTGATTTTGACGCTGACTAATCTTCGCGGGATCCCTTATCGGCTGGATTTCGGCGAAGACCGCAGCGAGGACTATGTCGATCACGCCGATTTCATGCGGTTCGCGATTTGCTACTCGGGCCAAGACATCGGCGAAATTCGACCGGACGAAATGGCTCTCGGCTTTGATGCCGGACGCTTGCCGCAAGCCGCCACTTGGGACGAGTTCAGCATGGCCGCCCGGGGCACGGCGGCCTTCCCGGTCGGGTTTCCGCCGCGTGCGCTGGTGCGCCCGACCTCGCAGTACCGCTACCGTGTCGTTCCGTTGGCGCCGCTGCGTCCGACGCCGGCCGCGGTGGAACCCGCATACGCCGTGCTGCGGCCGGATTGGGATGCGCTGATCTCAGACGGCGATGTGCCTGGCGACTTTCATTTTCTCGCGGTCGATGGCGGCGCCACGGACAATGAACCCATCGAATTGGCGCGTACCGCGCTGTGCGGGCTGCTGGGCAGCAACCCCCGCGACCCCGCCAAAGCGACCCGGGCCGTTCTGTTGATCGATCCATTTGCCGGAAAGACCACACTGGGCCCCGACGGGCCGACGAGTTTCCTGCGCATTCTGGGTGGCGTGGCCAGCGCGTTCATTCAGCAGACACGCTATGATTCGCGCGATCTTATGCTCGCCGCCAACGATCAGGTATTCAGCCGGTTCATGCTGACACCCCAGCTCGGAGCGACATTGGGAGACAAGGCGCTCGCGAGTGCTGGGCTCGGCGCCTTCATCGGCTTCGCGTGCGCCGATTTTATGCGCTACGACTATTTACTCGGGCGCAAGAACTGTCAGGATTTTCTGCGCACCACCTTCGTCCTGGCAGAGAACAATCCGGTTTTTGACGGCTGCTGGACCCCTGACCAGAAGGCGGCGCTGGCCAAACAAGCAGGAGCGGGCTTTCTGCCGATCATCCCGCTGATGGGCAGCGCCGCGATCGATGAGACCCCCGATCCCTGGCCTAAGGGCAAGCTCGACCCCGAGCGCTATCGCGATGCGATCGACCGGCGGTTTCGCACGATTTTCGAGACGGAGTTGTCGGGCGGGCCGATCCGTTCGGTGCTCGCTTGGCTGGCAGCCCACGCGACACAGCGTTCGGTCGCCGATTACGTCCTCGATATGATGAAACGCTATTTGGCCGAAGCGGGGCTTGCTTAGCGCGATCGTGTCAGCCGCGGCCCGGCGCGCAGGGGCGGATGGCACCCGGTGAGGCCGGGCCCTCCCGCGGGTCGAGCGGCACGAAGACGGCGAGGTAGCTGCGTTCCTGGAGATCGTAGAACGCCGTCTGGCGATAGCCGACGGCGGCCAGCTCGCAGCGCAAGAGATCCGGTGGAGTGCCGTGGACTGCGGTCTGCTTGCGCGCATCGATCACTGCGACATGGGCGCTGGGCCGCAGCGCGGGGCGCAGGTTCCACAACAGGCCATAGGGCTGCTGGACCTCGTGGTACATGTGGACGAGGAGAGCGAGGTCGATCGACCCGGGCGGCAGCCGCGGGTCGTGAGGATCTCCGCGTACCACCGTGACCGTGCCGGCGAGGCCTTCGCTGGCGACCCGGCGGGCCAGGCGTTCGAGATACTCGGGGACGACGTCCTCGGCGAAGACGTGCCCCATCGGTCCAACCCGGCGGGCCAAGCGCACCGTGTAGTAACCGCTGCCGGCACCAATATCGGCGACCACGAGAGCGGGCTTGACGCCGAGCAGGTTCATCACGCGCTCGGCTTCGCCAGCCTGGTCGCGCGACTTCTCGTCCCGCCAGATGTCGGTGACGATGTCTGCTACCGGCCGCGCGGGCTTCGGAAACGCGCTGGCCGGCAGGCCGGGAGGCGCCAGCCCTTCTTGGTAGCTGGCCGCGAGCAGATCATGCGACAGCAGGATCGCGAGCAAAGCCGGCATCATGTACCGCGACACTCGCGACATCACTTCACTCCGCGGCGGCGCGCCCATGGAGGGCCTCGAGCCAGCGCCGCAGGAGGGCGGCGTGCGCAGCAAGGTGCCCCTCGATCTGCTGAGCAACCTGGTCGCGATACATATGGACCGCAAGGTTGCGTTCTTCGCCGAGCTTAATAGCCGCCTGCGCATCCTCGTCCGACAGCCAGCCGAGAGCGCGGGCGGCCCGAATGGTTGCGTTGGGCGATGCGGCGCTGACGTTCTCTAGTGCCGCGAGCACCTTCTGACACGCTTTCCAAACCGCTTCGTATGAATAAATCAGCCGCAGCACCGCGCTGTCGCGTTCCACCAGCGTACGCTCGCTCTTCCCGGCAAGCTCATCCAGCGTGGCGAGCGCGGCTGCTGCTTCGGCGAGCCGCTGGTCTAGCCTTTCCATTTCATGCCCTCGTGGCGAACCTCGTCGAGGAGGGTAGGAGCGGCACTGCGCAGGTCGACGACATCGACATCGTAAGGGATTGAGCTTTCCTCTATGCTCTCCGCCAGATCGGAGAAGAAGGCTGAGGGCAACTCGTCGTGAGGCAGTATCGCGATATCGATGTCGCTGTGCTGCAAGGCATCACCGCGGGCACATGAGCCAAACAACCATACCTCGGCATCGTGCTCGCCCAGTGTCGCGAGCACCATTCGCCGCAATTCCTCGATCGCCCGTTTTCGTGTCGCATTCACCGCCGTCCCTCGCACAGTGGAATCGGTCATGTTAAGCCTTGAGCCGCAAATTCCTACACGTCAGCAACAGGAGGCAAATATGCCGGCTTATTTTATCGCCGAAATCGAGCTCACCAACTCCGCCGAGTACGAGCCCTATCGGACGGCGGTCCCCGCCACGATTGCACAATATGGCGGCCGCTATCTGAGTCGGGGCGGCGCCGCCGAGCTCATCGAAGGCGGACCGGAGCCGAAACGGATCGTCATCCTCGAATTTGCCGACACGGCGGCGGCGAAGCGCTGGTACCATTCGCCGGAGTACCAAAAAATAATGCCGATTCGGCTCGCCAACTCAACCGGCCGCGTCTTCATCGCCGAAGGCGTCGGCTAGACTAGCTGAGCGGATCAGCCACTGCGGATCGATCCACCAGCGCGGTCATTGACGTCACACACCGATCCGATAACGTTAGCACCGCGCTCAGACGGCAGCAGGCTGAGCCCCTTCGCGCGCGGGGGAGCGGGAAGACATCCAAGAAAATGTTTGCGATCGCCTCTTTCGGTCGACGTCTGGGTCAGAGCAATAGACGCCGGTTGCGACGTTGGAACGGGCCCGCGATCGTTGATCCGGCAAAGGTCCCGGTTGCCGTTGACGATGCGGCGAGCATATTTCCGGCCGGCGGCGGCGATCGGTCGCGACCTGACCCTAAGCCTACAGAAAGGCCATCGCCTGCGATCCTGCAGAGCACCATTCCGACAGCGCGGCCTCGGGTCGGCGTTCACCTCTACCTCTACCTCCTCTCCGTTGCGCTCGTCGCCGCCGCGATCACTGGGATTCTCCTGGGCATGGGCTCTTACCTGCTCATGCATCCTGCGACGGAGATGGGCGCCGACTATGCCGTTGAGGAGAAAGGCACACAACATCCGGTGCCGGGGTCCTCGGTCGGCGAGGCGCCGCTGGGCACAATAGGCGCTGCCCCGCCTCACGACGAGGTGCCGGCGCCCCCATCGACGGCACCCGAAGCGACGGTTCCCGCGCGTGAGGTAGCGATCATGCCCGTACCGCCCGGCGCGACGGAAAGCGACGTGAGCCAATCGGCGCAGCCGGCCGGAACCGCGGAGCCTCTCGATCATCCGGCGGCAGGAGTGGAGCCTTCCACCGCGCCTGCCCAGCCGACCTCACCCGAACCGAGACCACCCGCGGTCATACGCGGGATCGTTACCGATGCGCCGAACGCGGCGACATGGATCCTCGCCGACCAAACCGTTCGT
>Ga0066709_100005921_pt1 | contig 10213 bp, 7 predicted proteins | sample GraSoiAngelo_158_FD_79665 | JGI IMG/M metagenome (GOLD analysis project Ga0066709, IMG submission 79665) | Grasslands soil microbial communities from the Angelo Coastal Reserve, California, USA - 14_1009_16_30cm | ecosystem: Environmental > Terrestrial > Soil > Grasslands | place: USA... | reverse complement strand
TCGCGCAGCAGCATCGGCCGCATCAGCACCCCGCCGTTGGCGATGGCCGCGTAGGCGAGCGTCAGCTGCAGCGGCGTCACCGACAGCTCGTGCCCGATGGCGATCGTGGGCGTCGAGCGCGCCGACCAGTGCTCGGGCGCGCGCAGCAGCCCGCCCGCCTCGCCCGGGAACTCGACGCCGGTGATGCTGCCGAAGCCGAGCGCCGTCGCGTAGCGGTAGAGCCGCTGCGCCCCGACCGCGCATCCGATCTTGCCCATGACGATGTTGCTCGACCAGCGGATCGCGTCGCGGAACGAATAGCGCGGCGCCTTGTGGACGTCGTGGAACGTGACCCCGGGCGCCACGGTCGCCGCCCCGGTCGCCGACGCCTCGAACACCTGGTCGGGCTTGACCACACCTTCCTCCAGGGCCGCCGCGGCCGCCACCACTTTATAGGTCGAGCCCGGCTCGTACTGATCGGTGAAGTTCCAGTTGCGACCCTTGCCGGGCCCCAGGTGCGGCGAGACCGCCGCCGCCAGGATCTCACCGGTGCGCGGGTCGAGGAACATCGCGAAGCCGCGCACCGCCCGGAGCGAGTCCACCGCCGCCGCCAGATGCGACTCGAGGATGCACTGGAGGTCGGCGTCGAGCGTGAGCACCAGCCGGTCGCCGTCCGCGGGGCGGCGCCGCTCGCCGCCCGGGAGCGGATGCGAGTGGCCGGCGCCGTCGCGCAGCAGCGTGGTCCAGCCGCTCTGCCCGCGCAGCAGGTCGTCGAACTCGAGCTCGATGCCGTCGACGCCGGCGTCGTCGAGATCGGTGCGCCCCACCAGCTCCGCAGCCGCGGCGCCGAGCGGATAGACCCGCTGCACCTCGGTCGCCAGATAGATGCCGCGCTCGTGGCGCGCCCGCAGCGACTCGGCCAGGGCGGGCGAGATGCTGCGCGCGACCCGCACGTAGCGCGGCCGGCGGGCGAACGACTTGGCGAGGACCCCCGGGTCCAGCCCCAGCCGCGCGGCCAGCATCCGCGCGGTGCGCCGCGGGTCGACCATCTCGCGCGGGACCGCCGAGACCGAATAGGTGAGCAGGTCGCGCGCCAGGACGCGCCCCGCGCGATCGACCAGGTTGCCGCGCGTCGCGGGGTCGACGACGCGCTGTTCCTGGTTCGCGTCGGCCCGCTCCTGGTAGTAGTCGTGGCGTCCGATCGCGAGCCACGCCACCCGAAGCCAGACCGACACCAGCCCCAACAACAAGCCGGCCGCAGCCACCAGCACCCGACTCTTGCGCATTTCCCTGTGGGCCAACTCCTTCCCTCCGTGGAACGGCGGTTCACGCAGACCGCCGGGCCGTCACAAGCGCGGTGCGGTGGTGCGGCCGGCATTCCTCTCCGGACGCCCGATCCGTTATGAGTGGCCGGTCGTCAATCCTGTGCGCGAACCCGGGCCGTGGCCTCCGGCACGAGTGCACGCGATGCCCTCTCCGCCCACGCCAGCACCGAGGCGGGTTCGCCGTCCCGGTCCGGGGTCACGCCCGCCGCCAGGTACTCGGACGGCAGCGCGATCACCTGCTTGGCGTCGGCCGGCGCCAGACCCCAACGGGCGGCGAGGGGGGCGGTCTCGGCGCGGGTGGCGCGGCGTTCTCGATCGGCGCGGACGAAGGCGAGCCGCGCCCGCGCCAGCTCGAGTGCCGTGCGGTCCTGGCCGAGCGCCAGGGAGAGCTGGGCCAGACGCGAGCCCTCCCAGACCTCGACCAGCAGCATCCCGACCACGGCCGCGGCGATCAGCCACAGCCCGGGCCGGAGGACGCGCAGCTCCGCTGCGCGCCACGATGGACCGGAACGTCCCTGTCCCAGCTTCATGCGGAGTTCCTCCGGAAGGCGCGGAGCCGTGCGCTGCGTGCGCGCGGGTTCGCGGCCCTCTCCTCCAGTGAGGGGGTCACCACCTTGCGATTCAGCTCCTGCCACGGCCCCTCGGCAGGCCGCGCCTGCAGCAGACGAACCTTCCGCCGCGTGGCCGGCTCGGGCCGGCCCCGCAGCGCCTGCTTGATGCGCCGATCCTCGCCCGAGTGGTAGGCGAGGGTCACCACCACGCCGCCGGGACGCATCGCGCCCGGCAGCCACGCCAGCACCGCCTCGAGCTCCGCGGCCTCGTCGTTGATCCAGATGCGCAGCGCCTGGAACACGCGCGCGGTGCGACGGGGATGGGGCCGGCCTCCCAGCACGCGGTCCGTCAGCTCCGCGAGCGAGCGGGTCGTAGGGAGTTCCCCGCGTCCCGCGGCCAAGAGGATGGCGCGCGCCAGGCGCCGGCCCTGCGGAAGATCCCCGTGCTCGCGGAGCGCTTCCGCCAGTTCGGCCTCGCTGACCGTGGCGAGCCGTTCGGACGCGGGCCGGCCGGCTCCCACGTCCATGCGCAGGTCGAGGGGCCCCTCGCGCATGAAGCTCATGCCGCGCTCGGGGGCGTCGATCTGCCGCGACGAGAGCCCGAGGTCGAAGAGGGCGCCCGTGAACGGCGTGGTCCCCAGGCGCGCGTGGACCGCACCCAGCTCGCGGAAGGTGGCCTGGGCCAGGGTCACGCGCCCTCCGAAGCGCTGCAGCCGTTCGCCCGCGCGGGCGATGGCCTCGGGGTCGCGATCGGTGCCGAGCAGGCGCGCGCCGGGCTCGGCGTCCAACAGGGCTTCCGCGTGGCCGCCGTCGCCCAGGGTCGCGTCCAGGTAGAGTCCGGGACCATTGCGGAGCACGCGCAGGACCTCGGCGACCAGCACCGGCTCATGACGCGCGCTCACGTTCCGGCTCGGGGGCGGGGGCGCCCGCCGACAGCAGATCCGCCGCCGAGGGCCAGCAGCGCAGGCGGGATTCGCAGCCCGCGACGCGGAAGAGGTCGCGCAGGTAGCGCGAGAGCCCGCAGACCACGACGCCGCCGGAGGCCGCCTCGCAGCGGTCGAAGGCTTCCATCAGCGCCGGCACGACGCGGAAGTCGATGTGCTCGAGGGCGGCGCAGTCCACCAGCACCTGCTCGGCGCCCCGCGCCACCAGATCGTCGAGCAGGCGCGCCAGCCGCCGCGCGGCCTCGTCGTCGATGGCGCCGCGCAGCGCCACGCGCGCCACCCCGGGCGCACCGTTCGGCGAGGTGCCGGCGCGCTCGTGCCACTCGACCCGGGCGCCCGCCTCGGGACGGCCGACGCGCAGCGCCACGGTGAGCGACAGCGCCGGGCGAGGGGGCGACGTGTCGGGGCGGTCCAGGCCGATCATCAGGCTTCTTCCTTGAAGAGCCCGGCGGCGAGCTCCTCGTAGTCGCCGGGCGTATCCACGACCTTCTTGGTCAGCTGCGCGAAGCGCTCGGGATTCCAGATCTCGATACAGGTATCGGACCCATGCAGCACGGCATCCTTGCCGAGCGCTGCATGGGCGATCAGTGCCGGTGAGATCGTGATCCGTCCTTGGGAATCCACCGTCACTTCCATCGCATCCTGGAGGAACGCGCGCTTGAAGGCGCGCGCCTTGGCATCGCCGGGCGAGAACTTGCGGATCTTCTCGAGCATCCGCTGCCAGCCCTCCGGCGGATACACGGCGATGCAGCCATCGAAACCACGGTTGAGGAAGAACGTCGAGAGCGGCCGGCGCGCCGACCCGCCGCGCCGCATGTCGGTCGGCACGGCGATGCGACCCTTATGGTCGATGGCGTACGAGAAGGTCCCGACGAACGACGGCATCGAATGCGGCCCTCAGGAAGGAATCACCATCCCCCGCCACAAATCCCCACGCGGCCCCACAGCCGCGCAATGTAGGTGAGCGGCCGCGCCGCTGTCAAAAGGAAAACATCGATCGCACCAAGAAAGATGCGGCCTAACCCTGCACGCGTGTGCACTCGGGGCCTCGCGGGGGGCGCGCGCAACGACATCCGGGGCTTCCACGCCGCCGCGACACCTCGTCCGCGCCGCGGCGGCGCGTGGGGCGTCAGCGTGGGGCGTCAGCGTGGGGCGTCAGCGTGGGTTCAGCGCCGCGCGCGGAGCGAGTCGAAGACCGCCCAGTCCACCCGATAGAAGGAGTAGATGACCGGCTCGGGCTTGCTGACGCCGAGGTTGGGGACGTACGTGTCCCCGAGCGGCTCGAGGCACGCGTGGTAGGGGCTGCGCGTCATGAGACTCTGCCCGACCGCGGCCCGGTCGACGAGGTAGTCGGGGCGCGCGAAGCTGGCGAAGTAGAACCCCGCCACCGCGTCCTCCTGACTCTCGCGCTGCAGACCCGGCACCATCTCGGGCGTCACCAGTCCGGCCAGGTCGATCACCCGCCGCCGGCCGAAGTAGCCGATGGCGCCGATGTCGGGCGTGGCGATCACCGCGTCTTGGGGCGTGTGCCGGTCGAACCATCGCCCCCAGGCGATCAGGCTCCGCTCCAGCGCCGGCGTGAAGGTCCGGACGTGCGGCAGCACCTGCGTCCGATAGACCACCAGGTTCTGCGCCAGCACGAGCACGGTCAGCGCCGCGGCGGCGACCGCGACCAGGCGGCGGCGCGCCGGCCCCGGCTGCTCGCCCGCCCACCACCGCTCGGCGGCGCGCCACGCGAGCCAGCCCAGCACCGGCAGGCTCGGCACCAGGTAGCGCGAGATCACCGGCACGCCGCGCGAGGCGTAGAAGGCCGGCAGGCCCAGGAGCCAGGCCCACGGCACCAGCCGCTGGGACGGCGCAGGCGAGCGCCACATGCGCCGGGCGCCGACCAGGAGCGCCAGCACCAGCACGGCCGCGAGCACGCCGTCGGTGGCGCCGACGATGCGCGCCATGCGCCACAGGTTCTCGGCGTGATCACGCACCCCTTCCGCGCCGGCGGTCTTGGCCACCAGCGTCTGGGGCCAGAAGGTGTGGAAGTAGAGGCGCGCGAACACCACCCAGCCGCCGTAGACGCACACCGGCGCCAGGGTCCCGAGCACCAGGCGCCGCAGACCCTCGCGGTTGTCGGCCTCGATGAGCAGGAACACGCCCCACAGCAGCAGCAGGAACACCGCCTCGGGACGCGCCAGGGCCGCCAGCGACCACAGGGCTCCGGTGCGCAGCGGACGCGCGCCCCAGCGCGAGCCCTCGGTGAACGCGACGAAGCCGGCCAGCGTGAGGGTGGTGGCGAGCGAGGTCTCCATCCCGGAGGTGGACCAGCGGATCATCCAGGCGTGGCCCGCCCAGGCCAGCGTCGCCGCCGCGCGCACCGACGGGCTGGGCACGGTGCGGCGCATCAGCTGGAGGAACAGGCCGACCGACGCGAGCGCCGCCGCCATGCCGATCACGCGCGCGGCCGTGAGCCCGTCGAACCCGATCGCGATCGCGTCGGCGAGCAGCGTCACCCACAACGGGCTCGTGCAACCGTAGACGCGCTCCCCGACGTTGAACACCAGCCCGCGCCCGGCCGCCACGTTGCTGGCGTAGCGCAGGTGGATGAACGTGTCGTCGGTGAGGTAGTGGCGGAGCGGCCACATGAGCGCCGCCGCCAGCACCAGCCCCAAGGCCAGCGCCCAGCGCTCGACCCGCGTCATCGGCCCGTAGAGCGTCTGCATCAGGCCGCCCCCTCGGGCCGTGCCACGGCGAGCGCGTCGAGCCATCCCGCGAGCTGCCCCGCCAGGCGCGGCCGGGCGTGCGGGGCGAGCCACGCGGGGCGCTCGGCGAGGGAACGCTTCCCGTCCTTCCACGCCAGGTAGTGACGCTCGATCGCCGCGGCGAGCGGGACGCGGTCGCCCGGGGGCAGCACCTCGCCCCCGCCGCGGCGGACCAGCTCGGCCGCCTCGTCGCCGGGATCGAGGAGCGCCAGCACCGGGCGTCCCGCGTCCAGGTACTCGTAGAGCTTCCCCGGCACCATGGTGCGGTAGCCCGCGCCGCGCGGCTTCCAGAGCAGCAGCAGGTCGGCGCGCCGCTGCAGCGCCCGGGTCGCCGCGTGCGTGCGCGGTCCGGGGAACTCGACGATGCCGGTCAAGCCCAGCGCCTGGGCCCGATCGGCGTGGTGCGACTCGAACGGTCCCACCAGCTTCGCGCGCAGGCGGCGGCGCGCCTCGGGCCTTAGGCTCAACAGGTCGTGGAGGGCCTCGAGCAGCACGTCGGTGTCGGGCATCAGCGACATCGTCCCGGTGAAGGCGAGGACGAAGGCCTCGGCCGGGACCCCCGCGTCCTCCGTCGCCTCGTCCACGACCTCGGGCTCGAAGCCGTTGGGCAGGTGCTCGAGCCGCGCCTGGCCCGCGGCGGCGATCAGGTCGTCGGCGTGCGTGCGCGAGGCGGCGAGGACCAGATCCGCGCCCCCCAGGACCGCCCGCTCCATCGCCGCCTGGCGCGCGCGGTGCCATGCCGTGGGCGGACGACGGAAGTGGAGGGCGACCCAGGGGTCGCGGAAGTCGGCGACCCACGGCACGGCGAAGCGGCGCCGGAGGGCCAGGCCCGCCAGCTGGACGCTGTCCGGCGGCGAGCTGGTGAGGATCGCGTCGATCCCGCCCTGGCGGATGCGGCGGGCGGCGGCCGTGGCCGCGCGGCGCGACCAGCCGGCGTAGGAGTCGGGCAGCAGCCACCAGTCGCTGAGCGAGCGCAGGCCGGCGAACAGGCCGCCCGGCCGCCGGCCCTCGTCGCGGCCGCGTCCCAGGCGCATCCACGCCTCGAGTCCGCTGCCTCCGCTCACCCGGATCACCTCCGTCTCGGCCGGCACCCGGGCTGCCAGGGATGCGTCCCGCACCCAGTAGTCCCGCGCGCCGGCGCACACCACCGTGCACGCCCATCCGTGGGCCGGCAGGTGGCGCGTGAAGCCGAGGATCCGGTGGACCCCACCGCCCGCCAGCGGCGGGTAGAAGTAGCACACAATGAGCAGGCGACGCACGCTCACGACCGCCCCCCGCCGCGCGCAGCGGTGCCGCGGCCGACCAGGGTGGCGAACAGCGCCTCGATGCGCGCGAGGTTCCGGGTGGTCTCGCCGCGCGCCGCGACCACCTCGCGATTGCGGCGGCGCGCGGCCTCGGCCCACGCCGGCTCGCCGAGGGCGCGCTCGAGGGCCGCCTCCAGCGCGCCGGCGTCCCCCACCGCGAACATCCGGGCGCCTTCACCTTCGCCCACCCACTCGCGGTTGCCCGCGATGTCGCTCACCACCGGCAACGCGCCGCCCGCCATCGCCTCGAGCAGCGACACCGAGGTGGAATCGGAGCGCGAGGCCGACAGGTAGACCTCGGCGCGCGCGAGGAGGTCCGCCAGGGCCGCGGGTGCCAGCATGCCGGCGAAGGTGTAGCGCCCGGCGGGCAGCACGCGCGCCGCGAGCGCCTCGAGCGCCCGGCGCCGGCGGCCGTCCCCGCCCAGCACCAGGCGCAGGTGCGGGTGGCGGCGCATCACCGGGGCCACACCCTCGATCAGCGTCTCCAGGTCGTAGACCGGCTCGTGCATGCGCACGCTCGCCAGCAGCCCCGGCTCGCGCGCGGGCCCGGGCGCGAAGCGCGACAGATCCACGCCCCAGGTCACGACGTGCACCGCGTCTGGGCGGGCCCCCAGCTCGCGGGCGGCCCGGCCCAGGTTCTCGGCGTCCGCCAGCACCAGGTCGGCGCGCCGGAGCACGAAGCGCGCGCGCGCGCGCTGCAGCGGCCCGCTCCGGCCGGCGAGCAGCAGGTCCGAGCCCCACGCCGTCACCGCCAGCGGATGGCGTCCGCTCAGCGCGCCGAGCAGGCCGTAGTTGGGCACGTAGTGGGCGTCGACCAGGTCGGGGCCGAATCGGGCCAGTGCCCCCATCAACGCCGGGGCGGCGAGCGGGTAGCGGAGGAACCCGGGCAGGGGGAACGCGGGCAGGCGCTCGGCGCCCAGCTCGGCGGGCCCCGGCTCGAGCGACCAGACGCCCACCGTGTGGCCGCGTCCCCGCAGGCCCTCGACCCAGCGCCGGGTGTGACCGACCGCGGCGTTCGCCAGTGTGGCGATCCTCACCCGGATCCCTCCCGTGTCACGCGCTCACGGGGCGCGTGCCATCCTCGCCGCGCCCGATCGCCCCCGGCCGTGGCCGGCGCGGTGCTAATGGAGCAGCACGAAACGCGCGCGCGCCAGGCCGCTGCTGCCCTGCGCGCGCACGAAGTAGACGCCCGGGTCCACCAGCACGCCGTTCTCGTCGCGCCCGTCCCAGAACACCCGCCCGCGCTCCAGCGTCGTGAACCGACGCAGCCGGCGGCCGCGCAGATCGTAGATGCCGCCGGTGTAGCCCGCCGAGACGCCCTGCAGCCGCAGCTCCACGCCGAGCCCGGTCAAGGTCGCGGGATTCGGGAAGACCCGGAGCGTTTCCCTTGCCCCCGCGGGCGGGGCCGGCGGGCGGTAGGCGGGATCGAACCGGTTGAGCCCGTCGGCCGTGCCGAACCACACCGCGCCGGTCAGGGGCTCGACCGCCACCGCCCGCACGTCGTCCGAGGCGAGCGGCGAGTTGGCGGCGGTGAAGTTCTGCGTCGTGCCGTCAGGGCGATACCAGCGCACCCCTTCCTCGCTCCCGACGAACACGTCGCCGTTGGGCGCCACGTCCATGAGGCGCAGGCCACTGAGCGGCCGGCCCGCCGGCGTCTTGAGCGTCTGCACCACGCGCAGCGGCGAGGAGGTGCGGTTGATGCGTTTGAGCTCGCTGTCGGTCAGCACCCAGATGGAGTCGCCGTGCGCGACCATGGCCCAGATGTCGAGGCTGGTGGTACCGGTGACCGACTTGAAGTCGTAGCCCTGCTCGGGCCGGCGCACGAAGGTGTCCACGCCGCTGTTGGTGGCGCCGGCGTAGCCCACCCAGATGCGACCCGCCTTGTCCACGGTGACCGCCCGGACCTTGCCCGCGCGCACCAGGCTGGTGGCGGGCAGGCCGGGCTGCCAGTTGCCCACGTGGGCGCCGGTCGAATCGTAGAAGTCCAGGCCGAGCGGCACCAGGTCGTTGAAGAAGTCCATGCCGAACCACACGCCGCCGTTCGAGTCGGCGGCCGCCCCGAAGGCGAGCGTGTGGCGCGGGTCGTCGCCCGGTTGATTCCAGTAGTGCGTGAACCGCGCCGGGTCGGTGCTGTCGTCGAAGCGCTCGATCGCGAATCCCCAACAGGCCACCCATTTCTGGTGGTTGCGGTCCCGCAGCATGGCGAACACCTCGGTCGCCTTGATGAAATCGTTGGGGCAGGGGCCGGTGGTGCAGGCGACCGGCAGCCAGGGGTACCAGGTTGTCCCGTCCCAGCGCCCGATGCCCTGCGAGCGGGTGGCCGCGTAGACGCGCGTGTCGTCGATGATGATGTTGTTGTACGTGTTGCCGGGCGGGGCCACCGGGACGCGCAGCGTCCATGCGGTGTCCGCGACGGCGGTGCCCGGTGTCGGCGGTTGCTCCCGGAGTCCCTCCGCGGTGCCGGCGTAATGGGTCGTGGTACCGGTCGGGTCCACCGCCGGCTCCGGATCGTCCCCATCCGACGGCGCGGCCACGGGGGACTTGTCGAGCAGCGTGAACGCCGCATCGCCGGCGCGGCGGCGCCAGATGCCGAGTTCGGTGCCGGCCAGGACGGTGCCGTAGTCCTCCTTGAGAGCGTGCACGATGCCGATGGCGTCGCTGGCGACCCATGCGGCGGTGGGCGGGTCCCAGCGATAGACGCCTCCGCCCGACTGCGCGAACAGGTCGGCGCCGTCGCTGGCGAGATGCTCCACCTGGAGCGTGGGCAGCCCGGTGTTCGCCTTGCGCCAGTCCGCGAGATCGCTCGTGGTGTGCGCGTAGCCCACGCCGCGCGGCGTGGAGAGCCAGAGCGTGTCGGCGAGCTGGACGACCCCGGTGATCGCCGGGAGCACGAACGTGGTGTCGAAGGACACCGTGTTGCCGTCCGGGAGCGACCCCTGGACGCGGCGCCCGTCCCACAGGGCGATCCCCTTCCTCGTGCCCACCCACAGCGTGTCCCCCGCGACCGTGAGGACGGTGACGCTGTCCCCCTTCAACCCGTCGAAGTCGCTGACCAGCTCCCAGGACGACCGGTCGGCGGTGAACCGGCTCACGCCTGCCTCCGCGGTGCCCACCCACAGCCGTCCGGCCCGGTCGAGGGCCAAGCTGGTGAGGTGGTTGCTGGCGATGGCGCCGGGCTCGCGGGTGATGGCGAGGAACCGCTGGCTCAACCGGTCGTAGCGGAGCAGACCGGCCTCGGCGGTCGCGCACCACACCTCGTCGTCCGTGACCAGGAGGTCGGTGAAGTCCCGGGCGTGGAGCATGGTCTGCCACGCCCCCGACGCGCGGGACGATCCGGGGAGGGCCAGCACCAGCAGC
>Ga0066709_100005919_pt1 | contig 10213 bp, 8 predicted proteins | sample GraSoiAngelo_158_FD_79665 | JGI IMG/M metagenome (GOLD analysis project Ga0066709, IMG submission 79665) | Grasslands soil microbial communities from the Angelo Coastal Reserve, California, USA - 14_1009_16_30cm | ecosystem: Environmental > Terrestrial > Soil > Grasslands | place: USA... | reverse complement strand
CAGCCCGGCCGCGCCGCATGGCGCATGGGGTGGGCGCTCGCGGCACTGGCGGCACTCGCGGCTCGCGCCGGCCGGGCCGACACCCAGGCCACGGAGACGGTCACCTACCAGCGCGAGCTGAAGCAGCTCGAGCGCGACCTGCTCTACGAGGGCGCGCGCGCGGAGCTGGAGAAAGCGGCGCGCGCGAGCGCGGCGCCCGGCACTGCCGCGATCCCGGGCTCGAGCGCCTCTGCGCCGCGCGGCGCCTCGCGCTCGCGGACGGAGCCGGCCGCGGCGAGCCGCCGCCCCGGGCGCGCGCGACAGGGGCCGGGTCTCCACCAGGAACGCGCCCGCGACGCGCTCGAAGCGGGCGGCCCGCAGGGCGCCGGCGCGGTGCGCACGCCTGGTACCGGGGCGCGCTTCGACGCTCCGGTCAATCACCCCGTCAGCAACCGCTCGGGCGACCTCCTCGCCGGCTCCACACAGGCCGAGGTCTCGATTGCGGCGCTCGGCGACCGCCTCGTCGCCGTCTGGAACGACGCCGAGGGCGGCGCCACCGGAACGCTCGGCTTCGGATGGTCGTCGGACGGCGGAGCGACGTGGATCGACGGCGGCGGGATGCCCGCCAGCGCCGACGTGAAGCGCTGGGTGAGCGATCCCGTCGTCACCGTCAACGAGCGCACCGGCGTGTTCTACGCCGCCGGCATGGCGATCACGCCCGCCGCGCGTAGCGCGATCGGGGTCATGCGCGGCCGGTTCGAAGGCGGGGCGCTCCAGTGGGCACCGCCGGTCGCGGCGCGCGCCGTGCATGACACGTTTCCCGACAAGCCGTGGATCGTGGCCGATTCCACGTCGGGCAACCTGTACCTCACCTACACCGCGTTCTTCCGCGTGGGGAACGCTCAGGTCGATCAGATCGAGTTCCAGCGCTGCCAGGACGACAACCGCACGTGGGAGCCGCCGCGCACGCTCTCGTCCCCGCACGACTTCGGGCTGGTCCAGGGTTCGCGGCCCGCGGTGGGCCCCGCGGGGGAGCTGTACGTGACGTGGCTCGCCGTGGACACCACGCTGGCCGGGAACGGTCTCGACTGGCTGCGCTTTCGCGGCTCCCCCGACCGGGGAAGCTCGTTCGGGCGGGAGGAGTCGGTCGCCGGGATCTACTCGAACTTCGCGAGCGGAGCGCCCGGCTTCAACCGCGGCAACGGTCTCGTGTTCCCGGCCATCGCCGTCGATCGCAGCCGCGGCCCGTATCGCGGCCGCGCCTACGTGACATGGAACGAGGGCGTCGACTTCTTCCATGACGCGCCGGGCGATTCCAATCCCCGCTTCGAGCGCGAGCCCAACGGGGACGCGCCGGCGGCGACCGGTTTCAACCTGGGCGAGACCGTGCGCGGCTCGATCGCCTCCAGCAACGACGTGGACACGTTCCGGTTCCTGGGCAGGCTCGGGCAGACCGTGACCTTGTACCTCGACTCGCTCGCGACCGGCCTCGACGTCGCGATGCGCCTGATGTGCTCGGACGGCTCGACGCGGCTCGCCTACAGCGCCCCCGGGTCGCAGGGACGGGTGCGGGTGCTCGTGTTCACGCCGCCGCGCTCGGACCAGTACTACCTGCGGCTCGCCCCGGTGGGCGTGGGGGTTGGAGGCTACCGGCTGCGCACGGGCGCGGTCACGCATTCCCGCGGCCGCGCGCGCGATCACCGGGACGTGTTCGTGGCCGGGCGCGATCCGCGCGGGTTCTGGTTCCCGCCGGTGCGCGTGAACGACGATCCTCCCTGGTTCGACAACTGGCTTCCCGAGGTGGCCGTGGCGCCCGACGGCCGCCTGTACGCCGCGTGGTACGACTGGCGCGACCGCACGGATGTGACGTGCGGCGGGTGGTCCAACATCTACCTGGCGCGCTCCGTCGACGGCGGCGCCTCGTGGTCGCCGGCCGGCCTGCTCAGCGACGAGCAGACGGACTGGACGGAGGTGGCGAGCCTCGTGGCGCCGAACCAGGGCGATTACATGGCGCTGTTCGCCGACCGCGCGCACGTGACCGCCGCGTGGACCGACGGGAGAGCAGGCGACCCCGACGTCATGATGGCGCGGCACGACCTGGATCTCGATCCGCCGCTCGTGTCCCGCCCGATCGCCGCCATCGCGAGCCTGGGTCCCAACCCCAGCCGCGGCGCATTCGACGTGGAGCTCTCGCTGAGCGGCGATGCGCCGTCGTCGCTCGAGCTCGTCGATCTCGCGGGGCGCCGCGTGCAGGAGCTGGCGCTGGGCCGGGCGGCTCCCGGAGTCCACATGCAGCGGTTCGACCTGGCGCCCGGCTTGAAGCCCGGCGTCTACTGGCTGCGGCTCGTCGAGGGCACGAGGACCGTGGTCCGCAAGGTCGCCGTGGTGCGGTAGGGAGCTCAGCCATGCGAGCGATGGCCGGCGTGCTCGTCCGGCCCCGCGCTACATCGGCGGTGGAACCCGCCTGTCTCCACCACGACGCTTCCCTCTGATGGCATCACGAACCCGCCTGACGCCTGTTCGTCTCCACGGCCCTACGCCGCGCGTGCCACAAAATCGCCCACTGCCTTCGTCACGCTGGCCGGGGATAGACTCGGATACCGGGAGTACGCCGATTCCGGAATCTGCGCCACGAGCGAGCGCAGGCGATCCGGCTCGACCATCCCGGTCCTGATGAACTGGCCGGCGTCCTCGACGTCGCGGCGGAAGCCGCGCACGATCTTGGCGAACGCCTGGGCATACGGGTCGTAGTGATAGAAGCTGACGGGCCCGTTCGTTTCGATGAACACGTGGCGCAGCTCGCTCCCCGGGAGCCCGGGAACGAAATGCTCTGGACGGGCGAATTCGATGTTGATTCGCAGTCGTTCCTTGATGCGCTGGATGTCGCGGAACACTTCCTCCTGGTCCGAGAACAAGTCCACGTCCACGGAGGATCGCCTCCAGCCGGCAAGCACCGCCGTCCCGCCGCCAACGAGATAGACGCGATAGGCATCGCCGGGAGGGGCGGACGTCGCGATCTCCCGCATGAGCGCGCGCAAGCGGTCGCGCGTGAGCTCATTTCGCACTGCGCCCCCGCCGGCGACGAGCCGCCGCGCAGGCATCGGCGAATGACACCGCCTGCCGCAGCCACGCCAGGTAGCGCGCGTGACCGAGCTCGCCGGCCTCGCGCTCGAGCAGTCCATACAGCCGCTCCTCCGGATCCGTGTGAACTTCGGGCGGCAACGGCACGCCCTCGCGGCGGAGGCGCGGGGCCGCCAGCGACACGAGGAGACTCTCGGGGGTTTCCGCGCCGGAGGCGAGATCCGCGAGCCCGGCATCCACCAGCTCTCCGCCCGGCAACCCGAGGGCCTGAAAGCTCGTAGCCCCGAACCGCTCGCGGGTCCACCGGCGGAATGCGGCGCGCCGGGCGATCGCCTTGCGCTCGGGCGCGGCCAGGCGTCTGGCCCGCTCGCGGCCCCCGGCGCTGCCATGCTTGCGGAACTGCCCCAGAATGGGCTCCGGGAGCTTCATGCTCTGACGATATGCTTAGGGGCTAAGCATGTCAACGTGGGCACCGGCTCTCGCCGCGACCGCGAGCGGGGAGCCGGGGTCGAGCGCGATCGCGTACGGCTGGACGAATCCGCCGAGCTGGGCCACGAGGCTTCCGTCCGGTGACACGACCACCACGCGGCCGTCGCCGGGGACCGTCGCCCACGCGTTGCCGGTGTCGAGGTCGACTGCGATCTCCCGCACCTCCGGGAAGCCCGTGATGCGGCGCTCCACCGCGCCGCTCCGGTCGAGCGTCACGATGCTGCGACCCAGTGCATCGGCGACCCACACCCGGCCCCGGCGTGCATCGACCGCGACCCCGATCGGCCCCTGGACGCGCACGGTGTCGCCGACCGTGCCGTCGAAGCCCACCCGCACGACCACGCCCGACTGGAACGAGGTGGCCCAGGCGTCGCGGGTGAGCGAGTCGATCGCCACCCGCGAGGGGCGCGGCACCGCCCGCGACCAGCGGAGGGCGCCGGTGGGCGCGAACTGCAGCAGGCGCAGCGCCTGGTTGTCGCACACGGCGAGCGTGCCGTCTTGCGGGTCGACCGCGACGTCGAGCGGCAGCCCGACCGGTCCCACCGCCGCGGGCGAGCCGGGGGCGCCGCTCAGGGTGAACTGCAGTACCGCGCTCTGCCGCTCGTCGCACACCCAGGCCGTGTGCTTGAGCGGGTCGACCGCGATCGCCCCCGGACGAGCCGTGCTGCCGATGATCTCGATACGATCGCCGTTCGAAGGGTTGTAGCGCACGACGACCCCGGTGAACGAGTCCGACGCCCACACCGTGCCCTGGAACGGATCGACCGCGACTCCGGTCGGGCTCTCGAACCCGCCATCGGTGAACGCGACATGGTGGCCGTCGGCGGTGAGGCGCACCAGCCGGCCGGAGCCGACATCCGTGACCCAGGGGCGCAGCGGCCCCGGGATCGCGTAGTCCGACGCCGCGTCCGGCGACGGCCCCGCTCCGAACACGTACGACAGCCGGTAGTCGATGCGTACGCCGTTGGGCGCGCCATAGTCGTAGTAGCTGGACGTTCCGGCGGAGAGGAGCGGCGCCAGCACCTGGAATGCCGCCTCCCCCTGCTCCCGGCGCTCGAGGCGGTAGCCGAGCAGGTCCGGGCTCGCGAGCGGCTCCCAGCGCAGCGTGACGGTGCGATTGCCGGCCAGCGCCACGAACCCCACGGGGCGGCCGTGCGTCGTGGGGTTGGCGGGGTCGAACGGGTTCGCTCGCGGCCGGCGGCTGCAGCCGGCGGCGAGCAGCGCCACGATCAGAAGCGCAGCGCGACCGCGCATCGATCCGGACGCCATTCGAGCCCGACCCGCTCGCCGGCCGGGCGCCGCAGGAACCTGAGATACAGGCCGAACGTGACGAGCGCTTCTCCGCCCAGGAGCGAAGCGGTCGAGAGGTTGTCCTCGAGCCGGGCGCGGTCGTAGAGCCGGGTGATCTCGCCGGGGTCGGTCGATGTCAGGTAACGGTCGTAGGTGCGGTCCGCGCTGCGCTCCAGAGCGAACGAGGCCCCCGCGAGCCCGAGCCCGGCCACGATCGACGCGTAGGCCCAGCGATGCGGGCGGACCACGGGCTTGGGCAGCGGCACCTCGGGAAACGGCCCGGCCGCCTGCGCTTGGGCGCGGGCGGCCGGGAGCGACGCATTCAGAAATATCACGGCCGCGAGCATCGCGGCCAGACCGCGTGTCACAACCCCGGCCTCTAAGCCGGCAGTTTCTGGGTGAAACGCGCGAGCCGCGCCTTGTGGCGGTCGGCGGCGGCGCGCTTCAGCACGCCCTTGGCGACGGTGCGGTCGAGGATCGAGGTGGCCGCCCGGTAGGCGGCCTCGCCTTCGGCGCGGGTCGCGGCAGCGCGCACGCTCTTGAGCGCCGAGCGCATCCGGGTACGCGCGGCCACGTTCCGGCGCCGGGCCTTCTCGTTCGTCACGATCCGCTTGGCCGCCGACTTGTGGTGCGGCATGAGAACCTCCGTGGGAGAGCTAAACCCAAACAGACGCAGCACTATAGGGTTCCCGGTATCCACCGGTCAAGGCGCGGTTTGCCATGGTTTGCCGGGCTAGAAGCTGGGGTGTAGTGTTCTTGTTTCCCATACTGTGGTGAGCGCCCCCGGGAGCCTCCATTGAGCGAATTGACCCAGAAGATCATGAATCTGCCAGCCGTTCCGGGGGTTTACTTGTACAAGGATGCGGCGGGACGCGTCCTGTACGTGGGCAAGGCCAAGAGCCTGGCCCACCGCGTGCGCAACTACCTGGCGCCCGATCTGGCCGATCCCCGCCTGCAAGAGCTGATGGAGAAGGCCCAGGACATCGACACGGTGCTCACGGACACCGAGGTCGAGGCGTTCCTGCTCGAGGCCACGCTCATCCGCCAGCACAAGCCGCGCTACAACATCCGGCTCACCGACGACAAGAGCTACCCCTACGTGAAGATCAGCGTCCAGGAGGAGTTCCCCCGGCTCTCGATCACGCGCCAGGTGAAGGACGACGGCGCCCGCTACCTGGGGCCGTTCACGGACGTGAAGATGCTGCGCCGCACGCTGGGCGAGATCCGGCGCATCTTCCCGGTGCGCACCTGCCGCAACTTCGAAGACTACCGGCGCGCGGACCGGCCCTGCCTGTACTTCCACATCGGGCGCTGCGTGGGACCGTGCACCACGCGCTCGCGCGCCACGCCGCAGGAGTACCGCGCGCTCGTGGACCAGCTCATCCTGTTCCTGACCGGCAGGAACGACGAGCTGCTCGTGCGGCTGCGTGAGGAGATGCAGCGCGCCTCGGCCGAGCGGCGGTTCGAGACCGCGGCCCAGCGTCGCGACCAGCTCCGGCTGCTCGAGAAGGTGCGCATGCCGCAGAGCGTGGTGCGGCGCGGGGGCGGCGACACCGACGTGCTGGGCGTGTCGCGGCTCGGGGACCGCGCCGCGGTCGCAGCACTGGTGCTGCGCGGCGGGCACGTGGTGGGGAAGGAGGTCCGCATCCTGAACGGCGCCGAGGGCCTGGACGAGCCGGCGGTGCTGGCCTCGTTCGTGACCCAGCATTACCTGGCGCGGCGCAGCATCCCCCGCCGGCTGGTTGCGGCGGTGTCGCCGGTGGACGCCGACGTCGCGCTGGCGGCGCTGGCGCAGCGGGCGGGGCACGCGGTGGAGCTCAGGGTCGCCCGCCGCGGCCGCGGCGAGCGGCTGGTGCGCAGCGCGGAGCGCAACGCGGCGCTCGCGCTCGAGGATCTCGCCGCGCGCGCCGCGGGGCGCCGGGCGCGGTTCTCGCCGGAGGTGCTGGAGCTCCAGCGCGCGCTCGCGCTGCCGGCGCCGCCGCATCGCATGGCGTGCTTCGATGTCTCGAACTTCGGCCCCGAAGGCGCGGTGGCGGCGATCGTGGCGAGCGAGAACGGCGTCGCGCGCAAGGGACTCTACCGGCGCATGCGCATCCAGTGCCCCGGGCCCGACGACTTCGCCATGATTGGCGAGGCGGTGGAGCGCTACTGGACCCGCGTGGAATCGGGCGAGGAGCCGCGGCCCGATCTCGTGGTCGTCGACGGCGGCGCCGGCCAGGTGAGCGCCGCGCGCGCGGCGCTCGACCGCGTGGCCACGGCGCCGGTGTCGCTGATCGGGCTCGCGAAGCGCGAGGAGACCGTGGTGCGCGAGGGCGGACCGCCGCTCCGGCTGCCGCGGCGGAGCGCGGCGCTGCGCGCGCTGCAGCGATTGCGCGACGAGGCGCACCGGTTCGGGCTCGCCTATCATCGCGGACTCCGGCGGCGGGCGCGCATCGCGAGCGAGCTGGACCGGGTCGCGGGCGTAGGCCCGGCGCGGCGCGCGGCGCTGCTCAAGGAGTTCGGCTCGGTGGCGGCGCTGCGCGCGGCGAGCGCGGACGAGATCGCGCGCCGCGCCCGCGTCCCGCACGGGCTCGCGCTGCGCGTTGTCGAGGCGCTCGGCCCCACGCATCGCGCGGAGGGCGCATGACCGTGCTCGGCCGCGGCCGCTCCCAGGGTGACATGCCGGCGCTGCGCCACGCTCGCGCGCCCGCCCGTCCCACGCCGGCCGACGCGCGGCTGTCCGGCCCGATCGAAGCCTACCTCGACGAGCTGCGCACCGGGCGGCGGCTCAGCGCTCACACGCTCGACGCCTACGCGCGCGACCTCGAGGACTACGCCGAGTTCGCCCGCCGGCATCGCCTCGGCTCGTGGGGCGAGGCGACGCCGGCGTTCGTGGAAGGTTACTTCGTCACGCTCATGCGGCGCGGGCTGAAGGCCAGCACGGTCGGCCGCCGGCGCTCGGCGTTGCGCGGGCTGCATGCCTACCTCGTGCGCCACCACACCTGCGACTCCGATCCGCTCGCGGGGCTCGCCGTGGCGCGGCGCGAGCGCCCGCTGCCGCATGCGCTCGCCGTGGAGGAGATCGAGCGGCTCCTCGCGCAGCCCGAGGGCGAGGGCCCGCTCGCGCTGCGGGACCGGGCGCTGCTCGAGCTCGCCTACGCCAGCGGCCTCCGGGCATCCGAGCTCGTGGGCCTGCCGGTGAGCGGCGTCGATCTCGCCGAGCGCACGGTGACGGTGGCGGGCAAGGGCGGCCGCGAGCGCGCGGTGCCGTTCGGGCGCGCGGCCGCGGCGGCGCTCGCGGCCTATCTCGAGCGGGGGCGCCCGCGGCTCGCGCCCGGGGCGCGCAACGCCGCGGTGTTCCTGAACGCGCGCGGCGGGCCGCTGTCTCGCATGGGATTCTGGAAGATCCTGCGCGGCCACGCGCGCCGGGCCGGGATCGCGACGCGCATCCATCCCCACCTGCTCCGGCATTCGTTCGCGACGCACCTGCTGGAGGGCGGCGCGGACCTGCGCGTGGTGCAGGAGCTCCTGGGGCACGCCTCGATCAGCACCACCGTGATCTACACGCATCTGGACCGGGCCTACTTGAAGGAGGTCCATCGCACGTTCCACCCGCGCCCGTAGCGGGGGAGCCTGGACCGAGGGAGGATCCATGCAAGGCCGGCTGTGGTTCGCCGCGGTGACGGGGCTGCTCATGGCACTGCCCGGGCTCGCGGGAGCCGGGTCGAACGTGGTGCTGCCGCGCCCCGGCCAGGTGGGCATCGGCATGCAGGGGCAGTTCGGGTTGCTGACGAAGACCGGCGACTACGGCGACCTGTTCGACAACGGGCCCGGCCTCACCGTCCGGCTGCGGTACCGCATGCGCTACGAGCGCGCGATCGGGCTGACGTTCGAGGGCCAGGAGTTCGACAGCCGCGTGGCGGGCGTTGCGGGCGACACGACGCTCAAGCGGCTCACGCTCATCATGTCGGGGTTCGAGGTGTACCAGATGTTCGGCACGCAGGATCTCACCACCCGGCTCCTGAGCGCGGGGGCCGGGCTCGTCCAGGCCTCGGCCAAGCTCAGCGACAGCGAGACGATCTTCCCCGACGACGGCGTGTACCTGAGCGCAGGCGCCGGCATCGAGCGATTCTTCTGGAGAAGCTGGGCGTTCGACTTGAGCACCCGCTACTTCGCGGTGTTCCAGCACCACAAGACGAATCACGACGTTCAGGCTTCGGCCGGGCTGATCTTCTATGCCAGTTACTAAGCTGCTCGTCGAGAACCGCTACCAGGTGGGCCAGCGCCTGCGGCACCCGCAGTTCGGGGAGGGGCTCGTCGTCGAGGTCCACACCGACCGGGGCCGCGAGATGCTGGAGGTGGTGTTCGACGGCCAGCTGCGCCGGCTGTCGGCCCAGCGCGACTGGGAGGTGGTGTCGCCCGACGCGCCGGCCGAGCCGGGAGTGCCGGTCTACACGCCCAAGCGCGTGTGGCACCCGCAGAGCGACTGCCTGCTCGAGGTGTGGCAGGCGGGCGAGCCCGCCCCCGCCGCGCGGTTCGAGCTGCGCGCCGAGGCCGAGCGCTGGGCGGGCTGGGCGGGCGCCGAGCGGCTGGTGTCGCTCGATTCGCTGCGCGGCGTGGAGCGGTTCCAGCATCAGATCCGCGCCTGTCACAAGGTGATGCGCGACCTCAACGGCCGCGCGATCCTGGCCGACGAGGTCGGGCTCGGCAAGACCATCGAAGCCGGCATCGTGCTCAAGGAGTACCTGCTGCGCGGCGCCGTGCGCACGGTGCTGGTGCTGGTGCCGGCGTCGCTGTGCGAGCAGTGGCGCGCCGAGCTGTGGGAGAAGTTCGAGCTCGACTTCGTCGTGTCGCGCGGGCCTTCCGGCCAGTGGGGCCGCCATCCGCTCGTGATCTCGTCGCTCGAGACGGCGCGTCACGAGCGCCACCGCCGCCGCGTGCGCGGCGCGAACTACGATCTCGTGATCGTCGACGAGGCCCACCGGCTGCGGAATCACCTCACGCTGGGCTGGAGGTTCATCAACGACCTGAATCCGCGCTACCTGCTGCTGCTCACCGCCACGCCGGTGCAGAACGACATGCGCGAGCTCTACAACCTCACGACCCTCGTGCGTCCCGGCACGGTGGGCACGTTCTCCCAGTTCCGCCGCGACTTCCTGAGCGGCCACGACAAGCGCTCGCCCCGCAACACGCCGCGGCTGCGGGCGCTGCTCGAGACCGTGATGGTGCGCACCCGGCGCAGCGACACCGACCTCACGTTCCCGCCGCGCAAGGTCGAGACGCTGTGGGTGGCGCAGACGCCGGCCGAGCGCGCGCTCTACCGGCAGATCAGCGAGTTCGTGGTGGAGGCGGTGCGCGGCGACGCCGGCCCGGGACGCCCGCACTACTTCACGCT
>Ga0066709_100005917_pt1 | contig 10214 bp, 8 predicted proteins | sample GraSoiAngelo_158_FD_79665 | JGI IMG/M metagenome (GOLD analysis project Ga0066709, IMG submission 79665) | Grasslands soil microbial communities from the Angelo Coastal Reserve, California, USA - 14_1009_16_30cm | ecosystem: Environmental > Terrestrial > Soil > Grasslands | place: USA... | reverse complement strand
GTCGACGGCGCGCAGGAACAGCTTGGCCGCGCTGTAGTCGGTAGTGAGGGGACACTGCACGAACGCCTCGCCGGCGAAGACCACCAATCCCACGCGATCGCCGCGCAGGCGATCGAGCAAGGCGGTCACCTCCACCTTGGCGCGCTCCAGCCGCGACGGTTTCACGTCCCGGGCCAGCATGCTGGTCGAAGCGTCCAGCGCCACCACCAGGTCGATCCCCGTGCGCTTGACGATCTCGGTGCGCTCGCCGCACTGCGGACCGGCCGCGGCGACGGAGAGCAGCGAAAGGCCGATGCCGAGGAGGCCGCCGCGCAGGACACCTTGCGAGGCGCCACCGCCGGGCAGGACCTGCTCGCGCCTCGTCGCGGGGACGGCGGAGCGGGCGCGCCTCCATCTCCGCCAGACGCAAAAGGCCGCGGTGGCGCCGGCGGCGATGCCCAGCGGCGAGAGCCACAGCCAGACCGGATCGACGATGCGCACACGGAACCCGAGCAGCGTGGTCTGCAGCGCGGCGGCAAGGAGCGCCATCATGGCGTCCCCGACAGGCGCGTCGTGCGCAAGGCGAGCCCGAACATCCCCAGCAGCGCGGCGGGCAGGAACATCCGCCCGTACCACTCGTCGTACTGGGTCGAGCCGCCCGCCTCGTAGATCTTCGACTTCTCCAGGCTGTCGAGCACCTGCGACAGGCCGCGCTCGAGCGACTCGCGGTCGGTGGCCTGGTACGCCGCCCCGCCGGTCGAGCGGGCGATCTGCTGCAGGAGCTCGGGGTTCACGTCGATCTCGACCTGCTCGTACAGCATGCGCCCGAAGAGGTCGGTGCCGGTCGGGTACGGCACCCGGCCCCCCTTCCCGATCAAGATGGTGAACACCTTGATGCCCAGGTCCTTCGCGATCTGCGCGGCTTGCAGCGGAGAGAGGTTGCCCGCGTTGTTGTCGCCGTCGGTGAGCAGGATGATCACCTTGCTCTTCGCGTCCGACTCGCGCAGGCGGTTCACCGCGGTCGCCAGCGCGTTGCCGATGGCGGTGCCGTCCACGATCACCCCGGTCTTCACCTGGTCGAGCAGCTCCTCGAGCACGCGGTAGTCGAGCGTCAGCGGGCACTGCGTGTAGGCCTCGCCGGCGAAGACCACCAGGCCGATGCGGTCGTTCTGGCGCGAGGAGATGAAGCTCTTCAGCACCTCCTTGGCCACCGAGATGCGGTCCTTCGGGCGGAAGTCCGCCGCGAGCATCGAGGTGGAGAGGTCGAGCGCGACGACGATGTCGATCCCCTGCACGGACAGATCGATGCGGCGGCTGGCGCGCAGGCGCGGGCCGGACAGGCCCACGGCCGTGAGCGCCAGCGCGGCGATCGAGAGTCCGCCTGGCAGCCACCACAAGCGCGCCCATCTGGAAACGGGTAGCCCGATCGGCGCCGCGGGGACCACCAGCCGGGGCATCCGTTGCCGCCGTCGCGCGAGCAAGAAGATCGCGGCAGGCAAGAGCAGCAGCGCGAGCAGCGCCCACGGGTGGGCGAAGGAGACCCGCTCGAAGACGGCGGCGATCACGGCGCGCCTCCCGCGGCCGCGCGGCGCTCGGGCATCTCCACCACTGCCCGCGTCCGATCCACCAGCGAGGCGGCGCGGTCGATGGCGCGCTCGCAATCCTCGGCGCCGGGCTCCGCCTTGGCGAACTTGACCAGGTCCTGCCAGGACAGCTCGCCCGACAGCTCAGGGAGGTCGAGGCCCAGGAGACGCCGGCGATGCAGCTCGGCGAGCACCTCCTCGGTGGTGAGATCGAGCGCGTCGAAGCAGAGCCTGCGACCGAGATAGGCGCGGACGATCTCCGAGAGCTCGAAGACGGCGGCACGGCCCAGGCCCCGGTCCCAGGGGCGCCGCTGCTTGAGCGAAAGGAGCCGTGCCATCGCCTCCTCCTCGGGAGTCGGCGGCGGCGGGATCGGCAACGGCCTCCGCGCGCGTCGCCGCCGCGCCTCGCGCAAGGCGAGGAGTCCGGCGGCGAGCAGCAGCACGCCGCCCAGGAGCCAGGCCCACAAGAAGCTGCGCACCAGCACCGGAACCGGCGGCTTGGGCCCGTGGTGTGCCTGCTCCGCGCTGGCCGCGCGCTCCTCCGCCACCAGGCTGCGCAGCCGGATCGGCGTCTCGGGGACGGCGAGCTGGCGCGCGCCCTCGGGACCGTCGACGCGCAGCGCGAGCGGAGCGAGGTGCGGCTCGAGCGACTTGAGGACGGCGAGTGGCAGGGTGAAGGTCGTCTCGGCGCGGTCGCCCTGGCTCTGGCGCGCGACCGTGGGCGCGCCGCGCAGCAACAGCGGTTCCACCACCAGCGGTTCGGGCAGCGCGTAGATGTCGAGCGCGGGATGCTCGACGCGAATGGTGAGCGTGAAGGGTTCGCCGAGGGTCACCTCGGCTTTGTCCGACCGCACCGAGACCGCAAACGGGTGTGCCCGGGGCGCGGGCTGCGCATCCGCCCCGGGCGGGGCAGCCGCCGCAGCGGCAAGCAGCATCGCGATCACCGCCGCCTCCCGCGCGCGCGGAACAGGGCAGCCAGCGGAGCGACGTAATCCTGCCCGGGTTCCACCCGGACGGCATCGAGGGACAGCTTGCGGAAGGTGCGCTCGCGCCGGTCGCGCGCGTCGCGCGCCGCCTCTGCGTACGCCGCGCGCGTGTGGGCATCGGACAGGTCGACCCATACGGTCGCCCCGGTCTCCGAGTCCGCCACGGGCCACAAGCCCGACAGCGCCTCTGCCGGCAGCTCGTCCTCGACAGGGTCGCTCACGACCACCGGGATGACGTCGTGCCGGCGGGCGCAGACCGCCAGGGCCGCCTCGTAGTCGGAGGCGAGGAAATCGCTCACCACGAACACCACGGCGCGCCGGCGCAAGAGCCGTGTCACGTCGCGCAGCGCCAGCGCGACGTCGGTCCCGCGGCCGCGGGGCCGGAACGCGAGCGCCTCCGAGATCAGCCGCAGGCCGTGCTTGCGCCCGCGGCGCGGCGGCACGAATCGCTCGACCCGATCGGTGAAGAGGAGCAGCCCGGCCCGGTCGCCGTTCTCCAGCGCGCTGAAGACGAGCAGCGCGGCGATCTCCGCGGCCACTTCCGCCTTCGCCTGCGCCGAGAGCCCGGCCGTCTGCGAGGCGCTGCGGTCGACCGCGATGAGCGCGGTCAGCTCGCGCTCCTCGACGAAGACCTTCACGAACGGCTCGCCGATGCGTGCCGTCACGTTCCAGTCGATGGAGCGGATCTCGTCGCCCGGCTGGTACGGCCGGACCTCGCTGAACGCCATCCCGCGTCCCTTGAACACCGAGTGGTACCCGCCCGCCAGGGTGTCGAGCACGGCCCTGCGGGTGGTGATCTCGATGCGCCGGATCTTCCGGATCAGCTCTGCTGGCGCAGCCATCAGGGGACTTCGATCTTCTCCAGGATCCGCTGGACGATCTTCTCCGAGGTGAGGTTCTCCGCCTCGGCCTCGTAGGTGAGCGACACGCGGTGACGGAGCACGTCGTAGGCGATCGCCTTCACGTCCTCGGGGGTGACGAAGCCGCGGTGGCGCAGGAAGGCGTGCGCGCGAGACGCCAGGTTCAAGTAGATGGTCGCGCGGGGCGAGGCGCCGTACTCGATGTACCCGGCCAGCTCCTTGAGCCCGCTCTGGGCCGGGTCGCGCGTCGCGAGCACCACGTTGACGATGTACTCCTTCACCTTCGGGTCGATGTAGACGTCCGCCACCGTCTGCTGCGCGCGCTCCAGCTCCTCCGGTCCGACCACCGGCTCGAGCTGCACCGGCGGCCTGCCGGCGACGCGGTCCATGATCTGCAGCTCCTCCGCGCGCGTCGGGTACCCGACCTTCACCTTGAGCATGAACCGGTCGACCTGTGCCTCCGGCAGCGGATACGTGCCTTCCTGCTCGATGGGGTTCTCGGTCGCCATCACCAGGAAGGGGCGGGGCAGCGGGAAGGTCTGATCGCCGATGGTGACCTGCTTCTCCTGCATGGACTCGAGCAGCGCGCTCTGCACCTTGGCGGGTGCGCGGTTGATCTCGTCGGCCAGGATGAGGTTCGCGAAGAGAGGCCCTTTCTTGACCGTGAACGACTGCGTCTGCGGTTGGTAGACCTGCGTGCCGACCAGGTCCGCCGGCAGCAGGTCGGGCGTGAACTGGATGCGCTTGAAGGAAAGGCGCAGGCAGTCCGCCAGCGTCTTCACGGTGAGCGTCTTGGCCAGACCCGGCACGCCTTCGAGCAGCACGTGGCCGCCGGTGATGAGACCCACCAGCAGCCGTTCGATCATCGTGCGCTGGCCGACGATGACCTGGCCCGCCTGTCCCAGAAGCTGTTCGACGAACCCCGACTCTTGCTGGATGCGTTCGTTCAGCAGGCGGATGTCGGCGGCGGGCTGGGTGACGGCCAATTCTCGAACCTCCGGAGGCGTTGCAGCCTACAGCGCATCCACGATGTCCGCGCGGAAAAGCGCAGCGCGCCGGATACGGCGGCAACTCACACAACATCTTGAATGCTCCGGGATTCCGCCCGTCTATTTCTGGTCGTCGGCGGCGAGGCCGCGCAGGTCGCGGCCGTTCTGCTGGCCCGCATAGCCGCGGACGTCGCGGTACGGGTCGGCCGCCGCGCGAGGCACGCGCAAGCCTTCGCTGGGCGGGTTGACCGTGTGCTCCCGGTCCTGCGCGTCCTTGTAGAAGACGCGCCCTTCCTTGGAGAGATAGTACCGGCCCTGGGGACCCGTCCCGTCGTTGCTGAGGTGCTGTCGGTACAGGTAGTAGAGAGCGGCGTCGCCGCGCAGCTCGACCGTTCCGCCGGCCGCCCCGCGATCCTGCGGAGGCGACTTCGGATCCGGCACCCGGCCCTGCGGACGCGCGACCTGGTCCGCCGCTCCTCCATATCCGTCCTGCTTCTGCTGCGAGGCTGGCTGTCCGCCGCGGTCACAGGCACAGAGCGCGGCCACGGTCGCCAGGAGCAAGAGTCGTTTCATGCGCGAAGGGTAGGCGAGCCCACGGGCAGCGGCGAGCCCCGGACGGCCAGGCGTGCGCCCGACCGTTCAGCTCGCCTCAGTCGTCCGCGGTCAGCGGGCCCTGGAGGGGCTCGTCGCGGACTTCCGCCGGCACCGACCCGTCCTCGGGGAAGAAGCGGTCCAAGGCGCGGCGCACGTCGGCGACGGTGTGCAGATCGGGCGCGAGCCGCCGGAACGCGAGGCCTCCGCGCCGCCCGCGCGTGTACCAGAGCAGGTGCTTGCGCAGCTCGCGCACGGCCGCGCGTTCGGCCTCCTCGGCGCTCAGCTCGAAGTGCGCGTGGCCGCCGTTCTCGCGATACGGACGCGGCCGCGGTGCGCCTTCGGCGCGCACCAGGCGGAAGCGACCCTGCTTCTCCTGCACCGCCAGATCGACGTGGCGCAGGATCATCGCGCGCCACTCCTGCACGGTGACTTCGGTCGGCTCCTCGCCGCGCTCAAGCCCAAGAAGCTCGCGGAAGATCCACGGGTAGCCGCAAGCGCCCCGCGCGATGCGGGCCGCGTCGGCGCCGGTCTCCGCGAGCATGCGGCGGGCCTCGTGCGCGCTGAACAGATCGCCCGATCCCCAGACGGCGATCTTCACCGCCTTCTTGGTGGCGGCGATGAGTCCCCAGTCCGCGCGCCCGCGATACATCTGGGCGCGGGTGCGCGGGTGCAGCCCGACGGCCACCGCGCCGCCCTGCTCGCAAGCCTTGGCGATCTCGGGGGCGTTGCGGTGTTCTTCGTCCCAGCCGGCGCGCAGCTTCACGGTGACGGGCAGCGGCGCCACCGCGTCCACCACCTTGCGGACCGCCCGTTCCGCGATCGACGGCTCCTTCAACATGGCGGCGCCCGCCCCGTGACAGCAGACCTTCTTCACCGGGCAGCCCATGTTGATGTCGACGGCATCGATCGGTCCGTACTTCTCCACCGCGATCCGGGCGCCCTCGGCAAGCACCTCCGCCACATGGCCGAAGACCTGGATCGCGAACGGCCGCTCGTCCGGGGGGCGCTCGAGGTAGCTGAGCGTCTGGTCTCCGCCGTGCACGAGCCCGTGGCTGGAGATCATCTCGGTGTGCGCGATCGAAGCGCCCATCTCGCGGCACAGCAGGCGGAACGGCCAGTCGGATACCCCCGCGAGCGGCGCGAGGAAATACCGGTTCGGCAGCGTCAGATGGCCTAGTTTCACCGGCCTGACGGCGCCCGCGGCGCAAGTCGCCTGGGCGGGCGCGCGCGCAAATCGCCCCTCGAAAGGGGAATCCTGCTGGAGGGCGCCGATGGACACGGGCGGCGATGTATACGCCGATTCCGGCCGATCTCCACGGAAACGGGGAAGGGGGCCGCCTGCCCGGCAGGATGCGGTCGGCGCAAAGAGCGGCTAAACAATGCGGGCGCCCGGCGCGCGGACATGCAATCTCGACCTGGTCCACGGAACGTCGCTGCCTGCTGCCTCGTCGCGCTCGCGGCGGGATGCAAGGAAGCGCCCCCACCCGGTCCCGCCCGCGACCAGCGGCGTCCGATCGCGCAGGCCGCGCCCGCGGCATCGCCTGCGCCCGCAACCGCCGCGCGCGGCACGTTGGTGTTCAAGGCGAGCACGGCGGGCCAGATCGTGCCGTGCGGCTGCTCCCCCGATCAGCGGGGCGGGCTGCCTCGCGCCGCCGCGGAGCTGAAGAAGCTGCGCGGGGAGGCTCCCGGTCTCGCCTACGTCGAGGCCGGCGACCTCCTCTTCGAGTCCGCCTTGCCCCGCAAGGGTCCGGCCGGGGCACAAGCCGAGTTGAAGGCGCGCACCCTCGCCCGGGGCGAGGAGCTGCTCGGCGCCGCGGCCCGCGGGGTCGGCGTCCGCGACCTCGCGCTCGGTGGACAGTTCGTCGCACAGACGCGCGGAAACGTGCCGCTTCTCGATGCCGGCGACTCCGCCGTGCCGGGGTCCCAGGCCGCGCTCATGTTGAAGGCCGGCGACGTGCCGGTCGGCGTCCTCGCGGCGGGCCTCGGTCCGGACGCGGCACAGAGCGCCCGCGCGCGCGCCGCGCAGCTGCGACGCCAAGGCGCCCGTGCCGTGGTCCTCCTGGCGCACCCGCGGGGCGGTTGGCAGGAAGCGCGGCAGCTCGCGCAAGCCGCGCTGGGCGAGATCGATCTCGTCATCCTCGGCCACCTCGACGATCCGGCGACCGATCCCAATCGCGCCGACCCCGGTCCCCCGGTCGTGCTCTCGGTCGAAGGTCACGGCCAGAGCCTGTTGCGCGTGGACCTGCAATTCCCTTCGGGCAGGCCCACCGGCGTGTTCCTCGCGCAGGGCGAGGCCGGCAAGCAGGCCGAGCTGAAGGAGCTGGACGCGCGCATCGCGCGCCTTCGCGAGCAGGCGCGCGCGGCGCCGCAGGACATGCGCCCCCTCTACGCCGAGAAGGTGCGCGAGGTGGAGCAGCGGCGCGCGCAGCTCGCTTCCGCGCAGCAGATCGCTCCGGCTGGCGCCCTGGTGATCACGCCTACCTTCATCGCCCTGGGCCCGGACGTCGGTGACGAGCCGGATGTGCAGGCCTTGGTGGCCGCCTACGACGGACAGGTGTCGGAGATGAACCTCCGGCTGGCGAAGGAGCAGCCGGAGACCTGCCCTCCGCCCCGCCGAGGCGAGGCGGCGTTCACCGGCATCTCGTCGGCCGGCAAGGTGAAGGGCTGCGCGGAGTGCCACGAGACCGAGTCGAAGTTCTGGGCGAAGACCGGCCATTCGCACGCGTACGAGACGCTGGTGTCGGCGCGCAAGCAGTTCAGCCTCGACTGTATCCGGTGCCACGTCACCGGATGGCAGCAACCCGGCGGAGTGTGCCGCATCGATCGGACACAGGTCGGCGGCGCCGGATTCGAGGGGCGCGGAAAGGGAAGGCAAGACGTGCAGTGCGAGATGTGCCACGGCGCCGGAAGCGAGCACGCCAAGGATCCGCCCGGCCACATCTCGACCGAGGTGCCGGCCAGCGTCTGTGTCCGCTGCCACGAGGCGGCCAACTCGCCGCACTTCGACGACCGCCGCTACCGCCCGTTCATCGTCGGCCCGGGACACGGCATGCCGCTCGCGGCCGGCGAGAAGCCCCACCCCATGGCGTCCGGCAGCGGACCCAACGAGGCGCTCAAGGCTTCTCTCAAGGAGATGCGGTGAGGATCCTGGACGAGCTGCGAGGGGGGCCGGTGAGCGAGGACCGCGAGGTGGAGCGGGCCGTGGAGGCGGCGGCGCGTGGTGAGCCTGCGCGCGCCCGCCTCTGGCTCTCGCTCGCCGCCCAGCGGCGCAGACTGGGCCTGTCCGCGCGGCAGCTGTTGAAGCGCGGCGGGGCCGAAGTGCAGGCGCTCGCGCTGCGTGGCGTGCCCGATCTACGCCTGGACTGGCTGCGCCGCCTCTCGCACGCCGCCCTTCTCGCGCAAGGCGCGGAGAGCTGGACCGGCACGCTGGGCGGCCACCGCGTGCACCGGTACGCCTTCGCCGGCCGTGGCGGGGACCTGCCGGTCTTGCTGCTGCACGGTCTGGGCGGGTCGGCGGACTCGATGGCCACGCTGGTCGCGCCGCTGCTCCCGATCTCGGCCCGCGTGGTGCTGCTCGAGCTGCCCGGGCACGGGCGCTCCCCGTCGCCCCCGGGCGGGCCGCTCGCGGCGCGCGACTACGGCCAGGTGGTGACCGCCGCCGTGGACCGGCTGTATGCCGAATACGGGAAGGTCGTTCTGGTCGGCAATTCGCTGGGTGGCGCGCTTGCCCTGTACGCGGCGCACGAGCGGCCGGACAACGTGGCGGGCGTCGTGGGCCTCAATCCTGCTGGAGCAGATCTGTCCGACGAAGCGCTCGGCCTGCTGCCCGAGTCGTTCGCGGACGAGGTGACGGGGGCCGCGCGCATGGCCGAGCTCCTCTTCCACCGCACCCCCTGGTTGTTCTGGCTGGTGGCGCGGGACTTCGCCCGCGCGTGGTCGAGCCCGACGGTGCAGCGCATCCTCGACGATGCGCGCCACGACCGGGACCGGTCGCTCGGCATCGACGTCCTCTCCGCCATCCGCGCGCCGGTCCTGATCCTCTGGGGAGCCCAGGATCGGCTCCTGCCCGCCACCAGCGCTGACGACTTCCGGCGGCACATCCCGGGGGCGACGGTGGAGCTCATCCCCGACTGCGGACACATCCCTCAGCTCGAACGGCCGGCCTATACCCGTCGCCGCGTGCGCGAATTCGTCGAAAAATTGAAGACCTGACGCGATCGTCCACTACCGGGCGGGACAGGCCCGTCGCGCGTGGCCGGCGACACCGGCCGAAAGCCTGGAATGCGGCCGGCCGGTCGTGCATTGTTGCGGAAGCACTGTTGCGCCTAGGGGTAGCAGCTTGTCGGTAGTCATCCGACAAGGGAAACCGCTCGGCTGTTTTGACACAGAGTGGGGGCGCCGCTACCGTCACCCTCTGTCAGCGAAAGGTGGAGGAGCTTTGTCGCCGCGATCGGGACGACCGCAGAAGGCCGCCTTCGTCGCATTGCTCCTCGCCGCTGCCGCGGCGCGCGCCGAAGCACCGGCACCGGATCTCGCCGCCGCCGGGCTCGACGGGTCGGCAATCACCGTCGTTCCCACCGCCTCGGGCGCCTCCGCTCCTGCGGAGGCGAGCAAGTCCACGCCGCGGCCCGGGGAGAAAGCGGACGCCGCGGACGCGGACGATCCCGAATCGCAGGCCGAGGTGGACAAGGGCGCGGCCGAGCTCGAAGCAGTCCGCCGGGCCGAGGAGAAGGCGGGCCTGTTGCCGCAGGCGCCGGGCGCAGGCCCTCGCGACGGGCTCACCATCGGGCTCGACTCCTGGGATCCGCTGGCCCGCGACCTGGCCGCCGCGCAGGGCACCTCGATCGACGGCGCGCCGCTCGCCGATCCGGCGCCTTCGGGCTCGACGCAGCTGCGTCTCCCCGAGCTGGCCGGCATCGCCGAGGACGAGTTGCGCGCCAAATACGACATCCCCGTCGAGCTGAACGACGCGGTGGTCGCCTACATCCGCTTCTTCCAGACCGACGCGCGCGTGCATTTCACCAAGTGGCTCGGGCGCAGCACGCGGTTCATGCCGCTCATGCGCGACATCCTGGAGAAGCAGGGCCTGCCGCTCGATCTCGTCTACCTGAGCATGATCGAGAGCGGGTTCAGCTCCTATGCGTACTCCTTCGCCAAGGCGGCCGGGCTGTGGCAGTTCGTGGTCGGGACCAGTCGCCGGTACGGCCTCCACACCGACTTCTG
>Ga0066709_100005916_pt1 | contig 10215 bp, 7 predicted proteins | sample GraSoiAngelo_158_FD_79665 | JGI IMG/M metagenome (GOLD analysis project Ga0066709, IMG submission 79665) | Grasslands soil microbial communities from the Angelo Coastal Reserve, California, USA - 14_1009_16_30cm | ecosystem: Environmental > Terrestrial > Soil > Grasslands | place: USA... | reverse complement strand
GTCGAAGGGCCGACCAAGGTGTGCTATCCCGGGGCATCGGCCACCGTCATCTTTGTGATCATGGCCCTGGTGCTGCTGATCAAACCGGCCGGGCTGTTCGGGCGCACGGCATGAGCACCGCGGTGCCCGAGCGCGACAGAACCGGTGTCACGGCGGTATGGCTGTGGACCGCGGGGCTGATCGGGCTGGCGATCGTCGCGCCCTTCTTTCTCTACTCCGTCTTTCTGATGAAGGCGCTGTGCATGGCGCTGTTCGCCTGCGCCTTCAACCTGCTGCTCGGCTATGTCGGGCTGCTGTCGTTCGGCCATGCCGCGTTTTTCGGCGGCCCCTCCTACACCACCGCGCACGCGGTCAAGGTATGGGGCCTGCCGACCGAGCTCGGCATCCTGGCCGGGGTCGCGGCCGCGGCGGCGCTCGGCCTCGTCTTCGGCTATCTCGCGATCCGCCGCCAGGGCATCTATTTCGCGATGGTCACGCTGGCCTTCGCGCAGATGGTGTTCTTTTTCTGTCTGCAGGCGAAGTTCACCGGCGGCGAGGACGGCATCCAGGCGGTGCCGCGCGGCTACCTGCTCGGCGTCATCGATTTGAACCAGCCGCTGGTGATGTACTACGTCGTGCTGGCGGTGTTCCTGTTCGGCTTTGCGGTCATCGTGCGGACGATCAACTCGCCGTTCGGGCAGGTGCTGAAGGCGATCCGCGAGAACGAGCCGCGCGCCGTCTCGCTCGGCTACCGCACGGAGCATTACAAGCTGCTCGCCTTCATCCTGTCCGCCGCGTTGGCGGGGCTGGCCGGCTCGACCAAGGCGCTGGTGTTTCAGTTCGCCTCGCTGACCGATGTCAATTGGACGATGTCGGGCGAGGTCGTCCTGATGACGCTGATCGGCGGCATCGGCACGATCCTGGGACCGGTCCTTGGCGCGTTTTTCCTGACCACGATGGAGAATTACCTGGCGCAGGCCGGCTCCTGGGTCACGATCATCGAAGGCATCATTTTCGTGATCTGCGTCCTGACGTTCCGCGAGGGGATCGTCGGCGTCATCGCGCCCTATGCGATGGGGCGGCGCGCCCGGCCCGAGCCGCCGCCGGAGGAAATCGAGGTCGAGGAGCCGCCGCCCGAGAAAATCCGCGAGGCAGCAGGACAGGGGTAGCGTTCAGCTGCGCCAGCGCAAGGTGCGCGGCTGGACCGGATTGTCGAACGGGCGGGCTTCGGCGCGGGCGCGGCGGTATTCCTGCTTCAGCCGGTAATACCAGCGCGCCTGGGTGTCGGCATCATCGATCAGCGCCAGCACCGGCCCGTATTGGAGGCCCTGCTGCTGCCTTTCCATGATGTCGCGGTCCTGCCGCAGAAACGCCCGCACATAGGGGCGCAACAGCGGCTTCATCGCACTCAGCCACGGTGCGTTCCAATAGACGCAGTGATTGACCTCGGTGGTGCCATCGTCGACCGGCGTCAGCGCCGTCAGATTGGTGACCGCGTAGCGGCCAGTGTGGATCTGTTCGATTCGCACGCTCGGGAGGCGGAAGGCGATCTCCGTCTCGGGCGCGCCGCCGAGCAGCCGGTAGGCGCGCGAATTGCTCGACGGCGCGTGCCGGCTCATCGTGAAGCCCCAGGGCGAAGGTTCGAAGGCTTTCGCCTTCTCATGCACCGAATGCCGCGACCGCCACCACCAGGCGCGGTGGACAAACGGGCCGTGCGCCGGGTCCATCAGCCCGACCACGGCATGATCGATCGCCGCGCCGAAGCGCATCGTTTCGACGAGAGGCGGCTGGGCCGATTCGGCAAAACCCTCGATCCGCGGGATCTCCGGCGCCCGGCCCGGATCCTCGCCGAAATAGACCCAGACATTGCCCTGCACCTCGCAGGCCGGGTAGCGCACCACATGGACCTTCGACAGATCGAAGGCCTGCCCCTCGACCAGCGACGGGATCGCGGTGCAATGCCCGTCCGGCGCGAACCGCCAGCCGTGGTAGCAGCATTCGATCTCGCCGTCGTCGAAATTTCCGGCCGACAACGGCATGCCACGATGCGGGCAGATGTCGCGCAGTGCGAAAACCGCGCCGTCGCGGTCGCGCCCGAGCAGGATCGGCTCGCCGAGCATCCGGCGGCCGAGCAGCCGGCCCCGCCGCAACTGCCGGCCCGGCGCCGCGTAATACCAGGCCTCGCGCAGCGGCGCGGCGCTGTCCTCCGATTCCCGCATGGAAACCTGTCTGTGCGTCCTTCGAGACGCCCGCCTCATCCTGAGGAGCCGCCGCAGGCGGCGTCTCGAAGGGGCGGGCTCCTCAGGATGAGGATCTTTCTCAATGCCATCAAGGACCCCCTCATCCTGAGGAGCGCCCGAAGGGTGCGTCTCGAAGGACGCAGGAAGCGGATGCAGTGTGGAATTGAACTGGGGCCTGGCCGAGCGCAGGCTATCCTCGCGCCGCGGCACCGGCTATTTTCGCGCCACCGCTGCTCCATAGCCTCAGGCCATCGCGCTCGCCGTGCTCCGCATCGTTCGCCATCCCGGTTCCGGATCCACCCATCCGCGCGGCGCGGTATTGGCGATGGGCAATTTTGACGGGCTGCATCTCGGTCACGCCGCGCTGATCCGGGCCGCCTGCGAGCGCGCCCATGCCGCCGGCAAGCCGGCCGGGGTGCTGACCTTCGAGCCGCATCCGCGCAGCGTCTTCATGCCGGGCGGCGAGCCCTATCGGCTGACCCCGTTTCGGGTCAAGGAGCGCGAGATCGCGCGGCTCGGGGTCGAATTGCTGTTCGTCCGGCATTTCGACGCGGCCTTCGCGCAGAAGAGCGCCGAATCCTTTGTCGAGGAGGTCATGCTCGGCGCGATCGGGCTGACCCATATCGTCGTCGGCCATGACTGCACCTTCGGCAACCGCCGCCGCGGCACCCCGGAGCTGCTGCGCGAAATGGGCGCACGGCATGGCTTCGGCCTGACTGTCGTCGAGCCGGTACACGGGCCGGACACGGCGGTCTATTCCTCGACCCGAATCCGCGAGCTGCTGCGCGACGGCCGGCCGCGCGCCGCCGCCGCCCAGCTCGGCCGCTTCTGGGAGATCGATGGCCGCGTCATGGTCGGCGACCGGCGCGGCCGCACGATCGGCTTCCCGACCGCCAATCTCGGGCTCGGCGAGTATCTCCGGCCGGCCTTCGGGGTGTACGCGGTGCGCGTCAGCGGCGACGGCCCCGACGACCCGCTCGCCGGCCGCACGATCGACGGCGTCGCCAATATCGGCCTGCGCCCGACCGTCGGCAGCCCCGAGCCGCGCCTCGAAGCGCATCTGTTCGACACCGACGCCGACCTCTACGGCCGCCACCTGCGCGTGTCCTTGGTCGAGTTCATCCGGCCGGAAAAGAAATTCGCCGGCCTCGACGCGCTGAAGGCCCAGATCGTCGCCGACGCCGCCCGGGCCCGGGAAATCCTCGCGGGTTTGGACACCAAAACCTAATCGTCATCCCGGCGAAGGCCGGGACCCATTAACCCGCGCCTGAGACAGTTGAAGCATGGGTCCCGGCCTTCGCCGGGATGACGATCAACATAATGGCAAGGCGGAACGGCCGGGCCTAACCCTCTCGAAACCGCCCGCGCGCGCTGCTATATCACCGGCATGGCGGCGGCATGGATAAGGATGCGGCGAATTATCGGCCCGGTCCTCGGTTGAGGATCGGGGCGCTTTCCTTTACTCGCATCCTTTATTCCACGGGCTGACCATGCCAACGGATTACCGTCCGACCGTCTTTCTGCCCAAGACCGACTTCCCGATGCGCGGCGGCCTGCCGACGCTCGAGCCGAAGCTGGTCGAGCGCTGGCAGGCGATGGGCCTCTACGACAAACTGCGCAGTGCCGCCAAGGGGCGCGAGAAGTTCGTGCTGCATGACGGGCCGCCCTATGCCAATGGCGACCTGCATCTCGGCCACGCGCTGAACAAGATCCTGAAGGACGTCATCAACCGCGCCCAGCAGATGCTCGGTAAGGACGCGCCCTATGTCCCCGGTTGGGATTGCCACGGTCTGCCGATCGAGTGGATCGTCGAGGAAAAGTACCGCGCCCGGAAGCAGTCCAAGGACGGCGTACCGATCGCGCAGTTCCGCCAGGAATGCCGCGATTTCGCTGCCCATTGGGTCGAGGAGCAGAAAAAGCAGTTCCAGCGGCTCGGCGTGATCGGCGACTGGGACCACCCGTACACGACGATGAGCTTCGACGCCGAGGCGCAGATCGTCCGCGAGCTCGGCAAATTCCTGTGCAATGGCGGGCTCTACAAGGGCGCCAAGCCGGTGCTGTGGTCGGTCGTCGAGCAGACCGCGCTGGCCGAGGCCGAGGTGGAATATCACGACCATCGCTCGAACACGGTCTGGGTGCGCTTCCCGATCGTGCAGGCGAGTGTACCGGCGCTCGCCGGCGCCGCGGCGGTGATCTGGACGACGACCCCTTGGACTCATCCCGGTCACCGCGCGATCGCGTTCAATGCCGGTATTGAGTATGCGGTCGTGCTGGTCGACGCCGCCGGCGAGAACAGTCGGGCCCGGTCCGGCGAACGGCTGATCCTCGCCGTGCCCTTGATCGAGGAGGTCGCCGCCAAGGCCGGAATCGGGGCCCACACCGTCGAGCACCGCTTCCCTGGTGCGGCGCTTGCCGGCACCATCGCGCGCCATCCGCTGTCCGGTCAGGGCTACGACTTCCCGGTACCGCTGCTCGCGGCTGATTTTGTAACGGACGATCAGGGTACCGGGCTCGTTCCGATCAACCCGGCCGCGGGCGCCGACGACTGGGAACTCGGCACTGCAAATGGATTACCGGTCGTGGACACGGTCGGCCCGGACGGTGTCTATCTGCCCGGCGTGCCGCTCTTCGCCGGCCGCGCGGTCTATCGCCCCGACGGCAAGCCGGGCGATGCCGACAAGGTGGTGATCGAGGCGGTCGAGGCCGCCGGCGGCCTGTTGGCGCGCGGCACGCTGGTGCATTCCTATCCGCATTCCTGGCGGTCGAGGGCGCCGCTGATCTTCCGCAACACGCCGCAATGGTTCATCTCGATGGAGGCGAACGGCCTCCGCCAGACCATGCTGCAGGCGATCGACGACACAAGCTGGATCCCGCCGCAGGGCCGCAACCGCATCGCCGCGATGGTCGAGAACCGCCCGGATTGGTGCATCTCGCGCCAGCGCAGCTGGGGCGTGCCGATCCCGGTCTTCGTCAATCGTCAGACCGGCGAGCCGTTGCGCGACGCCGCGGTCGTCGAGCGGGTCGCCGCCGCGGTCGAGCGCGAAGGCTCGGATGTCTGGTACTCGGCCGACGCCGCCCGCTTCCTCGGCAATCAGTACGACCCCGCCGAATGGGACAAGGTCACCGACATCATCGAGGTGTGGTTCGATTCCGGCTCGACGCACGCTTTCGTGCTGGAAAAGCGGCCGGAGCTGAAATGGCCGGCCTCGCTCTATCTCGAAGGCTCCGACCAGCATCGCGGCTGGTTCAATTCCTCGCTGCTCGAAGCGTGCGGCACCCGCGGCCGCGCCCCGTTCGAGGCGGTGCTGACGCATGGCTTCGTGCTCGACGAGGACGGCCGCAAGATGTCGAAATCCTTGGGCAACGTCATCGCGCCGCAGGACGTCATGCGGCAGAGCGGCGCCGACATCCTGCGGATCTGGGTCGTCGCCTCGGATTACGCCGAGGATCTGCGCATCGGCCTCGAAATCCTGAAGCACATGGGCGACGCCTATCGCCGGCTGCGCAACACCTTGCGCTATTTGCTTGGCGCGCTGGCCGGCTTCACGCCGGAGGAGGCGGTCGCGCCGCAGGACATGCCGGAGCTGGAGCGTTGGGTCCTGCACCGCCTCGCCGAGCTCGACCGGCTCGTACGCCAGTCGATCGCCGAATACGATTTCCACGGCCTGTTCACCGCTTTGCATAATTTCTGCGCGGTCGATCTCAGCGCCTTCTATTTCGACATCCGCAAGGACCGGCTGTACTGCGATGGGCTCGACGACCCGCACCGCCGTGCCGCCCGCACGGTGCTGGACCATACCTTCGATTGCCTGGTCCGCTGGCTCGCGCCGATCCTGTGCTTCACGGCCGAGGAAGCCTGGCTCGCGCGTTATGGCGACACGCCCGGGCGCAGCATCCATCTCGAATTGTTCGCCGAGGTGCCCGAGGGCTGGCATGACCCGGCTTTGGCGGCGCGCTGGGCCGAGCTGCGCGATCTGCGGCGCGTCGTCACCGGCGCCCTCGAAGTCGCGCGTGCCGAAAAGCGCATCGGGTCAAGCCTGCAGGCCGCGGTCCAAATCCTCGCGCCCGAGCCGCTGGTTGCCGCGCTGCGGGATGTCGATCTCGCGGAGCTGTGCATCACCTCGGCCGGCACCGTGCAGGCCGCGCCGCCGCCGGCGGGCGCCTTCACCTTGCCGGACGTGCCGGATGTCGGCGTCGTCGTGTCTTTGGCGTCCGGCGAACGTTGCGAGCGCTGCTGGCGCGTCTTGCCGGAGGTCGGCCATGTGCCGGGCCATGACGATCTCTGCCAGCGCTGCGCCGAGGTCATCGACCGCGGCGCCGGTGCCGGCGTGCCCCTCGCTGCGGCGGGCTGATGCTCGCTCTGGGGCTCGCGGTCGGAGCGGTCGCGGCGCTGCTCGACCAGGCGAGCAAGATGGCGGTGCTGGCTTATTTCGGCGAGACCGGCTGCGCCAATCGTCTGGTGCCGGTGACCGGGTTTTTCGATCTGGTCCTGACCTGCAATCGCGGCGTCAGCTTCGGCTTTTTCAATCAGCCCGGCGAACCCGCGCTCGGCTTCTGGATATTTTCGGGGCTCGCGACGGTCATCGTGCTCGTTCTGGCGGTATGGCTGTACCGGGTGCGCTCGGCCTTTCTCGCTGTCGCGATCGGCCTGATCATCGGCGGCGCGATCGGCAATGTCGTCGACCGGCTGCGCCTCGGCGGTGTGATCGATTTTCTTAACTTTCATCTGCCTAATGCAGCGTGTAGAAGTGGGTTCGCTGGAGTGTTGGATGGCTGCTGGCCTGCATTCAATGCAGCCGACAGCGCCATTTGCCTCGGGGTGGCGGCAATGTTGCTGGATGGCTTGCTGTCGCGCCGCGATGCGCCGCAAGCAAAGGGGAGGGAAGATCTTTCGCGATGATGGATGATGAGGCCGCTTTAAAAGGGCGAGGCCTTTCTCTACTTGCGGTTGCTTCGCTTTTTTCAATGCTGCTGCTGCTGTGCAGCTGCACCAGTATCCGGCAAATGGTCGGGCTCGATCGGACGGGGCCCGACGAATTCGCCGTCGAGTCGCGCGCGCCGCTGACGATCCCGCCCGATTTCGAGCTGCGCCCGCCGCAGCTCGGCGCCGCGCGGCCGCAGGAGGTCAGCGCCGCCGAGCGGGCGCGCAAGGCGATCGACACCGCCGGGCCGGGCGAGCCCGGCAAGCAGGCCGCCGCCGGGCTTCGCGCCCCCGAGGGCGGGCTGCGCCGCGGCGAAGCGCCCGATGCCGGCCAGCAGGGCGACCAGAGCCTGTCGAACAAGCTGCTCGGCTATGGCGGCGACCAGGGCGGCGCGGGCGTCGAGAAGCGCGAGACGACGACGTTGAAGGGGGTCTATTGAGTAGCCTTCAGGGATGTTTGGGAGTGGGCCGGTTCTCCCGTAATTGGATATTCCTCGCCGGTCTTTTGTTGCTGAGTGCCGCCGTGGCGTCGCCGGCTCTGGCGCAGCGTTTCGGCGCCGACAGTTTTACGCTGGCGAACGGGCTGCAGGTCGTCGTGGTTCCCAACCACCGGGCTCCGGCGGTCACCCAGATGGTCTGGTACAAGACCGGCGCCGCCGACGACCCGCGCGGCAAATCCGGCATCGCGCATTTTCTCGAACACCTGATGTTCAAGGGCACGCGCGCCAACCCGGGCAGCGCGCTCAGCACGCTGATCGCGCAGAATGGCGGGCGCGACAACGCCTTCACGACCGAGGATTACACGGTCTTTCACGAGACCGTCGCAAAGGACCGCCTCGATCTGGTGATGCGGCTCGAGGCCGACCGCATGACCGGCCTGGTGCTGGACGATGCGGCGGTATTGCCCGAGCGCGACGTCATTCTCGAAGAGCGCCGCATGCGCATCGACAACGAGCCGAGCGCGCTGCTGCGCGAGCAGCTGACGGCCGGCCTGTTCCTGAATGCCTCGTATCACAATCCGACGATCGGTTGGGAGCACGAGATGCGCGGTCTCGGCACCGCCGATGCGCTCGCCTTCTATCGCGACTGGTACACGCCCAACAACGCGGCCCTGATCGTCGCCGGCGATGTCGAGACGCCGGAGGTCCGCGCCTTGGCCGAACGCCATTTCGGCCCGCTCGCGGCCCGGCCCGTGCCGCCGCGGCAGCGCCTTGACGAGCCGCCGCATCACGCCTCGATCCGGCTCGAGATGAAGAGCGCCCGCGTCGCGCAGCCGAGCTGGCGGCGGCTCTACCTGGCGCCGAGCTACCACACCGGCGCCACCCAGCACGCTTATGCGTTGCAGGTTCTGGCCGAGATCCTCTCCGGCAGCGCCGGTTCCCGCCTGAACCAGGCGCTGGTGCTCGACAAGGGGCTGGCCTTGACGGTCGGGGCGGGATACGCCCCCTCGGCGATCGGCCTGGCCGATTTCGGGGTTTACGCGACGCCGAAACCCGGTGTCGCGGTCGCCGATCTCGAAGCTGCGGTCGATGCCGAATTGCATCGCGTCCTGGAGCACGGCGTCGAGCCTGACGAGGTCGCGCGCGCCGTGAAGCGCATGCAGGCCGCGGCGGTCTATTCGCAGGACAGCCTCTCGGGCCCCGCCAACATCATCGGCACGGCGCTGGCGATCGGGCGCAGCCTCGACGATGTCGCCGCCTGGCCCGACAAGATCGGCGCCGTGACCGCGGCCGAGGTTCAGGCCGCCGCCCGCGCCGTCCTGGTCGAGCGCAATTCCGCGACCGGCATCCTCTTGCCGGAGCGCACCTCATGAACCGCCTCGAATTTCACACCCGTCATTCCGGGGCGCGGCAACGCCGCGAGCCCGGAATCCAAGAACACGGACGGGAGGAGAACAGGCACCGTCGGCTAGCGCTCACTTGGCATCGCCTGTGTTCATGGATTCCGGGCTCCCTCGCTGCGCTCGGGCCCCGGAATGACGCCCGAGAGAGACGGCCTGCAGCGAGCGCGTTGTTCCTCAGCGCGTTCCTCTTAACGGTCAGTGCACTGTTCTCGCCCGCCGTGGCGATGCAGATCCAGCCGGTGGCCGGCGCCAGCGGCGTCGAGGCATGGCTGGTCGAGGACCACTCGGTGCCGGTCGTGACGATCCGCTTTGCGTTCCCCGGCGGCGCCGCGCTCGACCCCGCCGGCAAGGGCGGCACCGCCGCGATGGTCGCCTCATTGCTCGATGAAGGGGCGGGACCCTACGACCATGCCGAGTTTCACCGCCGGCTCGACGATCTCGCCGGGCAATTGCGCTTTTCCGCCGCGCAGGACGGGTTCGAAGGCAGCCTGCGCAGCCTGACGCAGAACCTGTCCGAGAATGCCGAGCTGCTGCGTCTCGCGGTCGCCGAGCCGCGCTTCGCGCCCGACGCGATCGAGCGCATCCGCGCCGAGACGCTGGCGGGCCTGGCGCGCCAGGCGAAGAACCCGCGCTCGCTGTCGGGCCGGCTGTGGATGTACGACGCCTTCGAGGCGCACCCCTATGGCAGCGGCATCGACGGCACCGAGGCCAGCGTCGCCGCGATCGCCCGCGACGATCTCGCCCGCTTCGCCGCCGACCGTTTCCACCGCGCCGGGCTGACGATCGGCATCGTCGGCGATATCGACAAGACCGAGGCGGCCGCGCTGCTCGACCGCGTCTTCGGCGGCCTGCTGCTCGGCGCCGATGACAGCCAGATCGCCGAGGCGAAGCCGCTCGACGACGGCGCCCTCGTCGTCAGCCGCGCCGCGGTGCCGCAAAGCGTCGTGACCTTTGGCCAGACCGGGCCGAAGCGCGACGATCCGGCCTGGTACGCCGCCTATGTGCTGAACGATATCCTCGGCGGCGGCGGGTTTCGCGGCCGGCTGATGAAGGAGATCCGCGAGAAGCGCGGCTTGGCTTACGGTGTCTCGACCCAGCTGGTGCCGTACCGCCATGCCGGGCTGATCGTCGGCAGCGTCGCGACCGAGAATGGCCGGGTCGGCGAGTCGATCGCGCTGGTCCGCGAGGAATGGCAGCGCATGCGCGAGGACGGCCCGACCGCGGCCGAGCTC
>Ga0066709_100005915_pt1 | contig 10215 bp, 11 predicted proteins | sample GraSoiAngelo_158_FD_79665 | JGI IMG/M metagenome (GOLD analysis project Ga0066709, IMG submission 79665) | Grasslands soil microbial communities from the Angelo Coastal Reserve, California, USA - 14_1009_16_30cm | ecosystem: Environmental > Terrestrial > Soil > Grasslands | place: USA... | reverse complement strand
GGGGAAGCGCTTCCACGCCGTGTTGAAGCTAAGCGCTGATTTCAAGGCCGAGTTTGATTTCGGGTCGAACGGCCAGGAGAACGGCGCGGCGCAACCGGTGGACTTTTCCGGACAGGAGCCGCTCGGGAAATGTCCAAAGTGCGGCGGGCGCGTGTTCGAGTTGGGAATGAGCTATGTCTGCGAAAACTCAGTCGGCCCAAACAAAACGTGCGACTTCCGGTCCGGAAAAATCATTTTGCAACAATCGGTGGAACGCGAACAGATGAAGAAACTGTTCAGCACCGGCAAAACGGATCTGATCGAGCGCTTCATTTCGCGCAAGGGTAGGCCATTTAAAGCTTTTCTCGTATTGACCGACAAAAAAGATGTCGGCTTCGAATTCGAGAAGCGCGAGCCAAAGACAAAAAAGGAACGAAAGCCCAAAGAGCCGGTCGCCAAGATCGATTTCGCAGGCAAAGAATCGCTAGGCAAATGTCCAAAGTGCGGCGGAAAGATTTTTGAAACAGAGAATAGCTACATGTGTGAGTGTTCGCAGGCTGACCGAAACCCGTGCAAATTTAAGCTAAGCAAAACAATTCTGCAGCGCGAAATTCCAAAAGAGCAGGCGCACAAATTGCTTACCGCCGGAAAAACCGATCTCCTCGACAATTTCATCTCAAAACGCGGACGCCCGTTTTCCGCTTATTTAAAATTGGAGGATGGCAAGGTCAGCTTCGAGTTCCCGGAGAAAATTGACCGCGTCCCGAAGCCGGGCAAAGCAGCCACGACGTCGTAGCGAGAGCTTCTGATTGCAGCGGCTGGGACGTCGCTTGTCCTGAGAAACTGCCAGGCGCGATAATCCCGGCGACGGCGATGCAAGTTGTGGCAAATTTCATTTGGGTTACCGCGATCAGCGTTACCGTGCGCGCCGTACACATTTCCGCGGGGTCTGTCGCTCATGATCTGACGCGTGCCATTAATCAATGCTGCGATATACCCTGCCCACTATTTGTCCGCCTCCTTTTCCGATTTCTACGGCGCTGATTTGTGCGATTGGGTTTGCGGCAGATCAGCCTGCGTGTGAGAGTGACCGATGCGTGAGTCCATGATGGCAGCGTTGGGGGTGGCCGTCGTAGCCCTGGTGGTCCGCGCGCTGATCGCAGCCGACGCGGAGGATGCCAAGAAGGATTTGGACAAGTTGCAAGGAACCTGGGTGCTGGTTGCCGGTGAGCGCGACGGCAAGAAATTTACCGAGGAGGAGGTCAAGAAGACCAAGCTCTTCATTAAGGGCGAAACGTTCCGCATCCCCGAGAGCAGCGTGGCAACTAGCGAGGATGGCATCATCAAGATCGACCCGAGCAAGAAGCCCAAGGAGATGGATTCAACCACGGGCAGCGGTCCGGACACGGGCAAGATCTGGCAGGGTATCTACAAACTTCATGGCGATACGTACAAAGTCTGCTTCGCCCCGCCGGGCAAGGAGCGACCGAAGGAGTTCTCCTCCAAAGCGGGGTCCGGGCATCTCCTCCAGGTCTGGAAGCGGGAGTAAAAGTAGCTCGAGGGTCGAGTTGGCGATGGGATAGGGAGAGTGACGTCATGGAGACGCCGACCGAGGATGGGGAAGCGCCCGACGTCGAGCCTGTGTTCCCGGAGACTGATCGAGCGATCAATTACGCTCAGGGCCGCGCGTGCTTTCGTTCAGGTGAGATTCGGGTTTGGATGCGAGCGGCAAGGTCGAACGCACGATTGCGTTCAGCGAGGCGGATGGGAACCTAGGAGCTCACTGGCTTGGTTCAAGCATTGAGCCAGTCCACTCGCTGCGCTACGCTGTAAGTTTGAAAGCCAAGGCCACAACGTCCACAAACAGAGACAAGGAGAGTTTCGATGCTGTCGGAAAAAATTATTGGCGTTTGGGAACTGCAGATCTGGGAAACCGTGGTCGACGATAAGGTTGTCGGCTACCCGTTGGGAGAAAAGGCATCTGGTTTCATTGCCTATCATCCTCTTGGCTTTATGTCGGTCAATATTTCGGCACCGAATCGTGTTCGCCTTTCAAGTGATGATCCCTTCGCAGGCGACCCAAAGCTCCTGGCCTTAGACGCCAAAGGCTATCTCTCTTATTGTGGTCCGTTCTCGATCGTGTCGGAGAACGAAGTCATCCACCACCTAAAGCTCTGTTCCTTCGAGAACTGGGTAGGCACCGATCAGCATCGTTACGCCCAACTCGACGTAAACAAAGACACGTTAACTCTTTCAACAGCGCCTATGTTGACGCAGGGTCGGAAGGGCAGCAACCGCCTGACTTGGAAGCGCATCGTTTCGAACGCGAGGCCCGCGTCTCCGAAGTGAGCGTAAGGTTTGGGTTACGCTGAACACCTGTAGCGGCGGCGGAGCCTACCTTGAGCTTGTCGAATAGGTCAGCCGTACCTGCAGCCGCTGTCGCCGGCTGCGGTTAAATAACGATTTGCGAGTAAAGTTTGCCAGCTTCAGCAAACTTCCCCATCTGAAAGAGCTGATTAGCCGAATCGATTTCTGATTGCCTCGGCTGGGACGTCGCTTGTCCTGAGAAAGTGCGAGGCGCGATAATCGCGGCGAGGACGATGCAAGTTCTGGCAAATTTCATTTGGGTTTCGATTCTCGCGATGCCTTTTAAGACGACACGAATTGTTTCCACGCATTCTTATACTTTTGCCCTTCCCGACGCATGCGTGAGAGCTGAATGCCCTTTCGACTGCGCTTTCGGTTGTAATACATAAATTGGTCAACGTCGTCTGACGGCAGTATGTAAACCTCCGGCGCAACGCCACAATCGTTGATGCGTCCTAGAAACGAAACTAGCGCAATGTAGTGGTTCTTCGTGGGTTTGGAGAAATTGTCTAGCGGCCAAAGGGTCCGCCCTGCCAGGCCTTTCACGTCGATGGATAACAGCTTTCTGCCTCGCACAACGACGATATCAACGGACTTCTTATTTCCGAGAGTCAGGCTCGCTTCAGCCCCATAACGGTAGAGCATCGAAAGGGCATAATACTCCGCCGCGAGATTTGTGTTGTAGGGATTCGTTTTTATCGGTGCGTCCTTTGGGATGTAGCGATGCCCGCGCAAGGCTCTTTTCATATTTGCTTTCGCCCTTCTTAAGCGGCCTTTCGACGTTTTCAATTTGCGGCTGGCGGAAATTCAAAACCGTAATAGGAATCTGTCGCGCGTTCCTTCTTCCAAAGCGCAATTACCCGAGGGTCGGGCGCGTATTGTTTCATTCCATTTTCCCAAGCTCTCCACACGGGATCGTAAATATAACCTGCTCGCCAGAAGAGCCATTCTTCGGCGCAGAGATTGAAATATTTGACGAATCTCAGTTGAGCATCGAGGTCAAACGCCCCATCGATCTCCATTGCGCGCTGGAGATCGGTTCCCAAATTATCGTATCGCTGATTGAAGTCGGTTAACAGCTCTTTCACAAACTTTGCATCCTCGGCGTGTCGGCCATGCAGGTAGAACGCAAGGGCCCATAAACTACCAACCGCGGTCAATAACACGCTGCCGCTTCGGTAAGATGCGGGAACAATCGCGTACACTACGCCGAGTAGAACTGAAGCCCCAACAAACCAGGGCCAAACATTTCTGCGATGACGGATCGGATTACTCCTAAACTTCATGAAGTCTAAGGCGCTTAAAACACGATTATGGTTCTTCATGCGGCCCATTCTGCGCACAGAAGCTCGGCTTGTTGCAAGACTAGTTTGGTCGCTTCGTCTTGAAGGTCAGGTGGGTAACCGTGTTTTCGGAGGATGCGTTTAACCAGAACTTTGATTTTCGCGCGAGCGCTTTCGCGAAGCGTCCAGTCGATGGTGACGCTTTTGCGTACCCGGGTAACAAGTTCGGTAGCGATGACTTTCAGATTATCTTTGCCCATGACCTCCAACGCGCTGTTGTTCTGGGCGAGCGCGTCGTAAAACGCGACTTCGTCGTCGTTTAGGCCGAGATCGACCCCCCGCTGATCGGCGTCTTTCAATTGTTTCGCAAGCTTGATTAATTCTTCGATGACCTCTTGTGTCGCAATTCCGCGATTGTGATAGGCGTTCAGCGTTTTCTTTAGCATCTCGGAGAATTCGCGGCTTTGAACAAGATTTCGCTTCGAGCGGACTTTGATTTCATCGCCTAACAACTTCGCGAGCAATTCAGCCGCGACGTTCTTGTACTTTAGTCCGCGAACTTCCGCGAGGAATTGATCGGAAAGAATGCTGATGTCGGGCTGCTGCAGTCCAGCTGCTTGAAATACGTCGATTATTTCGCCTTCGGGCAAGATCGCCTTTGCAATAATTGCCTGCCGGGACACGTCGGCGCTTACTGCGGGTCACGTCGCCCCGCAACGATCGCGATGACATTGGTCACGGTCGTAGTTGCCTCCACGCATAGCGCCGCTTCACGGAATGTGGCCCCCCGGCGATGTTGAAGCGCATTGGCAAGGTCGAGCGCAGAGCGTGTGTGCCTTCTCGCTTCTTCGTTCCCGCTGCCAGCCAATTCCAACGCGATGTAGGCCTCCAGCATTCTTTTCGCGTCGGTCTTACTAGGGGCAACCCCATCCAGCGGCGGATGTCTTTCCGGCGAGTACACTGCTTCGGCGAGCGATATGAGAATTTCACGGCAAACTAGCCCCACAGCTTGGAACTGCTCCGCATTCTTGGCCGACGCCAGTCGATCCCTCACTTCACCTACAGCACGATCAACGCGTTGCCAGCCCGTCGGCTGGAGTTCCTCAGGACGGCCTGTCCTGATGCGAGCAATGAGCGGGTTGATGAGTTCCCCCACGAAGGTGCGGCGAGATTGATAACTTGGAAGATCGCCACTGCTCCATCGGCCGTACCAGTCCCACAAGCTTGCGTACGTCAGAGGACTTGATATCTCCCGCCGGGCGAGCTCAGCCGAGACCGCGGCGAAGGTCCGTTGATACGCATCGTTAACGTCATTAATTCGCGGGCCTCCGGTTGCGACTGAGATCATCGTCTTACGCAGACTCTCCAGCCCTTCGATCAAATCGTCGTCCTTCATCCAAGCGCCGTGTCCTGGCCGTTCAGAAGTAGCTACGCCGAGGCATTTGTCGCTGAGCAGATTGATTGTTCAGCTTTAAAGTCTCACTCCCGCGCTACCACGGTGTCATAGAGACCGTAGTGCGTGAGCCCTTCATGGCTTTCGATGCCCGTGTAACGCAGCGAAGCATCCTCATAACGCCGGAATGCAAATACCGCCTGATTCATCTGCTCGGTGTTGAAAACCTTGAGCCGCACGAGGAGGTGGAAATCTTTGACCGTCAGACCGGTGACAGTCTCGAACAAGTCCGTCTCGATCTTCGTGATCACGTCTTGCAGCGTGTTCTCTCGGAAATCGGTGAGATACATGAAGGCCGGAATGCGCGTCGCGAACTTAATGAGCTTCTCCTGAACTAGTTTGCGCTTGGACTTGAACTCCTTCTCCTCCTCGGTGAGCTGCTTCTTCTCTTTCGCCGACAAGTCCTTGTTCTTCGCCTTGTTTTTGAGTTCTTTAATCTTCTCGCTCTTGTTGATGATGGTTTCGATGATGTTGTCGCCGAGCGCGCGCCAGCCTTCGATGCGCTCCACGGCGGCCATCGCCTCAGCGTTTTCGAGGATGCGGCGCAAAGTGTCGTTATCCACGTTGACGAGCAGCGCGCTCTCCCACTTTCGTGCGAGCAGCGTCGCGGAGGTTCCGGCCATCGCTATGTCGAGGATGCCGCCGGCGTCGATCTGAGTCATGTTCGCGCCGTCGTAGGCGAGCACGGGCAGGAACGACACGAGGTCTCGTACCGCGTTCTCCGGGTTCGGTTCGTTAGGCGAGAGTCCGATCCCGTATTCCGAGAGTTGCCGCAACGCGCGCGTAGGCGCAAAATCGAATACGAAGCAGACCGGCTTTAGGATTTCTTCCTCGTTCGGATCGTCGCCATTGGGATTCTTTATGGACCACGGCGACTGCACGCGAAAGGCCGATTGAAAGTAGGTCTCCGGCGATTTGAGGTTCCGCAGCATCAGAATGGATGACCACTGTGGTACCGTCACGCCGGTGGTGAGCTTCCCGCAGGAGAGCGTGATCGTTTTAGTGTCGAAACCGCCGCCGATGGCGTTCCGCACGGGCGGCAGCGCGTCTAAGCCAATCCCTGCCGCAGCGCCCGCAGCGACAACTGCATCGTAGTCGTGCCAGAAAACGTTGTGCTTCTCGGCCAGCAGATTCGCCATCGCGTGACAGGCCGCAACATCGGGAAGAAACCAGAACGAATGTTGGAGATACGGCAGGAGGCGCACGTCCGAGTAAGGAAAGGGCGGCCGCGTGCCGGTTTTGAGGTGTTCCATTGCCTTGGGCGCATATGCGCCGCGGATGATGTCCAGCCACTTCTGCACGTCACTCTTATGTTTGAACTGCGCTAACACGCCTCTGCCCGACGCCTCGAAAAACGCGTTGAGGTCGAATTCGTCGAACTCCCCGGCGCTCGCGATCGCCACCAACTCATCCGGCATCTGATAAGTAAGCAGACGCATCTGCGGCAGGGCGTGGTAGGGATTCAACTCATTGGCGTTCTTTTTGGCGAACTGTTCCTTGGCGCGTTGCTCATCGGTATACGTCCAGTTGAAAATCTGCTCCTCGATGAACTCACCCGTCGCCAGCGCCCTGAAGGGCGTGCCGGAAAGATAGAGATAAGCTTTAGTCGTAATGGGCAGGAAGTCGCCTTCCTTCTCTGAAAATTCGGTCAAGTCTTCGTTCACGTTTTCCAAGCCGGCGGCGTATTCGAGCTTCGCCTCCTTCTTCGCGACCGCCTCTTCCTCTCCCTCGAACAACTCCTTGGCCGTCTCACGCCACGCTCCGAAATGGTATTCGTCGAAGACGACCAAGTCCCACTTCACCTTATGCAGCCATTCGTTCTTCGCTTTGATGTTACCGGCGTCGTCGCGGCCGAGTAAGTCTTGGAAGGAACCGAAATAAACGAGCGGCTTCTTGGCAGAAATTTCCGTCGGGTCGCTATCGGAATTGCGCGACATGTATTGCCAGCCATCGAAGTCCACATGCGATTCGAGGTCCGTCTGCCATGCATCCTCGACGGCGGGTTTGAAGGTCACCACGAGCACACGCTTGGCGCCGAGTTTCTTAGCGAGCTGATAAGCGGTGAAGGTCTTGCCGAAACGCATCTTCGCATTCCACAGGAAGCGCGGGACGGCGTGCATGTCCTCCTTCCAGATGGAGTGAAAGTAGGCGTGCGTCTTTTCCACTGCGGCGCGCTGCTCGGCGCGCATCGCGAAGGTCTCATGGTGTGTGCCGGTGAACCGCTGCCCGGTCCGCAACTCCGTGAGGACGGTTTTCACCTCCTTCAGCGTGCAGCGCATCCATTCCAGTTCCGTGTTCGCGAATTTCTTGCGGACGAGCGCGGCACGCACTTCGTGGTCGGTAAAGATGCTGCCGTCGTCGCGCTCGGCGGACTCGTCGAGTTCGATCTTGTAGTTCTTGATCGCGGCGGTCTTCAACTGCTCGGCGACACGTTGTTTCACACCGCGCGTGCTTTGTCCTACCTTGAGGAGTCCTTTGTGCGCCGCGTCGTCAATCGAGTAGGCGTAGATGCGCGGCCGGATTTCCGGCTTCGGCACGAGGATTTCCTCGATGGTGGGCTTATTCATCCTCGCCATTCTCGAGATTAGCTTTGACCTGAGATTCGACGTAGTCCTGCTCCTTTCGTGTGAGGCCATATTTCGCGAAAAGAGCTTTGTCCGTCCAAGTGCGGTCCCATCTCTGTTGAGGAACCCAGAGATACGTTGACCGAAGTGCGTGCTGCGTGATTTTGCGAAGCGAAACGAGGAAACGGAAGAACTGCGTTCTGCTATAGCTCTGCAAACTCGCCGCGGCCTTTCCACTCGAGAGCGGCCCCGCGACCAGATAGGTTTGCGTGCATACCGAGGGAGGGGGAGCGACCATAGAAGGACCAAGAACCTGCGCAGGGATTGCACCTCGGTCGCCGAAAGCCTCTGGCAGAAGCACCTTCCACGAATCAATCAGGTGCACATTCTTTCGAATGCTGGATCGATCGGTGTGAGCAACCACACGTCGTCCACGGTCTGTTAGGTAAGCGCAACCGAACCGCGAAATGGCTTGTCCTTATATTCCGCAAAGTTCGTGGCCAAGCCAAATGGGGTGTCTCCGCTAATGAGTTCGCTCATTGGAGGTTCGCCCAGAAGCTGAATCTTTTTCAAGATGCTAACCGCACGCGTATCGCGCACGAACACGTCGAACTCATCGAGCTTGCGAACGACCACAGGCTGCTCTTCGTCTCCGAGCATGAGCTTGTATTCGCAAGCGCCTTGATGACTTCCATCCCACAAGAAGTAACCAACGCCGCCCTCGAAATCGACACCTGGGAATGCCGAAGACATTTTCGTATAGTCAACAAGGTGGCTGATATGCTTGCTGGTAAGCATCGCCTTTCGAAACTCGTCCATACCGCGACCGCCAGCCAGCCACCTGGAAGGAATCACCATCGTCAGGAAGCGCGGGTCGAGCTTTAATGCCTGCTCGACAAAGAAGTGATAGATTGAGGAGTCGCTGGAACCACCCGCGCCACCTTTCATTTGATAGGGCGGATTTCCGATGATGACGTCGAATTGCATGTTGCCTCCAAATATCTCGGCAAGCCGAGCTTTGATGTTGTCAGTGTGTAAAAACGCATATGCATGGGTTTCTAACTTGTCCTTGCGGTCAAAGATTTCTTTCGGCGCACCGCAATACTTGCACTTGCCCTCAACCCAGGTGTGTTTGACGCGCTGGAACCAGATGTTCCCATCATCGCTGGCGAAGCCCCTGGCGATGGAGTGCAGGCCAGTGGCGTGCTTCGAGCAATAGACGCTTCGGCGCGCGAGCAAGCTGGTGATTTGCGTGATGCCGATGCCAAACACCTGCTTGGTCAGAATATGATTTACGCGCTTCTCCAAGTCGGGGGTCTGTTTTTCCAGCCCCTTGGTGAGGCGGCTGGTGATCTCGCGGAGAAACACGCCTGATTTGGTGCACGGGTCGAGGAACTTCACTGTCTTGTCGGCCCAGATATCCGCGCCGTCGTTGTTCGCGGTCCACGCTTCGGCCAAAGTGTCAAGCATCCGGTTCGCGAACTCCGGCGGCGTGAATACCTCGTCGTTGGAGAGGTTCGCGATGCACGTCAGCACGTCCGGGTTGCGCCCGCGCAGGGTAAAGCTGGCCTGGTCGCTCATAGATAAGTGTCCTGCGAAGCGGCGACCAATTCGCTGACGCTCATGGGGGGGTAGGTTTTGGTCGGCGTGAAAATCTCGTGTTTACCGAGTTGTGCAAAGAGCGAATCTTCGGCGCTGAAGGCCGACGATTGGATAAGGCTTTTTAAACTGAAGTCGCGCCGCTGGAACCGGCCCTTCCAAAGATAGCCCCACTCGGCAAAGGTGATCGGCGAGCCGTCCCAGGCTCGCATCGTCAGGGCGTCGCCATGGATGATGTTCTGCGAAAGCACACAGACGGCGGCGCGATAGAAATCGTCCGCCGGATCGAGGTTCAAATACTCGGCGAAGATCTCCAGCAGGTTCTCGCGGCACTCCTTGATGTTGTCCGGCAAGAGTTCGATGCCGTAAACGCACATGAGCGCCAGCAAAGCATAGTGCCGCCGCTCGAAATCGGACTAGCCGTATTTGAGTTCTACGGCAGCGAGCTTGCGCCTCAAGACCGGCACGAGGAAGTTGCCACTCCCGCAGGCTGGCTCCAGAAAGCGGGAGTCGATTCGCTCCGTCTCGTCTTTCACCAGATCGAGCATCGCCTCAACGATCCACGCGGGAGTAAAGACTTCCCCGTGGTCTGCGATGCGTTGTTTGGACTTCACTAGGCTCATGAGCGAATTCGTTTGCGCTAACATAGCGCTGACTTACCGAAGCTTTCCATTGCTTGTAGCTGCATTTGCGAGGACGCAGGCGGCCATGCCGGTAGACGCGAGGTTACAAAACAGCCGCTCGGAACGGCGCCGGTTGAACTCGCGCGATGTGCTGCCTGTCTCCTCGTGTGAATGCGCTCTGCGTCATCCGATTATTCCAAAAGAAAAACGGCGCGAGGTGGTGAATGAAGTGCTGCACCCAGGCGAAGTTGGCGTTGCCGCGCGGGGGAAGGCCGAACTGCCAGCGCGCGTCGTCGTCTTTGCGGAACCAGTCGGAGTCGTTGAAGGGCGGATTGGCGAGGACGAAG
>Ga0066709_100005913_pt1 | contig 10216 bp, 7 predicted proteins | sample GraSoiAngelo_158_FD_79665 | JGI IMG/M metagenome (GOLD analysis project Ga0066709, IMG submission 79665) | Grasslands soil microbial communities from the Angelo Coastal Reserve, California, USA - 14_1009_16_30cm | ecosystem: Environmental > Terrestrial > Soil > Grasslands | place: USA... | reverse complement strand
TCAGGCCGGGCTCGGCTCGCCGGGCTCGACGAGCGGGTGGAGCCGGTTGAGCCCCACCGACCATCCGGTGAGCTGCGCCCGCATGAGGGCGAGGCTCGTCCGCTGGCCGACGTTGATCCGGCGCAGCTTGAGCGGATGGGCGGTGCGGAGCGGGTTCACGCCCCTCACGGTCGTGAAGCCCAGCGCCAGACCCTCGCCGGCGAGCATGGTCACCAGCGCTTCGTCGAATGCTCCGGCGGGGTAGGCGAGGATCGGCGCGGCGGTCCCCAGCTCCCGCTCGAGGTCGCGAAACGAACCCATCACCTCCGCCCGCGCCTCTTCGAGCGAAACCCGGGTGAGAAGCGGATGGGTGCGGGTGTGGGAGCCGATGGTCACGCCTTCGGCGGCCAGCTCGCGGATCTCGTTCCAGCCCAGGATGGCCGCCGGAGGGGACGACACGCCGAGTTCGCCGCAAATTGACGCCACCCATTTCATGGCCTCCGCGTGCGGCAGGCGCTTCGCGCGCGCCCGGAGCCGCCGGTAGGCGTCCTGCCGATCCCCGGGGGTCGCGAGCCCCAGCGGGCCGACCGGCGTCTCGAGCGCGTCCCGCCGCGCGGTGCTCGCGAGCGCATGGTGGAGCCGGTCCCACCAGAAGCTCAGGCCGGGCTGGTCGGGGAACGCGGTCGGCACGAACAGGGCCACCGGGAGACCGAGGGCCTTCATGACCGGCCAGGCATGGGTACGGAAGTCGCGGTAGCCGTCGTCGAAGGTGATGAGCACCGCGCGCCTGGGCAGGCCACTCCCGGTCCCGAGGGCGTGAATCAGCTCCGGGATCGACACGACGTGGCAGGAGGAGCGGAGGTACCGCATCTGCTCGGCGAAGTCGTCGGGCGGAACGCTCACGCCCGGAGGGAGCGGAGAGCCGGGGTCGCAGGCCGCCACGCGATGGTAGGTGAGGATGCGGAGCAGGTCTCGGCGCTCGGGATCCATCCGCTCCAGGAGGCCCACGAGCCACGAGAACGACCGGCTCCGCGTGGCCGATGCCGCGATCCGCTTCAGCAACCGCGATCCGTCCCTAGTGTCGCGTACCGGAAGTCATGTTGATGATCTCGCCCGCGAGGGCCGGCGAGGCGTTAACATGACTTCCGGTACGCGACACTAGTTATCCCAGTCCAGGCGGCTCGACTGTTCGACGGCGTGCCGCCATGCCGCGAAGCGCCAGTTGGAATGGAGCCAGTCCAGGAACGCCGGACCGGGGGAGCCGGGATCCTCGCAGCTCGCCACCTTGCGGGCCAGGCCCGCGACCTGTCTCGCCCAGCAGGATATGAAGAGCGGGGTCAGTGTCTCCCGCGGCAGCCCCAGGCGCTCCGCATAGCGAAGCACGTAGGAACGCGCCCAGCTCCGCCGCCCGAAGAACGCCTGGTCGACGGCCCGCAGCGCCTCGTCGGTCGACCGTGCCTCTCCCATCGCCCGGCCGACGTAGCCGAGAAAGAAGAAGAGATCGACCGCCGGCATTCCACGGAGCTCGGCCTGCTCCCAGTCGATCACGCCCACGCGATCCCCGGGGCCGACGAGGAGGTTGGGATGGCTCAGATCCCCGTGCTCCAGCACCAGGGGGAAGCTCATCTCCGAAAGCGGCGCGACCAGGGAACGAGTTCTCTCCAGCAGATCCCGCTCGGCGGGGAAGAGGGCCTGAAGGTGGGAGAGGTCCCCTCCGATCAGACGATCGAACCCATCCGGGCCGGCGGTGGAGCGCGTGGCCGCCTGGACGTCGATCAGCCAGCCCAGGACGCTCTCGCAGCACTGGGGGCCTCGCCGGCGCACCGTCGCCCGGTCCATGGCTCGCCCCGGCAGAGTCGTCTGCAGCAGGATCATGTGATCCTCGCCGGAGTCGAACGCGACCGGGCGCGGAATCGATTCGAGCCCGCCCAGGCGGGCCTGGATGGCCAGCAGGTTTCGGGCCTCGAGGTCGAGCTTCTCGCACGGTCCGCGCTGCCGGCACACCTTCGCCACCAGGCCGCTCCCGGCCTCCGGAAGCAGCATGAAGATGACGTGGCTCGAGTTCCGGAAGCGCGGCGTCAGCACCACGAACGAGGGCGAGCGCGAGGGGAACGAGCGATCGAGGCCGAGCTCGGTCCAGCGGCGCCCAAGCAGTCCGTGGACGATGCTCGAATACGGCGCCCCGGTGCCGTTGGGGCCCGGGGAAGCCTCATTCGCGGCGTGGAGCGAGGGCGCAGCGGGGTGCGCGGCTCGCCGCCCGACGATGCACACCGAGGACGCGATCCGGTCCCAGATGCGGTCCATCCCGACCAGCCGGTGCGCCATCCAGGCTCCCAGCCGGAGCCCGGCCCCGTGTCGCGAGTGGGCGAAGGCGTGCTGCACCGCGGCGGGATCGTCGAGCGGGATGATCCGCGTGCAACGCTCGAAGTCCGGCCACATCCAGAAGGACCTGACCTCTTCGAAGCCCACCCCCACGAGGTGCCGGGCGATGCGGCCCGGGGGCTCGTGGCCCGCCGTCCGGGTCAGCGCTCCGACCGGCCCGCGCGCCTCGACCACCAGAGTTCCACCGGGCCGGACCCGACCCGCCGCCAGGGCGAGGTCGCGCTCCGAGGGCTCACGGGCGAGGACCAGTCCGTAGAGATCGGCGTCTCCTTGGTGCGTGCCCCCGGTGCTCCCCAGCACGTCCACGGTAGGGCAGAGAAGCCGCAGGGAGGCGAGCAGCCTCTCGTCCGGCCTTCCGGCATAGGCCACTCGGTCGGGCTCCGGTTCGGCGAGCAGGAATCGCCAGTCGAGACGGGCGGGAACCATTCGCTCCTCGGTCGATCCCGCCTTGGCCTGTGACAACTCCCCGCTCATCATCGCTCCTGGGCGGCGCCGGCCACCCGCTTGGGCTCCCACCGGTCGATCCGGTATCCGCGCACCAGGTTCCAGGTCGCCAGCAGGGCCGCCGCGTTGACCAGGCAGAAAAAGAACGGAATCGAAAGCAGCTTGAGCCGGCCCAGCGAGGTGTTCCTGAAGAGCAGGTAAGCGAGCGCGGAGCCGTAAAACCCGGCCTGCGCGGCCATGCTCCAGCGATAGAGGTCTCCGCTTCCGAGCAGCAGCGGATTGAGGAGCAGCATGACCAGCAGCGGAAAGACCATCAGGCGCCGCAGCACCTTGTGCCACAGGAACTGAACGGAGTAGAAGCCGAAGCGGAGCGGATTCAGGAGCTCCCGCATCACCAGCACGCCGCGCAGGCCGCGGGTCACGATCCTCACCTTGCGTCCGAACTCGAGGTCGCTCGAGCCCGCCACCGGCTCGAAGGCCACGGCTCCGGGCTCGAAGACCAGGCGCTTGCCCTGCGCCACGACGCGCGTCGAGACGACGAAATCGTCCGTGACGCCGTCGGGAACGTCCTGGAACAGGCTGCGGCGGATCGCGTAGATGGCGCCGGTCGCGGATATGGTGCTCCCGGCTGCTCCCTCGGCCTGCTTGAGCGCGCGATCGAAGTCCCAGTAGCGTCGCTCCCCCTCGCCGCCCTCTCCCTGCGCGCCGCCCGAGAGATAGCGCTGGTTGCCGGCGACGCCTCCCACCTCGGGGTCCGCGAACGGGCGCACGAGGAGCCGAAGCGCCTCGGGAACGAACAAGCTGTTGGCGTCGGAGAACACCAGGATCTCGCCCGTGGACCGCGCGGCGGCGGCATTCAGGGCGCCGGCCTTGCCGCGCCGGGGGAGGGGCAGCACGGTGACCCCGTCCCCGGCGTACCTGGCGGCGACCTCGCACGTCCCGTCGCTCGAGCCGTCCGAGGCCAGCAGGACCTCGAGCCGGTCCCGCGGATAATCCAGCGCCAGGATGTTCTCGAGTCTCTTACCGATGCAGTGAGCCTCGTTGTGAGCGGCGATGATCAGGCTCACCCTCGGAGCGCTCTCCCCGGACTTCCACGGCCGCCGCATCGCGCGCCCTCGCAGCAGCAGGAGCAGTGGAAAGATCACGAACGTGAACGCGATGAGCCCCGCCGCTCCCCAGAAGAGGATCTCCATCAGCCTTGCACCTGACCGCGGAAGCGTCCCATCAGAGTCGCCGCGTTCTGCCGCAGGTCGAACTCCCGCTCGACCTTCGCGCGGCCCGCGGCGCCCAGCCGGCGGCGGAGACCCTCGTCGCGCGCCAGGCGCTCCAGCGCACCCGCCAGAGCTTCGACGTCGCGGGGGCCGACGAGGAAACCGGTCTCGTCCTCGCCGACCAGCTCGGGGATGCCCGAGATCCGACTCGCCACGACCGGCAGGCCGCTGGCCATGGCCTCCATGAGGGCCACCGGGATTCCCTCCCGGCGGCCGTCGCGGGTCGGCACGCTCGGGGCGGCCACCACATCGGCTTCGCGCAGGGCCTCGCGCACTTCCAGCTGGGTCAGTTGACCCAGGAAGCGCACCCGGTCCTCGATGCCCGCCCGCGCGGCCTGCCGCATCAGGTCTCGGCGGTCCGGCCCGTCCCCGACGAGATGGCACTCGAAGGCGACGCCTCGCTCGGCGAGGCGCTGGCAGGCCTGGATCAGGTAGCCCTGACCCTTCACCTCGTGGAGCGTTCCGATGCAGAGGATCCTGGGAGCTCGCCCGCGCCGCTCGCCGGCCGCGCCGTTCGGCTGAAAGGCCTCCGTGTCCACGCCGCAATGGATGACCGTCACCTTGCCCTCCGCCGCCGAGCCGCACTCATCCAGGATCACCTGGCGGTTGTAATTGGAGATGGTGACCACGAAGGCGGCCCCCGCCACCTTCTGCGCGAGCATCCACCGGTCGCGGTGCAGGTCCGAGCCGTGAGCCGTGAAGCTGTAGGGGATGCCGCTCAGCCGATGGATGATCCAAGCCACCGCGGCCGGGTGGCTGGCGAAGTGGGCGTGCACGTGGTCCACCCCGTCGGCCGTCATGAGGCGGGCGAAATGGACCGCCTTGGGGAAGAACGTCAGGCCGCCCACGAAATAGCGGGCGCTACCGCGGGTGTGCCAGGCGACCCGGAGCAGCGTGGTCAAGTACCGGAGGGGCCGGCGCGCGAGAACGTCCAGGTTGGAGCGCAAGATCGGCCAGGAGATCCACGGCTCGAAGTGCCCGCGCGCCAGCCACGGGACCGCTTCCGGGTGCATCTTCGTTCCCCGCTCGTACTGGAGCGGGTAGAGCTCGATCCGAGCCCCCTCGGCCTCGACGGCCTGCATCTCGTAGAGCACGAAGGTCTCCGTCAGCTTGGGGAAGCGCGACGTGAGGTAGGCCACCTTCGGGCGGCTTTGGACGGGCTCCCGCCCGCCGGGTACCGCCGATCCTGGAGTGCTACCTGCTAGGGCGAGGGTCATTTCCGAAGGGTCAACAGGGTTTACGCCGGCGGCGGAGCGGCCGGCTGGGGGGCTAAATGAGAATGGTAATACTAATTCGTACGGTTCGGTATGGGTTTGTTGGGCCGGGCCCGGGGACGGCGAGGCCCGTGGGGCGACCGGCTCGGGCGGGATCCACGCCGCGGGCGCGGTCGTCCGCGGTGGAGGAGCCGGGTCCTTCTCGCGCTAGCGGACGACGGCGAGGTCGCGAATCGCCGAGGGCGAGGTGCGGTCCGGCGTGGTGACGCCGATGACGTTCGAGAGCACCGATACGTTGCCGGCATCATCGGTGACCTTGAGGGCGAAATAATAGGTGGTCTCTCGCGCGAGGCCGGTGACGGTGAAGTACTGGATGGCGCCCGCCTCCTTGGGGGTCGGCTCGCCGCTCGCCTTGATGGCCGACGCCCAGTTGGCCTCCGTGATCCGCGACCTCGAGTACCGCACGTCGTAGCTCGCCGCCGTTCCGGTGCGACCGTCGTCACCCACCGCATTCCAGTGGATGCTCGCGGTGCTCTCCGTGACGTCGGCGAACGCCAGGTTGGTCACGGGCGCCGGCCGCACCGCATCGAGACTCAGCGTGGTGCGCGAGATGGTGTTCGAGATCGCGGACCAGTTGGGCACCTCGTCCCCGGCCTTGATCGCGAAGTAGTAGGTGCTGCCGGGAAGGAGACCGGTCACGGTCGCGGACTGTGTGGTGCCCGGGGGCTGGGGCGCCGGTGCTCCGGTCCACTTCGAGGCGGAGCCGAAGTTGGATGCCGTGATGGGTGATCGGGAGTAGCGCAGGTCGTACTGGCTCGCGATCCCGGCGTTGCCGTCGTCGCCCGTGGCATTCCAGGAGACGGTGACGGTGTTGGAAGTCACCTGGCATGTCGCGAGGCGGGGCATCAGCACGAGGCCGGCCGCGCAGATCGTCAAAGCGATGGTCGGACGCATTTGTACTCCCCGCCGTTGGCCGCAGGCTCTGCCCGCCCGTGTTCATTTCGCGGGACCAAGGCATCGGCTCTGCGATGACTTCCTGTCGAGTACCGAGGCGGTGCGCGTGGGGACGGCGCAATCGCGGGCCCGGTACCGCCTTCGAGAACGGCTCTGGCGCGGCCGGCGTGCGCGCTCAGGGAGGCGCGCTCGTGCGCTATCTTGCCAGCGCCGCGATGCTTTTCAATACAAATCTCGGCCAACTCCGGCGGGCCGGTCGCGGTTTCGGGGCCGACCAGGCACGGACGTTCAGTGTTTGGGTCTGTCTCCGCTGAGATTCTTCGGGAAAATTGAAACGACCCCGGGCCGGGCGCCGCGATCCGCGGCAACGTGAAGCAGAACGTGGATCCGGCTCCGGGCTGCGATCGCGAACAGATCCTGCCGCCAGGTTCTCCACGATCTTCTGGCAGATGGCGAGCCCGATGCCGGTCCCGGAATACTCCTCCGGTCCATGCAGCCGGAACACCTCCGGGCGGCGCCATCGACGATGTTGCCCAGGTGCGAGATCCCGGCGAGTGGACCCCCCTTGCGTTCGAGGCATGACCCTTCTATTTTTGGGCTCCCACCCCTTGCGCCACTCGGGCGAGCGTTTCCTCGCCAGGTCGCGATGATCTTCTGAGGCAGCCGCCAGGCCGCAGCTCCGTCACGACGAATCGCGCGGGGCCTCTTTTGGCCCGGAGGCGCCGAAGGGACATGCGTGAGAGCTGAGCTGTCCGAAGAACAGCGCTGGTTCGAGCGTTCGCCGGGCGGGAGCGATCGGCGCTTCCGCCTCCTGGCCGAAAACGCGCCGGTGATGATCTGGACGTCGGGCGTGGACCGGAGCTGCGACTGGTTCAATCGCACCTGGCTCGAGTTCCGGGGCAAGGCCCTGGAGGAGGAGCTCGGGAACGGGTGGATCGCCGGCGTCCATCCCGACGATCTCGCCCCGTCCCAATCCCAGTACGTCTCGAGCTTCCAGGAGCGCCGTGCGTTTCGCATGGAGTACCGGCTCAGAAGGCGTGACGGGGTCTACCGCTGGATCCTCGACCACGGAACCCCGCTCTTCGCGCCCGACGGCAGCTTCGCCGGCTACGTGGGGTCTTGCATCGACATCACCGAGAGCAAAGAAGTCGAGCAGCGTCTGGGCCTCCAGATCGCCGTCGCCCGCACACTCGCCGAGGCCGGCACGCTCGCCGAGGCCGCGCCCGGCATCCTCGAGGGGAGCTGCGAGGCGCTCGGCTGGGATTCGGGGGCCATCTGGAAGGTGGACGAGCCGGCGGGCGTCCTGCGCTGCGTCGCATTCTGGCGCGCCCCCAGGCCCGAGCTCGCCTCGTTCGAGGCCCTGACCCGGGAGCTCGCCTTCGTCCCGGGGCTCGGGCTGCCCGGACGGGTATGGCAGGCACGGGAGCCGGTCTGGATCGAGGATGTGGTCCGGGACCCGAACTTCCCGCGCGCGCGAGTGGCTCGCGCCGCCGGGCTGCGCGGAGCCGTGTGGTTTCCGATGCTCCAGGGCGAACGGGTCCTGGGCGTGATCGAGTTCTTCTGCGCCGAGCCCAAGAACCCCGACGCTGCCCTCATGAGCACCCTCTCCGCTCTCGGCCACCAGATCGGCCGGTCCCTGGCCCAGAAGTCGGCCGAGGAGGCCACGCGGTACTCCGAGGCTCGCAAGTCGGCGATGCTCGAGTCGGCCCTCGACGCCATCATCACCATCGACGGTTCCGGGCGGGTCGTGGAGTTCAACTCCGCCGCGCAGCGCATGTTCGGATACGACGCGACCCAGGCGATCGGGAAGGAGCTTGCCGAGCTGATCGTCCCGGAGAGGCTGAGAGCGCGGCACCGCCTGGCGATCGCCCACCACTCGCCCGAGCGCCCGAGCGCCGTGCTGGGAAAGCGCCTCGAGATGCCCGCCCGTCGCGCCGACGGCAGCGAGTTCCCGGTGGAGATCTCGATCATCCGCGTTCCTCTCGAGAGCGGCACGGTCTTCACCGGGTACCTGCGGGACCTCACGGAGAAGAAGCGGGCGCAGAAGGATCTGGAGCGCAGCCGACGCCTGTTCCAGCGGATCGCGGAGACCATTCCGGACACTCTCTACCTCTACGACCTCCACGAGCGGCACCTGGTGTTCGTCAACCACCAGCTCTCGGACGCGCTGGGCCATGGCCGGGAGGAGCTCGAGGTGCTCGGCGCACCGGTGCCCGGAGAGCTCGTTCATCCGGAGGACGCGGCAGCGCTGACAGAGTTCCGGAAACGCCTCGACGAAACCACCGACGGCGAAGTCCTGGAGCTGGAGTACCGCGTGCGGCACGCCGACGGGAGCTACCGGTGGGTGAGCGATCGCGGCGTGGTCTTCGACCGCACCCCGGACGGCGGCCCCCGGCAGATCCTGGGACTGGTCCGCGACGTGACGCCCCGGCGGCGCTCGGAGGAGGAGCTTTCGCGGCAGGCCGCCGAGCTCCAGCGCTCGAACAAGGACCTGGAGCAGTTCGCGTACGTCGCGAGCCACGACCTCCAGGAGCCGCTTCGCATGGTCACGGTCTATTGCCAGATGCTCCAGAAGAGGTGCGGCGGCAAGCTCGGCGAGGAGGCCGACGAGTTCATCGGCTTCGCGGTAGATGGCGCCCGGCGGATGGAGATGCTGCTTCGCGACCTGCTGGTCTACTCGCGCATCACCGGCGCCGGCACCGGCGAGCCTTCCACCGTGGACTGCGAAGCCGTCCTCCGGGAGGTGCTCGTCACGCTCTCGACGGCGCTCCAGGAGAGCGGCGCCGTCGTCACGCACGATCGCCTTCCCCTGGTCCGGGTGCAGGAGGTGCACGTGCACCAGCTCCTCCAGAACCTGATCGCCAATGCGATCAAGTACCGGAGCGACGAGCCCCCCGCGATCCGCGTCTCGGCGCGAAGGGAGGGGGCGCAGTGGGAGCTGGCGATTCGCGACAACGGCATCGGCATCGAGCCCGAGAGCCGTGAAGAGGTGTTCGGCGTCTTCAGGCGCCTGCACGGCAACCGCTACGCGGGGACCGGCATCGGGCTCGCGATCTGCGCCCGCATCGTCGAGCGCTACGGAGGACGGATCTGGGTCGAATCGAAGCCCGGAGGGGGATCGACGTTCCGCCTGACGCTGCCCGCCGCGGAAGGCGTTGAATGACCTCGCGACCGCAGCCGGCCCGCATCCTCGTGGTCGAGGACAACGCGGCGGACGTGTATCTGATCCAGGAAGCGCTCAAGGAGCACGAGGTCGCGAGCAGCCTGCATGTCGCCTCCGACGGGCGGGACGCGGTCGAGGTCCTGATGCAGCACGTCCGGGACGGAGAGCTGCCGGATCTGATCCTCCTCGACCTGAACATGGCGCGTCTCGATGGCAAGGGCGTCCTGAGGACCCTCCGGGCGATGCGCGACTTCGATTCCGTGCCGGTCGTCATCTTCACCTCGTCGAGCTCGCCCGAGGACGTGGACGAGACCCGGCGGCTGGGTGCGAACGAGTACATCGTGAAGCCCAGCGACCTGGGAGCGTTCATGGGGATTGGGGCGACGATCAAGACCCTCCTGGAGCGCGGCAGGGGAGGCGGAGCCTAGAGGCGCCGCGCCGCGCATCGAGCGCGTTCCACGAACGGAGGCCAGCCTTCCTTGGGGGTCACTTTCGGCGTGGATCGCTTTCGACGGCGACGCAGCACATCCCGGCGCGCGGAGCGAATCGCGCTCGCACTTTCCCCAGTCCCAGACCCGCGAGCAGGCCCTCGATGAGGGCGAGGTTCATGCCGCAGGTGAGCTCGCGGCTCACGGCCCTCACCGACTCGAAGGGGCAGTTGCGCAGCACCACCTCGCCGTCCGGCGCTCGGTGCGGCTCGAAGCCGCAGGCCCGAAGAGCATTCGCCGCTCGGTGGAGCGGGGACCCCTGTCCCGCGACAGCGGCGAGATCCTTGGCCAGCAGCTCTCCTCGTTCCCGGGCCGCGCTTC
>Ga0066709_100005912_pt1 | contig 10216 bp, 8 predicted proteins | sample GraSoiAngelo_158_FD_79665 | JGI IMG/M metagenome (GOLD analysis project Ga0066709, IMG submission 79665) | Grasslands soil microbial communities from the Angelo Coastal Reserve, California, USA - 14_1009_16_30cm | ecosystem: Environmental > Terrestrial > Soil > Grasslands | place: USA... | reverse complement strand
GCGCGGTCAGATCGCGCTATGAAGAAGAACGCGTGGCGGCGCTGGAGCGCGGCGACATGGCGGCGGCGTACTCGAAGGCGACGATGACGTCGCGGCTGACGAAGGAGATGGTCTCGGAGGCGCGCGACCTGCTGCGGCTGATGGGCGTGCCGACCGTGCAGGCGCCGTCGGAAGCGGAGGCGCAGGCGGCACACATGGCGGCGACGTCGCCGCAGGTGTCGGCGGCGGCGAGCAAGGATTACGACGCGCTGCTCTTCGGCGCGCCGACGCTCGTGCGGTTTCTCACGATCTCCGGAAAGGAATTCCTGCCGAGCCAGGGTGCGTTCCGTCCAATCGTGCCCGAGACGATCGTGCTCGCGCGGCTGCTCGACGGCTGGGGCATCACGCGCGAACAGCTCGTCGATCTCGCGCTGCTCGTCGGAACCGACTTCAACGAGGGCGTCGCCGGCATCGGGCCAAAGAAGGCGCTGAAGCTGGTGCAGCGCTACGGCCGCATCGAGAGCATGCCCGACGACATCCGTCGGGCCGCAGGCGACGCCGAGGTATTGAGCGACGTCCGCCGCATCTTTCTCAATCCCGAGGTGACCGATTCTTTCAGCGTCTCGGCGTCGGAACCCGATTTCGACGGCGTCGTGCGGTTCCTGTGCGACGAGCGCGACTTCTCGCGCGAGCGTGTCACCAGTGCGCTCGATCGCGCATTTCGCGAGCGGTCATTGTGGTGAAGGACAATCTGCAACTCTCTGTTTTGGGTTCGCGCGAGCGGTTCACGCGGCAAGTGCCCATCAAATACCCACGAAGATGCGGCGCCGATACATGATGATGACGACGACGGCCCAGAGCGCGACGTAGGCAATCGCGTACGCCATCGACGCCAGCTCCATTCCGCAGCACGGCGCGAGCGGCGATTCGAAGGCGTGAGTGTAGAGGCTCCACTTGAGCGAGCCTTCCGGCGCCGCGACCGCCCAACGCGTCATGATCGTGTCGAGCGAGACCGACAGAAAGTACGCCGCCAGCGCGTTGCGCCCGAATGCGACGAACGGCAGCGACCACCCTTTCACTCCCTGCACGTCGAGCACCCAATAGCAAACCGCCAGCAGCTGGGTGGCGACGCCGGCCGCCAAGAGCGCGAACGAGCTGGTCCACAGGTTCTTGTTGATCGGAAAGACGAGGTCCCACATGAGCGCGGCGACGGTCGCGATTGCGCCCGCGGCCCACAGCGACAGCGCGCGATGCGGGCGAGCCGCCGGGTCGATCAACCAGTCGCCGGCAAAGACGCCGCACAGTGCGGTGGCGATAGCGGGAACGGTGCTGAGAATGCCCTCGGGATCCCAGGTGCCGAAGGCGAGGTGTCTTCGCAGCACGAGACGATCGAGAAATGATGCGAGGTTGCCGTTCGGCGTCAGGACTCCCGGACCGAAGCCGGGAACCGGCACGAGCATCATCGCCGCCCAGTAAACGAGCAGCACTCCTGCCACCACGCCAATCTGAACGGATCGCGATCGCTTTTCCGTGAGCCACGCGATGATCACGAACACGATGGCGATACGCTGCAGCACGCCGGGAATGCGAAACGTGGACCACACGAGCGGCGACGGCGCGTTCATCGCGTTCAGCAGCAGGCCGAGCCCGAAGAGGATCAGCGCGCGGCGACCGACGTGGTGCCGCACGCGCCTCGGCTGCGCGCGCCGGCGCGCCAGCGCAATCGGCACGGCGGCCCCCATCGCGAACAGAAAGAATGGAAAAACGAGATCCGTCGGCGTCCAGCCGTGCCACGCGGCGTGCTCGAGCGGCCAGTACACCGCGTCCCAGTTGCCCGGCGTGCTGACGAGAATCATTGCGGCCACGGTAGTGCCGCGAAACACGTCGAGCGCCTCGAGACGCGTGCCCGTCGTCATTTCGCGCGCGGCGCCGCGGGCTCGGCGAACGCGGCGCAGGGATTGCGCGCGATGGGCAGGACGATGCGAAACGCCGGCGGCCGCGAAAACAGCTCGTTGCGCCGCGCAAACGTCATGAGGAACCAGTCCATCATCCGCATCTGGCTCTCGTATTTCTGCAGCGCCCGGCGCTTGCGCGCGGCTTCCGCCGCGGTAAGCGGCACGGTCAGCCAGCCGGATGGTCCGGCTGGAAGATCCGGCGGCGGCAGCAGCGCCGACTCGTCTTCGAACGGCCACGAGTTGAAATGGATCACGTAGTTCAGCACGTCTGCGTGGAAATCGGCCTCGACCCGCCGGACGTCGCCCAGCGCATCGGCGGTGAAGTACCACGCGGCGCAGTGGTCCGCGTGCTGATCCTCCTTCCGCGGGACCGCGAGCATGGTCGGATGAAAGCTGCCGATGATGGCGGCGAGCTCCTGCGTGAGATCCTCGCCGCGATATCTCGTCGCCGGCACGACGATTTCCGACGGACGCGGCCGGTCGCGGCGCGTGTACGGCGACACGAACGCGTTCCGCCGCTCCGACCAGTAGGTCGTCATCAGGCGACTGAGGCCGTCGTTCGGGAAGCCGAGGAATGTCAGCGCGCCGCGTTCGACGCCGAGCGCTTCGAGCGCCGCGCGCGCTTCGTGCTGACGGTGGACACCGTACACGCGATAGTCCGAGCTTTTCGGATCGGCGACGTGCTCTTCGATCCTGACGCCGGCCTGGTAGCTCTCGCCGTCGGTCAAGTACACGACGCGAACGTCGCCATGAGCCGTGCGGACGCGTTGAATCAATCCACCTGCAGCGATCACTTCATCGTCGGGATGCGGGGAGATGACGAGCAGGCGCGCGCCGTCCTCGATCGCGAGCGTCTGCGTGCGCGGCACGCCAGTCGACGCGCCGTCATCGGTCGCGGCGATCGGCAGCGCGGCCAGTGAGGCGGCGAGCGCGACGACGCGAAGTGACATCTGGACGTTGCAGGTCAGCAATGCTGATGCCGATTCGACTGGATTCGCGACGGTCTCCGAGCTCGTCCGAGGGATGCTACGATTTTACAGGCGCCCGTAGCTCAGTTGGATAGAGCACGGCCTTCTAAGGCAAGGACCTTCTATTCAACGCGCTGTTTTCGGCGGGAAAACGATCGTTTTCGATCGAGCTCTCGTTGTGGGGGTGCATTAGGGGTGCGGCGTTTCGCGATACGATAGAAGTACGCGCCCGTAGCTCAGGTGAATAGAGCACGTGCCTTCTAAGCACGGGGCCGCTGGTTTGAGTCCAGCCGGGCGCGCCAACCTTCGCTCGCGCTTGTCAGGGCAGCGTGAGCTACGGTTGGCAAGCCACGCGAAGGTTCCGGCCCGAGCGCGCCGGAAGCGCGTAGCGCGAAGGCGGGCCGGGCGCGCCAGCGTTTCCAGAATCGGTCGGAACCGCACGCACCGTTTTTTCCGTCGCACTTCGTCAGCACCCTTCGCAGAGCATTAGTTTCGGCTTGACACATCGCGTTGCTAGGCCGTTCGCCGGCGGGGGCGTTGCCAGACGATAGCCTGTTTGACCCTCGCACTCGGCCGCACGATTCCATTGCGGCTCGGACCGCGCGGACCTCAACACCTTGAAGGCGTGCGGCTGGCTGCTGTTCTCATTCACGAACTCGATCGAACTCGGCGAGGCCGAAGGCGAGCCAGCGAACCGAGTCCGGACGTTCCTCGATGAGGTCGGCGCACACTGTTCCCGGGCGGCCCGGTATACGTCTGGCACTGCCACATCCTGGAGCACGAAGACTACGAGGTGATGAGACCCTACGTCGTGCAGCCGTAATCGCCGATGATCAGATCGAGTGTGGCGTACTTAAATCCCGGAGGGCGGTTGCGTTAACGCACCTTCCGCTCCTCGGTGGTGAGCTTGTCGAACCACGAGCCGGCGCTCATCCTTCGACAAGCTCAGGACGAGCGGGACGTCAATCCAACTGCTCACCGGGATTAGGCCGTGCGATTCGTTCAATTGTTAGGGGAGGCGGTACTACGGCGTGCGCGTACCGCCTTGTTCGTGTGCCGGCGCAGTCACGGGCCGAAACAGTGAAATCGGCTCACTGAATAGCGGCTGTCGTTGAGACGGAGTCGCTGCCGCGATTGGCGACCCAGATATTGACGCCGTCGGAAATGACGTCCGAAGGAGATCTACCGGTGACAAAGGCGACCGAGGTCGCCCCCGTTTTTGGGTTCAGACCCACAACGGTGTCAGCACCACCATTGGCCACCCACAGTGTGCGCCCGTCGAAGGTAATTCCCGCGGCGCCGTCGCCTGTCGAGAACGCACCAAGCACAAAGCCATCACTCGGCCGGATCTTCGTCACCGTCCCGCTGAAGAAGTTCGTGACCCAGATGCTCGCGCCGGCGTAAAGGACCTCCATCGGTGCCCTGCCCACGGGGAATGTTCCGAGCACAAGCCCGTCGCTCGGTCGGAGCTTCATCACGGCATTGTCGGAGCTGTTCGCGATCCAGATGCTGGTTCCGTCGAACGCCATTCCCAGGGGCTGCCTGCCGACAGCGAACGTGGCCGCGACACTACCGGTGCTCGCGAGCAGTTTGGTCACTGTGCCGTCGGCGCGGTTCGAGACCCACACGTACGTGCCGTCGAACAGCAGCGCGCTCGGCTCCCCGCCCACCGGCACGGTCAAGAGCACCGCACCATCTGACGTCCTCAGCTTCATCACGCTGTTGCTTCCCAGGTTCGCCACCCACAGGCCACCTTTATCAACGGCCAACGCGGCCGGCCGCTCGCCTACGTTGAACGTGCCGCTCTTCAAACCATCGCTCGCGCGAATCCGCGTGACGGTATTGCTGAATATGCGAGCCACCCAGACATAGACCCCATCGAACGCCACGGCGCTCGGGCCGCCCCCGGGGCCGGTGGAAGCGGTAGTCCCCAGAGTTGGCTGCGCCACGGCCGTCTCGCCACTGAGCGAGATTTGTGTCAGGGTACCCGCAGCGGCTGCGGCGCTCGCGTGGCTCGAGATGTTGTCCACGGACACCAGCATCGCGAGCGGCACCAGCATGACCACGCCCTTCACAAGGTTCCTTGTCATGTTCGCTCTCCCTGTGCAAACCCGCTCTCGGTAGACTGCGCTTTGGGCAGCTCCGGGGCGTCCAAGTCCCAGAGGATAGTCCTGAGAATGTGCTGGGGATTGGCCATCCCAGGACAGGCCGCCCAGCGCATCTTGGCCTCTACTCCATAGCGCAGCATCCCGATGTGATTGGACTTGTCAGCATCGTCCGCAGAGTCCCTGTAGAAGTAGCCGAGTCCCCGACGCAGCACTTCGATGTCTTTCGGCTGGCCGGTCAGAAACAGCCACCCGCGGCCCGTATGGTGCATCTCCGCATAGTGACGTAAGGCCTGCGGAGAGTCCTCCTCAGGCTTCAGGGTGATGGAATAGAAAAAGATGTCGTGCCCGACACGGTCGCCCATCATTTTCCGCAGCTTCACCAGATTAGTCGTCACCGGCACGCAGATGCCTTCGCACTGTGCGTACATGAAGTTGATGACGACCTTCTTGTCCTTCACAAGGTCGTCATAGAAATAAACCTTGTGCTCTTCATGGGTGACCAGTTCCACGTTGGGCAGGTGGTTTCGCTGAATGCGCTCTCGTGGACTCAGGCGGCGGCCGGAAGCCTCGGCGCGGTTCAGTCCCTTCGATTCAAACCACGCCGCCGCGCCCCCCAGCGCCGGAGCCAGACCAAGCGTTGCCAGCCAAGACCGCCTCGTCATGGTTTCCATCGCTTCCTCCTCCTCCGTTCGGCATCTCCGGGCAGCACCTGACTCCTCGATCACGGCTGCGTGTTGTTATCTCCCGTCGCCGCGACTTGCCAGAGCAGCATCATCGCGTGGTCTTCGTGAATCAAGTTGTGGCAATGCATGGGATAGCCGCCCAGAAAATCACGGAAGCGCATGATCAGTTCGACTTCATCGTCTTCGTTCAGACGGACTACGTCTTTCCGGCCGAATTCGACATCGCCACACGTGACTGCGTTGCGATTTCGTCGAATGATCCGAAATTCTTCCAGGTGAATGTGGACGGGATGTTGCCACCTGCGGCCGTTCCTCAAGATCCACCGCTCCGCCGAATTCCGCTGCACCGCAAAGCGGAACTGCGAGCAATCCACGAGTCTCCCGTTGATCACCCACTGACCGTTGACGCGGTCAAAGTCGAATGTGCGAGTGATGCGAATGCGATTCTCTTGTGCGGGTGCGTTGTCCGTCGGGAGCGGCGGCAGGCAGATCGGAGTGAAGATGCAATCGTTCGGACTGCACGCCACATTCGGGAAGGCCACTGGCTGCGGGTCGAAGCTGGGGTCGCTGGCCGGCGTGGGGCCCACAATCTGGAATTGCACGAGGGCATTTCGTCCCTCCGGCTCTCCCGGGTCCAGAAGACGACTCTCGGGTCCAAGGCCGCTGGTCTGGTCCAGGAGGTTCTCTAACCAAATGTTCAGCGTTCCTGTTGGACTGCCGAACAGCTGCCAGATGCGCTTGAAATCGATGATCACGTCGCAACGCTCCGCGACGCCGAGTCGGAGTCCCGCAGGCGATCGCGAGTACGACCCGGGAAATTCCACCGGCCTCGGCAGAAAGTTGCCGTCGGTGGTGGTGATGGCCCAGAACGGAATCCTCATGGACGGCTGAAGAGGATTGGTGAGGAACAGCTCATAGAAGCGCGAGGGGCCTCCATCGAGGATGCGAAAACGGTAGCGCCTCCTCTGCACTGTAAAGAACGGCTGAAGGCGCCCATTGACGACGTACTTATCTCCGACGAGGCCGTCGAGGCCGAAGGTATCGAAGCAGATTTCGCCTTCAGGGGTGAAGAGCTTGTCATTCAGGATCAACGGGATGTCGAACCCCTGCACGAAACCGGGTAGGCGGAAGGCCGGCGCGGGATCCGTTTCACTGCCGGTATCAAAGTCGTTGAAGAGGAGCTCGAAACCGGCAAGTCCCTTGTACACGTTTTCGGCGGTGTGGTCTACGCGATGGTCGTGGTACCACAGCGTTGTCAACGTCTCCCGAACATCCCCGTTGGTCGCACGGAATGCATCGGTATCGAACCCGGCGCGTGCCAGGGTTTGGAAGTAGTCGTAATACTGGCCGAGGAAGAAAAAGCGTCCTTGCTGCAGCGGATCGGTGCTGTTGCCTCCCGTCGTAGGGTCGCACGGGCCGCCGTCGCTATCCGGCCCGGAATGGAAGTTGTGAAGGTGCGTGGACACTTCGGGCACTCCGAAGCCGCCGTTACTCCCTGTCAGCGCGTTGTAGCGGCGGACGAGAGTCGGATGGCCATAACGCGCCACGATGATGGGACCCGGTGTCAGCGCGGGATCCACGGTGAAATCGGCTCCGCCCTTGTTGAAGCCCCAGATCAGTTGCGGGCCTATCCGCACCAGGTTGGTCGGGTCTTCACTAAACTTGAAGGCCGCGTTCGGTGCCATGCGCGTGATGAAGAACTTCTCGGGCGGGAACCTGTCGCGGAACTGGTGCGACTGTGTTCTGCCTTCGAAGGGGATTCCTGTGGCGGGGTTGATGGCGCGGTTGGGTGCCGTCGTGGGGGGTGGTTGAAAGCCTGGATCGGTGGCCGGGTTGCGCTCCGGTAGCACCGGCGGGATTACCAGCGGGTCCTTGAAAGGAAGCGTTGGAGGGCTGCAACCCAGGGCGCACACGCCGGGGCCGCAACTGTGTTGGGCCCGGACACTCAAGCCCGCCTTCGTAATTAGGTAGCCACTGGCGCTTAGTAAACCCAATTTCGCCAAGTCACGCCGCGTCAAGCCCGCCTTCAGGATCTCCTGCCGATTCCTGCGAGCGATTCGGGCGAGTTGCGGTTCTCGCCATTTCAGAATGTGCATTGGCGTTGCTCCTTCTCCTCCCAAGGACTTGACTGGCTTACGAGTGCAGCCGAAGCGCGCAGACGCCCAGCGCATGCCTCATGAGATTTCAGTGAATTGGATCGGGACGATCCCTTCTGCGAATCAGGTTCAGGGCTGCACAGGCTAGCAACGGTCAGTAGGCGCGCGCAACGGACGAATGGACCAATTTCACATTGTCCAAGTCGCCCATCGCGAGGTGGGCCGCTTGTGCCACGCGGACTAGGCTATTTGTGCCGTTCGGACGCTTGCAGCCGCCGTCGCCTTGGCGAGGCCGGAGCAGTAGGCGTACTTCATTAACTCCAGCCGGCTGGATACACGCAGTTTGCCAAACACGGTGTTGAGATGGTGGCGGACGGTCGTCTCACTGATGAACAACCGTTGCGCAATGCGGCGGTTGGGAAGTGCTTCCGCCACCAGTCGGATTACTTCTATTTCACGAGAGGTGAGGGACGCGGTTGGCGCTCGCCCACTGCACTCGCCGTCGTGGCTGTAGCGCCACGTCAGGTGTGCGAGCGCTCCTTCCATTAGCGAGGGCTCGAACCAGACCTCGTAGGCATTCAGCCGCTCGATGGCGCGGAGCAGATGCTCGACGGGATCCGTTCTAAGGACCAGACCCCTCACGCCAAGCCGCATGAAAGCGCAATGCGCCTCGGCGTCCCGCGTGCCAGCGAGAATCAGAACCGCGACGTTCTTCCACGCTTGCATCACCTGAGGAAGCAGCTCCATCTCTGCGGACGACTCCGGTCCATGCTCGAACAGCAGAACATTCGGCTGCATACTTGCCGATTCCAACGCAGCCCTGCAGGAAGCTGCTTCCGAAACACAGATACTGCGGCGCGATTCCAGCAACAGACGCAAACCGGTTCGTGAAATCTCAAATGGGCTGATGAGTACGACCTGGATCACTCGACGGGCCGGGAGGGTAGGCTTCATCGCGCATCTCCGCCAATCACCGTCAGATGAGCACCGGATCCTTACGAGGTGTTCGAGTCTCCGAATGTCGCTGCAAGCCTCTCGCGGTTGGACTATATATCACAGCTGAGGCACGCGAAATCGTCGACCTCTTGACTCTCGACGAGCCGCCACGTCGTCCATGGGCACGAAGGGCCTCTCGCAAGTCTGAGCGCGTTCGCAACTAGCTCATCCCTGAACGCGACTCAACAATACGACGAGTTCGGCGGCGGTTTGTACACGTACGGCAGGAAGCCGCGAGGCGACCGGTCGGACCTCGATGCGAAGGGATGGAATGACCGCCGCAGGACACGCCGGCTGGATCGTTCAAGCGGCCAGAACCGTTTCACATTGAACCGATCGGGCGGAGGCACGTCAACAACTTGGGCTTCGCGACCGACGCCGGGACGATTCAGTGCGTTTCACAGCGTCAGTGAAACTCGCCTCGCCGACGAGTTCCTCATTCGTGAACGGGCCGTACGCTTCGGCCGTGTCGAACAACGTGACGCCGCGGTCAACGGCCGCGCGGACTACGGTAATCGTCTCACGCTTCTCGGCGGCAGGGCCGAGTCCAAAACTGAGGCCCATGGCGCCCATCCCGATTGCAGAGACTTCGAGATTACCGAGTCGTCGTGTCTTCATGCCTCACTCCCTGCGTCGGCGGCGTCGGGTACCCGGAAGTGCTGCTCGACATCACGACAGACGACGGCGCGTTAGACTTGGTGGCCGGCAGATTCGACGCCGGCATTCATCTAGAGGCGAATTCATCGAGCGCGACATGATTGCGGTTCGAGTGTCCGGCGATCAGCGCCCGGCGATCGTCGGGTCGCCGCAGTACTTCGAGGCCCGCCCGAAGCCGCGCTCGCCGCACGATCTCACCGCTCATCGATGCATCAACATCTGCATGGGATCCGCGGGTGTCTACCGGTGGGAATTCGACAAGGGCAATCAGTCACTCGTCGGCGGCGTCAACGGTCCGCTCATCATCGACGACATGGACATGACGCTCCACGCGGCGATGGACGGGATCGGTCTGGCCTTCACGCTGGAGGAGTCCGTCGCGCCGCATCTCGCGAGCGGCGCACTGGTGCGCGTCCTTGAAGATTGGCGTCCGCCGTTTGCGGGGTTCTTCCTGTACGATCCGAGTCGCCGGCAGCAGGCGGCTGCGTTGTCGGCTCTCATCGACGCCCTTCGGCTGTAGGTCGCCGCACGCGAGCAAGACCCCAGAGTTCTTCGCGACGCTAGGCGGCCTCACTGCTTCGTTGTTTCCCCACGAGCACCTCGACGGCCGCAGCTTTGTGCTCCGGCGCCAGATGCGCGTATCGCAACGTCATGGCAATCGACTTGTGACCGAGTAACTCCCGCACAGTATTGAGATCGACGCCGGCCATCACGAGCTTGCTCGCGAATGTGTGCCGGAGATCGTGGAACCTGAAGAGATTAACGGCCGCCGTT
>Ga0066709_100005911_pt1 | contig 10216 bp, 5 predicted proteins | sample GraSoiAngelo_158_FD_79665 | JGI IMG/M metagenome (GOLD analysis project Ga0066709, IMG submission 79665) | Grasslands soil microbial communities from the Angelo Coastal Reserve, California, USA - 14_1009_16_30cm | ecosystem: Environmental > Terrestrial > Soil > Grasslands | place: USA... | reverse complement strand
TTACCGGGAGCTGGGCAAGACCGAAAAAGCCGTGGCCGAACTGAAATTGCAGCGCGAGCTGCTCGAAAAGCGGTCAGAGGCGGCGCGCAAGAAAGAGTAGCTAAAACTGCCTCAATGCTTGGCCTGGCACCTTGTTATGGATTCGCGAACACCCTCCATGTCTGGCTTCAGCGCCTGCGCCTTGCGATATTCCGCCAGCGCAGCTTCACAGAATCCTTCACTCTCGAGCGCTTGGCCGTGGATCCGGAATGCCCATGCCGACGCGGGATGTTCGGCGGCCACGCGGTTGTGCAGCGCGACCGCGTAGTCGGAGTAGCTCTGTGCCAGTATGCGGAGGACCTCCAGATTTTCCAGTTGACGTTTGGATAGCTCTTCCAGGATTTCCTGCCCATCCAGATAGTGCTTAAGAGCGATGTGCGTGGTCCCCAGCCAGAACTGTACCTCGGGCTCCGCAGGCCGCAGTTTGGCGGCGTGCGTCAGGACCGTAAGCGCCTTCGGAAATTGGTTGGTTCGATAGCAATCGATCCCCAGGAACAGATACGCGCCCCAAAGGTCAGGCTTGAGGCGAATAGCTTTCTCAAATGCCGGAATCGCGCGGTCGAATTCGTTCTGCATATGACGCACAAGTCCGAGCCGCTGGAAAGTTTCCCCGTCCGGACGAATCGCTAACGCCTTCTCATACTCCTTCTCGGCGGCATGAAAATCACCTGCGGCTTCTGCTTTCTTTGCAGACGCCAGATACTGATCGAAACCAGACTGCAAGGCGGCCCAAAGAAGCGCGAGTGCGAACGCCATGCTCAAATCGCGATATTAGCGCAGACGAGCACCCCCCAGTTGTCGCCGTTGCCAAAATCGCGACGCGAGCCATCATAATGAGGAAGACCTTCTCGCAAATGATCCGTCTGGCGTATCTCGGTTTGTTGGCGCTCGGCTTCGCGGGTCCTACGGGAGCCGCCGATTCCTCACAAGATATTCTGTCCCGCGCTGAAACGTTAATCAAGGCAGACGACTTCGAGGGCGCTCGCAAAATGCTGGTTGTGGCCCGGGACTCCGACCCGGCAAACGTGCGCGTGCGGTACCAGTTAGGCTACGTGCTGTTCCGCGAGCGCCGCCTCGACTTGGCGGCCGCGGAATTCAAGTCGGTCGTCAAACTCGCGCCGCCGGCTTTCTACTCTCGTTACTATCTCGGCAGAATTACGCTGCTCGAGGGCCGGCCCAAAGAAGCGGTGGAATGGCTCGAGCCCGCGGCCCGTGCCGAAAATCCGGTTCTGGACACGGTGGCGCAATTGGGCAAAGCGTATTTCGAATCGGGACGAATCGAAGAGGCGCTCATCACGTTCCAGGAGGTCTGCCGTCACGCACCTTGGGACGGAGGCGTGCATTATCAGCTGGGGCGCGCTTACCAGCGCCTGGGTCAAACGGGATTGGCTCGCGAGGAGTTCGCGACCAGTGAACGCCTCAAGAGCGCGGACCGGCAAGCCGTCGAAAAGCTACTGGCATTCTCGCAACACTTGAATAAAGGCGAAAAGGAGCTGGCCGTCCAGATCTATCGGGATCTCACAAGCGATCCGCATGCGGACCCCGATCTCCTGATCTCGCTCGGCGTTCTTCTGGCCAACGCTGGCCTCGAGAACGAAGCTCTAGAGCCGTTCCGGATCGCTTCCGATCGCAACCCGGCATTCTTTCAGGCCCAGTACAACCGCGGGCTGACACTCCTGAAACTCGGTCAGGCCCCTGAAGCGGAAGTGCCTTTGAAGCAGGCGGTACAACTCCAGGCCGAATCGTTCGAGGCCAACTCGGCGCTGGCGCTGGCCTATATCGGGCAGGAGCGGCATGCCGATGCCGTCGCGCCCTTGGCAGCAGCGCACCGTCTACGTCCTTCCGATACACGTATTGCGGGCTTGCTGGGCTCGGCTTATCTGCGAAACGGAAGGCCCAACGACGCATTGGCTGTGCTGCGGAAGGCAATGACGGCGGGCGCCGCGGATTCCAAGCTGCACTTCCTGCTGATTGAGGCGCTACAAACGACCAAAGACAATGCCGGGGCTTTGCAGGCGGCCCAGGACGCAGCGCGCCGTTTTCCGGATCAGGCGCAAACTCACTTTTTTCTGGCCCAGCAATTACTGCGTGTCGGCCGCTATCAGGACGCGGCGCCGTCATTCGAAAGAACCGCGCAACTGGACCAGGGCAATGTCGAAGCCAGGCTGGGCTTGGGCGAAGTGCTCCAGAAGAAGGGTGATGCGGCGGCATCGCTCGCGTCATATCGTGCCGCCCTCGCCCTGGATCCTCAGAATCTCACCGCCAAAGTGGGCATAGCTAAAGATCTCGCACTCTTGCAGCGCTTCGCCGAGGCCCGCGATTTTCTGGAAGCGGCTGTTGCGCAGGATCCGGACAGCGCCGCTCTTCGCTTTGAGCTGGCGCGCGTTTACGCGCGTCTGGGAGACTCTGCCCGCGCTGCCGAGCAGACGCAAGTCTTTCAGCGACTGCACGAGAAAGAGCCTCAATGAGGCTGTTTCCAGCCGCCCTCTTGCTTATGATGTGCGGCGCCGTCGTGCTGTGCCCGCTTATTTCCGACCAACCCTCGGTCCATTTCCGTGATGTGTCGAAAGAGGCCGGCGTGACGCCGATCATCATTTCCGGCGGTCGCGAGAAAAACTACGTTCTCGAGGTCAACGGCAGCGGCGCGTGCTGGTTCGATTACAACAACGACGGCTTCATGGACCTTTACCTGGTGAACGGGGCGACCGTCGAGGAACTGCAAGGCAAAGTACCGCCGGGTAAACATCAGAATCACTTGTTTCGCAATAACCGCAACGGCACTTTCACAGATGTCACCGAACAAGCCAAGGTACCTGGCAAGGGCTGGGGGTTCGGCTGCGTGGCCGCCGATTTCGACAATGACGGCAAAACCGATCTTCTTGTCACCGATTTCGGCCCGAACATACTCTACCGGAACAATGGCGATGGGACTTTCACGGACGTAACCTCCCGCGCCGGGGTCGGCGGCGGTAACATCTCGCACACCGGGGCGGCTTTTGCGGACTACGACAACGACGGCCGTCTGGATCTTTATGTCGCCGGCTACCTGGATTTCGACATTCAGAATCCCAAATCCGGCGGTTGCGAATACGAGGGCGTGCGCGTGAAGGCCTGCGGTCCCCTAGGGTTCAAGGGCGCCCCGGATGCGCTCTATCACAATAACGGAGACGGCACTTTTACGGATGTAACAGCCAAGGCCGGGGTCGTGGACCGTGGCCTCTATTTCGGGTTCGCCGTCATCTTCGACGACTTCGATAACGACGGGTTTCCCGACATCTTCGTCGCGAATGACTCCAATCCCAACTACCTCTACCACAACAGGGGCGACGGCACATTCGAGGAAATCGCGGTAACCGCAGGCGTGGCCTATAATTCCGACGGTAAGGAACACTCCGGCATGGGAGTGGCGGGCGGCGATTACGATAACGACGGTCTGATAGATCTGTTCGTCACGACATTCGCAAACGACAATTACGCCCTCTATCACAACGATGGCCGTAACTTCTTCACCGACGTGTCTTATCCGTCTGGTGTTGGCGAGGCGACCATCCGCTGGTTGGGCTGGGGTACCTTTTTCTTCGATTACAACAACGACGGCTTCAAGGATCTGTTCTGTATTAATGGTCACGTTTATCCGGAAATTGACGGCCGCATCAATCAAACCTACCGTCAACCCTTGCAGCTTCTGGAGAACATGGGTCACGGGAAGTTCCGCGACGTTTCAGAGCAGGTTGGCCTGACTCGCCTGCCCTGGCGTTCCGGACGTGGTGGAGCCTATTGCGATTTTGACAACGATGGCAACGTCGACCTTGTCGTCTCGAACATCGATGATCGCCCCACACTTCTGCACAACGAGGGCGGACGCCGGAACAACTGGATCGAGCTATCACTCACAGGAACCACAAGCAACAGGAGTGCGGTCGGGGCCAAAGCGAAGATCACGACGGGCGACCTGGTGCAATACGATCACGTCCGCGCCGGCGGAAGCTTCCTTTCCAGCAACGACCCGCGGCTACATTTTGGCCTGGGCAATCGCAAACAAATCGATTCCATCGAAATTCGCTGGCCCACGGGAAAAATCGATCGCTATCAGAACCTGGAAGCCAATCGCATCCTGTCTCTTAGTGAAAAATAAGACACTTTTTTGGACAGTGGGAGCCCAGCCTTATTACAGAGCGTGTGGCTCGTGTGGCCGGAAACATTGTTTGCGGAACGCCAGAAAGTCGGCAGTCTAATCCACTCCGAATACCTGCCAGTCAAATCTCATTTACTCAAGATTTTCGTTGACTGCCAATGCCAGTTAGTCAATACTTCTAGTACATCTAGTGCATCTCTATTAGCGACATAAGAACGATTGGGGAAATAGGACGCCACGAGGGGGGTAAGATGCGTTCTCCACGTAAGAGAGTCATTTGGGTACTGCAAATTTCAGCGATAGTCACTTTAGGTTTGGTGTTGGCATCTCACCTGTTTGGCCAAGCAACCACATTCGGAAGTATTCTCGGCAAGGTCACCGATCCCACAGGATCATCCGTGCCCGGCGCCACCGTCCGAGTGATGAATACGGATACCGGCATCACGCGTGAGCTCCAGACGGATGGCGCCGGAGATTTCGCCGCCCGTTCGCTCAATCCAGGGACCTACAACATCGAAGTATCGGCGCCGAATTTCCAGAAGCAGGTTCAGGAAGGCGTGAAGCTGGATGTGGCCAAGACGGTCACGCTCGATTTCCACCTGACCATCGGGCAAGTCTCGGAAAGCGTACAAGTGCAAGCCGTGGCGCCCCTGCTGCAGTCTGATAACGGCACCGTGGGCACGGTCATCGAGAATGCGAAGGTATTGGAGTTGCCACTCAACGGCCGTGATTTCAATCAGTTGACACGTCTGGTTCCAGGCGCAGTTCGTGGATCCAACTGGGGCGGCGAGGCAATTCAGGGCGATACCTACTCGGTCACCGGCACGCGCAGCGACGACAATTATTATTCGCTGGACGGTATGTACAACAATTCCACCTTCTTCAAGGCCTCGGCAATCCACCCCTCAGTCGATGCCATCCAGGAGTTCAGCGTCCAGCAGAACACCAGCGCCATCTACGGAGCGGCCGCCGGCGCAAACATCAATATCGCCATCAAGTCCGGCACCAACGAACTCCACGGCACGGTGTACGAGTTCCTTCGCAATGACAAACTCGACGCTCGTGATTATTTTGCGCAGGACAAGCCTGAGTTCCGCCGCAACAACTTCGGCTTCACGGTTGGCGGCCCGGTACTGATCCCAAAACTATACAACGGCAAAAACCGGACCTTCTGGTTCTTCAATTACGAAGGCTTGCGCCAAAGGCAAGGGAACACGAATTTCCACACTGTCCCCACTCCCGCGATGGTAGCAGGCGACCTCTCCAAGGATCTGACAGGGGCCACTGCGCCACAAATCTTCAATCCTTATAGCGCGCACGAGGTGAATGGCGTCCTGGTTCGGGATCCCTTCGTTGGAAACATTATCCCCACGGATCTCATCAAGCCGTATTCGAAGGCCTATGCCGAATACTGGTTCCCAACCGCTCTGATTCCCAACAGCACCTCGAACTTCCTCGACACACGCACCACCGCGCGTACCGACGACCAGATCAACGTGCGCATCGATCAGAAGATCAGCGACAAAAACAATCTCTATGGCCGCGTGTCGTGGTCCGACCTGGACCAAGACAGTCCCGCCACGCTGCCCAAGGCGTTCAGCAGCGACTTTAATAAATATCGCGGCGTCGCCCTGAATGACACTCATCTGTTCAGCCCGACGACCATTTTGACCCTGAAGGCCGGCTACTTGCGGAACAACCTCGGAATCGGGCCCACAGAGCACTTCATCGATGTTTACCGAAACGCAGGATTGACCAACACGCCGAAAAATTTCCGCAACTTCGATTACCCCATCAATTTCGGCATCTCCGGCTTTGCCGGCCCCGATTTGGGCAACCTGGTGAACGGTCCCGATTTCGTATATCAGGGCTCTGCGATGCTGACGAAAATCATGGGCCGGCATACGTTCACGGCCGGATACGATTACACGAGGTTGCGCATCTTCCATGATTCGGTCTTCAGCACGTTCAATTATGACAACGTGCCGACGGCCGATCCCCAGAATGTCGCCAACACGGGTCAATCCATGGCCAGCTTTCTTCTTGGCTTACCGTCGACAGCAAATCGGATCGTTGGTCAAACCGATCTGGATATCCGCCACGATCTTCACCATATCTATCTGCAAGACGACTTTAAGGTCACTGACAAACTGACACTGAACCTGGGCCTCCGCTGGGAGTACAACCAGTGGCCGCACCATATTCGAGGGCGCCTGAGCGGCTTTGATATGCTCACTGGCCAGTTCTTCTGGACGTCCACGAACCCTGTCACTAACCAGCCACCGAACGTGCGGCCTGAGATTGCCGATCCGCGCTATCGCAATTTCGCGCCACGGATTGGATTGGCGTACCGCTTGACGAACAAGACCGTCATCCGTTCGGCTTACGGCATCTTCTTCAACTCGAATTTCTCGTGGGAATGGAGCGACTCGCGTGGCGGCTGGCCCTATTCCGTCTCCGACAACCTCTCGGGGATGAACATCGGCAGTGTCTTAACTCCGACCGAGTCCCTGTTCCTGAGCTTCGATCCCAAGGAAGTCAAGCCGCAGAACCAGCATACCGTGGCGCGCGACGTGAAGACGCCCTCGGTCCAGAAATGGAACTTCGGCGTTGAGCATCAGTTAACCAAGGACGTGATGGTCGAGCTCAATTATCAGGGGGCGCATGGTGTGCACCTGTCGAGCTTCCTGAGCACGAACGACCCCCCTCCGGGCCCTGGTGATCCCGATCCGCGTCGTCCCTATCCGTACGCCGGCGCTCTTAGCGAGTTGAAACATATCGCAACTTCCAAGTACCACGCGCTGACGGCGAAGGTCGAGAAGCGCTTCGCCGGCGGATTTAGTGTGCTGGGTTCCTACGCCTGGGGCAAGTCCATCGACCTGAACTCGCAATTCGGCGGCAGCTCTCCGCAGAATAATCGTTGTATCCGCTGCGACTTGGCCCTCTCCGACTTCGACCAGAGGCACGTCTTCAACGGCAGCTACATCTGGGTGCTGCCCTTTGGCAAGGGCATGCATGGTATTGCCAGGCAGGTTGTTGGCGGCTGGGAGATCTCCGGCATCACTACTATGGAAACAGGGCGGACTTATGGCATTGGAATCAATTTCGATAATGCCAACGTCGGCGCGCGTGGCAACTTCCAGCGGCCGGACCTGGTCGGCAATCCGTTCCCGTCGGGGTTCAAGCACGCCGCAGGACCCGGCACAACCTGGTTCAATGGGTCCGCTTTCGCTGTGGCGCCCCGGTATCAATTCGGCAATCTGGGACGCAATCCCTTCAAAGGCCCGGACCTTCGCAATACCGATCTCGGCATCTTCAAGAACTTCCCCGTCACGGAGCGCTTTAAAATGCAGTTCCGGACGGAGTTCTTCAACGCTTTCAACGACACCAATTTCAGCACGCCAAATGGCACGCTGGGTGACCCAACGTTCGGCACCATTCTGGGGACGGACACCATACAACGGCAGATCCAGTTTGGTCTAAAATTGGTGTTTTGATCAGGTTCTCCCTCCGAGCGCGCAGGTGTCTGCGAACGGCGTCAGCTTTGCTGGCGCCGTTTCTTGTTTGTTTCGGGCAGAATGCCAGCTCCGAGAGCCCACCAATATTCGAGGCTCTGAAATCTGCCATCCAGGCGCGCGATGTTCAATTAATCGATCAGCAACGCAAAGAACTGGACCGTGTTGAGCCGCGGAACCGCGAGGCGCATGGAAAAGCAGGGGAATGGTTGGCTGAGGGCCGGTATTGCGAACCTGCCGGGGAGGAGTTCGATCGTGCCCTGTCCCTCGGGGCATCGAAGAAACAACAGGCGGGATCGCACTACCTGCTGGGTCGATGCTATGAACGAGCCTCGCGGACGCGCGAAGCCTTGGCCGAGTACCGCAAAGCGATTGAGATTGGGCCCGGCGAGGAGAAGTTTCACGTTGCTCTGATTTTGCTGCTCGCATCTCAATGGGAAACGGGTTTCGGAGAGGATGCCGCCCGCGAAGCCTTGGCCCGATTCCCGAACTCGGCGCCCTGCTGGGTGGCCGCGGGCCTGGTCGAGCTGAGAAACGGCAGCCTAGGGAATGCGCGCGAAGCCTGGCGCAGGGCGAAGGCGCTGGAGCCGGATTCACCCCTTGTGGCCAAACTGCTCGGCCGGATTCAAATGACGGAAGCCCGGTACGCGGAAGCCGTGCAGAGCTTCCAAAGGGCCATTGAGCTGGACCGCTCAGACGCGCAGGCATGGTTTTATTGCGGCCTTGCCCTTTCGAAGATGGGTGATCAGTCCGATCGTGCGCTCCAGGCGTTTCTACAAGCCATCGAGCTCAATCCGGAACCGGCGGAAGCGTACTATTGGGCCGGCTCGATTTACGTGCAGCGGAAACACCAAAATGAGCAAGGCATCCGCTATCTGGAGCAGGCGGTGGTGCGTGCGCCCGCGTGGGGTCCAGCCAGCCAGCTTCTGATTCAGGCATACCGCGCAGCCGGTCACAGCGAAAAGGCGATGGGCGCCACGCGCAGATTTCAGGAGTCAAGTGAGCGAGCCGCCTCGGAACCGGTTCGTCACTGATTCATGCGCTGGATCGGTGAGCTTTCGGTTTGCGGTTTGCTTCTGGCCGGCCTTGGCGTGTCGTTTTGGCAGAGCGATCGGCCGGGCGCGGTCGACCCGATCACCTTTGAGTTGATGGCGCCTCGTGGGCTTCATTTTGTCTCGAACTCCGGCGCTACCTCCCGCAAATATCAGCCGCAGACCATGCTGGCTGGCGTCGCGCTGATCGACTATGATAATGACGGCCTGCTGGACATCTACCTTGTCAACGGCGCGGCTATGCCTGACCTGGTCAAGAACGGCGAGGCCTTTTCCAATCGTCTCTTTCGCAATAACGGCGACGGCAGCTTCACCGACGTAACCGGCAGGGCAGGTGTCAAAGGACGGGGCTACGATATCGGCGTCGCCGTTGCCGACTTTGACAACGACGGTTACGAGGATATTTTCGTCGCGGGAGTCCGCGGCAATATTTTGTATCACAACAATGGCGACGGAACCTTCACCGATGTGACGCAGAAAGCCGGACTGGACCATCGCGACCCGGTGTACGGGCGCCTATGGGCGGCCAGTGCCGCATGGGTTGATCACGACCGTGACGGCTGGCTGGATTTGTTCGTTTCCAACTACGTTGTCTGGGACCCCGAGCAGGAGCCCGTTTGCGAGCGCGATCATGTGCCCGACTTCTGCCATCCCCAGCTTTACCAAGGTCTACCCAATTCGTTGTTTCACAACAACCACGACGGCACTTTCACCGACGTGTCGCAGCGTTCCGGAATCCGAAAAAGCATCGGCAAGGGCATGGGAGTCGCTGTAGCCGACTTCGATAACGACGGCTGGCCCGACATCTTTGTAGCCAACGACAATGAGCCGAACCAGCTCTTTCACAACGAAAAAAACGGCACGTTTAGCGGGGCTGCAGTAGAAAACGGAGTGGCTTACACCGAAAACGGCGCAGCCATAGCGGGGATGGGAGCCGACGCACGCGACGTCGACAACGATTCCTGGCCCGATATCTTCGAAACGGCTCTAGTCAAAGAAACCATGCCGCTATTTCGCAACCTGGGTCACGGGATTTTCCAGGAGATCACGCGCGAAAGCGGCTTGACGGCGGCAACGCGGAACAAGGGCGGCTGGAGCAATGGGGTATTCGATTTCAACAACGATGGCTGGAAGGACCTGTTCGTGGCCGCTGCCCACGTTTTGGATCCCGGAGGAAACCGGCGGGCCAGTGTGGAGCAGTCAAATGTGGTGCTCGCCAACCTCCACAACGGTGGATTTTCCGATGTGAGTTCCCACGCCGGGAACGATTTTGCGAGACCGGCCGTACACCGTGGAGCGGCTTTCGGCGATCTGGACAACGATGGCCGCATTGACATCGTGGTTACGTGCCTGGATGGCAGACCCGAAGTCTGGCACAACACCTCGCCCGTTCGGAATCACTGGCTGATTATCAAGACTATTGGCTCCACGAGCAAACGCGACGGCATTGGAGCGAAGCTAAAGCTCACTACTTC
>Ga0066709_100005910_pt1 | contig 10216 bp, 10 predicted proteins | sample GraSoiAngelo_158_FD_79665 | JGI IMG/M metagenome (GOLD analysis project Ga0066709, IMG submission 79665) | Grasslands soil microbial communities from the Angelo Coastal Reserve, California, USA - 14_1009_16_30cm | ecosystem: Environmental > Terrestrial > Soil > Grasslands | place: USA... | reverse complement strand
TGCCCCAAACGTTGGTACCGGCATCACTGGAATGCGGGAACGGGCCAGGGAACTTAGAGGGACGGTACGCGTTCAGTCGGATAAGACGGGAACGGTAGTCTCCCTGTCATTGCCTCTGACTCCTGAGGCGACACAGGATAAGCAGAATTAGCCCGCTCTAACTTCCTTCGCCTTCCTTGTACATGTACTTGATAGCGGGCTTCTAGATCATCAGGTTGGCTTCGCCATTTTCGCGGTTTACCTTGATGCACTGCTTGTCATCCCACTCGATGATGCCGTGCACCTCTTCGCCATCCCGCAGCACGCTCACCATCGGGGTGCGCGACTGCATCTGCTTCTGGTAATAGAAGTTCTCCGCGTTGGTTTGTTCGGGGGGCGCCGCCCTCTTCCCCATGCCCATGCCGCGGTCACCTCGTTCGCCGCGGTCATGCCGCTCATGTCGTTCCGTGCGATCGCGACGCTCGCCGGATTGCGGCGCGGCCGAGTTGTGATTTCCATTGTTCTCGACCCGCGGCAACGTTGGCCGGATCAGCTTACGGTTCGCGAAGTTTTCTTTCTCGCTGGACTCGCCCGCCGTCATAGGATCCATGGTTTCTCTCATAAGTGGCGCACCTCATGGACACGCATTCGCGGCAAAACACAGCATCCTTGGACCCAGGGAAGATTTACGAAGGCGTGAAATTTAACTAAACCGTACCACAGGAAAGTCCCCCTGACAATCCTTCCGTTAGGCCAGGTCGAGAGAGTGTGCCGAATCTTGCATACCCCTAAAATATCGTTGTTGTTTAACCCGCATTCCTGTTCGTGTCCGACAAATCCGCTCCCCTGCGTTCCCGTCCAATCCATGTAACCACGGACACCAGGCTCGCCACGATCAACACGGTCCACGCGAGCACCGGCGGATAATTGCCGCCATAGCTCCGCTCGGCAACTTTCGCTTGCAGCACCGCGTTTCGGGAGGACAGCAGATTACCCAACTGGTAAGCGAACCCCGGAAAAGTCCCCCGCACCGAAGGCGGCGATAGTTCATTCAGGTGCGCGGGAATCACTCCCCATGCCCCCTGCACCATGAACTGCATAAGAAACCCGCCAAGCGCAAGCATCGGCACGCTATGCGAGTATGCCCACAGAGGAATCATCGGGATCGATAGCAGCGCCGCAATGACAATGGCATGCCGCCGCCCGATGCGCTCTGACCATGCCCCGAAGACAATTCCACCAAGCAATGCGCCCACGTTGTAAATGATGGCGACCAGGCCCACCGCGTGCGGATTGAACTGGAGATTCTTCTGCAGAAATGTCGGATACAGGTCTTGGGTTCCATGACTGAACGAATTGAACGCAAACATCAGCACCACAAGAAAAAGAAAACTGCCCAAATGGGCAAGAATGTCCTTGCCCAGATGACTCTCTGCTTTTCTCGACACGCGCCCTTGCAGCCACGCCGGTGATTCATCCACCTTGGTCCGAATGTAGATCACGAGGAACGCCGGCAGCGCCCCCATCACGAACATCCCGCGCCAGCCCACGATCGGAAAAAGTATGCCGTATACTAGGGCCGCCATCAGGTAACCAACGACGTATCCTTCCTGGAGGAGACCGGAAAAAAATCCCCGTCCCTTGGTCGGCAGCGTCTCGAACGCCAAAGCTGCGCCAACGCCCCACTCTCCCCCCATCGCGATTCCAAACAGCGCTCGCATGACGAGAAATACTCTCAGCGATGGCGCAAAAGCAGACGCAAGCTCGAACACCGAATACGCGATGATGTCCACCATCAACGTCGGCCGTCGCCCGAAACGATCGGCCATCAGCCCAAACAGAAACGCCCCCACCGGACGCATCGCCAGCGTCCAGAAAATTGCCTCAGTGATGTCGGAAACCTTGGCGTGAAATTGAGCCGCCAGAGCATTCACGCAGAAGATCAGGATGAAAAAGTCAAAAGCATCCAGCGACCATCCCAGAAAGCAGGCAATGAAAGTGTTCCGTTGTATCGGGGTAAGCCTGCGAAAGTGCCCGAGAGTGTCCATAGGTGTCGTTAGCACGAACCCGGAAGGGCGCGACTTCCAGAGGTTGCGGAAAAAGTCGCTGCGACGCCTCTTTGAAAGGACGCGGCTTCAAGCCGCGCCGCTACGGTCCAAAGTATCATCGCGGCTTTTAGCCGCTGAGGGACTCTGGCCAGCCGTGCAAAGTGAGTTGTTTCCGCTGGCAGTCGTGCCGCCATGGAGCCCCAGTTCCAGGGCCTTGGCCCCTGAGGTAACCACTGCCTGCGAGGTCCGACGGGTGCTAGCATAGGTCTTTCAATCAACAACCAAAAATCAACGATCAACCACTTTTTGATTCCCATGCTCGACCTCGAATCCCCGCAGCGCCAAACTCCCGACTCGCTCATGCTCACCGGCTTCTGGTACCGCGCCCTCCCCGCCGACCACGTGCATCGACACGGCCTGCATAAAGCGACGCTGCTCGAGATCCCGCTGGTCATAGGCCGCGACCGTCAGGGACATCCCTTTGCTCTACGCGACAGCTGCCCTCACCGCGGCATGCCCCTGAATTCCGGAAAGTTCGACGGCGAAAATCTCGAGTGCCCGTATCACGGCTGGCAGTTCGACGTGCATGACGGACAATGCCAGCTCATCCCCTCGCTTACCTCGGATCAGACGATGCGAGTGGACCGCATCTACGCCGGCAGCTATCCCTGCGAAGAGCAGGACGAATTCATCTGGGCCTACATCTCCGACCCGAGCCCGCAAGGCGCGGGATTCACCAAACCAACCGAAGCTCCCGAGCCCGCGCCCCAGATCGAAAAGTTCAGCGACAAATATAAGCTCGCCTATCTCACTGCTGAAATGCCCGTAAGCGTAGACCACGGAATCATCGGCCTGATGGATCCCGCCCACGGACCCTTCGTCCACCAAGCCTGGTGGTGGCGCAGTCGCCACAGCATTCACGAGAAGCGAAAAAACTTCGAACCCATCCCCAACGGTTTTCGCATGAGCGCGCACACCCCTAGCTCGAACTCCGCGCCCTACAAGCTGTTGCGCCTCTACGCCGACGCCGAGTCGATCACCACCACGATCGACTTCGTCCTGCCAAATATTCGCACCGAAGTGATCCGCGCCGGCAAGTACTGGTTCTCCAGCCTGACCACAGTCACGCCCATCACGCGAAATCGCTGCCGCATCGACGTAGTCGCCGCCTGGAACCTCTTCCGCTGGCTGCCCTTCGGTCCGCAATTATTGAAATTCGTTTTCTCGAAGTTCGTCGAGCAAGACCGCCGCACCATGGAGAAGCAAGCCGAAGGCCTGAAACACAACCCACATCTGATGCTGATCGACGACGCCGATCGTCCCGCGAAATGGTACTTCCAGCTAAAGGCCGCGCATCTGGAAGCCAAGCGGACCGGAGGCACGATGAAGCACCCGATGCAGAGCGCAGTAACGCTACGCTGGCGAAGTTAGTCCATCGGACGATCTAGCATGCTGCGGAAAGACTGTGGCGCGTCGTTGTTTTGAAAAAGTGGGGGCGCTGTTTTTGCAAGAGTGCGGCGTTGCTTTGAAAGGGCACGGCTTCCAGCCGTGCCGCTAAGCGCCACGAAATGATCCGGCTTTAGCCGCTGGGGACGCCAAGCACAAAGTCAGTTTTCCCGCAGCCTGCTAAACTAATCCTTGACCAGCCAATCCATGGCTTCTTCCCTGGTCTGAAACGTCGGCAGGTCCCGCCGCGAGAAACTCTTGATATGCTCATAGAAGACGTTGGGAAGCTTGTCGATTCCTACCCAGTCTGAGCGCTTCAAATGGGGCCGGTCGAAGACGGCGCTTTCCTTAAGGCGATCGATAGCGACGCGGCTGAATTCCGCGCCCGTGAAATCGGCCAGCAGCAGTACCGAGCCCAGGGCTTCGCTGGTGACGTAGGAAGGAACCAGTCGGGCCAGTGTTTCAACTTCGCGAGCCGAGCACTTGGAAACGTCCACCAGCAGTATCTGTTTGCCCGAGTGTTCGATGAAGCGGATGCGATCTTCCATAGAGATTAGCGCACGTTCCGGCACCTATCCGAGCAGCGCTTCCACCACCCCGTAAGCCTCAGCCAGCGCGGAGTCCAGAGCCGCCGCATCTTTCCCTCCGGCTTCCGCCAGGTCCGGACGCCCGCCTCCCTTGCCGCCGACCTTTTGTGCAACCGGACCAATCACCTTCCCGGCCTGCACCCGCGAAGTCAGATCCTTGGTGACGCCCACGATGAGCGAAACGTTGCCATTCGAAGCCGAACCCAGCACGACGACACCCGAGCCCAGCTTGTCGCGAAGCTGATCGACCAGCGTGCGCATCTGCGGACGCTCCAGATTGTCCACCCGATGCGCCAGCACTTTCACGCCGCGCACATCTTTGATCTTGTCGCCGATGTTCGCCGTGCCGATGGACGCCGATGCCGACTTCATCCGCGCCTGATCGAGTTCGCGCGCCAGCCGCTTGATCTCCGCATCTTTCTTATCGAGTTCGATCCTCAAAGCCTCAGCTAGAGATGCCGAACCCTCCTCGGAAGAGGGTGCCCCATCCTTGCGCGTTTTTTGCGCAAAGGTGGGTGAAACGAAGCTCGACACCACTCCTTCCAACTCATGATCCTTCCGGAAGTGCGCGAGCGATCCTTCCCCCGTAACCGCCTCCACGCGCCGCACACCCGAAGACACGCTGCCTTCCTTCAGAATCTTGATCAGCCCAATCTCCCCGGTCGCCCCGGTGTGCGTGCCCCCGCAGAGTTCAGTGGAGAAGTCGCCGATCTTGATCACCCGAACCTTGTCGCCATACTTTTCGCCAAACAGCGCCATGGCGTGATACTCGTTGATCGCCACGTCGATCGGCACGTCCGCAATAGTCTCGACCTTCTGATTGCGCAGCACTTCCTTATTGATGATGTCCTCGATGTCCTGCAACTCTTCATCTTCGACCGCAGTGAAATGCGAAAAGTCAAAGCGCAGATGATTCGGCGCCACCAGCGACCCCGCCTGCTTCACATGCTTACCCAGCACCTCGCGCAGTCCGGCGTGAAGCAAATGCGTCGCCGTATGATTGCGCATGGTGGACTGACGAATGTCGGTGTCGACCACCGCATCAACCTTGTCCCCGACCTTGAGGGTACCCCACCCTACGCGGTTTTCGTAGGGTGGGGATTTTGCTAAAACCTGATGCGCGCGCACACCTTGAATCGGGTAGTAGCATCCCTTAACTTCGGCAACGATCGTGTTGTGATCGTCGGAGTAGAGCCATCCGCGGTCACCGACTTGCCCGCCGGATTCAGCATAGAAAGGGGTGTGGTCGAGAATGACCTCGCCCTCTTCGCCGGGCTTAAGCTCCTCGGTTCCCTGGCCGTTGCGGATGATCGCAAGCACTTCGCAGTGTTCCGAGCGAGTCTGGCGGTAACCTTCGAAGGCGGATTTCGGAAGCTGCTGATAAGCGGGATTGGCAGTCTGCTGCGCCGCACCCTTCCATGAAGCACGAGCGCGTGACTTCTGCTCCTGCATCGACCGGTCAAACCCAGCCTGGTCGAACGCAATACCCTGATCACGCGCCGCATCCTGCATGAAATCCAGCGGCATCCCGAATGTGTCGTAGAGTTTGAAGGCTGCTTCGCCCGGCAGCATCCCGGATGATCGTTGGAGCAACTCCTCAAGCTTTTCGAGTCCAATGTCCAGCGTGTGTGCGAAGCGCGTTTCCTCGATCAGCACGGTCTTCGACACGCGGTCTGCGGTTTCATTGAGCTCCGGGTACGCATCCTGCATCAGGTCACGGACTGCGAAGACCATGTCGTGCAGGAACGGCTCTGTCTGTCCGAGCAACCGTCCATGTGTAATGGCCCTGCGGATGATCTTGCGCAGCACATAGCCGCGGCCTTCGTTCGAGGGCAGAACTCCGTCGGAGATCAGGAACGTTGCTGCTCGCGAGTGGTCGGCGATGACCCGCAGGGAAGCTGCGGACTTGTGGCTGGAAAGTCCAGCGGAGCTTCGCTCCGCACCGACAGCCGAGGCGGCTGTCGCCACATGACCTGGGCCCGGCCCAGAAGCCGCCACAGTTTCTGCTCGGGTGGGGAGAGCCGCCCTCGGCTGTCCGGCGGAGCCAAGCTCGGCAGTTCTGGTCCCCGTACCCAAAGTCAATTCAGCGGCGCGCTTGATCAGCGGTGTGAACAGATCTGTTTCGTAATTCGAAATTACGCGCGGTAGGACAGAAGTCACCCGCTCCAGCCCCATCCCAGTATCAATCGAGGGTTTGGGCAGCGGATTCAACTTCCCGCTGGCATCGCGGTCAAACTGCATGAACACCAGATTCCAGATCTCGACATACCGTCCGCAGTCACATCCAAACTCGCAATCCGTGTATCCCTGATCGGAAGCCGCCGGACCCATGTCGTAATGAATCTCGCTGCACGGCCCGCAAGGGCCGGTATCGCCCATCTGCCAGAAGTTGTCTTTCAATCCCATCTCGTAGATGCGATCCTTCGGCACACCTTGTCCCAGCCACAACTCATACGCCTCGGCATCCCGCTCGATGCCGGCTTCTCCTTTGAAAATCGTCACGTAGAGCTTGTCCTTCGAAATCCCGAACCACTGCGGCGACGTAATCAATTCCCACGCGTACGCAATCGCATCCTTCTTGAAGTAATCACCAAAAGAAAAATTCCCCAGCATCTCAAAGAACGTGTGATGCCGGTTGGTGAAGCCGACGTTCTCCAGATCGTTGTGCTTGCCACCGGCCCGCACGCACTTCTGCGAGGTGGTGGCGCGCGTATAGTCGCGCTTTTCCAGGCCAAGGAAGACGTCTTTGAACTGGTTCATCCCCGCGTTGGTGAACAGCAGCGTAGGATCGTTCTGCGGAACGAGCGACGACGAATGCACTTCCCTGTGTCCTTCTTGCACAAAGAAGTCCAAAAATTTGCGCCGAATTTCAGAACCGGTCAGCATGTTGCAGGCAAACTTTAATTCTAGCATCGCCAAAAATCAAAACCACAGTGGACACCGCGAGCACGGAGCAATCGACTGCCTGCGCTCCTCCGTGCTCGCGGTGCCCTCTGTGGTTAATCGACCTGCTGCCCGCCGCTACTTCACTGCGTCTACGGTTTTCTCTGTACCTTTCTTGACCCCGTGGCCGACGCCCTTCACGCCTTTCTTTACGCCGCTGCCGGTCTTATTCGCTGCCTTCTCGGTCGCTGTCGCGGTTTTGTCGGCAGCTTTCTCGGTGCCCTTCGCCGTGGCCTTGGCACCCTTCTCGGTGTCTTTGGCTGTCGTCTTGGCGGCGCTCTTGGTGACGGGGCCGGGTTTCTTTGCGGCCTTCTCGGTTGCCGAGGCCGTTTTGACGGCGGCTTTTTCCGTGTCCTTGGCCGTCGTCTTGGCCGCCTTCTTTACTGGGTTGGTATGGGTTGTCTTCTCTTTGCTCGTGCTGTCGGCATCCTGTGCGCACACAAATGATGCGGCACAGAGCACCGTTGCCACAAACACTGCCACCAGCTTCACCTTCATATTGCCCTCCTTGAATGGTGGCCGGAATCGGTGTCGAGTATGGCGCACGCGAGGCCCGAAGGCAAATGGCACTTACCTTTCACTTGCAGTTCGAACTCATGCAGACTCGCTTTCCAGCGCGCTCAAGGTCTCGTCGTCTACATCCCACTTCTTCAAGATTGCCATGATCGTTTTGGTGCGAAAACCGGCGCGGGTCAGCTGCCGAAAGATGCGAGCCACATGCCTCTGATCCTTCGGCTTCTCCAACCGCTTTTTCCGCAGATACTCGCGAGCCTGCTTCTCTTCGTTTACGCCTTCGTAGGCGGCTTCTACAGCCTTCTCGATCACGTCGCCGTGCACGCCGCGGGTTTTCAATTCCGTGACAACCCGCATGCCGCCGAGCTTCTGATTGTCGCGTCGCAACGATGAATAAGCCGCCGCATATTGCGAATCGTTGAGATATCCCTGATCTTTGAGTCGCCGGATCACAAGTTCGATCAGCGTTTGCCCGTACTCGCTCTCCGCCTCTTCGACGCGTGCCCGCATCAGCCGCTTCAGTTCGGCCACCGTCCGCATGCGCCGGCCCAAGGCGCCGACAGCGTACTCGTACAGCTCCACCTCGGAATAGCTCTTCTTCTTGGGGCGCGAGAACGCCATACAAGTGACGATAGCGCAACCGCACACAAGATGCGAATGGTTCAGTCGAAAGAGGTCCGGCACTTCTCCGCGCCCTCTGCGACTCAAGTTTTTCTTTTCTTCCCAAGCGAAGAAATCATCCCGATCCCCCCGCGTACTCAGCATGCCGCGCGGGAGCCCGCCGGTGCACTTCTACCGAAAGCTTCCGCAGCCACCGCAACTCGGTGCGAAATTGCTCGATCACCAGGCTCACCATCCAGACCGCCTCGTGGAAGCGATGGCCGACCTCGTCCCGAATGGATCGCAGCACCTCCGCTTCCCGCGTCAGTTCTCTTTCCAGGAATGCTTGCCGGCGGCGCAGCTGCTGTTCGAAGACTCCAGGCCGAGCCTGCCACGACAGCGCGACCCAGGTCAGAAACGGAGGCCGCTCCCGCTGCATGGTCCAATCCGCTCGCTCCAGTGCATCCGCGAGTGCCGCCCGTCCTCTTGCCGTGGTCGCAAAGACAGTACGCTCGGGACCGGCCGCCGGCTCGTCACTCTTGTTCGTTCGAACCAAGCCACGACGCGCGAGTTTCTCCAACGAGTAATAGACTTGCGGCCGCGAGATCCCCGCCCAGTCCCGGACCTCCCGCCGCTCCAGTTCCAGGTTTGCCTGGTAGCCGTGCATGGGCCGTTCCGCCAACAGGCTCAGCAGGACCAGGTCCGGCGTCGTCAGCTCGCGCTTCCTAACCGCGGGCATCGTCCGCTTTCCGCTGCCGGCTCCAGTACCACCACTGGCATTGCTCGATCGGCAGGAGTGGATTCCGTGCCTGCGCCACGGCGGCGCGGAAAACGTCGAGACAACAGACGTCCTGCGGCTGTCCGGTCACGCGGCACAGCCCCTCATAGAGCCGTTCGGGATTTCTGCGAGCCAGTTGCGCCACACTGCGCACCCCAAGCAATTCCAAGTCGTGGGCGATGGCCGGCCCCATCGAAATCAGGCCCTGCAGTCGGCGTGCTGCGGTTGACATAAAGGTCCGCCTTGACATGGATATTGGACTACAGTATGATCTCGCTAGTCTAATTAAGACTACTACGGCTTGACAAGGACAAAAATTAGAGAATCGCAGCCCCCTTTCACTACTCACAACCTGCCTCTGGGGCAGCCGAAGGCCGAGGAGAAGACACAGCCATGAGCGTGAAGAAACTTACTCCAGTGCTTTTCGTGGAAGACGTAGAACCTTGCGTGAAGTTCTGGGTGGAACAGCTCGGTTTCCAGAAGACCACCGAAGTGCCCGACGGCAACAAGCTGGCCTTCGCCATGCTGCAAAAGAGCAATGTCGAACTGATGTACCAAAGCTACGCCAGCGCTGACAAAGACGTCGGCGCGATCTCCAAACTGGTCCGCAAGGGCCCCACGTTCCTCTATGTCGAAGTCGACAACTTGGACGAAACCATGGCCGCCATCAACGGCGCAGAAGTCGTCATGCCCGTACGCACAACGTTCTACGGAGCCAGGGAGATCGGCATCAAGGACCCCGCCGGACACTTCATCACCTTCGCGCAGTTCGGAAACGCACCACAACACTGAGCTCTGCGGCAGGAACTGGTCCGGGGTCGTGCCGGAAAAAAAGGGGCGCGCTCAATGCGCGCCCATCAAAGAGGCAACTCAGTACAGAAGACGAATCTCAAATCCCCGAAGCCCGACTACTTACTTCCAAATCCCGCAGCCTGCATCGACTGCCGCGAAATGTCGGCGGTCGAAGCAATGCCCTGCATACGCAGCTTGAAGTCGTCGGCGTTAGAAGCATTCTCCAGCGCCGTTTCGTAGTTCACTAAGCCAGCCTGGAACAGATCCCACAAGGACTGGTCAAAAGTCTGCATGCCGTACTGCGACGTGCCCGCCGCAATGGCGTCCCGAATAGACCGAGTTTTTTCCGGCACCAGAACGCATTCGCGGATGAAGGCCGTATTGATCATGATCTCGACTGCCGGCACGCGACCTTCGGCATCGCAGCGCCGAACCAGGCGTTGACTGACGATGGCCCGCAGCACAGCCGCCAGTTGCATACGAATCTGCTTTTGCTCTGGAGGCGGGAAGATGGAGATGATTCGGTTGAC
>Ga0066709_100005909_pt1 | contig 10217 bp, 5 predicted proteins | sample GraSoiAngelo_158_FD_79665 | JGI IMG/M metagenome (GOLD analysis project Ga0066709, IMG submission 79665) | Grasslands soil microbial communities from the Angelo Coastal Reserve, California, USA - 14_1009_16_30cm | ecosystem: Environmental > Terrestrial > Soil > Grasslands | place: USA... | reverse complement strand
TTCGACGCCGACCCTGAAGACTGTGACGGTTTCTGCGCTGCCTCTTTTACCGGCTTTGGCGCATTGGCAGGCACACTTGACGCACTGCTGGGAGCGGCCGCGGGATGCGCATTCTTACCCAGGCTCGAAAAGTTCCACTTACCCGCGGCCGATTTCAGCAACGAAATTTGCGGCTCTTCCAAGGTGAGATCAGTCACGTGAACCGCCTTCGACAAAATCAGCGGCATAATCTCCACGCCCACCTTCAGCGATTTGGCGAGGATGAAAGGATCTTTGCTGAAAGCTGGATCGTCTGCGATAGAGAGATCCTGCGCTCCCACGCTTCCGGTGAGAATCGAAAGACTCAGGTTGCCGACTTTTACCTCGCGTCCCAGAGCGGCCGATAAATCCGATTCCAGCTTCGGCCGAAAGGTATTCACGTTGATCACGAAGGGCAGCGCAATGACGACCAGGAGCAGAACGACGACCACGATTCCAATGATCTTCAGCGCACGTTTCATAAAGGTCTTCTCCGTTCCAAAACTATTTTTCTTAGATGAAATCGGGCCGATTGGAGAGGCTCAGGCTAGTCGCTCTACATTGCCGCCCTAAGCCTCAGTAAAGCATGGACATTCACGAACCTCACTCCGGTTCCCGGGTAATTTCCGGACTCGGTAAAGCCCCGCCGTACAATTCCTTCTGGCGTTCTTCCCGAGGTTTATTCATCATGCGGGTCGTAGCTTGCATCTCCGCCTTGGCTTCTTCAACCCGGCCAAGCTGCCTCAAGACTTGCCCGCGCAAATAATGGATAGTGTAGTTGCCAGGGTCGGCCTTATCCGCAGCCTCAACTTCAGAGAGCGCCTCGGCGTTTTTGCCCATGCGCTGGTAAACGCGTGCCAGAGTGTAATGTGCGCTGGCAAGCTGCGGGTTCAGCCGCAATGCCTGACGGAGATTTTTCTCCGCCTCACGATCATTCTGCCGCAGAAAATTAACCAGACCCAACTGATCGTAACTGTATGCGACATCCGGCTCAACCGCGATGTCCTTCAAAAATTCCTGGTCAGCACGCACAAGATCCTGTTTCCTGTAGTACGCAACCCCAAGATTGAAATGCACGAATGGAAGCTTGGGGTTGGCGCTGGCTGCGGCCTCCAGTTCTTTAATAGCCTCATCGTACTCTTCGCGATTGAGGTGAGCCTTTCCCATAAGCAAATGCAGTTCGGCAGAGTTCTGGCCGATTTCAAACAAGCGGCCAAGAGCGCGCTGCTCGATGTCGGGGTGCTCCGACTTTCCAGCCGCTATGCCAAGCGCGTAGAGGTAATTCAGTTGATCAGAGGCTTGCGACCACAAAGGTTCCAAGGTTGTCGTAGCTTCAGCGTAATGTTCGGTGAGGAAGTAACAGAGGCCCAGCAGGTAACGTGCCTGAAAAGAGTCCGGCGCGTCTTTCACCACGGACGCGAACGCCGGAATCGCCGAACGGAAATCGTTTTGCCGATAGTGCACCAGCCCAATATTCAAGCGGATTCCGGCTACACCAGGTGCGAGATGCTCCGCCTTATCCAGCATCGCAAGCGCTGGCTTCCACTGCTTGCGGCGCATGTAGACCACGCCCAGGTTCGCGTACGCCCCCGCCAGTTGCGGGTTCGCCGCCAGCACGGCGCGAAAGTACTTTTCAGCCTCATCAAGACGATTGCCTTTCAAAGCCAGTTCGCCTTGCTGGAATTCTTGCTGAGGATCGGCGGCCGGTTTCGCTTGAGCCGTGGTCCGCAAAGCGCCTGTTCCGAGTGCAAGGAGCAGAGTTGCGCAGCGGCAAAGTGCGCTCTTCCTCACTTGCAATGAGAAGTGCTGGATCATTCTAGGCCGACGGGATCGCTTCGCCGTGCTGGAGTGTAATTGTCCTCTGCTATAGTGTCCGCCTATAGTGTCCGCCAGCTATCGCTTGGAATTCAAGCGTGGGTGGGCTCGACAATCGCTGTTTAATCGCGATGGTAAAACGTTCCACCATTATCACCATTCGGGATGTCGCCAAGGAAAGTGGTTTCTCCTCCACTACTGTCTCTATCGTTCTGAACAACGCCCCGTTGGCGCGTTACATTCCGGCTGCGACGAAGAAGCGCATTGAGAAGTCAGCCAAAAAGCTGGGCTACCGGCCGAACCTGTTCGCACGTTCTTTGCGCAGCAAAAGAACCCATACGGTCGGGGTGATGGTTTTCGACATGACCGACCCCTTCTGCACGCTGGTACTGCGGGGAATTGAGAATTCGTTGTACCAGGCTTCCTACCTTCCCATCTTGACCGACGTTCACAACGAACGCGGCCGCTTCGAGCGGTACCTTGAAATGCTCTTGGATCGGCGTGTCGAGGCGCTGATTGTATTGGCCAACTGGTTGTTCGTCGACATCGATGTGCTCGCGGACCTGGAGCAAAGCAGCATTCCGACTGTCATGATCGGGCGTGAGCTCAAGAATGAAAGCGTAAGCTCGGTGATTGTGGATAACGAACTTGGCGCGCACGCCGCGCTCGAACATTTGTATTCGCTTGGCCATCGCCGTATCGGGTTCATTCGCGGTCCCAAGACCTTGGCGGACAGCGCGCCACGCTGGCGCGGAATCAAGTCCTTCGCCAAAACCGTCGGCCTGGAGCTTGATCCTAAGTTGATCCTGGACTTGCCTGAGTCACGCGACCCCATTTCAAGTTTTGAGGCCGGCTACAAATTGACGGAAGAATTGTTAAAGCGGCGACGCGCATTCTCCGCGATAGTTGCATTCGATGATATGACCGCGTTTGGCGCAATACGTGCCTTGGCCAAGTCAGGAATCCGCGTCCCCGAACAGTGCTCGGTCATCGGCTTCGACGATGTTGCGGCGTGTGGTTTGTACACTCCGCCGCTGACGACAATCCGCCAGCCCATGGAAGCGATGGGAAGCGCTGCGGCCGAGATTGTAGTAGAAGGGATTGGCGCAGTACTGGAAAAGCGGCAGTTCGCGGCGGTTCATCGCAAAATGGCGCCGGAACTCGCAGTACGCGAGTCCACGAGAACGTTATTGAGTAACCCGCATGGTCTATAACAACCAATACAGTTTCCTCTTGACAGTGCAAGTTGAACTGGCGCAGTATTTTGCTCTATTAATTCGTTTTAATAGCTTTAAACGCTTTCGCTCGGTAGCCATCCCACGTCGTGGAGGAATCTCATGCGCTCAGGTATCCGTCCCCTGTTGGTCGGTTGCATTTGGTTCTCTCTTGTAGCGGTGCTTCCAATGGGAGCGCAAAAGACTACCAGTACTATCAGCGGTACCGTAACGGATCCATCTGGTGCGGCTATTTCGGGTGCCGAGGTAATTGTGAGGAACGACCAAACCAGCCTCACGCGCAGCACGAAAACGAGCAGCGAGGGCGGTTATGCTTTTCCCGAATTGCCGTTGGGAACTTACCGCGTCTCAGTTAGTTCCCCGGGTTTTAAGCAAGCGGTGGAAACCGGTGTCGAACTGCACGTAGCCTCGACGGCCGTGGTCAACTTGCAAATGCAAGTCGGTGCAGCAACCGAACAGGTTGAGGTATCAGCGTCACCGGTGCAGGTAGAGACCGAAAAAGGGGAAGTTGCAGGCTTGATCCAGGGAACTCAGGTTCGGGAACTTCCGCTGAATGGCCGCAGCTTTGTGCAATTGACCCAATTGATGCCGGGTGTTGCAGCTGGCGACAACTTTGACCCCAAGAACAAGGGTCTTTTCTCTGCGATCGACATGTCTGTCAGTGGTGGGTCGTCCGGCGGAAATCTATGGACGGTCGACGGTGCCAACAACAACGACGTCGGTTCAAACCAAACCATCCTTGTTTTTCCCTCTATCGACGCGATTGAGGAGTTCAAGATCCATCGCAACTCGTATGGCCCGGAATATGGGCAATCGGGTGGTGGCCAGATCAACATAGTTACCCGGAGTGGAGGCAACAGCTTTCACGGCAGTGCTTTCTATTTTGGACGAAATGATGCGCTCAACGCGCGCGACTATTTCCTTGGTCTAGTCGACGCAAAGAAGCAGCTTCTTCGGCGCAACGACTACGGCTACACCTTCGGCGGGCCGATCATCAAGGACAAATTGTTTTTCTTCTGGGAGCAGGAGTGGAACAAGGAAAAGCGGGGCATTGTTCGCACTGCCCTGGTCCCCACCGCGGCGGAGAAGCTAGGTGATTTCAGCGCTACCGATGCAGCCGGCTGCGCGACTGCGCCGCACATTCCCTCTACAGGCGTTCCATTTCCGGGTAACACAATTCCTCAGGATCAGCTCAGCCCGGCCGGACTCCTCTACGTTCAGCTCTACCCGGACCCTAACGTCGCTAACCCAACCGGCTGCCTTAACTGGATTGCTGCCGTAAACACAGGTATCGACTGGCGCGAGGAAAACATTCGTGGCGATTACAACATAAGCAAGAGTTCAACTTTTATGGTGCGTTACACCCAGGACAGCTGGAAGAATACGTCTCCGAGCTATGAGGAACAACTTTGGGGTGACGACCCGTTTCCTGCGGTGGATTCGAACTGGGACCAGCCTAGTAAGATGCTGATTGCCAAGCTGAGTAAGACGTTCGGCTCGAACACTGTCAACGAGTTCCAGTTTTCCTGGTCAGCTAACCGCATCTTAATTAGCAACGGAGGCACCAATCCTGATCTGATCCCGCAGATCAATGCCGTCATTCCCACGGCATTTCCTCTGGATAACAAGCAGGGAGGGGACCAGCATCCACATTTGGTTTTCTGGGGAGGCGGAGGTTACACCGAGCTCTGGCATATTGCTCCGTGGCAAAACCGGCAGGACCTATACGTGTGGAAGGACGACTTCTCCAAGGTAGCGGGAAAGCACACGTGGAAGGCGGGCTTCCTCTATTCGCGAAACGGCAAAGATGAACTGACCTTTAACGGTAACGAATTCGGCGAGACCGGCGGTGCCATTGATGGGACTGGCAACGTCATTGCTGACTTCCTCCTGAAAGGACAAACATTCGACTACGACGAATTGCAGCGCGAAGTTGATACCAAGCAGCGCTGGCGTGATTACGAGTTTTACGTCGGGGATACTTGGAAGCTTCGGCGTAACTTAACGCTGGACTACGGCCTGAGATGGTCATTCCTGCGCTGGCCGTACGACGCTAAGGACCAGACAGCCAGCTTCAATCCGCTGAAGTTCGATCCCGCACTGGGTGGCGACCCGTGTAACGGTTTGGAATTTCCCTCGGCAAATCCCTGCGCTGCACTTGGGTTCGCGGGAGGCAGCCGTGGCATAAACCGGTCATTACAGCGGAACCGAAATAACCTCATCGCGCCTCGGCTTGGCATTGCCTGGGACCTCTCGGGTCAAGGCAAGACAGCGATACGTGCCGGTGTCGGTGAATTCTTCAATCGTGAGCACCTGAATCTCGACGGCGCCTTTAACCCGCCGTTCAACTCTTCGGTGAGTGGGGTAGTGCGGACGCTTGACGCTAATTGCGACCCAAGCACTGACCCTGACAACTGTCCAGCAGCCGGCTTCGGCACACCATTGGTGGGTTTCGATCGCTCCGGCGTGGTGCCTAACACGTGGCAATGGAATCTGACCGTGGAGCGTGAATTGTGGCGCGATACCAAGCTCGAAGTCGGATATGTAGGCAGCCGGGGAATTCATTTGCTGACTTTCACCAACCTGATGCAGGTCCCGCCGGCGGGCCGTCTGGACTTTGTTCGGAACCCAAATGATGGCGACCTACGAGCCAGCCTCCGTCCATTCGGCAGCGCATTCGGTGATCAAAATCTCTACATTATCGGGCACAAGGGTGGCTCGATTTATCACTCCCTGCAGACGCAATTGACTAGCCGCTTCCGGAAGAGCTCCATTTTCGAAGCGTCCTATACCTTCTCGCGTCTAATTTCCAGCACGGCTCTCACGGAGTACAACTTTAGTGACTCGGAGATCTCCGATAACACCAATCCGCGGGTCGATCGCGGACTATCCTCCTACCACCGCCCGCATATATTCAATGCCAGCCTGGTTTACAACTTGCCGACACTGCAAGGTCAAAATAGGCTTTTGCGTGAGGTTGCAGGTGGATGGGAAGTGGGAACTATCGTTACGGAATCAATCGGGCCTGCTCTCACGTTCGGAATAGGAGATGTATCGTCGGATACCGGGATTGACCAAATCTCCGGGACAGGACGAACGGATAATCAGCGGCCGAATCGAGTGGTTGGCGAACCTTGCCGCGCTCATGGCGGGCTACCCTTCCAATGGATCAATCCCAATGTCGTCACACTAACGGGATTCCAGCTTGGCACAATCGGAACTGCCAGCCGAGGTATGTGTCAGGGGCCGGGAAACAATCAGGTGGACCTGTCCTTCTACAAAAACTTTAAGCTCACGGAGAAGTTGCAGCTCCAATTCCGCATGGAGTTTTTCAACGCCTTCAACCATACCCAATTCAAGAGCGTCGATACGGACTTCAACGCTAGCGATCTTGCGTTGGACGATCCCACTACGAACGCCGATGGAGATGCCATCAACGCCACCCGCATCATTTCTTCCACGCCGGGCAGCACTTTCGGACAGGCCCAGTCTACGCGTGGCCCGCGCGAGATTCAGTATGGATTGAAGCTGATTTTCTAGATCAATCTATCAGGCCCAGTCCGGAGCAGATTCCGCGACTGGGTCTTGTTGTTTGTGCTTGAAAGAACGAACCTCTGCCGTACCCGACTGCTATTCCGGATGAGCCTCCAGGCCAGTGTTGTGCGCCCCGCGGCGGCGTTTCTCTCTAAGATTGCGATAGGTTTCGAGCGCCCGTTGCGCGTCCTCGCGGCGGCCGTCGCGGCCATACGCGATGCTTAGTTGAGCGTAGGTCTTGTCGCGTTCCGGCGCGAGGCGCGCGGCGGCTTCCAGGGTTTGAATTGCTGCCTTGGCATCACCCTGCTGCAGCAGGGCTCGGCCCAATTCGAATCGTGCGTTGACGTCGTCGGGCTTTTCACGGATCACTTCTTCAAGGAGCCGAATTGCCGGATCAGTTTGCTGCGCGCCGATGAGGAAATACGCCAAGTGATACTTCGACATTGTGTCCGATGGATTCAGCTTGAGTTCAGCGCGAAACTGCTCTGCCGCTTGCTCCTGTTGGCCCTGATGTAACAGCACGAGACCTGAATAATAGTGCGCCTGTGGCAGCGAAGGCTGCAGCTCCAAAGCGCGTGTAAGTTCCTTAAGAGCAGGTTCGTATTCCTTTTCCTGCGCATACGCCTGGCCCAGCATTAAATGTATCTCCGGTGAATTGCTATTCTGCTGGAGCATTCGCTCGAAGATTTTCGCCGCCGCAGCATTTTGCTCGGTTCGAACCAACGCTACACCCCAGGCGTACAGTAGACCCGGATCGTTGGGAGGATCGGAAGTAAGGGGGCTAAGGACCTCGGTAGTTTTGGAAAAGTTGTCCGTCATGAAATAGCTCAAGCCAAGTAACTGGCGTACGGTTCGGTCTTCGGGATGACGGGCCAGATGCTCACTGAGAGGAGAGACAGCGTCAGCGTAACGATTCGCCCGGAAGCTGGCCATTCCCCAGTTGCGGTGTAAGCCCTCTAGATCAGGCTTCCAGCGGGCGGCTTGCTGAAAATATCCGGCCGCGTTTGCGTAGTCTTTCTGGCTGGCGTGGATCACTCCCAGGTCGTTGTATGCGGCAGCCAGCAATTCACCTGCCTGCGCGCGATATTCCTGCGCGGCTTTTTTCAGAGACTGGCTTGGAGCAGGCTCGGCCACCATGGCGCGGAGAGCCTCTTTCTTGCTGTTCTCGTCAGAGCTGACGAGCACGCCGCTGATTTCCTTGGCGGGCTTCTCCTGCTTTGGAGGCCTTTCCCGTTCCTGCTGGCGTGCCTGACCCAGCTTGAAGTTCTGCACCCGCAGCTCTTCGGAGAGTTGAACCTCCTTCTTGGCTTCCTCGGCTTGTCCTTGCCGAAGCAGTGATTGACCCAGCAGGTAATGAGCGCGCGCTGCGTCATGCAGTGGCTGAGGCTGCTGGGCGCTTAGCTTGATGTACTTACGCAATGTCGTGATCGTAAGCTGGAGACGCTCGGTATTGAAGTAGAGTTGCCCCAGGTACAGCAAGGGTTCGGGAGCGGCGGGACGCACCTGTATCGCATGTTCGAGAAGCGGAGCAGCGACTGAGAACTCGTGCTGGTTCACTGTGATGATTCCCAGGTAGAGCAAACTCAAATAGTCATCCGGCTGGATCTTCAGCTCCTCTTCGAATGCAGCACGTGCCTGCGGGTACGCAGTCTCCTCCAATTGAATGAGGTATGCGTACCCGAGATAGTAGTGTGCCCGCGGAAACTTTGGATCGATCGCAATGGCTTTATTAAACTCGCGAATGGCGAGCTCCAGGAAGCCGGTCTCGCGATAGGCGCGGCCGAAAAGCACATGCAACGCAGCAGACGGGCCCTCAAACGCCAGAATACGATCGAATAGTTCGGTGGCCTCACTCAGCCGCTGAGCCTGGAGATAATTGATTGCCAAACTGTAGGCAGTTTCAAAATCGGGCTGAATCGTGAGCCCCGTCTTGAGCTCATCGATGGACCGAGCCAGATCCCCGTCGATAAGATAGATCTTCCCCAGAAGTTTGCGGGCGCGCGCCGATTGTGGGTTCTTCTGCAAAACTGATTCGGCCAGCCCTTTTGCCTTCGGCGAATCGCCTTGCCGAAAGTAAACAATTGCCAGATCGATCCGAGCGTCGGCATAGTCCGGGTTTGAATCGACGGCGGCATGCAACAGGCTCGTCGCTTCGACATAATTTCCATTGCCGGATTCGATATTCCCCAATTGCTGCAGGCCAAGGGTAATAACTTGCCGGTACTCGCGCTCTGCGCCTTGAAGATTGCCCTCCTTAGTGGCCGCTTGGGCGCTGTCGTAATGGTTCTTCAGGACTTGGGCGGGATCTTGCTGTGTCTCTTCACTCGGAGTAAGAACTGCTGCAAGACAGCATCCCAAAAGTACCCAAGCCCTTGCACAGGCATGGTGAGGGATTTGCTGAACGGTTCCCAAGATGGCTCTGGAGAGAGCGTGCAGACAACTTGTCATTGAATCGACTAACCAGCGCGGACTTACGCTGAGTATTTTACGCCGACCCACTTCCGTTCCCGCGAACTCGCGAGGATGGCGTCGCAGAGAACCATTTCATCGTGGCCGGTTTGAAACGTGGGGAACGAGCGGGCAGCGCCGAAATCGGCTTTCTCAACGTAAGCGTAGAAATCTTTGAATAATTGCGCGAACGTGTCCGGATACCCTTCCGTGTGCCCGCCCGGATATGCTGAATAGCCGCGGGTGGCAGGGCTCATCAGAGCTGGGTCTTTGGGCATTACCTGATTAGGTTCTGCGCGGCGTCCCATCCAAAGCGTGTTGGGTTCCTCGGAATGCCAGGATACTGAGCCTTCCGATCCATCGATTTCCCACCACAGCCGGGCTTTGCGACCGGCGCTGATCTGAGAAACAGTGATCACGCCACGCAGGCCTCCTTCGAAGCGCAGCAGCACGGAAGCGCAATCATCAGTCGTAATCTTCACTTCCTCGAACTCGGTGGCACTCGCCTTTTGAAAACTTTCCACTCGCCCGCGCGGTTTGCGGCGCACCGGAATAACTGTCGCAAGATCGGCGCAGACCTCGGTTACTTTCCGTTGCGTGAGCCACATAAGCGTGTCGAGCACGTGTGTGCCGATATCGGAGACCGCGCGTAACTCTCCTCCGAGTTGCGGTTCCAAACGCCAGTTCCAGTCCGTGGGGTAAAGAAGCCAGTCCTGAAGGAAGCTGCCTTGCACCAGCTGCGGCTCGCCAATCAGGCCGCGTTGGATCATCGAGTGCGCTTCCTGGCAGAGTGGATAGTAGCGCAGGTTATAAGCGACTCCGTCCACGCGCTTCAGTTTCTTTGCCAGATCCACCAGCGCGGAACTTTCGCGCGTGTCCATTGCCAGCGGCTTCTCGCACATCACCTGCTTGCCGGCTTCGAGCGCGGCCTTGGACTGCTCAAAATGGACATTATTAGGCGTGCAGACGTGCACAACATCTACCGATTCGTCACGGGTGAGCTCATCGAGCGACTTGTAAGCCCGCTCGATCCGCAGCGCGCGGCGGGACTGCTCCGTCCGTTCCGGCGTGCTGCCCAAAATCCCGACTACCGGAATGCCCTGCCGACGAAGCGCTTCCACATGCGCTCTGCCGACGAAACCTACGCCAATGACTGCGGCTTGGAGA
>Ga0066709_100005906_pt1 | contig 10218 bp, 10 predicted proteins | sample GraSoiAngelo_158_FD_79665 | JGI IMG/M metagenome (GOLD analysis project Ga0066709, IMG submission 79665) | Grasslands soil microbial communities from the Angelo Coastal Reserve, California, USA - 14_1009_16_30cm | ecosystem: Environmental > Terrestrial > Soil > Grasslands | place: USA... | reverse complement strand
GTATTGATCAGGCGCCGTTGCTCTAGCGGCCTGTCGCTTATCTTGCGGATCGGGGAGGGGCGTCACCACCGTGATAACCTTCGCGACCCAATCGCGCTCGGCGTTGCGGAGCGCTGTCACCTTTTCATCGAGCTCGCCGACCGAATTCGGGGCGACGGCCTTTCCGCCGATGTAGACGACGTTGCTCAAGCCAAGCAGGGCCAGGAGATTCGTCGGCAAACTGAACGTCGCAAGAGCCGAGAGGTCGCTCGTCAGCAGCGCGAAACCGACAAGAAGGCTGACGGTCGCCAGTTGGAAACTGTAGACGTCAAAATTCCCGCTGGTCTTCAGAAGGTCGCCCCACCGAGCACGCCCTGGATTTGCGGCTTGCCCGACACCCTTTTCATAGGCTGTGAGCCATCCCTGGTTGCGCAACCATGCCCAATTATCGAACGACAGCCGGCTCTTCATGACTCCCGCCACCTTCGAGCCGACGGTGCCGCCCGCACTAATTCCGAGGAGCAGGAGAATGTCTGAGGAAATATCGCTCAATACGCTGGTGCGAAAAAGGACAAACACCAACAGGCCGAGCACGAGCAGCGTGAAGCCGAGGACTTGGAACTGCGAAAGACTGGCCCTGTCGGACTTTCCCGACGCCAAGTAAACCGGATTGAAGGAGTACCTCTCACCAACCCTTCCAAGCGCTAGCACGGCAATTAGGTAGGCAAGCATAACCGCCACCACGGCCCAGAAGGACGAGTACAGGCGATTGCTCACCCAAACCTTTTGCGTGAGGGAGACGCCTGGAGAATCTAGTGTCAATTGTCCGCCGGAGTTGAGCGGGAAAGACACCAGCACAAGGTCCCTTTGCTTCTGTCGGCCGAAGCCAACGTCAGGCAACGCGAGTGTCAGTTCCGTCTCTTGCCCCGCTCTGGAGATTGCCGTGACTACCTGTACGTGGGCGTTATCTTCGACAAACTCCGCACAATAGATGCTGTTTGGCGGCGCCACGACAGGAATCTTCACCGTCGTCATGGCACCGCCAGGCAAGACGCTCAATCTGCCTGTCGATTGTGTGGCGGTGGAAGCAGCGCGTGCCTTGTCCACAAGTTGTTGGGCGGACAAGCCCCGGCACTGCTCGTTTGAGGGCGCCCCCACACTTTGAGCATACGTGGAGGGCGCTGTTAGGAGAATACCAAGGAGCAGCCAACAGAGAAAAATGAATCGGGACATCATGGTGTACTCCTCGTAATTGTTCGCTGTGTTCGAAGCCTCATAAATGAAGGCGCAACCATCAACGGGCTAATCAAATCCCCGGCGTTCTGCTGTGGTGATTCAAGCGCCTCGTCCAGCCCGCCCGAAGTGATCTGCATCGTAATGGGTTGCGATCATATAATTCAGTGAAGTGATGCAAACCTTCTTTAGCGGATAACGCTACTCGTCTCCATCCCATTGTTAACCCCGTCGATGAGGAGAGTCTTTCTCGTGGGTGCTGGGCGAAGTGATCTGATGAAATAACGCAAAGAAGGGCGTTATCTCAGCCACCACCCTCCTCTTACCAAGTATAATCGGCTGAACCTCACTCGCATCTTCGCTCTCCTCGGTCAAAACTCCCACGTGCTCCGCTATCGTCGTTCTTTGGTGATTATTCTTGCGATTCTCTCGGCTAGAGCTGCTATCGTCCTGGATGGGTTGCGTCCGATGGCTTCCGGTACGGTCGCGCCGTCTGCGACGTAGAGGTTCTTGTATCCAAACACCTCACCTTTGTGGTCCACGACTCCGTGGTCAGATCGGTGCTCGCGGCCACGCGCATCAGTCCATGTCTTCCCAGTTCCAGGATGGTCGCTCATGTTGCAGCCCCCCAGCGGATGCGGCGTGATAAGGTCTTTGAGCAATGTCCAGGTCGGAGGGACTAAAGGCATGCCTCCTGTCGCCCGGGCCAGCCGCTCATGCATTTTGACTATCGCGTCGATCGTCCTTTCAGATTCTGTAATATTCCAGTTCAGGTGGAGGCGCTTTGTCCCAAAGAGCCACCAGGGTCGTCTTAGATCGAGCCGTCCGTCCCCGTAATCGATGCCCTGGGCGAACCAGGGCATGACACCACGGAAAGGATCACGGAGCGAGTTGTCAGTATCCCCACTGCGCAGAGATTCCCGTACAAAATTCAGAAAGACGTTCACGATGGCCCCGCGGCGCGCCCCGTCGGGATTGCTGCGCAGCCAGTTGCCGAGCATGTCGGGAAAGCCGCCATCCTGAATGAAGAAGTGTTCTCCATTCACAGGGCGTTCCACGAAGTCAATGGCTGCAGAGATCGTCGGACCGTGCGTGGGTGAGACGCGGCGGCCTGCATGAATGGCGGGAGTCAGGAAATCGCCATTACTCGACCAATTGTGACCGAGAAAGTCGCTGAGCTTCGGCAGCGACTTGTGCTCATCGCGACAACGGAGTAGGAGTTCGGTCGATCCGAGAGATCCGCGGGCAACAATGACGATGCGGGCGGTGACGCTCCCAGGCCACAACTTCCTGGCTTCGATATCAATCCGGTCGAAATGGACTCGATACCCTTCTCCCTCGGGAACAATGTTGCGTGCCATGTGCAGCGCGCGCACTTCGGCACCCGCGCGAAGTGCCTTCGAAATGTAGTTGAGGTCCAGAGTGTTTTTAGCCTGCGCATCACAACCAATGTCGCAGTTGCCGAGGTGAACGCATCGGCCCTGTTTCACACCATGCTTGTTTGTAAATCGCTTGGAGAATTTGACCTGGCGCGGATCTTCTCCGTTGATTGGGTCGTACGTCCAGTCGTGGTCGAAGCTGATTGCCAAGTCAAGCGGTCTGAAGCGCGACTTCTCGCCAATTGCATTAGCAGCCTCCCGCACCAGTTTGTAGCGCTCGGTTAGCTGGTTTTCCGGGACCATCTGCACGTCCAGCATTTCCTCAACCATCTTGTAGTAGGGCAAGAGCTCCTCGTAACGGATCTCACGTGGCCAGCCCTGGTCGAAGGAACTGGGAGCAGCCTTAACGGAGACGTTGGCATAGATCAACGAACCGCCGCCAACGCCAGCTCCCTGCACCACGGTCATGTTGGGAAAGATGCGAAAATCGACCCAACCATTTCGCTCTTCCGGTGCCTCTTGATCCCATATCCATGGGTCGCCTTGATCGCGCGGATAATTCGTTGCCTCGCTCCGCCCGCTCGGAAAATCCTTCGGCTGCCACCAGCGGCCGCGCTCCAAGATGAGAACTTTGTAGCCCGCTTCTGCTAGTCGGCAGGAGGTAATGGCTCCGCCGAACCCACTGCCAAGCACGACAACATCGAAGTCAGTAGCCATGGCGGTTCGGACCTCCTCAGCGAATGTCAACGACCTCAACCAAGCGGGGCGCCACGCGATGCTGCTCCTGATCGGAGGCAGCTCTCTCAACACCGATGACGTCGACCCTCAAACCATCCGCGGTCAGACGACAGCGAAGGAAATGCATATAACCTGCAATCTGGAGCGTCGAGAGCCCTTCGTTTTCATGGATTCTCAGCAGGCTCATGGAAAATGATGAGGTGGAAACCCAAGAGGGTGCCCCCAAACAGCGCCCCAGCAAGAAAAAACGCGCAGGCGAGGCAGATAGATTTCCAGAAAACGGATCTGTGGGGCACCATCGCGAATCCCTGCCAACTCACTATAGCCAACAGAAGGTGACCCGCCCCATGACCGAGTCCCGAGGCAATCCTTGCGATTCCCTGCAGATCTGCGAACGCGGAGAAACCTGCAAGACCATCACCATCAGAAGAAAGGACGCCGGATGATCTATCGGATAGGTGAGTAGCATCGCATCACACAAAGTCGTACCCGGGGTCGATACCTTGGAAAAAGACCAGAATCTGGTGAATATCGTAGGGGTGGGTATCCCTGCCAGTGAATGTGTGCTTCACGACATCGAAGGCGTGCTTCACGCCCTGGTGATCGTCTATATCAGCATCGACAAGAAAGGCACCTTGTCCATTCTGTGCAAAGGTAAGTTGCAGATTGCCCGCGCGGTCAAAAGTTTTGAAACTTCCTGACGGATCGACGCGCGCCCATCCGGTGGGGAAGTCGTGGAGCGCTCCAGGTACCGTATGAAATCCCTCCTGGAAGTTTCTGACAAGGCTAAGTAATTCGTTCTTAACCAAAACGAGCAGTCGTGCCGGCTTGATCTCCTTACCGACCACTCGGTCTGCAAAAGCCCAGACCCCTTGATCACCGGTAACGTTCTGCGCCTGCATCTTGGCGTAGAGGTTGAGAAGTCCCGCTTTTTGAAAGTCGCTTAGCGCTGCGTACTTCTGTGCATCAATCTGGGATTCTCGGAGAAGTCTGATGAGGTCGGCCCATCTTTCTTGTGACTCTAGCGTAGCGTAATCCGGCATCACCGGCGTCACTTCGTTTGGTTCCACGAAGAAGGACTCGTCAATGTGCGCGGGGGAACCCGACGGCACACTTAGGAATATGCTTTTCTCTCGGTATTTCTTTGGCGTGATGAAAACCTGATAGAGACCCGTGGGCTGTGCTGGTATGTCCGGAATGCTGATCGGCGCGCCCCTAAACTCAATCTTCAGGCGTCGGTCAAGACTGCGCAGGGCTTGGTTGACAAATGTCAGTTGGACCTGATCGCGGATGGTTTTTCCGTGCACATCCAACAGGTTCGCTTCCACCACACTGAGGTTAGTTTCAGGCATGGCATCCGCCTTCTACAGTTGCGACAAACTCACATAATCCGCCGTGGCACGACAAATGAACCGATTTCGCCACCCCAGGGAGCGCCGAGTGCCGTAATGTCTGTCAGGAAGAGCATGTACCAGCCAGGAGGGCCAGGTTGCGCTTGCCTGTCCGTGCCGCTCGTAGCGTTCCGGCATCGGCGTGGTCGACAACGCGAACATCTGCACCTTGCTTCTCCGTGAGGTCCGGTCGGGAGCCTGTTCGAATCCGTCAGGCATTTGGCTCACTCCCTTTTTCCCTGCACCAATGAATCATTCCCTAGAGCATTCCGCGAGCAGACTAACTCCGATTGGTTGCACCGGCGGCCGGGCCCGCGCAGTAGGACGATCCTCGCCAGGCCAAGGCCCGACTGATCACTCCTGTCAGTTATGCTTTCATCGCTTGGGCAATGAGCTCCGCCATGCCGAACTCACCGTCTTTCATGAATTCCAGGATCGGCTGCCAGAGCGGATCCTGGTTGAGAAATGAATGCTTATCTCCTAAGAGCAGGCCGACAAAAACTTCTCCGACTATTCGCCCGCCTACCTTGCCAAGCCTGATGGGCGTACTATCCGTCTTAAATCCCTGCTGGGACTCGGCCAGGATGTAATACCAGAGCGGAGCGTTGCCACGGAACTTCGGCGAAATATCGATCAGGCGGATGTTGGTCCGGGAGTCCTCTTCAGTCGCCTTGCCGACCTTCAGTTGGTCGTCTGGTATGACCGGCACCGCCATCTTCCGCGACACCGCTTGGCCGGACGGCAGCCCCATACGCAGCCCGCGAAGCAGGTTGCGCTCGGCGAGTGAGGGCACCTGGGAGGCGATCGAGGGCGGGAGATTCCCCAGTGGGTTAACCAATGACGAGTCAATCTTGTATGCGGGCTGGACGCGTGTCGGACCCAGGTTCGGGGCCGAACCCATCTTGAAGAACAGGTTCCACTCGATCGCCCAAGTACTCGGGAACTCGCGGAAGCCTGTCAGGTTGGGGACATTGGGATCCAGAGAAAAGATGACTTGTCGATCGGGCAAGGTGGTGTTGAGCCGATAAATCGGTCGGACCATCGAGTGGCCGAATCGATAGGCCGCCACCGAGAACTCAACGGGGATGAAAGCTTCATTTCGCGGATTGTAGAACCGGAGATCAGGCTTGTACTTATTGCTTGTCGGTTCCCGCAAGTGCGGCAGAATGCTCTCCAGCATCTCCTGGCCGATGATGGTGGGCAGAAAGTCATGAAGCACCACCCACTGGTAATGCCACCGCACGAGCCGCTGTACCGTATGGGAAGTCCGCGTGTGAGTCGTGGAGATCCACGATGCGGTTGTGGAAGCGAAGGAACGTGGCCTGCAGCTGGGATACGATCACATTCTCGTCGTTGCGGGGGTCACCGATCAAAGCGCGCTTGGGCCCCGCCTCAGGTGAGTTTCGTGGCACATCACGGGTATTGGGGTCGTGGGGGTTGCCGGAAAGCCGCCGACCAAGAAGCATATGCAATCCATCGGAGTCGTACAGATACGGTTGGTCATCTGGACCCCGACCATAGATGCAATCGAGATCGAAACGCGGCGTGCGAAAGTCCACGAGCGCATCTGGGTCATTTTGCTTTTCTAAACTACTCGCAGGGTCGAACGTAAGGTCGTGGTCGATGAACTGCCCCAAGTAGGTGTAGCCGGCGCTGATTCCGGTGTTTTCTTCGGCATCGGCCTCGGTTTCGGGAGTCTGTTCCGCTTCCGCCTCGGCGACTATTTTCGATGCCAGAGATCTCAGGTCTTTCTCATCAAAGCGCGCTGGCGGCAGGGTGCGGAACATGCGTCCGAAGCGTCCTTCAAATTGCTGGGACGACCGCACGCCCTCCAAGCCACGGATATCGCCGTGCACGTGGCGGGGATTGGTTTTCATGGCTATACCTCCTAAATCGTTGGTAACGCTTGCCTAAAGAAACGACGTAAGCCCACGTGTCGGCTTGGGACGGGCAGCACGCCAAGAACGTCCCGCAGAAGTTCTCTGGTTAGGTCTTTTTCTGTCGGGCTGAGGCCGCAGTTTCAATAACTCGGGCCTCTCCACCAACCTCTAAAGGGAATGGAATGTAGACCCGATCCCGTGCGAGGTTGCCTGGATGCCGTACAAGCAACGGTCCAAAAGACGGATTCTTATCATTCATGCTCTTGAGCAAGTCCAACATGCGTTGGAACAAAAGGGAGATATTCGCTCCTTGAGCCAGCGCGGCTACCGTAGTTGCGGCTACGAGGTGCGCCGCGAATACCCCTACCGTTAAATCGCTCGGCAGCGGGTTGGCAGTCGTCAACGTCGTGCGCAGTCGCTGAACTATCGCTTCGTCTTCGTCACGCCAGTTCTGAATCTGGCCAAGGGCATGGTCTTCGAGACTCGACATCGGATGGGCGACAATCACTCGAGAAACGACTTCCGCTGATTGCTTGGCGGCTTTGGGTTCGACCCTCTTCCCCATCAGCGGATGGTCGTGATATCCTTTTCAGTTTCTGCCTCCACCGCATCAGCCCAAGCGGAAGCCTGACTGAACTCCAACTGACGAACCGTCGCGGCAGCTAGAAACCCGCGCACGATATCGGCCGGATGGGGATCATTGCTCGGCCCCGTGTTCCGCAACGTCGCACTGCCGGTGAACGCAGCATTCAGCCCACGGAAGAAACCGATCAATCCTATGGCTGGCGATGGCCCCATGTTCAGGATGCCCAGTACATCCGACGCAGTCTCGTCGATCCTAGCAGCCCAGTAAGGGGCGAGATCGCGCGTGTTGTTGTCTTGCAACAACACGGAACGCACGAGGTCGCTGACTTCCCTTAACAGGCCGGTGTCCGCGTGGAGGATGTCGTGTCCCGCAGTCTCGTGCCCAAGGGCCGGCCAGGCGAGCAGACCGCGTCGGGCGTTCGCTGGCGGTAGGTTCACGATGCCAACTTGCAGGCCAAAGTTCTTCGTCGTATCTACCGGCCACGTGTAAGGTCCGGATTCGGGATTGCCAAATTTGACGAGCGGCGGGATGACTTCCTCATCGGGCGGGGCGACGCCGCTTCGGTCTTCCACACTTAGGAAACCGTCGTAGAGATCGCTGACAACTTCCTGAAAAGCGGCACTCGCCTTCGGCTCGAATCCTTCTCCTCTTTGGAGAATGGCCTGCGCAATATCCAGCATGAGGCCGGCCGCTCGTTCATGCATCGGGTCGGTGATGAGAATTTGGTTGAATCCACTCTCGCCAATCTCGTCCAGGGTCTGGACAAATGGAGTGAACGCCGCCTCGCGATACAACGGTGGCATCTTCGATCGTGCGGCCTGCAAGCGTCCTCGCAGTGTGTTGAATTGTAGGGGATCGCCCGGACCTGGATCTTGATCCAACCCCGCTTGCCGCACGTCTTCGATGCAGTTTTGCAGATTGCTGATATCAGGCTGACTCATCTTAGGTTTCCTTTCTCGTATCGCACCATGCTGAGACTGGGTTGTCACAGCGTTTGTACAGCGACCATCAGCGAAATTTCACCCCTCGCGGCCAGGCGGGCAAGGTTTGAGAAGGGCCTGCATGCCGGCGGCCAAAGAGCTGATGACTTCAATCAAGTTTTCTCCCACATAGAGGCACCTTTCGATAGGTACTCCCACCTTTTGTGCGGCGAATTGGTAAATTGCAGGATGCGGTTTGGCCATCTCGTTCACATCGTGTTCCGACACGAACCCCTCGGGATCCAAGAAAACAGCCAAACCCGCCTGCTCCAGAATCCCACGGCCCTGGCTATTGCTCAGGGACCCCAAAGTAGTGATGATGCCAATCCGTAAACCGATGACGTCACGGACGGCAGTCAGCAACTTGGCACTACTGGAAAACGGGATCAGCTTTCCTGTTGCCCGATCACGTTCTCCGAGCGTGCCACCGATGTCAAAGAACACGAATTCAATCGGCTTGTTTATAAGCGCCACTCGTTCCTCCTTTGGTGCACCCACTCAACGCGCTCACGTCTGCCATCCAGTCCTTCAAATCTTCAGGTTGTGTCTCTCGATACGGAATCAGGAGAAACTTCTCGTTCCTCGGAATGAAGCAAGTCTCGGAAAGCTGGTGCAAGTTGTAGGGCATGGAGACCGGACGCATTCAGATTATCTTGAATTGAATCCAACCATTCCTTGGATAGGAACGTAACGGATGAGATTTTGGCCACCCAAAATTGTTCGTCTGGCGGAGAATTGCGAATGGATTCTTTCGCAGGAGCGCAGGCAACCCGCGGGTAAGGAGCACGTCAGTTCTGCTGCAGGATTAGGTAAAGATAATCGCTGTCGTCATTTATCCTTGCTCGCCGGAGAGTCCACAATCCTCTCCCGAAAACCTCGAAGTCTCTGGGCCCAAAGGGAATCCCGGTCTCCGCGAAGGTAGTCCTCGATTTCCTTGAGCGCCTCTTCGTAGCGACCGGCCCGGTAGAGGGTCAGGATCTTGTTGTGCCTCGCCTCATAGGAGTTTGGGTTGCGCTTGAGCACGCTGTCAAAGTCCGCTAGTGCCGCTTCTAACCGGCTTTCCCGGTCCAGGGAGTTTTTGGTTGACAACCCTTCCTCATAGATAGTTACACCCCGGCCCAGTAACGCTTGCCAGTCGCCGCCTCGATCATCCAGAAGCGCCTGAAACTGCTCGCGTGCCTTCGAGAAATGACCTTTATTCAGGTAGATATAGCCCAGCCCCAAGCGCGCCTCCCGCATTCCTTCCTTTACCGCAAGTGCTTGATAAAAAGCCTTCTCGGCATCGCCAAGCGGATCTTCCTGGGGAGCTTCGCGCCAGGTCGCTTTCGAGCTGAACGGAAGGTCCAGCCTGAGCCCGCTGGGGCTTTGCGCTCCGTAGGCCTGTTCTAAAAACGAGCGTCCGCTAGCAAGGAAAGCCTCGGCCTTTCTCCTGCTCACGACATGATAAGCGTGACTGCGACCAATTCCACTAAGATGAATAGCGCAGCGGTCATCGCAACAGGTCGATACCAAGAATTCTAGAGAGCCTGATGCGTCGTCTCCTGTTTGTCTGCACGCGCGATCATCGCCAGCATCTCCTCGATCTCCTGAGGAGTTAGCACAGGAAAAGCTTCGCGTATCTCCTGGGCGTAAGGTTCCAGGACCTCTCGCAATCCTGACAGCCAGCCCCGGCAGAAAGCGCAGCGCGTGAGGTGGCGTTCAAGCTCCGCGAGCGCACGTCTGGCCCCGCGACCCAGTGAGTAAGCCGTAGAAATCCTCGTCCGTCAAACAGCGCGTTTAAGGCATCCATACACAACGACGAGGGTTGTTATCGCTTTATTCGTCCGCAGGTTTGCCTGCCACTATCGCGCGAGCGCGGCCCGTCAACCGGCTAAGCACATTCTCGACTGCCGTCTTGGATAGCCCGATCTCCTTCAATCGTGCAATTTCGTGAACGGAGAAGCCTTTCGAAAAATACGCTTCGAAAATCTGCCTGTCCCTCGAACCGGAGGATCTAGACGAGCTTCTTATGGTACGAAGGCTGATCCTCCAAACCTCGTTTGCGAGGGTGCG
>Ga0066709_100005905_pt1 | contig 10218 bp, 8 predicted proteins | sample GraSoiAngelo_158_FD_79665 | JGI IMG/M metagenome (GOLD analysis project Ga0066709, IMG submission 79665) | Grasslands soil microbial communities from the Angelo Coastal Reserve, California, USA - 14_1009_16_30cm | ecosystem: Environmental > Terrestrial > Soil > Grasslands | place: USA... | reverse complement strand
TGTCCCTCGTTGATCGGTTCGAACCGGCCAGAGACACTTCGAAGCTGCTCGATGCCACGGCCGATTGCATTGAGTGGCAGACCCAGAGCAATGCCGACTCCGATGGCTGCTCCGATATTCAACAGGTTCGGCTTGCCCATCAGTGACGTGCGCACCTCGAGTTCGCCCGACGTTGTCTTGTAAAGGGCCTCAGTGCCGTCCCAGCCAAATCGATGGCGAAGAGAACAGATATCGGATGTAACTTGCATGCCGTAGGTGAGCACACGCGAAGGGTCAATCGATCGCAGCTCCTCATATCGAGGATCGTCGCTATTCAATACCATCACTCTCGGCCGGACCCCATTCAAGCCTTCAAACAATTGTTTCTTTGTCCCAAAATACGATTCCATATCGCCGTGAAAATCCAGATGATCACGGCTGAGATTCGTGAAAACGGCAATCTCGAACAGCAGTGCCTGGACGCGTTTCATCGCGATCGCGTGCGATGACACTTCCATAACCGCGTATTTCCATCCCGCGTCGACAACCTGTCTGAATAGTTTTTCCAGTTCCGGCGCCTCCGCTGTTGTCCGTTCCGCTGGAAAACTGAATCCGGGCCCACGATATTCGATTGTCCCAAAGGCAGCGGCAGGCACATCCGCGGCTTTCAAAATGGACTCAACCAAGTACGTTGTCGTCGTCTTTCCATTGGTGCCCGTGATACCGATGAGGTGCAGTTGCTCCGTCGGATGATGGTAGAAGTTTCCCGCTATCGCGGCGAGTGCAGCCCGCTCGTCATCGACTTGAATCCAGGGCATCGATAGCGAAAACATCGCGGGCGATGCCGACACAATGGCGGCAGCTCCCTTCGCAATCGCTTTCGGGACGAACTGGTTTCCATCCAAGCGAGTTCCGCGGATGGCAAAGAAGACGTAGCCTGGACGCACCTGGCGTGAATCGTAGGCAAGGCCAAGAATCTCAATCCCGAGGTTACCGATAACGGCGCGGGTGCTGCAACCTTTCAGCAGCTCTTCAAGCTTCATTTTCTTAATGCTACCGCTGTGACGCGCGCGTTGAAAACCGCACTTGCACGCGTGCGCCCACGCGCACGCTGGCGCCGGGCGGCGGCATCTGCTCCACGGCGGCCCCCGAGCCCGCAGATTGCAATCGCAAACCCGCCTTTAAACACTCTTCGGTGACTTGCCGAAGAGACTTTCCGTGGAAATCGGGAATAGTAATGTCGCCGAAATCGCCGCCATCACCACTATAGCGGCGGTGTATGACCACCGTGGATACCGGCTGCAGGGAGCGCCGGCGGTCATAAACCGCCGCTACAGTGAGCCGCGGCTTTTCATTCTTGACCGTATACTGCGGCGCGTAGGATGGAACATCGGGCGGAACGGACATGTATCGCAAGATCGGCTCGGCTACTTTTTTGAATAGAGGGGCGGCAACCTGACCGCCCATGTGCGGTCCAGCCGGTCCGTCAATGACAACAATGATAGCAATCACGGGATTCGAAGCCGGAGCGAATCCTGCAAACGATGCGACGAACTTCGTTTTCGAATAGCGGCCGGTTTCATCGATTTTTTGTGCAGTTCCAGTCTTTCCTGCGGCGGTGTAACCATCGAGCTTCCCCGCCGTTGCCGTGCCGTGGGTAACGACGACTTCAAGCATGTCTTGTAGTTTGGCGGCAGTATCGGCAGAAATGACGCGCTCACCATGCGGTGTGGTCTCGCTGAGAACCCCCCTTTGCGGATGTTCGATTCTCTTGACAATGTAGGGCTCGTACAAAATTCCGCCGTTCGCGATGACGGAAACCATTCGGATGATCTGAAGCGGAGTCACGCCGATCTCTTGACCCATCGCTATCGATCCGATGGAACTCTTTGTCCAATGCGATGCCGGTTTCGTCAGCCCGCGTTCCTCGCCGGGAAGATCGATATTTGTTGGCTTTCCAAAGCCCAGGCGATCAATGTAGGTCGCGAATCGTTCGTCGCCAAGACGAAGGCCGAGCTTAATGGCGCCGACATCCGATGACTTCTCCACGATCTGTTTAACTGTCAGAAGTCCAAATGGCTTGTGGTCGTGAATCAACCGGCCGAAGACGACAATGGAACCCATCTGACAATCGATGAGGTCGGTGGGAGTTGCCAAGCCCTCTTCAATAGCCGAAGCAACGGTCACAATCTTGAATGTCGAACCCGGCTCGTAGGTCTGACTGACGGCATGATTGCTCCAATTTTGCGGCGAGCGCGCATACTCATTCGGATTGAAGGTGGGATAGTTCGCCATCCCGAGGATCTCGCCTGTGGAAGGAGACATCGCGATGATGGAGAGTCCTTTTGGCCGAGTCTTGGCCGCAGCCTCCGCAATTTCTTTTTCGAGAATGTATTGGATATTTTCGTCGATTGTCGTGATCAGATTCGCTCCGGGCGCCGGTGGCTGTTCGACGCTGTTGAAGCTGCGGCCGCGTGCGTCGCTCATGATGACAGCCCGCCCGGTCTCCCCACGGACGCTTCGGTTGTACCGGTATTCCAGTCCGCCCATGCCCTCTTCATCGATGTTGACATAGCCCAGAACGTGCGCGGCCATCTCCCGCTTTGGATAAAAGCGGTGGTGCTCCTTTTGAAAATAGATGCCCGGAAGTTTCCTTCTTGCGAGCGCGATGGATTCGGCGACATTGACCTTTCGCTTGATCCACACGAAAGATCGCTGCATCTGAAGCTTCTGGGAAAGCTCGTCTCGAGGAACGCCAAGTAAAGTCGAAAGAGTTGCGGCAGTTGCCGTAGGATCATCGATCTCGTCGGGAACCGCAAAAATGGAATCGACTTTGACGCTGACGGCCAGCTCATTCTTGTTGCGGTCGTAGATGATGCCCCGCTGCGGAGTCAGCTCAAATGTACGCTGTTGCTGGCGCTCAGCGCGCTGCTTGTAATCTGCGGAATGAACGACATGAAGAAAACAAAGGCGCGCTCCGATCGCCGTTGCCCATAGAGCCACGATGGCAATCACAACGTAAATCCGTCTCGTTGGATATTTCTTCATCGCATTTTATTCGGATTTCGGAATTCGGATTTCGGATTTGTTTCGCTCGGCCACCTAGCCACCCGTCACGGCGCTTTTAATTTGGGCCCCAAATCCGAAATCCGAATTCCGTAAATCCGAAACTAAAGTCATCTTTTCACTTCCAACGCCGCCGGCTGCGGCTGCAATTCTGCTTGTTGAGCCGGCCGCACCGGTTGCGGTACCGGAATCGTCAACGGCGCGTCCGCATGGAATGTGACGAGTTGGCCGGGAACAGGAACGACCATGCCGAGCTGTTTCCTCGCAATGGAATCGATTCGCTGAGGATTGCTGAGCGATGCGCGCTCGAGCCGAAGCTGGCGCCCGATCTCAGCCAACTGCTCCTTTTTTCTTTGAGCTTCCTCGATCCGATAGCCGTATTGAATCCACTGGTAGTGCTGCCAGCCGTAGGCGAAAAGACCGAACAAGAACATCGCGGCCAGCACAGTCACGATGATGTAATCACGATAGCTTTTCGTATCGGCTTGGCGCATGAGTTTATTGTTGACGATCCGTTTCTCAAGATGGACTTCAATGGCCATTAGCTTCTTTCCCAGGCGCGCAATTTCGCGCTTCGAGAGCGGGGATTACGCTGCAGTTCTTCTTCGCTCGCCGTGACGACCTTCTTCGTTAGAACTCGTCCCGGCACAGCCGGCGCGCGAAACTTTTGTTTGACGATTCGATCTTCCAATGAATGAAACGTGATCACAACGATTCGCCCGCCGGATCTCACCGCGTGCATCGACGAATCCACAAACATTTCGAGATTCCTCAATTCGTCGTTCACAAAGATGCGCAAGGCTTGAAAGGTGCGCGTGGCTGGATGAATTCGGCCGTAACGAGGGCCGCCCGTCACGCGCTCGATGGCCCGCACCAGCTCCGTTGTCGTTTCAAGCGGACGCGCACGCACGATCGATCGGGCGATCGGGCGCGACCGGCGTTCCTCGCCGTAATTGTAGAGAATGTCGGCAATGTCTTTTTCGGATCGTGTGTTCAGTACATCGGCTGCCGTGAGCGGCTGCGTGCGGTCCATCCGCATATCGAGGGGGCCTTCATGCATGAATGAAAACCCCCGCGACGGATCCTCCACCATCATCGATGAAATGCCGATATCGGCCAGCACGCCATCGGATTCCGAAAACCTTTCCGCCCCCGCCAGCTCGGCGACGTGCCTGAAGTTCGAGTGCAAGAAAACGACGCGCGGTGCAAAGGAGGCCAATGCTTCTCTCGCTTGCTTCAGCGCCGATTCGTCCTGATCGATCGCCAGCAATTTCCCATCGGGTGCCGTCAACTCTAGAATGGCGCGGCTGTGTCCCCCAGCTCCAACGGTAACATCGATAAAACGACCGCCGGGCCTGGGATCCAGGAATTGAATCACCTCTTCGGCTAAAACTGGCGTGTGTCCAAGCATGAAGATCCGATTTCATCAGATTCCCAATTTGCTCAGTGTTTCCTTATCGTCCTCGCTGAATTCGTGTTCCTTGATGCGGCCGAGGAACTGCTTATGATTCCAGACATCCAAGTGATCCAAATAACCGAGGACAGCGACTTCTCCCACCATCTGGGCCGATTCTCGCAATAGCGGCGGAATCAGAACCCGCCCTGACTTATCAGCAGTGGTTACCTGACCGTAATAGTTCGTTCGATCAAGAAACTTCTTCTTTGTTGGATTCAAGGAAGGGAGCTTGGCTAGTCGTTCTTCAATTTCTTGCCAGACAGGGAGGGGATAAATCAGCACGGATTCTCCCGAGAGAGACGTGATGTAGAAGTCGCTGCCCCAGGACTCATCGATGTGCGCGCGGAAATTGGACGGAATCTTGAGCCGTCCCTTCTCGTCAATGGTAGCGGGTGCGTTCCCACGCAACATCGATATTGGTCCTTTAGAAGCCAATAATGTACAAATTTGTCCATTTTTGGCCACTTCAGACTACTCGCGCGGCTGGACCGTGTCAAATGAAAAGTTGGCGTTGGTGAGGAAGGTTTTCGTCGCGACCTAACGGCACCGGTTATGCTTAAAAGATTGCATTATGAAAGCCGGAATCATTGGTCTGCCTTCGGTAGGCAAAACGACCATATTCAATGTGCTCACCCACGGGAAAGCCGCGGCAGGTCCAGCAGGGGGCCGGAAGCTGGAGCCGAATGTCGGCATCGTCAAAGTTCCGGACGCGCGCCTGAATTTTCTCTCCTCAAAATTCAATCCGGAAAAAACAACGTACGCGACTGTTGAATTCGTCGACGTTCAGGGGCTCGTGCGAGGGAAAGGTCAAGATTTGGCGCTGGCGCCGGTGCGCACGGTTGACGCGCTCGTGCACGTCGTTCGGGTCTTTCACGATGAATCGGTGCCGCACTCGGAAGGAACAGTGGATTCTGAACGTGACAAGCGCAATCTGGATTATGAATTGATGCTCGCCGATATCGCATCCATCGAAAAGCGGATGGAAAGACTCGAAAAGGACCTGAAGAAGATCAAGAATGTAGCCTTGGAAAAGGAGTTGGCATATTTGCAGTGTGCAAAGGAGTGGCTCGAATCAGAAAAGCCTCTTCGCGAAATGGAAGTCAGTGACGAAGAAAAGAAACTCGTGAAAGGTTTCGCATTTCTTTCCGAGAAGCCGATGATTTACGTAGAAAATATCGGTGAAGATCAGCTCGATCGCCTGAGGCATCCGGATGCGCAAGCCTTGCTTCGTGCAGGCACCGAACAGACCATCATCTGTGGAAAGCTTGAAGCGGAGATGGCCGAACTACCCTCGGAGGAATTGAAAAGTTTTTTATCCGATTACGGTTTGACCGAATCCGGCGCCGAGCGGTTGATTCGGACAACATATCGGCTGCTCGGCCTCATCTCATTCTTTACAGTGGGTGAGGAAGAATGCCGGGCTTGGACGATCATGCGTGGAACGAACGCGCAGCAAGCCGCCGGCGTCATTCATACGGATCTGGCAGATCATTTCATTCGGGCGGAGGTTTGCCATAACGACGATTTCGTGAAATACGGGACGATGCAGGCACTCAAGGAAAAAGGATTGCTTCGGCTGGAAGGTAAAGAGTATCACGTGAAAGATGGCGACATCATAACCGTTCGACATAGCGGATGAACGCTTTCGCTCAATCGTTATTGTTCGCGGTTGCCGCCGCGTCCGCCAATGTCCTTGGTGGTGTCATCGTATCGTCCGGCAAGTGGGCGAACCGATCGCTGCGTTATTTCATCGCGTTGGGATCGGGGTTCATGCTGGGAACAGTCTTTCTCGAGATGCTGCCGGAGAGCCTGACGCTGACCAGCTCCGCGCCGGCCCTGGTGTTGCTTGGCTACTTGATTGTACACACCTTCGAGCACACCTTCGCTTCTCATCTGCATTTTGGCGAAGAGACGCACCACGAGGAAGTCGTGGATCCAATCGTCGGAATCTCGGCGCTGATCGGGATGCTCGTGCATACGTTCTTCGATGGTGTGGCGATCGGCGCTGGATTCATCATATCGCCCGGTGTCGGTGTTCTGATTTTCTTGGCGGTGCTGCTACACAAGATACCGGACGGCTTTACGATCGCTTCAATCGTGATTACGTCAGGTCATTCGAAGCGAAGAGCGCTTGCAGGCGCAAGCGCTCTTGGCGGCTCCACACTCGTGGGCGTTTTGGCGGTCCACCTCCTTGGAGGGGGAGTAATGCTTGCCTATGCCCTTCCCATCTCCGCGGGTTCGACGCTGTATGTCGCAGCTACGGATTTAATACCTGAGGTCAATCGCGAAAAAGGAGTGAAGATGGCGATCGTCGTATTTGCCGGGATGGCTTTGTTTTTAATGGCAAGGACGATCGCCAGGATGTGAATCAGATTTCAGGCTCTTCGGCCTCCTCGGGTTTCAGCATACCGGCCAAGACAGGCCGCGGAGAGGCACTCTCTTTTTCGGCCTCTTCCTGACACTGAATGCACAAGGTCGCCCAAGGAACGGCCATCAGGCGTTTTTCGTTAATATCTTCCCCGCAGCGAACGCATTCACCATATTCACCGCGGTCCATGCGCTTCAGAGCTTCCTGTATCGACTTCAACCTCTGAAAGTCGCTTTCGTGGAGGTTGTATAGCAGTTCTTTATTATGACTGATTGTCGCCAGATCGCCTTCGTCTTCGGTATTTTCAAGCTTGATCTCTTCCTCCGCCAACCTGTTTCGATTGATGGAGCGAATCAGCTTTTGGTATTCTTCCAGCAGCCGCAGACGGAATTTCTGAGTCTTCTTGTCGTCCATTTGAGCTAGTCCTCCCTGTCCTCAAAACCCTCCTTGGCCTTGATTAACGGGAATCGGAGTATATGCTTCGTTATCGCTCTGTCAACTCTCACTGGCTGCACGTAATAAACCCGAGCCCGACAAGCGCCAGCATCCGATCTGGCTAATCCCAGACAAGGTATTCCATCCTAAGCAAGTGCGCTTCCAAAGTCATTAGAATTTGACGGATTTGTCCTTCTTTTGTTGGCTGGAGTTGCGTGGAACGTCAGGCAGCCACTGTCGAGCCCGAGCTAAACATCCGCACAGACGACGTTTGCGGCGGGTAAAAATTGCCGTAGGTGGGGAAATTCCATCGGAATCTTTTCCCGCGTCTGCCCTCGTCCAAGGACCTCGACTTCGAGGACAAACTATTTTCAAATCAACAAAATGTAAGAATAAACCTGACACGGAAAACCAAAGCCGACGAAATTGCAGACGAGCGAACGTGAAACGCGTCACACCTCGGACGAGTGCGATCATTCATACGCTGGCGGTGATCCTGGCCGGGGGGCAAGGGGAACGTCTCTATCCTTTAACCAAGCACCGGGCAAAACCCGCCGTCCCGTTCGGTGGGATTTATCGGATCGTCGATTTTGCGTTGTCGAACTGTCTCAATTCTCAGCTCAAGAGAATCTGCGTCCTCACACAATACAAATCCGATTCTTTGGATCGGCACATCCGGCTGGGATGGAATATTTTTTCTTACGATCGTGGCGAATTTATCTTCACTATTCCTCCCCAGCTTCGCGCATCAGAAAAGTGGTACCAAGGCACAGCCGATGCTGTGTATCAGAACATCTATACAATTGAGCGGGAAAATCCGGAATACGTGCTGATCCTCTGCGGGGATCACATTTACAAGATGGACTACAGCGAGTTGCTGGAGTTCCATGTCGCATCAGGCGCCGATGTCACGGTTTCGACAATCGAATTCCCCCGAGAAGCCGCTTGCCATCTAGGTGTTCTGGAGATCGATCGCAACCAACGGATCGTCGGATTTGAGGAAAAGCCGAAAAATCCGAAGCCGATACCATCGAATCCAAACCTTGTTTTGGCTTCGATGGGTATTTACGTTTTTAGGACTCCTGTCTTGATCCAATCGCTTCTGGACGACGCCGCGAAAGATACGAGCCACGACTTCGGCCGCAACATCATCCCGAATCTGATCGGCAACACGAATGTATACGCGTTCAATTTCAAGGACATGAACCAAAAGGATGGTAAGTACTGGCGAGACATCGGTACGCTGGATGCCTACTTTGACGCGAATATGGACCTGATCTCCATCGATCCTCAATTCAATCTCTACGACAAGGAATGGCCGATCCGCACCTACGTCCGCTCTTATCCGCCCGCAAAAACCATTTGGGCGCTGGAACTTGAAGGCCGCGTGGGGGCAGCAATCAATTCCATCATTTCCCAGGGATCGATTGTCAGTGGCGGGCGCGTGCGGAATTCGATACTTTCTCCGGAAGTTCGAATCAATAGCTATTCGCAGGTCGACGAATGCATTTTGATGAATGGCGTCGACGTCGGCCGTCATTCCAAATTGCGAAGGGTCATTGTCGACAAGTATGTGCGGATCCCGCCTGGCATTGAAATCGGCTATAACCCGGAAGAAGACCGGCGGCGGTTCACGGTGACGGAATCAGGAGTTGTGGTGATCCCGCGGAACGCTTGCTTCTGGGATTAGAATACCAGACCTGGATATTTCGCCGGGCTGACCACCCCCGGCGCTTCGCACCACCTCCTCCTCTGCGAGGAGGGGAAGAGGAGAATTCAATGGCTGACACTGATATCAACGTATCTCCAAACGGGCCGCTCCGGATTTCAGGTAACTTCGTCATTAAGGACGGTCAAGGGAAAGAGTTCGACCTGGCAGGGCGTACTGCGATTTCACTATGCCGCTGCGGCCACTCGGAAAATAAACCTTTCTGCGATGGATCTCATAACCGGAGGGGATTTCAATCGGTAGTGGAAGCCCGCACGCTTCCGCCACCGGCGCCTAAGCCGTAAGAAATTCTCAGGCGTGGGCGTGCGCCGGAACCATGCACCTTTTTTGTGTGATGTGATATTCGAATTCTTCGCGGTACTTGTTGATCATTGCCTCGACGGGCATTGCGCACGCATCACTCAAGACACAGATCGTCACGCCTTTCATGTTCGCGCACATGTCGAGGATCATGCGGAGGTCATCCGCTTTTCCGTAGCCGTGTTCGATCCGATGTAGCACCTGTTCCATCCACCACGTCCCTTCGCGGCATTGCGTGCATTGCCCGCAAGTTTCTTCCGCGTAGAAGCGCGCCGTCCGTAAAGCGAGCCGCACCATGCACGCGGTTTCGTCCATGACCATTACACCGCAAGAGCCGAGCAGCGTTCCCTTTGCCGCGAGGGAGTCGAAGTCCATCCGCACATCGCATTCTTCGGGACGAAGGATAGGAACCGAAGAACCGCCCGGAATGACGCCTTTCAACTTGTTGCCGTCACGGACACCTCCACAAACTTCATTGATCAGTTCCATCAAGGGAACTCCAAGTTCGCGCTCAACTACTGCCGGTTTATTCACGTGGCCGCTGACGCAGTAGAGTTTCGGGCCTGTGTTCTTTTCGTTGGACCCGATACTTTTAAACCAATCAACGCCACGATTAAAAATATGAGGGAGGTTTGCAAGCGTCTCCACGTTGTTGACAACGGTCGGACAACCATAAAGTCCCTGGACCGCCGGAAACGGCGGCTTTTGACGTGGATGCCCCCGTTTGCCTTCCAAGGATTCGATCAGACCGGTTTCCTCACCGCAAATGTAGGCTCCAGCGCCAGAGTGCAGGACGATATCGAGGTCATGGCCGGATCCGAAGATCCTTCCACCAAGGAACCCTCGTGCTCGCGCTTCTTGCAAAGCCTTGTCGAGAACACGATA
>Ga0066709_100005904_pt1 | contig 10219 bp, 9 predicted proteins | sample GraSoiAngelo_158_FD_79665 | JGI IMG/M metagenome (GOLD analysis project Ga0066709, IMG submission 79665) | Grasslands soil microbial communities from the Angelo Coastal Reserve, California, USA - 14_1009_16_30cm | ecosystem: Environmental > Terrestrial > Soil > Grasslands | place: USA... | reverse complement strand
CGAGCTGGCGGACAAGGTCGCGCTCAACCCGGGCGAGCTGCCGGTGCCCGGTGCGACGAGGGTCGGCGGCTCGGCCCGCGCCCACGACGTCAACCACGACGGTGTGTTCAACGTCCTCGACTATGCCGGCGACCCGCGCGTCGCCGACCTGAACCACAACGGCCTCGTCGACCCGCAGGACCTCATCCGTACGTTCTCGGACGGCAAGGACAGCGACGGGAACGGCTACGCCGACGACCACGACGAGGACGCGGGCTCGCATGCGCCTGCTGGTTCGACGCGACCGATGCGCGCGCCTTCAGACAGATCGTTCGATTGGCGCAATCGAGGGCGCCGCCGCCGAGCTTCGGGCTACGTCAGTGTCAGGCGGCGGTGCCGTACGGCTGACCGGCCTGCTCGTAGCACTCCTCGTGGTAGTGCTCGACCCGGTCCCACTTGTTGCCGACGTACACGTTGGCGATGACCTGGCGGGCCTTGACCTTCGCCGTGAACTTCACCGGGCTGCCGCACCCGGCACAGATGGCCGAGTTGCCGGCTTCGACGACTCGGGACACGGCGCGGCTGTTGAACGTTGACTGCTTCGTCGCTGCCACCCATCAATGATCGGTCATCTGGAAGCTTATGTGAGGGATATGAGCCAGATGGCCTATTCGGCGGATGATCCGCCAGGCGTGGGACCGGTCGTCGTACTTGACGGGGGTTCCGGCGCATGTGACTGTTCGACTGCCGGGGTCAGGGGTGCGTCCGCCGTGCACCCCGCCCCGGCACTAGCGCGCCTGTGCCCTGATCAGCCGGCGTTGCGTCCGAGCCGGACCGCCTCGCGCACCAACCGCCGAACCGTGCCCTCGTCGGCGCCGGTCGCGACCAGATCGCCGACGAGCTGCTCGACCCGACTCGCCTGCTCACCGGCGACGCCGGGTGCGGCGCCGCCGCTCGCGACGGCGGTGGACACGATCAGGCAGAGCGCGGCCGCGGCCGTGATCAGTCCGAAAGTCATGGCGACGGCGTTGTTGTCGCCGACCGACCCCGCGACCATGCCGCCGATCCCGCCGACGCACACCACGACGACGAGCCGCCGCACGACGCGCGCGGTCATCATCGCAACCGTCGGTCGACGATGTCGACGATCCGGGTGGCCGCGCTCGCCGGGAATGCGCCGGTGTCACTGGTGAACGTGTTGATGGCGAGATAGCGACCGTTGCGGGTGATCGTGACGTCGGTGGTCATGTCGACGATCGCGTCCTTCGTGGTGAGGCGGACGATGGCGTGCAGCCTCAGCACGGGACCGGTGCCCGCGGCCGACTGCACGCGAGTAATCGATTGCGTGCTGACCGCGGCGCTCGTATCGATCAGGTCATGGCCGGTCTCCTCCGCGAGGGACTTCGAGAGGCAAGCGCGGAATCTGGTCGAGCCGAGGTAAGCCAGCGCTCGCGCCGCGTCCGACCCGGAGTGGTACACGAGAACGGCCGAGCCGACCCGGTTGAGGGCCAGCTTGGTCGGGTCGCCGTCGAGGAACGCGGCGGACGCCGAGCGCGACCAGCCGTAGCCGTCGGCTTCAGCGCATCCGCCCGACTGCCGGCCGAGCCAGGCCCGCGACATCGCGGTCGTCGAGGGTGGGTGGGCCACCTTCCAGGCGCCGGCCAGGTCGGATCGGCGCACGACGGCTCGATCAGCCCGGCGCTGATCGGCCGGGGTGCGGGTCAGGACGATGACGACCGCGACTGCGACCGCGAGCACCGCGAGGACGACGAGCGCGGTGACGCCGGGTCGACCACTCGTCGTCGGAGGGGGCGCCGCGGTCTCGACGGCCGGCGGGATGTCGATCTTCGGGCCGGCGCGCGGCCGACCGCACTGCACGCAGAACGCCCGGCCCACGTTGCCCGTGCCGCAGCCGTTGCAGGTCCACGGCTCGTCGTACGACACGAGCGGCAAGGGTACGCGGTGGCCGCCGGGGTAGCACTGATCGGTCGGTAGGATCACAAACGATGGCTGACGACCCCAAAGCGACTGCGTTCGGAGCGAACGCGTGGCTGGTCGACGAGATGTACGAGCAGTACCAAGCCGACCCGTCGTCAGTCAGCGAGAGCTGGCGCGACTTCTTCGCCGATTACGGCCGCAACGGTGGTGGCGCGACACCAACGACCGCGACACCGTCGACCGCGACACCGGACGACGCGCCGGCCGCGCCGGCAACGGCGCCGGCCGACGCGGCGCCCGACGGTCAGCGCACCGAGCCGACCCGTGAGTCGACGCCGGGCCAGCCGATCCGCGGCGCCGCGGCCCGCATCGTCGCGAACATGGAGGCGAGCCTCGCGGTGCCGACCGCGACGAGCGCCCGATCGGTGCCGGCCCGTCTGCTCGAGGTCAATCGCAAGGTGATCAACGGGTACCTCGGGCGCACCAGCGGCGGAAAGGTCAGCTTCACCCACCTGATCGGGTACGCCGTCGTGAAGGCCGTCCGCGATGTCCCCGTCATGAACTCCACGTTCGTCCCTGGCGACGACGGCGCGCGGGTCGTACGGAACGAGCACGTCGGCCTCGGGCTGGCGGTCGACGTGGAGAAGTCCGACGGCAGCCACACGCTGCTCGTCCCGTGCATCAAGGACGCCGACACGCTCGACTTCCGAGGCTTCTGGTCGGCCTACGAGGAGCTGATCCGCAAGGTCCGCAACAACAAGATCGGACCCGACGACTTTGCCGGCGTGACCATGACCCTCACCAACCCGGGCACGATCGGCACCGTCCACTCGGTGCCGCGCCTGATGCCCGGCCAGGGGGCGATCATCGGTGTGGGCGCCATCGACTTCCCGGCCGAGTGGCAGGGCGCCGATCCGCTGACGCTGGCCCAGCTCGGTGTCTCGAAGGTGATCACGCTCACCTCCACGTACGACCACCGGATCATCCAGGGCGCCGAATCGGGCCTGTTCCTGCAGCGGGTGCACCAGTTGCTGCTGGGCGAGGACGACTTCTACGCCCACGTGTTCCGCGCGATGGGCGTCCCGTACGAGCCGGTCCGCTGGCATCGCGACGTCAACCCGATCGAGGGCGAACGCGTCCAGCGCGAGAAGCAGGTGCACGTCCAGACGCTCATCAACATGTACCGGGTCCGCGGTCACCTGATCGCCGACCTCGACCCGCTGCGGGCCCACGAGCCGCACATGCACGGTGAGCTCGATCCGGCGACCTACGGGCTCACCATCTGGGACCTCGACCGCGAGTTCTTCACCGACGGCCTCGCCGGCACCGACACGATGGCGCTGGGCGACATCCTCGGCGTGCTGCGCGACGCGTACTGCCGACGCATCGGCGTCGAGTACATGCACATCCAGGAGCCCGATCAGAAGCGGTGGATCCAGGAGCACGCCGAGGGCGTGCGGACCGAGCTCACCGCCGAGGAGCAGCTGCACATTCTCGACCGGCTCAACGCGGCCGAGGCGTTCGAGCGCTTCCTGAGCACCAAGTACGTCGGGCACAAGCGCTTCGGGCTCGAGGGCGCCGAGTCGGCGATCCCGATGATCGACGAGATCCTCGACCAGTCGGCGCAGGCCGGCACGACCGAAGCGGTCATGGGCATGGCCCACCGCGGCCGGCTCAACACGCTGGCCAACATCATCGGCAAGAGCTACCGCCAGATCTTCAACGAGTTCGAGGGCAACATCGACCCCGACACGATCCAGGGCAGCGGCGACGTGAAGTACCACGTCGGCGCGACCGGCAAGTTCGTCGGGCGATCGGGTCACGAGTTGCCGGTGACGCTGTCCGCCAACCCGTCGCACCTCGAGGCGGTCGACCCGGTCGTCGAGGGGATGGTGCGGGCCAAGCAGGACCTCATCAACGAGCCCGAGTCGTTCCCGGTGCTCTCGTTGCTCATCCACGGCGACGCCGCGTTCGCCGGCCAGGGCGTCGTCGCCGAGACGCTGAACCTGTCAGCGCTGCGCGGCTACCGCGTCGGCGGCACCATCCACCTCGTCATCAACAACCAGCTCGGGTTCACGACATCGCCGGAGTCGGCGCGGTCGTCGGTCTACGCGACCGACGTCGCCAAGATGGTGCAGGCGCCCATCTTCCACGTGAACGGCGACGATCCCGAGGCGTGCGTGCGCACCGCCCGGTTGGCGTTCGGGTTCCGCCAGGCGTTCCACAAGGACGTCGTCATCGACCTTGTCTGCTACCGGCGGCACGGGCACAACGAGGGCGATGATCCGAGCTACACGCAGCCGATGATGTACGACCTGATCGAGGAGCACCGGTCGGTCCGCAAGCTGTACACCGAGGCGCTCGTCCGGCGAGGTGACCTCACCATCGAGGAGGCCGAGAAGGCGCTCGACGACTTCTCGACCAAGTTGCAGTCCGCGCTCGACGAGACCCGCCAGTCGGCGCCGCCCGAGCCGGCCAAGGCCCGGCCGCCGCGGCCGGCAGTGGGCGTGCTCCCGCCGGTCGAGACGGGCATCGACCGCGCCGTGCTCGACCGCATCGTCGACGTGCTGCACACGCCGCCGGCCGAGTTCGAGGTCCATCCGAAGCTCTGGAAGCAGATCGAGACGCGCCAGAAGCTGTACCAGGGCGGCGAGGTGGACTGGGCGCTGGGCGAGGCGTTGGCGTTCGGGTCGGTGCTGCTCGAGGGCACCGACATCCGGCTGTCGGGCCAGGACACCCGCCGCGGCACGTTCAGCCAGCGCCACTCGGTGCTCGTCTGCCACCGGTCCGGGAAGGAGTACGCGCCGCTCGCGCATCTCGACCCCGCCCAGGGCAAGTTCTGGATCTACGACTCGCTGCTGTCGGAGTACGCCGCCCTCGGGTTCGAGTACGGCTACTCGGTCGCGCACAAGGACGCGCTCGTCGCGTGGGAGGCGCAGTTCGGCGACTTCGCCAATGGTGGGCAGATCGTCATCGACCAGTTCATCGTCGCGGCGGAGGACAAGTGGGGTCAGACGTCGGGCCTCGTGCTGCTGCTCCCGCACGGGTACGAAGGTCAGGGGCCGGAGCACTCGTCGGCGCGCCTCGAGCGCTTCCTCACGCTGTGCGCCGAGGACAACATCCAGGTCTGCAACGCGACGACAGCGGCGCAGTACTTCCATCTGCTGCGACGCCAGGTCCGCCGCGACGTGCGCAAGCCGCTCGTCGTGCTCACGCCGAAGTCGTTGCTGCGAGCGCGCCAGAGCCGGTCGTCGGTGTCGGAGCTCGAGAGCGGATCCTTCCGCGAAGTGCTCGACGATCCGTCGATCGACGACGACGAGTCGGCCGGCGTCTCGCGCCTGGTGCTGTGCAGCGGCAAAGTCGCGTACGACGCGATGGCCGAGCGCGATGCGCGCAGCGCGCCGGCCGCGGTCGTGCGGGTCGAGCAGCTGTTCCCGTGGCCGGAGAGCCAGGTCGCGTCGGTGGTGGCCCGCTACGAGCGCGCCGACGAGGTGGTGTGGCTGCAGGAGGAGCCCGAGAACATGGGCGCGTGGGCGTTCGTGGAGGGCCGTTTGCGCCGCGTGCTCGGCGACGACTTCATCCTCCGCCCGGTGACCCGGCCGGAGTCGGGCAGCCCGGCCACCGGCAGCGTTACCGTGCACGCCCAGGAGACGGCCGAGCTCCTCGAGCGAGCGCTGGGCCCATCCTGATCATCGCAGCGCGAAGCCGACCACCCGCTCGAGCTCGGTGATGGCGGCGTCGGGGTCGTCGACCTTGATCGTGGTCATGCCCATGGCGCGGGCCGGCTTCAGGTTGATGCCGAGGTCGTCGAGGAACACGACCTCGTCGGGCTCGACCGCCACCGCGTCGCACGCCAACCGGTAGAACGCGGCGTCGGGCTTGCGGACGCCGACCTTGCTCGACTCGATGACGACGTCGAACAGCTCGGTCATGACTGACTGGTGCGGTGACGGCCCGTCGCTCGAGACGACGTTGTTGGTGAGGCACGCCGTCTTGAGCCGCTCGTGGCACCGGCGGACCGCGTCGACCATGGCCGGGCGCAGGTCGCCGGCGAGGAGCTGGAGGACGGCGCCCGCATCGAGCTCGCCGCCGGCGGCAACGGCTTCGGCCTCGAAGAGGCGGCAGAACTCGTCGAGGTCGACCTCGTTCCGTTCGAGCCGGGCCCATGCGTTGTCGTGATGGTTGGCCGCGTTCAGACGCCGGATGAAGCCGGCCGGCAGGGCATGGTCCGCCTCGTAGCGGGCGAAGGCTTCGAACGGGCTCGACAACACGACGCCGCCGAAGTCGAAGAACGCGGCCCGGATCACCGTCGCACGCTACCGGCGCCCCGGATGCTTGACTCTCGTCTTAATGCCCCAGCGGAAGGTCGTCGTCGACGGCTCCAACCTGGCCACCGAAGGCCGCACACTGCCGTCGCTCGCGCAGCTCGACGAGGCGGTGCGGGCGTTCCGCGCCGAGCATCCCGACGACGAGATCATCGTGGTGGTCGACGCCTCGTTCGAGTACCGGGTGGACCAGTCGGAGCGGAAGGCGTACGAGGAGGCCGAGCTGGCAGGCGAGATCGTGTCGCCGCCGGCCGGTGCCATCGGCCGCGGCGACGGCTTCCTGCTGCAGATCGCCGATCGCACCAACGCGGTCGTGCTCTCGAACGACTCGTTCCAGGAGTTCCACGGCGAGTACGACTGGCTGTTCACCAAGGGCCGTCTGATCGGGGGCAAGCCGGTGCCCGGCGTCGGCTGGTTCTTCACGCCGCGCACACCGGTGCGGGGGCCCAAGAGCCGCGAGGCGGTGAAGGAGGCGAAGCGGCAGAAGGCGCGCATCGGCTCGCCCGAGGCGTCGGGGCCGATGCCGGTGCCGAAGTCGCCGCCGCCGAAGACCAGGGCGCAGAAGAGCAGCAAGAAGGTGACCGACGCGATCGCCGAGGCGACGGCCGAGGCGATCGCGCCCGGCGTCGGGAAGAAGCGGCGGCCCCGCCGTCGCGGCGCCGCCGCTCCGAGCCGGCCGCCGGCCGAGCCGGTCAACGAGCCGCTCCCGTTCATCCAGTTCATCGCCGATCACCCCGTCGGCTCCGAGGTCGAAGCCGAGGTCGACGGCTTCACGTCGCACGGCGCGTTCGTGAAGGTCGGCGACGCCCGCTGCTACGTGCCGCTCACCGGGCTCGGTGATCCACCTCCGCGCGCCGCTCGCGAGGTGCTGAAGAAGGGGGAGCGACACTCGTTCGTCGTCCAGGCGCTCGACCCACCGCGCCGCGGGATCGAGATGGCCCTCCCGGGTCTGGCCCGTGTCGCCGGCGGTCCCACCGAGGAGACCGTGGAGGCCGAGATCGCCGAGGCGCACCCGGCCCCCGCGGCCGCGAAGAAGAAGGCCGCACGCAAGAAGAAGGCCGCGCCCGCCAAGAAGAAGGCGGCGCCGACGAAGAAGGCTGCGCCCGCGAAGAAGAAGGCGACGGCGCCGAAGAAGGCCGCGCCCGCGAAGAAGAAGGCGGCCGAAAAGCCGACGAAGAAGGCCGCAACGAAGAAGGTGGCGCAGGCGAAGAAGAAGGCGGCGACGAAGAAGGCGGCCAAGAAGGGCGGCTGAGCGTTCTGTGGTCACGAAGGTGCTATTGGCGCACCTTCATGACCACAAATCGACCGGCGTTAGGCTCGGCGGCGATGCGGATCGCGACTTGGAACGTCAACTCGCTGAAGGCCCGCTTGGCGCGGGTGGAGGATTGGCTCGGGTACGCGCAGCCCGACGTCCTGTGCATGCAGGAGACGAAGCTGGCCGATTCCGCCTTCCCCTCGATGGCGTTCCAGGCCCTCGGCTACGACAGCGCCCACCACGGTGAGGGCCGCTGGAACGGCGTGGCCATCCTCAGCCGCGTCGGGCTCGACGACATCGTGGCCGGGTTCAGCGACGAGACCGAGGACGAGGTCACCGAGGCGCGGCTGTTGTGGGCGACATGCAACGGTGTGCGGGTCGGAACGGTGTACGTGCCCAACGGTCGCGTGGTCGGCAGCGAGCACTACGACGCCAAGCTGGCGTGGCTCGACCGGCTGCACGAGCACATCACGTCGAGCTGTGACCCGACGGGCAATCTCCTCGTGTGCGGCGACTGGAACGTCGCGCCAGAGGACCGTGACGTCTTCGACGTCACCAAGCTGCACGGCGCGACCCATGTCAGTCCGCCGGAGCGCGAGGCCGTCGCCGCGATCACCGGCTGGGGCATGGAGGACGTGTTCCGGCGCATCTACCCGGACGAGGAGCGGCTCTACTCGTGGTGGGATTACCGCGCCGGCGACTTCCACGAAGGCCGCGGGTTGCGCATCGACTTGATGCTGGCGACGAAGCCGCTGGCCGAACGGGCCACGTTCGCGCTCATCGATCGCAACGCCCGCAAGGGCAAGCTGCCGTCGGACCACGCGCCGCTGCTGGTCGACTTCGACCTCTGACTCAGCCCGGTTCGAGCTCCCAGAGCTCGACCGGGTCGGGGAAGCCCTTGACCTCACGGCGGCCGAGCGACCGGGCTCGACCCTCGCCCAAGGCGTCCACCACCGATGCGGACGTCACGACGCGACCGGGATCGGCAACCCGCACCGCTCGCGCCGCCAGGTTCACGACGGGGCCGAAGCAGTCGCCGTCGCGCAGCAGCACCTCGCCGTGGGCCAGCCCAGCGCGGAGGTCGGGCCCACCGTCACCGTCGACCAGCGCGAGCGCGATCTCGGCCGCGGCACGCGGGTCGGCCGTGACGAACATGACCTCGTCGCCGATCAGCTTGATGACGCGGCCACCGTGATCCAGGACGGTCGCGTAGGCGCGCTCCTCGAACGCCGACAACATCGAACCGAGTTCGCCGATCGCGAGGCGTCCGGCTAGGGCTGTCGACCCGACGATGTCGGCGAACCCGACGGCCAGCTCCTGGGTCTCGAAGCCCGCCCGCCCCGTCTCTTCGAGGGCGCGCAATGATCGGCGGGCGGCCAGGATGTGCCGCCGGAGCAGCACGTCGATCGATGACATCAGCCCAGGGACGAGCCTGGCGGCATCGGCGTTCGCCCGTGCCAGCCTCAGTCCATCGGGGTCGTCGGTCGCGCTCGGCACCTCGACGTTGACGAGGAACGCCGACACGGCAGCGTCGGCAATCTTGGCGACGGCCGATCCGATGACGCGCACGAGCTGAAGCACGGCCTCTTCGCCGAAGAGTTGGCAGGCCGCCTCGAACAGCTGGTAGTTGACGGCTTCGGCTTCGCTCATGACCTTCGCGTCGGCGGGCGGCAACGGCAGGCCGTTGGCCCGCCACAAGCGTTCGGCTCGGGCCAGCTCGATGCCGGCCGACTCGGCGGCCTCGGCCAGCGTCATGCGCTCGATGCCGGGTCGCAAGACGATCACCGACGCCAGCCCGGGAAGATCGCCCGCGTAGTCGGCGATGTCGTCGTCGGTCGCGCCGAGCGATCGGAGAAACGCCACGAGGTCCTCGCGGCTCAAGGTCAGTCGACCCACTCGATCGTCGGATCGACCCGCACGTCGGTCCGGAGCGAGTTGGCGATGTAGCACTCGCGGTGCGCGACCTCGACCAGGTGGCGTACGCGGTCCTCAGTTGGTCCGGCCCGCATGGTGATGCGCGGCCGCAACGTGATCGACGTCAGCCGCATCGGCTTGTCGTCGTCGGGCATCTCGGCCTCGGCCTGGTCCTCGTACCGCACGACGTCGAGCCGGGCCCGGGCCGCGACGGCGAGGAACGACAGCAGCTGGCAGCTGGCCGCGGCCACCACCAGGAGCTGCTCGGGGTTCAGCCGGGTCGGGTCGCCGTGGAACGTCGGGTCCGCGGACAGGTCGAGGACGACGCCGGCCGGCGGCGCCGACGCCACATGCGAGCGGTCATAGGAGTCGTAGCCCGACGCGGTCGAGCCCGACCAGGAGCACGTCGCGGTGTAACGATGAACCGCGCTCACGGCCTGAGTCGTAGCATCTCGGCCATGAGCGTCGCTGTGGGTTTGGTCCAACTCCAGAGCGAGATCGAGCGGTACGGCTCCCTGCCCTACCTGCTCACCGTCAGCCCGGATGGGCGGCCGCATGCCGTCGCGCTCCCGATCGGATGGGAGGGCGATCGGCTGATCGGCGCCGCCGGACGGAGCACCGCCGAGAACGTCGCGGCCCATCCGGTGGTGACACTGCTGTGGCCACCGATCGAGACCGACGGCTACACGCTGATCGTCGACGGCGAGGGATCGGTCGACGGCGGCCAGGTGCGGGTTCAGCCGGTCAAGGCGCTGCTGCACCGACCGGCACCAGGCGCCACCCTCAACGCCTGCGGCCACGACTGCGT
>Ga0066709_100005901_pt1 | contig 10219 bp, 5 predicted proteins | sample GraSoiAngelo_158_FD_79665 | JGI IMG/M metagenome (GOLD analysis project Ga0066709, IMG submission 79665) | Grasslands soil microbial communities from the Angelo Coastal Reserve, California, USA - 14_1009_16_30cm | ecosystem: Environmental > Terrestrial > Soil > Grasslands | place: USA... | reverse complement strand
CGTAGCGGCCGGGCAGGATAGGGCCGTTGCGAGAGTCGTGTTGCTACAATGATCCTCGCCGCGTAGCGCCGACTCCAGGCGGGTCCCACCGCTCTTGACGGATCGCCGCGTCGACGATCTGCTGAAGCGGATGGGGTTGCCGGTCGGGTGAGCCGGTCGTCCGCGGCAGGTCGGGTGCGCGCTACTTCTTTCTGGCTGGATTTCGGATCGGCAGGGCGTCGAGGACTCGGCTGGGCGTTCCGAGCAGCCTGCTTCCGAACCGGGTCAAGAACAGAGCCGGGTCCGCCTGCGGCGGCGCCGGGTCGGAAATCCGACCCCTCACGTGGAAGGGGATCATGATGTCGTTGGTGATCTGCCGGGGCAGGATGCGGTTCACGAGTCCGCCCACGCCGACGTACAGCATGCCCAGCGCTTCGTCGGTGACTTGCGTCGCTGGGATCCAGATGACCACGTCGAGGGAGTCGTGGACAAGGTCGATCGATCCGCCAGAGCCGCACGTGAACTCGCAGAGTGGAACCTTGATGTCGTAGAACCGCGCCAAGCGCGAGGTGATCCTCACGTCGAGCGGATCCACTTGGCGGTAAGACGCGCGAGGGTTCTGCACGAACACGGTGAGCAGACCCGAGAACAGATTGCTGTTTAGGTCGAAGCGCGCCCTGCCCAGGTCCACGTGGAGCGCGCCGTTCAGCTTGCGCAGGTCGCCGCTCATGGGCAACTGCAGGTCGTCGCTGGTGACGAACCCGGGCCCATCCTCGCGGGTCTTGTAAACGCCGGAGATCGTGAACATCGGCCGTACCAGCTTCTGACCGAGTGTTTGAGACATCTCCAGCAACTCGGCCTTGATCCCCGGAGGCCGCACGCCCGCGGAGTCGGATGGCGGCCATCCAACGGCCAGGATGCCGTCGCGGATGCGTCCGCTGATGGCCATCGTGGTGCGGGTCGACTCGATCGCGGCGCTCAGCATTCCTGTGTTGGTGGTGAAGCCGGTGAGGTGCGCCGAGACATCCATCGTCGGTCCGAGGCAGTCACGCAAGACGCCGTGTTGGCCGGTGAGGCCGTCGAGCACCGCGGTCGGGAACGAATGCGCCTGGATGGTGCCGCTGACCGATGGGCGGCCGAGCGCTCCGGCCCCCTCGCCGAAGTCAGCGACCGCGAGGGATGCTTGCAGGTCACCTTCCCGATCCGTGGCGCCGTGGCGGACTCTTGCGACTCTCGCCAGGAGAACGATGGTCCCATCGGGACGCGATGCGGCGTCAAACGAAACGTCCCGAAGCGCGGTGGTATGCGCGACGAGCGTCGACGGACCCTTGGCGATCGACGGCAGGATGGCGAGCGGATGGAACGTGCCCTTGGGACCCTCGTCGAGACGCTGCTCCTCCTGCCAAGTGATCTGGATCTGGGGCACCGTCACGGAGGCGTCGACTGCAAAACCGCCGGGCGCGAACGGCCGCCGCTGGCGGCTCCTGGATCCGTACGGCAGCGACACCGCGAGGCGATTGACACGTATGCGAGCGTCCGTCATTCCGACGACCCTCAGGGTCGTGTCTTTCGCCGACGCCACCGGCGCAAGCAGGAAGCGGTTGGCCCACTCGGGTGCGATCTTCCATGTGGCCGTCGCCGGTCCGAGCACCTTGGCGACGCCGTCACCGATCTCCACTTGCCAGTTGTGGGCGGGCAGCCGGTGGCTCTCCAGGCCCAGTACGACTCGTGTGGGCCCGGTGCCGGCGGGACGCGAGGCCTCGATCGTGACCGCCGCGCTCTCCCCGAGCGCGCCGGAGACGAGGCCGGGATGTCCGAACATCTCGTCGGCGAGACTCGACCGAATGTCGGTCACGCCGAGGTGAACACGGAGCGGTCCACGGGGCACGACCGTCACACCTGCCTCGAGTGTGGCGACCGGTTCCTCCCGATCCTCGATCGTGCGGACGAGCCGCCCGCGGACCACGCCCGTAATGGGCGGAGCACGATTGTTCTTCGGTCCCAGCGCCGCGACAGGCAGGTTCACCGTGGCGGCCACACCGCTCAGACCGCCGCGAAATGGGATCCCTCCCGCCCGCAGGTTCTCGACGATCAAGGCGGGGTCGATTGCCGCCGACGCACGAAGGGTCTGCGTCGAGATCCGCTCGAAGTCGGGCGAGAGCGAGCCGGCGGCGAGTGGGATGGACAACGGGTGGACCCTGGCTTCCAGGCGAGATGGGACGGGCACACGCAGACTCCGCAGCGAATCCTCGACCCAGCCGATCGCCCTCAAGAGCGCGCGCGCAGAGGAGGCGCTCAGGGTCATCGTCGCCTGGGCGCCGAGAATGTCGAAAGATCTTCCCCAGAGGACGGCAGCGTCCGCAGCGAGCTCCGATGACGTCGCCCGGATCGAGAGCTTCTGAGCTGCGTCGGACCCGCCAAGCGCGAGCGCCACGGTCAGGTGCTCACCGGCCAGTTCGCCGAACCAGTCACTGCGGGTCGCGCCCAGCGTTTCGACCAGCGTTTCCGGCAGGTCTCGAAGCTCGACCGTTCCGGACAACCGCATCGTACCCACGCCGCCAATGGGGTCGGGTCTGTGCTCGCCGCTCAGCCCATCGATCACGAGGTCGGCGGTCACCGTGATGGGTCGGTGCTGGTGCGAGAGGTTGCCGTCGAGGACGACGTGCGGTGACCGGCGGGGTTCGAGCGAGAGCGTCGCCGCGAGACGATCGACTTGCAGGGGCGGGACGGGCGCAGGTTCTATACGAACGTGACGGGCAGGGGCAATCGTCGCGTTGGAGAATTGGAAGCGGAGGGCACCTTTGAGCTGCTCGGAGACGGGCTTTCCATGGGAGAGCGGGATCGAGAGCCGCCGCGACGTGATTTGCAGCTCCCCCGGCCCCGCGATGACCACGGATGCGTCCCGAGCTTGCGATACGATCCGCCGAATCAGCGGGACAGTGTGGGCGAAGCGGGCGTCGAATCCTCCCGCCCGCGTTTCCACGCGGCCGGGAGTGAGGCTCCAGGCCGAAGTCACGAGCACGTGAGTCGATCGGACGGTCACGTCGATGTCGGTGGCGATCGCGCTGCCGTTGGTGCCGCCACTCGTCGCCTGCCGAGCCGTCAGACTCGCGTCCAGCCGGTCGCCGATGTCGACCTTCACGTCGATCGGTAGGGGGATGGACGTGACGATCGGCGCGAGCAGTTCTGCAGGCAGGTCGTGGACCCGAACACTCCCGTCCACGGAGCCCGGCAGTCCGCGCCGCCAGTGGCCGGCGCGGTCCAGCAGGCGCTGAAAGACGAGATCGGCACGGATCGTGCCTGTCGACTCCCCGCCGATGGTGGCGCGGAGGCCGCCGTTGAGGGATAGGCCGCTGGACAGTTCCGCGCTGGTGATGCGGACCGATCCGGCGGCGATGGTGATGTCGCGGCGCTTCGCGCCTGCGACCCTGCCCGTCACGCTGAAGCGCGCCGGGCCAGTCTCGATCGCGATGTCCATCGAGGAACCGCTCAGATCGGCCGTGGAGCCCAGGGGCAACTCCAACGAATGGATCTTCAGGTCCAGGCTGGGGGCTTGCTCGATCACGATCCCGGCCCGCGCCGCGCGTTCGCGGAACGGCGAACGGCTCGCAAGGAACGCGGTGGAAACCAGTAGGATCGAGCTCGGCCTCACGGCCATCAACCTGCCGTGCCGGATGTCGAAGGCAAGATCGGCCGTGGTGTTGGAGGATGCGATCTTCAGCGCGACCGTTCCCTGGTCAAGCGTCCCAAAGGCCGCCAGCTTCACGTCGGCGTCGACCCCGAGCACGTCCAGCGCCACGCCCCGGAGGCCCAGCATCGCGCCGAGAATTCGCACGGGCGAGCGAGCAGCGATGAGTCGAATGTCGGCTCTGGCCTTGTCGGGATGAACCACGCCCTTCGGATCGCAGAAGTCGACGATGCGAAAGGTGAGCTCGATGGTGCCGGGCCGGGCAACGGCCCCGGCTGATGCAGCGCCCCTCAATGCGCCCCCGAAGACGCCTGAAGTCCGCCGGGTGTCGAGCTGACAGGCGCCGTTCAAGCCCCTCATCGCGCCAGCCGAGAGCGTCCTACCGTCGGGCCCGATCTCCGTGTACGTGATGCTCGACCGCTCCAACTCAACCGCGACCTTGTGGCCGTTCGGGATCGTCCAGGGTTCGCCGGCGGAGCGTGTCGTCAAGGCTCGAGCCAGGTTGCTCGTGTGCCCGCCATAGGCGTCGACCATGTCAACGACCGCGAGTTCGGCGTGGACCGCGATCGTGCGCAGGTCCCGCCTGCGGCCCATGAGACCCCACAGGTCTGTGGGAATTCTCGCGTGGAGCACCCCAATCCTGCGGCCCCGGTCGTCGAGAAGCGCGATCGACTCGATGCGCATCGGCGGGGCCCATCCGAGTGAGACTCTGCCGATTTCAATGGAGCCTTTGAACTGGCGCGCGAACGCTTGCTCGAGAATGCTGCGTGCCATGCCCGACGCGATCAGCGGAACCACGACCCACGCGACGGCGACCAGGGTGAGCGCCTTCCCGCCCGCGATGACGAGGCGCCTCGCAGCCCGCCATGAGGGTCGACGAGGAATTCTCGGGAACGGCACCTGGAGGGTACTCCTCTTAACCCGCACTCGGTCACTTCAGATAGTGATGTAATTGCGAAAACTGCCTGCGGGGCTGCGGCGGTCGCCGACGAAGACCGCGAACCGTCTCGGGCTAGGTATGGCTGGCGGCGCCGTGGTGGAAGTCTTGGAGTAACGACCTGACCCGATGAGGGTGAGAAGCAGGATCGCGCACGTCGATGGACGTATGCACATAGCGGCCTCCGTGGGTTTCATCAGCACGCATGCCCGAGACTCGGGTGCGGGATATTGACGACGATGAATAGGGGAGGGCCAGCCCGACCATAACGCAGACCATGTAGAGCGGCACGGCGCCACGGCGCCGGAATCGCGAGCGCACCTGCCGCGTGCACCGTGATCTCGTCTCCTGACGCGTGACGGATCAGGGTTCCCCGACCACTCCAGTCTCTCTCATGTTGGCCGCGCTCATCCTGGCCGTCGATATCGTTCATTTGTCTTTCCTAACAAACCGCACCTCCCAGGTCTGGCGACCAGCGACGGGAATGAAGAGATACGCCAGACCGGCTGCGCTTTCGGTCATTTTGTACTTCCCCTGTCCCTTCTCATCGAGACCCAGTTCAACGCTGGTATGGGAGGCTCCAAGAATAGGACTGTCGGGCCCAATCGAGGAGTTGACGCCGCGTCTTAGGAGGAGGCGCCCTGATTGAAACTGGAAGTCCCTCCCCCGGACGAAGGTCTCTTCTTTCTCCACACCGTCACTCCGGAGTGCGCGCACAAATAGAGCAGTATCGCCGACGGCTTCAACGACAATGGTTACAATGCTTGCATGATGAATGTCCGATCTCCCAACCCCCGTACCATTTGTATCTGGCCATATGACGGCAGAGAGATAGCGCACGCCGCGGTTATCCTTGGCACCTTCCCCCAGGTTCTCGTAGCTGCCTTGGAGATCGCGAATTGTACTGAGGCGAGCGAACCCAACGTTTCGAGGAGGCTTCTGAGCAAAGCACCCCAGAAGGAAAGTAGCCAAGACGAGCAGCATCTTTGCTCTTTTCACTTTCGACCTCCGGTCGGCTGTCCGGGCGCATTTCGATGGCCCGAGGTCGGTGGTGCGTCGGAGGCGTTGGCAACGAATACGCATAGACCCCTTCCCAACCACGTGTCAAGGGTCATGGCGAGCGAACGGCGAGGCGCCCGTGACGGGGTCTCGTCCGAGTGGAGCGGCCATCCGCCGGTGCGTTCGCGGAGAATCCGTAGGGTGGGACTCTTCCGGCATCGCATCGGTGGACTCTCGGGCCTCGCATTTTAGCCCTGGCGCGGGCGCTCGAGCTCGACTCGAGGGCCTTCCGGATCCAATCCGTCCTCGGCTGCAGCGCTCGCGCTCAAGCGGCGGCGTCACTGCCGGAGGGTCTTGCTCAACAGAAGCTGCCATTACAATCCTCGCCCCGCAGCGCCGACTCCAGGCGAGTACCGCCGCTCTTGACGGATCGCTGCATCGGCGGGAGCATGTCAGCCAGCGCTTTGTGTACCAGCGCTGGCCGCCCTACCCCAAACTGAGGCGATGGCCCTCCCTTCGTTTCACCTGCCACGCGGGAGGCCCCTTGAGGAATCACTCGTTCGTGTTCCGCCGGCGCCCCACAGGCCGCCGACCGTTTGTTTACCGATCATCGTGCAGGGGGTTTGTCGCACTCGCTTCGCTCATGGGCGTTTTCCTGATCGTAGGCTGCAGCAAGAAGTCGTCCAAGCCGACAGCGCCCGAGGCGCCGGAGGTCAACTCGGACGCGCCGAACGCCAATGCCCGGATCGTGTCTCAGCAGATCCTGGGTCAATCAGGCCGGAGAAGTGTGATCTGGCAGCTCGAGTCAGCCGACGGACTCTCCCCCTTCTTCCGCGGAAGATTGGACGACAACGTGGGTGTGGGACGGCTGGGTGCGGCCGGCGGTTTGATGTGGCATGTCCGGACCCTCTATGAACCACGTGACCTCCAGGCGCTCTCCCCGTCGTCACCCACGCCCGGCGGGGCAATCGTGGTCGGCGCATTCGACTCCAACGACGACGGCTTCAGCGAGACCGGGTACGCGACCCTCGTCACGGCGGCCGGCAGCATGCTCAACCAGGTGACCTACGCCTCGGACAGCTCGAACTTGTGGATCAATGACATCGCGCCGCTGTCAGATTCCGTGTTCGTTCTCGTCGGTGGGGAGCACACCGTGAGTCGGGACAATCCGCTGGTCGCGTTGCTCGCGCTCACCGCAGCCGGCACGCTCGAGGAGCGGCAGCAGACGGTCATCTCCTCGATTTTGGGACGCTTCGCTGTCGAGGTGGCGACTGATCCCGCTGACGCGTCCGCGCCCGTCAGGCGAATCTATCTCGCCACCAAGGCCTATTCGGGCACGAGCACCATCACCGTGCACGGTGTGGATATCACCGCATCGACGCTAGCGCCATGGTCGCTGGCGTGGAGCCAGACGCTGACCGGCAAAGGCGTCGCGACCTGGGAGGGCGACATGCGGGTGTCCGGCGGCGCTCTGTACGTGGTGGGGGGCGCGAGCGATCCCGACAAGGGGACTCTCTCGGGTGGCGGGTATTGGTCCTCGGGTCTCGTGGCTCGCCTGTCGCTTGGGGGCGACATCGAGTGGACGAAGGTGGTGACTGCGACCGGTCACGACGATGAATTCTCGGCCGTCGAGCCGACCGCGAACGCGATCATCGCCATCGGAGGGGCCGCGTACTACTACAAGGAAAAATCAAAGAATACCTTCGGGTACGGGTGGGTGACACGTTTCGCGCCTGCAGATGGCGGCACGCTCTCGAGCTTCTTGTTCGGCGACTCGACTTTCTCTTCGGCATTTTACTGCGGTCATCTCGCCGGGTCGGCCCTGCAGGTTGGAGGCTATAGCCAGCTGGAGACCTACGGCGGAGTCTATCGGGCATGGTGGAGCGCTTTGAACCCGAACCCCGCTGCCAGCACGGCCGCGGTCCTGCGACTGGTGCCGGCCGGGCCCGGGGAGGCGGTGGCGCGCGACCATCGGCGGCAATCCCCCGATCGCTGATGAGTCGCTCATGGCGGGCTGCGATGACAGGCATGGACAGTCGTTCGACCATGGGTAGGGAGGCAGTGCCCCTCTGATACTGGTTCCCCCGCCGGACCCAACGCTCTACCGGAGGCCAGGGCGAACCTTCCGAAGAGACCTTGACAACCTCCGTATTAAGGCGTTGGCTTCCCTTCCCCGTCCCGCCCAGCGCACTCCCCCGAGTCTCGGGGATGGGCGCTGACGAAAACCGTGGAGGCCGCCATGCGCATGCGTCCGTCGACGTGCGCGATGCTCCTCATCCTCATCGGGTCAGCCGGTTGCTCCAAGACTTCCACCACTGGGCCGAAGCCCGCCCCCAGCCCTACCCGGTTCACCGTCTTCGCCAGCGACCGCGGCCGTTCGGCGGGCAGTTTTCGTAATTACATCACCGGACTCGATGTATCGGGCACCTCGGGATTCGTTTTCGGCACCGGCACCGGCGTTGTGGACAAGCATCCCTCGATCACCGGCGATGGCAACCTGCTCGTCTACCAATCGTCGCCCGGCCGGGGCGGCAGTCAAGACATCTTCGGATATAGCCGCTCCTCCGACCACCTTACGGATGACACCAATATCAACACCGACGCGAATGAAACTGATCCGTACATCTCGCTCGATGGCCGGCGCCTTGCGTTCGTCCGCGACACTCTCGGCAGGACAGACATCCGTCTGTACGACACGCAGAGTCGATCGTTCATCCCGCTAGCAGCACTCAAAGGGGGCGCGGGTAGCAGCGACTGGGCACCCTCACTCGACGAGCAGGGTGATCGCCTGGTGTTCGTCTCAGACCGGAGCGGCAACCCGGACGTGTATCTCTATCAGGTCAGCACGCAGGACCTGTCCGCCATCCCTGCGACGGCCTCGGACGGCGCCGACATCGAACCGTCCATCTCTGGCAACGGCCGCTGGGTGTGCTTCGCCTCGAACCGCGCCGGTGGGGTCGGCGACTACGACCTCTACCTGTTCGATCGGAGTGCCGGCCAGCTTGTGGCGCTGCCCGCGAATTCGTCCTCGTCCGACCGCGATCCCTCGATCAGCTTTGACGGTACGTACATCCATTTCGCCTCCGACCGGCCGGGCGGCCTTGGCGGCATGGACCTGTGGCTGCTCAATCGTGCGACCGGGACCGTGCAGGAGGTGAGCGGGCAAAACAGCGCTGCGGCGGACGTGGATCCGGTGATCGTCTGGAAGTGACCGAGCAAAGGTTGCCTTCGCCGGCGAGCAGGGTGATTCGGTAGCGAGCGGATTCCGCATCGCCTCCGGGGAGTGCTCGACAGCTTTTTCGGGTCAGACGGACCGCGGCGTATTGGCTCCTTATCTCACTTCTCACTGGACGACCACTGCCCGGGCCACCAGCCGACGATCCGCCTGGATCAGGCGCACGAGGTAGATCCCGGGAGCCAGCCTCCCCGATGCGCCCAGCGTGACCACGTGTCGGCCAGCACCGAGGCTGCCGACCTCCCGCCGGCTCACCTCCCGCCCGCTCACGTCGTAGACCGCGAGCGTCGCCAGCCCGGCGCCCGGGAGAGTGAAGCTCACGCTCAGATTCCTGCTCGGGTTCGGTACCGAGCCCTGGAGCGCCAAAGCGAACCTCGTCTCGCCCACCCCGAGCGCCGCCGCGATCACGAACCGATCGCTCACCCCGAGCACGCCGCCCACCTCGAATCCACTCTGGCCTTCGGGCCCGGAGCGCCTCCCTCGATCGTTCCCCGGCCCCACCAGCACCACGGCCACCCGCGCCTGCTCGGTCGAGGCGCTCGGGACTCTCCACTGGTAGGAACCGCTGTTGGGCAGCTCCGTGGCAGCAAGCGTCCAGCTCGCGCCATCGTCGCTCGACCACAGCAACGCCACCGATTGCACCTGAACGTCCGCTGGCGTGTACCAGCGCACTTCGGTGGTGCCGCCACCCGGGAGCACGCTGCCCGCGCTCGGGGCGGTCAGGTGGGGGCGGAACACCCGGATCCGGTCGGTCGCCTCGAAGCAGCCGCTCCCAATCTTGCCGCTCACCGTGACCGGCACCGCGTCGCCTTCCGCCACCGCCAGCCCCACGGCGGCGCGGTTGAACTTGACCGTCAGGTCGGGCCGGCCGTCGTGGTCCGCATCGCCGATCGAGGTCGGCGCCGACGCATCCACGGGCACTGTTCCATTCAGACGGATCGACGCGATGTCGATGTCCGCGGGCGATGCCAGCGGCTCGGGCTCCAGCGTGGCCGTCACCCAGCGCCCCAGGGACCGCAGGTTGAGGGTGTTGGGATTGAGATCGAAGCTCACCGGTGTAGGGGCGCAACCGCCGGGCAGGATGTTGAGCAGCACTGAGACTGTATTGGAGTGATCGTTCGCTACCGCCAGGTCCGCCTTTCCGTCCGCGTTCAGATCCCCGATTGCAACGGAAGAAGGGTCATTCCCCGTCCCGTAGTCGCTCTTCGGTCCGAACGTCCCGTCCCCGTTCCCCAGCAGCACCGAGACCGTGTTGGAGAGCGAGTTCGGCACCGCCAAGTCGGGCTTACCGTCTCCGTTCAGATCAGCGATCGCCACGGACAAGGAGATGGGAAGCGCGCCGTGTACGGAGTGCGGTCCGAACGTCCCGGCCCCATTCCCG
>Ga0066709_100005900_pt1 | contig 10220 bp, 11 predicted proteins | sample GraSoiAngelo_158_FD_79665 | JGI IMG/M metagenome (GOLD analysis project Ga0066709, IMG submission 79665) | Grasslands soil microbial communities from the Angelo Coastal Reserve, California, USA - 14_1009_16_30cm | ecosystem: Environmental > Terrestrial > Soil > Grasslands | place: USA... | reverse complement strand
GCCAAGAGATTCATTGACGCTTACTTCGAGAAATATCGCGGCGTACGCGCGTTTATTGATCGCACCCTGGATGAGACTCGCCGCGATGCCCGGGTGAAGACATTGTTTGGCCGCGTGCGCCCGATTCCCGACATCAACAGCAAGAACTTCAACCTGCGCGGATTCGCCGAGCGTACGGCGGTGAACACGCCGTTGCAGGGCACTGCGGCGGACTTGATCAAGCTTGCCATGATTCGGATTGACTCCGCCATTCTTGAACGGGGGCTGAAGTCGCGAATGACCCTGCAGGTTCACGATGAGCTTGTATTCGAAGTTCCGGAAGACGAGATCGATTCCATGCGCAGTATGATTCGGGACAAGATGGAGCAGGTGTATCCGCTCGCCGTCCCGCTGATGGTAGAGATTGGGGTGGGAAGGAACTGGCGGGATTTGGAGTGACGTAAGTGTCAGCCACCCTTCCGCGACGCGTTGTCATCCCGAACTCGCACGCCGCAGGCGGGCTGGAGAGGGACCCTACGATGCAGGTGGATCACCACGAACCTAATGAGGGTAGGCACTCACGCCAGCATCGCCGCGTTCCCAAACTGTCGTCAGATCCCTCTGCTGCCTCCCTTGGAGGTCAGCCTCGGGATGACAAGAGCTTGTAGAGAATTAGCGAAGGTAGAAAGCTGCGCAAGTCTATACCCCAAGCGCCGCCTTGATCGCCCCTGCAATCCCCTCGGTCAGCGCGTTCATCTTTTCTTGCGATTCCGCTTCCACCATCACCCGGGCCAGCGCCTCTGTACCTGAATAGCGCACGACAACACGGCCATTGCCATCCAGTTCTTTCTGGGCCGCTTCAATCGCATGCTTCACGTTCGGGACTTGATCGAATGGGACTTTCTCGCGCACGCGGACGTTCTGAATCCGCTGCGGGAACACCTTGAGATCGGCAATCAACTCGGCCAGCGAAAGACCGCTGCGCGCCATTATGTCCATCACACGCAGAGCCGTGAGCAGGCCGTCGCCGGTGGTGGCCTCTCCATCACGAAAGATGACGTGCCCCGACTGCTCGCCCCCGAGTGTTGTGCCGGTCTTGATCATCTCTTCCAGAACATATTTATCGCCGACATTGGCGCGCAGCATGCGAATTCCACAATTCCGCAGCGCGATTTCCAAACCCATGTTCGACATGGTGGTTGCGACCACGGTCGCACCATGAAGGATTCCGCGAGCGTGCATATCACGAGCGGCCAGCAGCAGGACGGCATCCCCATTCACGACCCGCCCTGACGCGTCGCTGAATAGAGCGCGATCGGCATCGCCGTCGAAGGTAATGCCAAGGTCGAAACCACCCCTAGACTCGGCGATCTTCTTCGCCACCGTTTCCGGATGCAACGCTCCGCACTGTTCGTTGATGTTCTTTCCATCAGGCGAACAGTGAGTACATGTCGCTTGCACGCGGCAAGCGCGAAATAGTTCTGGAGCTTCGGCCGTAGCCGCGCCATTCGCGCAGTCCACCAGAACCCGCAAGCCGCTCAAGTCGGTGGTGACGGTCGTTGCCAGCCAATTGATGTAAGCCGCTCGTAGCGCGTGCTCGCCGGTAAGAGAGGACGCACCGCTGGAATCAGATTCAACGTGCGCCTCAGACTTCTGCAGCAGCGCAAATATTTCCTGTTCAATTGCCAGTTCGCGGGCATCGGGCAGCTTGAATCCGTCGCCGGAAAACACTTTGATTCCGTTATCGGTCCAGGGATTGTGCGAAGCGGAAAGCACGACTCCGGCGTCGAATTTCCGCGAGCGCGCAAGGTACGCGACTCCGGGCGTGGTGATGACGCCGGCGCTGTGAACCTGCACGCCGAGCGAGGCCAGTCCGGATGTAACGCGCTCGGCGATCCAACGGCTGGACTCACGCGTGTCCTGGCCGATCACGACCCGCGGACGTGGATTTGCGCGCAGCAGATCGTGCCCCAACGCGCGGCCGATGAGGAATGTGCTCTCGGTGGTCAGGGGGAACTCGCCCGCGACGCCGCGAATGCCGTCGGTTCCGAATAGTTGGCGCGTTTGCGATGACATGGAAGTGGCTGATGCGACTGCACAATCTATCGGAACTTCGGGTGAATTGGAAGTGACTGCAGTTTAGTGCAGTTTGCCAGTCGCGACCAGGAACCACAGCCCGTAGGCCAGAAGCAATGAAACTATTTTAAGGCCGAGGTTGTGAAGCACGTAACGGCGGAAGAAGTCCCCGATGTTCATCTCTGCGCCCCCGGTTTCGAGTGCTGGTCCGAGGCGCGGATTGGCATCTCCTCCTCGGTCTCATCGAGAATACTGGCTCCGTTGGTCATCGGCGTCGGCAGTACTGTGGGTGGAACATAACGGTGCAGCAACTCGCCCATGCGCTCACGAAGCTGGTCCACCGTAAGGTCGCGTTCGATAGTTCCGGCCACTGCAAGGCTGATGCTGCCGGTTTCCTCGGAGACAATGACCGCGATCGCGTCAGTTTCTTCGGTGATGCCGATTCCGGCCCGGTGCCGCGTACCAAGCTGCGTCGAAAGCACAGGATTCATGGAAAGCGGCAAAAAGCACGCGGCAGCGGCAACGCGATCCCCGTGCACGATCACGGCGCCATCGTGCAACGGAGCGCTGGGGCGGAAGATGGTCGCAAGCAGATCATAGGAAAGCCGGGCTTCAAGGGCGACACCGCTCTCAACGTAGGTCCGCAGCCCAATCTCGCGCTCGATCACCATCAGTGCGCCGGTCTGGTTCTGCGAAAACAAGTTTGCCGCAAGCACGATGTCGTCATAGGCGTCCGATTCCGAGCCCGACGTACGTGCCATGGTCAGCCGCCGGCCCAGACGGGCCAATGCTTCGCGAATCTCAGGCGCGAAAACCACGACCAGCGCGATGAGAGCGTACGGACGAATGCGATTGACCAGCCAGGTGAGGGTAACCAGACCTTCCAGGCGCAAAAAGTAAACCGCTACCGCGATGACCGTGACGCCAACCAGTATGAGCGCGGCGCGCGTGCCTTTGATCAGCGCCAGAAACTCATAAATCACGAAGGCCACAACGAGGATGTCAACGGCCGAGATTGCCGTGAAGTGTGGCCAGGCTCCGGCAGCGTGAATCAATGCGACCCCTTTCAGATGCGCGCGCGCTCCAGACAGGCTTCAGAAGTAATTGTAATTCAGTGGATAGTAACCAGCGCTTAGTGGCTGGTGATCAGTGGCTAGTCCCAACCTCGCAGGTGGCTTTAAGCATGCGGCGTCCTTCGATCCTGTCATTCGCCACAATCCACGAATCACTAGCTCTCTTTCTTCTGTACTCTCGCCGTGAGCGTCCCCTGCGCCAGGCGTGCCGAAATGTCATCCCCTATTCCCACTTGTGCCGTGCTCTTTACCAGCTTTCCGGAAGAATCAAAAACCAAGGCATAGCCTCGTTCGAGAATCGATACAGGCGACAACGCCTGCAGTTGGAGTTGTAGTCGGCCCAGGCGAGATTTCTGAAAGACAAGTGCATTGCGCATTCCTGCAGCTAGATTCGCAGTTTGCGACGCCAGGTCCTTGCGGATTCCGGCCAGCACCCGGCGGGCGTCATAATGCCGCACCGCGGCCGAGGCGCGCTCCCATCGTCTGCGATGCTGCTCGATCAATCGGCGTTCAGTTTTTTCGAGGCGGAAGGTCAGGTCATCCAGTTTCTGCTGGCGCTGATTGATGCCGTCCATCATGCGTGCGAATGCACCGTGCTGGGCTGCTTGAATCAAGGCTTGCCGGGCCATCAGTAGGCGGTAACGCACAGCGCGCCCCAGTCGGAGGCCCAGGCCCTCGGCCTGTTCCTCGATTTCTTGACGTGAACGAATCACCAGTTCCGCTGCTGCCGAGGGAGTCGGGGCGCGCAAGTCCGCGACGAAATCAATAATCGTGACATCGGTTTCATGTCCGACAGCGGAGATAACCGGAATTTGCGATGCGGCAACACTGCGCGCCAAGCCCTCATGATTGAATGCTGCAAGATCTTCGGCTGATCCGCCGCCACGGGTGACGATGATCACATCAACATTCTTCGCGCGATTGAAATACTTGATCCCGGCAGCGACCTCATTTGCTGCGCTCTCACCCTGTACCTGCGCAGGGAAAATGACAATGTTCGCCGAATGATGGCGGCGACGCAGAATGTTCAGAATATCTCGCAGAGCGGCGGCCTGCGGGGAAGTCACAATGCCAATACGGCGAGGCAATGGCGGAACTGGCTTCTTTTGAGCGGCATCGAACAGTCCTTCCGTCTCCAGCTTGGCCTTGAGCTGCTCGAAGGCGATTTGCAGCGCCCCGGCGCCCTTCGGCTCAAGATATTCGGCGGAGAGCTGCAAGTCGCCTTTGTCTTCATAGACGGTTACTCGCCCGCGCAGCACGATCTGCATCCCGTTCTCGGGGCGGAAGCGCAGCAACCGGGCCTGCGAACGGAACATGACGGCGCGAATCTGGGAGTCTCGATCTTTCAGTGTGAAATAAAGGTGTCCGGAGTCATGTGCTCGGAAATTTGAGATTTCGCCTTCCACCCAGATGTCGCTGTACTCGCGTTCCAGGTGTGTACGAGCGGCGGCAACCAGGTCGCGCACGGCCCAGATACGGCGGTCCGGCGCCCTGAAGGTGAACCCGAGTTGGTCGGCAAAAGCCACTGCGAGGAGTTTACCGAAAATTCAGTTCGCCGCGGATTTAGGCGAATCTCGCGGATTTACCTGATTAAAGATTTGTCCGGAGTTGAGACTAGTGGCTAGAAGAGTTTTTATTTGAAAAGATTTTATCCGCGTTGATCTGCGAAATCCGCGGCCCGCTTTAATTCTGTTTTTAGGCGAGATGAACCGGCATTTGCAGGATTTTGCCGCGATTCTCCGGTTTATTGCAGTCAGCTTTATGATCTGACAGGATTTTGCCGACCATTCGCAGGGCTTCAACTTCTTCCTGTAGCTGCTGCAGCTCCTCTTCCTTGCGGCGAAGCACTTCGATGGGGTCCTTCACGGGTCTCCTCGTCGGCATTTGTAGAGACGTAGCTTCGCTACGTCTTAAAGACGTTGCAAGCAACGTCTCTACGGCGGCTGAGAAGGAATGTATAGTGGCGAGCGGGCTCCGGAAAACGGCACCAGAGTACAGTCCCAGAACCCCGAAGCTCAGTGAGCCAGATGGTACGGATGCCCTTTCAGGATGGTGAACGCCCGATACATCTGCTCCAGCAAGACCACGCGAGCCAGTTCATGGGCCAAAGTCATTTTTCCCAGAGACAAAACCAGGTCGGCGTTGGCGCGCAAGTCCTCGCTGAAGCCGTCTGCCGGGCCGATGGCAAATGCCAACGGTGCCGAATTCCTGTCCTGGTGGTCGCGGAGGAAACCCGCCAGCTCTTCCGACGAGAGCTGCTTGCCTCGGGAGTCGAGCAGCACGAGCCAGCGCCGTGTACTTCGGCCGTCACGGCCGCATAACTTCACCAGCGCGGCTTCGTCTTTGACCGCGATCCCCTCCACTTCGGAATATTGCTTCAGGCGCTTGAGGTATTCGTCGGTCAGAGAATGAATCGCGGGGTTCTTAGTTTTGCCGATCCATGCGATGGTGAGCTTCACTGGCTCAAGATTCTAACTGCAAGAGCTTTTAACCGCAGAGGGCGCAGAGATTGCGCGGAGATCGCAGAGAAGACCAATTTCAAACTTGGCCGCGGATTTACGCGGATTGTCGCCGGAGATTGGGAAATTCCGGAATGCCGGCACGACGCCTGTTCTGTGAAGTCTTGAAAGAGAAATTTGTTCTTCTCCGCGAACTCAGCGTAATCTCTGCGTCCTCTGCGGTTAAAAGCTCTTGCTTTTACGCCCGTTTGCGTACGGCAGCTCTTGGCGCGGCGCGCTTTCGTGGCCTTGCAATCAGGTCCTTCGGCTCCAGCTTCCTTGCCGATTTCCAGAGCCGCTCCAGGTCGTAATATCGCCGCGCTGACTCCGAAAAGACGTGGACCACAAAATCCACATAGTCAATCAACACCCACTCGGCCTGCTTGTAGCCCTCGATGTTATTCGGGTACAGCCCGGCGCGCTTCAAGCGCAACTCGACTTCGTCGGAAATGGCCTGGACCTGTCGTGGATTGGTGCCGCTGGAGATCACGAAATAATCGGTGAAAGCCCCGGTTCCCTGCTCGAGTTCGAGCAGAGTCAGTTCTTCAGCTTTTTTTTCGAGGCAGGCAGAAATAGCTTCGGAGACTTGCTTTTTGAGATCAGTCTTCTTCATTCAGTGATGTGCTCATGGGGGTACGGGCGTCCTCGCCCGTACATGCGGGGGGAACGGTCGCTCTGGTCAAACGTACAATCCTTCCTTCTTTATGTATTCTTCCACACTTTCGGGAACAAATCTCTTGATAGGACGCTTGGCGCGAACTGCATTGCGGATTTCTGTAGCAGAAATCTTCTGATTTACGTTGTCGAGCAGGTGCAGGGCGACTCCGGAGAGCACAAGATCGCCTGATGCAGGCTGCTTCGCGAAAGGTTTCGTGACCTCCGCCCGCGGCCGGAATTTTTCAGGCAGGGCGCCGGCGACATCTGCCAACGAAAAACCCGGGCGGCTGGCAATGATAAATTCGCATTCGGAAAACAGCGACTCGGCTTCTCGCCACTTGGCAATGTCTTTGAAAGCGTCAATTCCGATCAGAAAAAGCAGCCGGTCAATTTTCTTCAGTGACTGCTTCAGTTTTCTAATTGTGTCAATGCTGTAATTGGGCACAGATGCCACGCTTCCCTTTGCACTTTTTTTGTCGTGCAGAATGAATTCGCCTGGCGCTTCCAGCAAAGACGCGACAAACGACTTCTCAGCCTGGGTCGCAAGCGTCGTCATGGCATAACGATGGAAGTACGAGGCCACCGGTTGCGCCGCCTTGTGCGGAGGCACATTGGTGGGAACGAAATACACGCGGCCCAACTCGCAACGTTCCTGCGCGGCAGCGGCGAGCGCGAGATGTCCTTTATGGATGGGATCAAAGGTGCCGCCAAATAGGCCGATGTTCATGAAAAACCGTCGTTGGTCGTTCGTCGTTGGTCGTCTGCCAAAACCATGCTTGCTTCCTCACAGAAGCAAAGACAGCCGGTCAGCGCTGACTTCCGTTGGTTGTGTTCGCCTGACTGCTTCCACCGTCTCTGCTATCGCGTATTTCAGCTTCTCCACACCCTCACCGGTCACGGCCGAAATCGGGAATAGCTCAAGGCTGTGCGATTTTGCGTACTTCTTCAGCTTGGCCAGCTTAGTCTTATTCGCGACGTCGCACTTTGATGCCGCCACAATCATGGGCTTGTTTTCGAGCCCGGCGCCGAAGCTTCCCAATTCGCCCATGATGACTTCAAAATCCATCACCGGATCAGGCCGCCCGCTGGCGTCGGAGACATCCACCAGGTGTACCAACAAGCGTGTGCGCTCGATGTGCCGCAGGAACTGCGTGCCCAAGCCGGCGCCTTCATGAGCGCCCTCGATCAATCCCGGAATGTCGGCAACAACAAAGCTCATCTCGTGTGGGGCATCGCCAACGGCAACCACTCCGAGATTCGGCTCGAGTGTCGTAAAAGGATAGTCCGCGATCTTGGGGCGCGCCGCCGAAATTCGCGAGATTAACGTGGACTTGCCGACATTGGGATATCCGACGATGCCGACATCCGCCAGCAGCTTAAGCTCCAGCCGCAGCGTGCGCTCCTCTCCGGGCTTGCCGTCTTCGTGCTCGCGGGGCGCCTGATGCGTGGAAGTCTTGAACTGGGCATTACCCCGGCCACCCCGTCCGCCGCGGGCAATCACGAGTCGGTCGTCGGCGTGAGAGAAGTCATGCACCTTCTCGCCGGAGTCGGCATCGTAAACGATGGTTCCAACGGGGACTTTGAGCAGAACGTCTTCGCCTTCGCGCCCGGTTTTATTCGAGCCTTCGCCGTGGCGTCCACGCTGAGCTTTGTATTCGGGATTGAAGCGGAAATGAACCAGCGTGTTGTGTCGCTCGCTCGATTCCATGATGACGTCGCCGCCCTTACCACCATCGCCGCCCGAGGGGCCTCCACGCGGAACAAACTTCTCCCGTCGGAAAGCGAGACAGCCGTTACCGCCGTCGCCGGCTTTCACGCGGATTGTGGCTTCATCGATGAACATCGTCGTTGGTTATTCGTGCCTTTCGATTTGCTCCGCCTGCTCAGGGCAGGCTAAGACTGGTCGTTCGCCAGAACCAAATCCCAAGATCAGGGCATCTGAGGTCGGCTGGCGCTCTTAGTTAGGTTCCTAATTGAGTATATCGGGAGGGATATATCACAGACGTGAGCTCTGATCCCTCATCGGCGGATTGTCTTTAGAATTGGGAGATGGAACAAAATCTGGAGCACACGATATCTCTGCTCGCTCGCACTCCGCCTGTGCTCGATGCGCTGCTGCGTGATCTGCCGGAAGCGTGGACGTTGCGCAATGAAGGCGAAAGCAGTTGGAGCGCTTACGAGGTCGTAGGCCATCTGATCCACGGCGAACGCACAGACTGGATGCCGCGAGCGAAAATGATTCTGCAATTTGGCGAGAGCCGGACGTTTGATCCGTTCGATCGCTGGGCGCAGGCACGTGAGAGTGAGGGTAAGTCGCTGGGCGGGTTGTTGGATGAATTTGCGCATTTGCGAGCGGAAAACCTGCACGAACTCCGTGGGTTGAATATGCGACCCGAGGACCTGGCGCGGCGTGGACGGCATCCGGCGCTCGGGGTGGTCACTCTGTCGGAGTTGCTGGCGACCTGGGCAGCGCATGACCTCACGCACCTGCACCAAATCTCACGGATTATGGCGCACCAGTACCGCGAGGCGGTTGGACCATGGGCAAAGTTTCTTGGGGTGATGCAGTGCGCGGGCCACAGTTCGGGTGGCTAGAAGCACCACGAGCAATAACACCTGCCGACGAACCAAGATTGATAGCTGTGGAGCGAGAGGCGTGGATTGGGTTGCGCTGGATCGCCCCGAGTCTTTGAAAATCAGGCAAAGTGGGGCGCAGTATCCGAAACACCGAATCTTGAGGCGAATTCGTGAGTGGCCCGGTACAACCACAAACGCAGGCGGCGCAACGTAACAGTCTTGTTGTTCCAACTGCTTGGGGAGTGAGAAGAGTATGACGTTCGATCCAACCCGCCGAAACTTGGTCAGAAATTCGATAGCCTGGGGATCTGCCGTGGCGATCGCACTCCCGTTGATAGGACAGTCGTTCGCCGAAGAACCGAAGAAAGAAGAATCAAAGAAAACTGAAGACAAGGAACCCGAGGTCACCGCGACCGAGGACCTGATGCGCGAGCATGGGGTAATCCGGCGCGGGTTGTTGGTTTATTACGAGGTCATTTCCCAGTTACGTCAGCAGCCGTCAAAGGTGAATGCGGCAGCCCTGCAGCAAACCGCAAAACTTTTTCGGACGTTCGGTGAGGATTATCACGAGCGCATGCTGGAAGAGCAGCATATCTTTCCCATGGTTCGAAAGCACGGGCCGGAGTTCCAGAAGTATGTTGACACCCTGACCGAGCAGCACAATCGCGGGCGCGAGATCACGGACTATGTTCTTGCCGTAACGAAGGGAGGAAAGATTTCGTCGGTTAACGCCAAACCGATGGCGAGCGTTTTCGAATCGTTTGTGCTGATGTATGAGAACCACGCAGCACGCGAAGACACGATCGTGTTTCCCGCCTGGAAGAAGAACTTCTCCGACAAGCAGCTCGATGACATTTCAGACCAGTTCGAGGAGATCGAGCACAAAATGTTCGGCAAGGACGGATTCGACGATGCTGAGAAGAAAATCAGCAGCATCGAGATGGAGCTCGGCTTTGGCGATCTGGCCAAATTTACCGCGCCTTCGCCCCCGAAGCTCTGAGATGCGGAACCAGGGAAGATAACGGTCTCGGGAACCAGCACAGTCATCGGTGGATCAAGAAGCACCGATTCGAGCACTTCTGGAAATGAAAGGCTCTGAAATCCTGAGATAGTGGGATTCTATAGTCATGTTGCACTTGTGTGGGGCAGAGCATTTGCTGGTCATGGAAGGATCACCGCCGCACCATCAATCGAATCATTCTTCACGGCCAGCAGAGCTTCATTTGCTTGTGCAAGTGGGAATAATGTCACCTTGGGTTTCAGTTTGATTTGGGCGGCGAGTTGCAGAAAGTCGCGTGCGTCAGCTCGGGTCATATTGGCGACGCTGCGAATCTGGCGTTCACCCCAGAGAAGGCGGTCG
>Ga0066709_100005899_pt1 | contig 10220 bp, 6 predicted proteins | sample GraSoiAngelo_158_FD_79665 | JGI IMG/M metagenome (GOLD analysis project Ga0066709, IMG submission 79665) | Grasslands soil microbial communities from the Angelo Coastal Reserve, California, USA - 14_1009_16_30cm | ecosystem: Environmental > Terrestrial > Soil > Grasslands | place: USA... | reverse complement strand
TGCGATCTTCAATTACCGTTCGTTGCGCGACATCGTCATTCCGCTCCGGCAGCTCAATGTGCTCACGGGTCCGAACGGGAGCGGAAAATCGAACGTCTATCGCGCTCTTCGCTTGCTTGCGGAAACGGCTCAAGGTCGCGTCATCCCTTCACTTGCTCGGGAGGGAGGACTTCAGTCGACACTTTGGGCCGGCCCGGAGTCATTCTCTCGCGCCGTCATCGGAGGCGATCACCCGGTTCAAGGAACCGCACGTAAACGGCCGGTGAGTTTACAGCTTGGCTTCGCCGGAGATGAATTCGGGTACGCGATCGACCTAGGTCTCCCACCTCCATCTCGCTCAGCATTTGCGCACGATCCTGAGATCAAACGAGAATGCATCTGGCATGGCGAGGTGTTGCGTCCCGGCTCGCTTCTGGTGGATCGCCGCGGCCCAGTTGTGCGCACGCGGGGCGAGGACCGCGAGTGGAACATGATCAGTCAAAACTTATCGACCTTTGATAGCATGATGACTCATTGTGCGGATCCTCGAAACGCGCCGGAGATGCTCGTGCTCAGGGAGCAAATGCGTGGATGGCGGTTCTACGATCAATTCCGAACGGATTTACAGGGTCCCGCGCGACTGCCCCAGGTCGGCACCCACACGCCGGTGCTGAGTAACGACGGCGCCGACTTAGCCGCCGCTCTGCAAACAATCGAAGAGATAGGTGACCGGGAGTCACTGAGTGACTCGGTAAAGGATGCATTCCCAGGCGCAAGCGTTTCGGTCACGAATACCGACGGTCGGTTCGAGGTGGAGATGCGGCAGCACGGGCTGCTTCGTCCGCTTAAAGCTATGGAGCTTTCCGACGGAACACTGCGCTACTTGCTTTGGGTGGCCGCACTCCTCACGCCGCGACCGCCGGGCTTGCTGGTACTGAACGAACCCGAAACCAGCCTGCATCCTGACTTGCTGCCGGCGCTGGCACGGCTGATCGCTCGTGCTGCAGAACGTTCGCAAGTGTTGGTTGTGTCACACGCTTCTCGGCTAATCGGCGCGCTTCAAGAGCAGGCGAAATGTCACTCGATCGTGCTGGAAAAAGAGTTCAGCGAAACCAAGCTCTCGGGATCGGACAAACTGAAGGGGCCTGTATGGCACTGGCCATCACGATAAGCGGTGGATCTCATATTCTCCCTAACGGCGACGGACGAAAGCGATTGGATTCTAAGAATGGCTTCCCTGTCCTCGATGATCACCTGCAGAGCAACGTCCCAGGACTATTTTTACCAGCATGTGCGCGACCCAAGATTTCGGTCCTTTTTTCGCGTTCACGGCTGCGGTCCGAACTTCGGCAAAACTGATCGGTGCCGCGTTGCGCGGCTGAGGGGTCATGATGATTACGGCAGTTCGTTTGTCGATCGCCTTCGACAGCCAGGGAAACTTTTAAGGACAAACTTCCGCCGTGCTCTGCGATGCGCATTTGGGTCTTATTTCTCGCGGGCCCGCAGCCTTGAGAGTAATCTCGCCGAGCGGCGGAACGTTCTTGGAAGCGATTCATCGCGGACGAGGCGCGCCCCTTCAGGATGATATTCCAGTACAAGCTTGCGCGTGTGAAATGCTTCGAGCTCGGCGCGGTGCCCGACACTGACAACGGTGGCTTCAGGGAGCCGCTCCAGGACCAGTTGCATCAACTGTTCCTGGCTCAAAGGATCGAGGGCGGCGGTGGCCTCGTCCATCACGATGATGTTGGGACGCTGGATAAGCGCGCGGGCAAATGCGAGCCGCTGCTTTTCTCCGCCGGAGAGTATGTGTTCCCAGCGTGTGTCTTCTTCATCAAGACGGTCGAGAAAATGCCCCAACCCCACTTCCTCGACGGTTTTACGGACCACGGCATCGTCAACCGACTCGGGCGACAGGGGATAGGTCGCGGTACGGCGCAGCGTTCCGAGCGGCACATAGGGCTGCTGCGGCATCAAGAACAGCCCTTCGAATTTGATCAGGATCTCGCCCCCGCCCCACGGCCACAGGCCGGCGATCGCGCGCACGAGCGTGCTCTTGCCGGTGCCGGATTCGCCGACGACGAGCACCTTCTCGCCGGGGGTGATCGCGACATCAGCTTCGTTCACTACCGCGCTCCCATCGTTCAAGGTAACCGAGAGGTTCCGCAACCGGAGCGCCCCATCCTCGGTTTCCCGGCGAACAATTCGACCGGTCGTTTCTTCGCGGTCGGCGCGCTCCAAGTGGTCGAGTGAAACCAGCAATGAGGCGAGTCGTCGCGCCGAGGCGGTCCAATCGGCGAGGCGCGGATAGTTTTCTACCAACCAATTGAACGCCGTCTGGACGATGAGGAACGCGGAGGCCGCCTGCATGACTTCGCCGAGAGTCATGGTCCCGCCGACGTACTTTGGGGCGCATAGGAGGATCGGAATGATTGGCGCGATGCCGCTACTGGTCTGCGAAACAATGGTGGTGCGGATGTACTGCATCATGAGGTCGCGCCAGCGCTGGCGGACTGTCATGAATGCTGCGTCCAGGCCGGCGCGCTCCTCATTCTCGCCCCCGAGCATCGCGATGCTCTCGCCATTTTCGCGCAAACGCGTCAGCTCATACCGGTACTCGGCCTCCGCCTGGTTCTTATTCTCGGCAACGACCACGAAGCCGCGGGCGATACTGACCATCGATCCGCTGGCCAGCACCGCGTAGAGGAAAGCCGCGACCACCAAAAACCCCGGGATGCGAAGCATCGTGCTTCCCATCGGAATCGTGAGCTCGCCGCCGATGAACCAGAGCACGCCGATGAAGGTGATCGCCGAGATGACGGCCGAGCAAACGCCCATCGCAAACTCGACTGGCGCGTCGACACTCAGGCGCAGATCCTCAGCCACGCGATGCGCCGGGCTGCTGTGATCGCCCGGGACCAAGTTGAGTCGATAATAACGGCCGCTGGTAAGCCACTGATCTAGCACGTGCGCGTTCAACCATTCGCGCCACCTGCGCTGCAGCGTCAATTTTGCATAGGTGGCCGCCGCCGCCACGCTCACACTAGCGAGGATCAGGGGCAAGAAGATGATCGACTGGTACAGCACCTCGTTGCCATCGCGGTTGCCGAGCGCATCGAACATGGCGCGGTGCCATACATTCAGCCGGTACTGAAGACCGAGATTCACGAGTGCAATCGTGATCACCGTGAGCGTCAGTAACCAGGCCGTGCGCCCACCGCCTTGGCGCCAGAAGCCCAGAGCCGCTTCCCAAAAACGCGCGAGGAGGTACTGCCTGGTTTGTTGGTCGTCGTCCTCAATCATTGCTCGCCTTTCTTCCGCCGGGTCCGCGCGCTTCTCCCGAGGGCAAGCATCGCGGGCTCATATTGTCGTATCAGCGGTCTAAGCCATGAAACCGAAGTACTATTCTGAAACGGCTCGACCTAAATCGATTTATTGTAACCCATCGGCGTAGGGAGCCGGGAGATACCTGAGGGCGTGTGCGCGCGAAAAGCCGGAAGCACGTTAATCCAACCAGACTGCTTCGGTGAGTTAGCCTGACCTAATCGAAGGCAATGCACCTTTTGTTTTGGCTAGGTTCTCCGGCCCGCCGACAAAGTGAAGGCATCTCTGCGGATATAAACGTGTCCCGCGTCTCGGCGGTTAACTAATTCCTCGACGAGCTTCACCAGCGGTTTTCGCGCGTCGAGATATTCCTTTCTCGGCGGCGCGGTTTTAAGTGCGTCGACGAATTCGGGGCCAGCGTAAAAGCGGAGGAGCAAGTCTTCATCCGAAAGGTTAGGCCCGCCATATTGTTTTCTGACTTCTTCCAATGACGGGTTGCGTACTTCGAATTTTTCCAGCTCGCGGGCGCGCGGGCGGTCGAGGATTTTGGCTTTCACTTCCGGGGCTGTGTATTCCGCGCCTTCTTTTCCCCACAGCCCAAGCGCGTACTGGATCACTTGATCGGTGACTTCTTCGTATCTCTCGCCGATGATGATGTTGATCGCGGCCTGGCTGCCGACGAACTGGGCGAAGGGTGTGACCATGATCGGATAGCCAAGCTCGGCTCTGACTTGAACGATTTCTTCGAGGACGCTCTGCATCTTGTCTTCCTTGCCGAGCAATTTAAGTTGGTGGCGCAGGTTGGAAATCATTCCGCCGGGAACCTGATGCTGGTACCAGGTTTCGTCGTATTCACGCGGCGCGCCGATCGGTAGGCCTTCTTCCTCTGCCACACGGCGAAAGTGTTGCTCCACCGGTTCCAGAACTTTTTCGTTGACCATCGGTCTATAGCCGAGGGTGCCCAGGTTGCGCGCGACGTGGAAGATGGACGGTTGCGCCGAGCCGGTTGGCAGAGGCGGCACGGAAGTATGGACGATACGGATGCCTTGTTTCACAACTTCCAGGAGGTTAAACGGCGCGAGACCGTTGTTACAGTGCGCATGGAATTCGACGGGAACATCGCCGGCGTTGTCGAGCACGATGCGGGCTAGTATACGCGTGCGGTCGGGTGTGAGCATGCCGCCGACATCCTTGAAGCAAACACGGTACGGTTTCATAGCGGAGGCCCCGCGCGCCTTGCGCGCGTAGTATTCATCGGTATGGCGCGGCGAGATGGAGTAGATAATGTTGACGACGGACTCCATCCCGAGTGTTTTCAGCTCGCTGACTTCCTTTTCTAATTCGTCGTAATCGTTCCAAGGGTCCGAGAGTCTGGTCAGCGTAATTCCATAATGAACGACCCGCTCGATGATGAGGCGCGGAATACACGCGGGGGTCAGAGTGAAACCGCTGCTAAGCCCACCGTGATAGCGGAGACGGGTGTTCTTGATTTCTTTCTGGCCGTAACGTACCCAATCCCATGGATTGTCACGCTGTTCGCGCACGACTTTTTTGAATCGCCCACTGACGAAGAACTCCATGCCGTCAAAACCGGCTTGATCCATATGGCGCAGCACCGGATGCATCATGCCGGTGGTCATGTTGTGCGCCCACAGGCTGGTGTTGCCGTCGCGCAAGGTTGTGTCGATGATGCGGATTTCGTCCATGATTTTCCCTCGATTTTTGGGCTGTGTGAGCAATAGCGCACGTCGATGGAATTAGGCAAGGGAAGCGAGGTGTTTGACATCTATGTTTCTACGCGAGTATGAGAGCGCAAATCAAGATGGAAGGAGGATTCTCACAGTGCAGAGAATCATCACTTCAAAGCGTGCAATCGCATGGATAGCATTCGCTACGGTCATAATCTTGTTTCCTGACTCGATCTTCGCGCAGCAGAAGCCCAAGCTCCGACCGCTGCACATCGCGCTGGCGAATCACTCTGTCAGCATGACGGCGATTTATGTCGCAAAGCATCTGGGCATCTTTGAGAACTACGGTTATGACGCGCGTGTCTTGGTCCTGGAACCGCGAGCTGCGCTCGCAGCGCTCTTGACCGGCGACCTGCACTTTTATACTGCCATCGGTTCCACGGGCAGGGCGGCGCTCCGCGGCGTTCCAGTCCGAGTTGGCTTGGTCGCGTTGAATCGTTCTGATTTCATGCTGGTTGCCGCTAAAGAAATCGCAAACATTGAACAACTGAGAGGCAAGGTAATCGGTGGCTATGTCGCGCAAGGCACGGTCAACGTTGTCCTTACTGAATTGCTGCGGCGCAAAGGATTGCGACCCGACGATTACAAGGTAATCAATGCCGGAACGGCGCGGGCCGCCGCGCTGGCAAGCGGAAACGTCCCCGCCGCCTTGGTCAACAGCGTTGAGACAGTGCGGCTCGTGAAGCAGGGGTTTCATGTGCTCGCGCGAGCAACGGACGAATTGGAGATTCCGCAGAGTGGATTGGGGTTCTCAGTGGCCGCTCTCCAGTCGCAACGGGAATTTCTTCGAACTGCGGCGCAGGCCGTGTTAGAAGCCATCCGCGTGATAGCCGCGCAGAAAGATAAGACGTCAACCGTGCTCATGAAACAGTTAGCTCTGTCACAGGATGAGGCGTCTTACGTCTATGACGCAATCCACAAAGGCTGGGCATTGGACGGAAAACCAACACCGGGGGCAATGAAATTGGAGTTCGAACTCGATCAACGGGATATGGAGCTGAAGGAACTACCCAGGGCCGAGCAAATATACGATTTTTCGTTGCTGGATGAATTGGCGAGGCGGTAGGGCGTCGAACGGGATGCGCTGCTAAAGCCAAAAAGGTATACTTCGAAGCATGATTGAAAGAGACACCGAGCCTGATATCCCTCGCACAGATGCCGAAGTTCCAGTGGGAAAATATCCAGTGCGACGCGTACTGCGTATCTTGTGCCTTGTGATCGTCGCGATTGGCGGAGCCGCCGCTTGGTACTTCCAACTTGGCGTTTCTTCACAAGTCAAACATAAACGTTTTGTCACATCGGCGCGTGAAAGCCTCAGGCGGGACAAGGTCCAGGAAGCGATTGCCGCTTTCACGAAAGCGGTTAACGTCGATCCAAACTCTGTGGAAACATATCATGAACTGGGCATGGCATACCTCCGTGCCGGCAATCAACGGCAGGCATTTAGACAATTCCAGCGCGCGGTTCAGCTGAACCCCAATCTAATTCCGCCGCGCTTTCAGCTGGCGCGCTTGCTGGCATTGAATCGGGCTTTAGTGCAGGCTGATGAGCATCTCATAAAGATTCGCGAGATAAATCCAAACGCGATCGAAGGTGTGTTGCTCGCCGCCGAGATCGCCTTGGCTGAAAAGAACCTCGATCTAGCACTCGAAATCTTGCGCGCCGCCGTCGCGCGTCAACCGAATGAGATCATTTTTCACCTGAACAGCGCTGCGATTTATATGGCGAAACAGGACTACCGGTCCGCCGAAGATGCCTACAAAAAAGCGCTTGATCTCGATCCAAAATCCTCTCTCGCCCGCGCCGCGCTAGCGACGGTTTTTTTGGCGCAGGGAAAACAGGAAAAAGCCGAACAAGAATTGCTCACAATGACGAACGCTGAGCCGGAAAATGATGAATTGGTCCGGATACTGGGCAATTTCTATACCCGTACCCGGCAACTCGACCAATTGGAAAAACTCTATCGCAATCTACTTGTGAAAAAACCAGACTCTCTAGTCGCTAGGAAAGTTCTGGCCGAGCTTTCTCTAAGCAATGGCGATCTCAAGCAGGCACGAGAATTCACCGATGCGATCCTGAAAGCCGATCCAGATGACCTTCAAGGACGTTTCTTTCAGGGACGCCTATTCTTAGCCGAGAAAAACTACGAAAAAGCGAGCCAGTTGTTGACCGGTGTGACCCTCGATTCGCCTGAACATGCGCCGGCCCATTATCAGCTCGGCATCGCGAAGTTGGGGATGGGAGAGATAGACGTAGCCCGTCGCGTCTTAATCAAAGCGACTGAATTGAATCCAAGCTGGGTCCCACCGCGGTTGGAGCTGGCCAGGCTATATCTAGCCAACGGCGCTTATCAATTAGCTGTCCAGGAAAGCCTAAAGGTCTTGGATCTGTACCCTGATAACCGGGCGGCTCTCTATACCGCCGCCGGGGCACAGTTTAAGAAAGGCGAGTACGATGAAGCGCTGGAGTTATTCTCGCGCATTCAAAGAAGTTACCCAAAAGACGCGGCGGTTCATATAGGTTTGGGCGGCGTCTACATGGCGCAATCCAAGTTCGCCCTTGCTTTAAAAGAGTGTGAAGAGGCGCTGCGCCTGGATCCCAATCGTATCGATGGGCTGGATCTGATTGCCCAGCTAATGGTCAAAGAGGGCAAGACTCAAGAGGCGTGGAAGCGCGTCGAACGCCATTTGGACAAAACCAATGACCAAGCTGCGGTCTTTCATATTCTCGGTGAGCTCAGCGTCGGTGCCGGTGACACGAAGAAAGGCATCGGCTATTTCGAGAAAGCGCTAGCGATCAACCCGAACCTGGTTTCCGCTTATCTCAAGATCGGTGACCTCTACGCCGGGCAACAGGCCTTTGATCAAGCGATCGCGGCATATCTCAAAGCGGTCGAACGCGCGCCAAAATCGATCGAACCGCGTATGCACGTCGCGATGATCTACGACCGCAAGAAAGACTACGGCAAAGCAAACGAATTTTATGAAAAGATCCTCGAGCTGGACAGTAATTTTGCCCCTGCGGCCAACAATCTGGCTTGGAACATCGCCGAGCATGGGGGAAATCTTGACGTTGCTGTGCGTTGGGCGCAAAGGGCGAGAGAAACCGATCCCGACAACCCAAAATTTGCGGATACTCTCGGCTGGGTTAGTTACAAGCGCGGTTTGTTCCCTAAAGCGGTCGATCGGCTCAAGGAAAGCAGCGACAGGTTAGGAAACAAGAACCCGACCGTGCTGTACCACTTAGGGATGGCATACTATGGCGCCGGCAAACGGGACGAGGCCCGTGAAACCTTGGTCAAAGCACTTGCACTCAGCCGGGATTTCAATGGCGCGGACGAGGCGATGAAGACCGTGGCGGTGCTTGGGGGTAGCTAGCCGCGTTACGGCCGCCAGAACGATGATCGTTCGCTACGCAAGACGGCGCATCAACCAGGAAGTGGCAAGAAAGCCAACTCCAAGCATGAGCAATGAGGATGGTTCCGGAACGCTGGCTAATTGGGCGATCTGATCCGCTCCTAACTGATCCTCACGATTTACGCTAGGCATTGATAAATTCACTTCCAAGTTATCGATTGCGATCTTGCTTCTATTGATTCCGATGAACTCTAAGGTATGGATGGGCTTGTCAAAAAAGACCGGATCGATACTCTCCATTACTCCGCTTCTTTTTTCTGCCTTGGTAAGAAGATGCTGAAAAACTATAACTCCGTCGGCCTTGATGAGAATACCAACTCCTCTTTTAAAAACCAGGGAATCGACGGAGAAGGAACTTATCGGTGACGCGTCGAACGACAGTGTAATACCAGGGTTTCTTGCATTGCCACTTTTCAAGTATGCATCGTAAGCGGGACTGAGACCGCCGGCCGCTTGAGCAGCTTGAGCACCCTTCGGTGCACTGGTCACTATCTGAGGACCCGGGCCGACCGTGATGTCAGACCCGTAGAGGCGTTCCATGTAAGACTCAATCGCAGCCGCCTGCTGGGATTTTTTCTTAGGAACGTTAAGTTCATTAAAATCAAACAAACTATCCGCAAAGACCGGCTGATTATATAGGAAAATGCTCAACAGTAAGAACGACCAAAAAAAACGCTTCGTCAGGATGGTTTTTCGGATAGTGATCATAGAAACTCTAACTACTTCCGCGCAAATGCCATGCCGCGCAATAAGCCCTGGATTTTCCAAGAGAAAATCTTGGCTGCATTAAAAGAAGCTGTAAAATCATGTTACACATTTTTTATGGATTAGCACCAATCGATGTAAGTTGTTGAAAACTATCGGAGAAACTCTGGATCACAAAGTGTAAATAATCTGAACAGTAATTTGCCGAAAGACGTATTTGATTACATTCTAACTAGGGATCCAGCTACGGCGCACGGCGCCGCAACCCTCCTGCGTTCTGTCGGCAGCAGAACGAAAATGTAAGATAACTCAGGCAACAGTAGAACGGCCAAGATTAGCCTTCGAACCGCTTAAATTTCGGCAGCCAGATTTCCGGCGAGGCTTGTTCGAATGCCACCGTCACTTTCATGCCGAGCTTGACGTCTTCCACCCCACAGCCCACAACGTTGGTGATCATGCGCGGGCCCTCGTCGAGATCGACCCAAGCGATAACGTAAGGAATGTCGGGTTCAAAAGCTTTCGACGCGGCACGGCCGACGACTTGGCGGATAACGGTGAAAGAATAAATTTCTCCCTTACCGCTCATGGGCGTCCACTCGAGACGCTCGCTGCCGCACTCGTTACAGGACGGACGGGGAGTCCAAACCCAGGCGCGGCAATCGCTGCAGCGCTGCATGACGAGTTTCTGTTGCGCGGCGGCGTCCCAGAACGGTTTCGCTTCGGTGGTAACTGCCGGCAAGGGTTTTTTTAGCGTTGCTTCAGCCATGTTTGTCTTACGCTTCGTTTCCCAAGATAGCTACCGCGCAGCAACCGAGATTCTTGCCATAGGGAAGAACACCGAGTCCGCTTACCAGTCCCGTTTTCGCATTAGGTACTTGGCGCTCGCCGCCTTCATCGCGCAGTTGTCGCACGGCTTCGATGATGTGCAATGTGCCGCCCGCGGTCGAAGGCTGTCCACAGTTGATCATGCCGCCGCCTGTCTGGATCGGTAGTTGACCTTTGAACGTAAAATCCGTTCGTTCGTAAAAACTCACATCGCCCTTAGCACAGA
>Ga0066709_100005897_pt1 | contig 10221 bp, 4 predicted proteins | sample GraSoiAngelo_158_FD_79665 | JGI IMG/M metagenome (GOLD analysis project Ga0066709, IMG submission 79665) | Grasslands soil microbial communities from the Angelo Coastal Reserve, California, USA - 14_1009_16_30cm | ecosystem: Environmental > Terrestrial > Soil > Grasslands | place: USA... | reverse complement strand
GGGATGGGTCGGCGAGCCGAGCGCGAGGATGTAGAGGATCATGGCCTCGTTGTAGCCGCGCCAGTCGTAGCCGAGGAAGCCACTTTCGGGGTGCCATCCCAGGGCGACGAGCGGGGCGCGGGGAGCGGCCCATTGCCAGTCGGTGCGCCGGTAGATCGAGTCGGAGAGCCGGCGGATTTCGGTCTCGATCGCGTCCGTGCCGTCGAAATACGACTGGCAGGTGAGGACGCCGGCGAGCAGCAGGGCCGTGTCGATGGTCGAGAGCTCGACCTGCTGGAACCGGGCTCCTGTGTTCATGTCGAGGAAGTGATAGAAGAACCCGTGATAACCGGTCGCGCCGGACGCCGAGGAGTCTTGGGTCGCGGTCCAGAAGAACCGCAGCGTAGTGACGACGCGCTGCCGGGCCTCGTCGCGGGTGATGTAGCCCCGCTCCACACCGATCGGGTAGGCGGTGAGCGCGAACCCGACGGCTGCGATGCTCGAGAAGGACGGGGTAGGGGAGCGGTCGGGAGTGAGGCCGTTGCTCGCGTTCGTCAGGTCCCAGAAGTAGTGGAAGGTACGGGTCTCGATCGTGTCGAGGAACGCGGCGGCCTGGGCCGAATCGAGCGGGGTGGGCGGGGGAGGAGGTGGCGGCGGTGTTGGCGGCGGGCCCTGGACGTTGTTGCCGCTGCAGGCGCCGCGAAGCAGCACGAATATGAGTGCTACGGCGAGCACAGGCGCGAGCGTCGCCCCGATCCTACGTCCTGAGAATCGGCCCCATTCCATAGCGTCAGTTCCCGGCCCGCGGGTCTGGAACGAAGCCGATCTTGTCGAGGGCCACGCCGATCTCGGGGTTTGCCATGAACAGCTTCCAGATCAGCCCCGTTCGCTGATTCTCGATCATGACCACGATCGGCGCCTGGTTGAGCCCCATGAAGATCGGCGAGACCCAGTTCTCGTCGAAGTTGATGGCATCACGAAAGCCGTATTCGCCCCACAGCCCACGGCCGAGATCGCGGTAGAAGTGCTTCAGGGCTGCCAGGGACGCTTCGGGCGTGTACGGGAAGGAAGCCAGGGCGCCGGTCGGGGTGAGGGTACCAGTATCCACATGTGGCGCCGGCTCATGCGCCTCATAGCCCCAGGGTCCGTCGCTCGCCGTCAATCCCCAGGCCGCGGCGCCATAGCCCCGGTGCTTGCGGGGGTTGTCGATGCAGTAGGCGCGGTTGATCAGAGCGATGCGGCGGTTGTTGTCGAAATAGTTGGTGTAGCGGTCGCGCTTGCCGCGCGGATCGAAGCCGAGGAACGAGTAGTGGGCGAAGAAAAGCGGCCCCCCAGTGGCCACGCCTACAGGCAGCTCGATGCCGTAATAGCGGTGCCCGTTCACGTAGTGGTCGCCGTGGCTCGTTTGGCCCCAGCCCCGGCGATACTCCACCGCACGCTCCGACTGACTCGCCCATCCACTGTAGTACATGTCCCCGGGCACGCCGTGCGTGGGAGAGGCGACGGCCAGGAGATACGCAATCATCGTCTCGTTCCATCCGATGAGCGGGTGCTCGAGCTTCCAGTCGTAGTCGGGTGACCAGTGCCAGATCAGGAAGGCACCGTCGGCTGTCTTGCGGTGCCAGCTCCACTCGATGCCTTCCCACAGTATTGTGATGCGGTCATACAGAGCGCGGTCGGCCCTGAAGTACTGGCGCGCAGCCAAGAGCCCCTGGGCGAGGAACGCGGTTTCGACCAGGTCGCCGCCGTCATCGTAGCGGCCGAACAGGGGAATCACGCGGCCGGTATGTCCGCTCATGAAATGCGGCCAGACGCCGTGAAACCGGTCTGCTTTTTCCAGGAAATCGACGATCTGTCGCATGCGGGCAGTGCCCTGCGCGCGCGTGATGAACCCGCGCTCCGTGCCCACGACGAGCGCCATGATGCCGAAGCCGGATGCTCCGGTGGCCACGAGGTCGGGGTCGCCGGGCACGCTCTCGAGCGCCATCCCCGCGTTCGGATGCGCGCCGTCCCAGTAGTAGCGGAACGACGCCTCCTGCACCATCGTCAAAAGCTGTTCGTCGGTCATCGGTCGCGTCGCCGCCGTGGCAGGCTCCGACGGCGCCGACGCGTTGTCGTTCGAGTCGAGCGCGCGGACGCGGTAGGTGGCACGACGCGGCGGGAAGCCCAGGTAGTCCGCGTACCGGTTGAACCACGACGACTGCACGTCGATGGTCTCGAAGCGCTTGTCGTCCGTGGACCGCTCGATCCGATACCCCCGGAGATCGGGTGCCTGCACCGACTCCCACGCCAGCTCGATGTGCCGCTCGAAGCCACGCGCCACCAGGCCGCGCGGCACGGGCGGCGGCGTGGTGTCGGCGGGATCACCGCTCGTGATGACAATCTCGTCGACGTAGAGCGTGTGCGGCGCGCCGTCGTCGAGCCACTGCTCGAAGAACACGACGGCAGCCCGGTGCGGATCGAAGGTCCGCCCGTCCTGGAGCGTCATGGTCAACGGTCCGATGGGGATCGCCACGCGCACCCACTGCCGGGCCGGGAGTCCGTCCTCGTAATAGTCGGCGAGTCTCACCTCCCGCCGCAGTCCTTGCCCGTCTTCGATCCCAACCAGGGGCAGCGCGTTGGGGAGGATCGGCCGCGCCGTGTAGCCCCGGAACACCAGCGAGTCACCATCGAACGCGGGTGTTTGATTGCGCCAGGCTTCCCGCCGGATCCCGGCGTGCCACGTGCCGCCGGGACGGGAGGTCCAAGCCAGCCGCAGCGCGTTCGGCGGAGTGAGCACGTGCACGGTCTCGACCGGGAGCTTCCCCCGGACGGCGTCCAGTGTGCTCGGGACGATCGCCCTCGCGTCGCTCGAGTAGTACGTGGTATCGGTGAGGCTGCGCTCGAAGAAGACGTGCCGATCGTGCGCGGTCTGCGCCTGCGCGCTGCCGGCCGAGAGAAGCAACGCGACGAGCGGACCAGCGACGGACTTACTCAGGGGTCCGTTCGCCGTGCCGGGTCGTGATCAGCACGACGCCGTTCGCCCCGCGCACGCCGTACATCGCTATGGCACTGGCGTCCTTCAAGATCTCGATTCGCTGAATGTCATTGGGGTCGAGCCAGAACAGGCCTTGCCCCGGCGCGACATTGAGCGGCATGTCATCGAGCACGTACAACGGCTCGTTGACGCCGTAGAAGGAGCTGGGTCCCCCAATGCGGAGGGAAATACCTCCGCCGGGCGACCGGGTCACTTGCACCCCGGCCACCCGGCCTTCGAGCAGTTCTTCCACCTGTCGCGCCGGAATCCCCTGCCGATAGTCACCGCTCACTCCGTCGTGCGCCTCTGGTGGCGCACCCGCCGGTTCAGGGCGCGATGACGGGTGTGCACAACCGAGCCACCATACGGCCGCCGTCACAAGTACGTCACGCCGCATCGCCAGCCTCAGTAGCCCGGGTTCTGTTGCAGCTTGGCGCTTTGTACCTCGCCATCCGGAATCGGGTACAACTCATCCCTGCCGACGTGGAACGTCTTCCCCGCGGCGAGCATCAGCTGAGCCGCGCGGCCAGGACTCGCGGCGTCCTGACGGCGGATGTCGAACCACCGCTGTTGCTCCATGGCCAGCTCGACTCGGCGCTCCTGCCAGATGGCATCGAGCAGTGCTTGCCCCGTCGCCGCCACCGCTGGGAGCAGGGCTTGCGCGTTGACGGGGATCGTCAACGACTGCGTCGTGACCGTTCCGGTGGCCGAGTCCTGCGTGACCCTCAGCACGCCCAGCGATACCGGCGTGCCCACGGTCTTCGAGTCCACAGCCGTGAAATAGTCCTGCGGCGTGGTCACTGCTGAGCCATCGACCGTTTGGATGATGTCCACCGTGTCCACGCGGATCGGCGGGACGGCCGCCGACGCGCACGCGGCCTGCGCATCGCTGCAGTGGGATTTCAAGCTCCGCAGCCCCGCCACGTACGCCGCCGTGGCCGGCTTGGCGTAGCGAACGAACACGCGGCTCCCGCCGGCGGGTAGGCCGAGCACGGTTTCGGCGATCGACGTGGCGAGCTGCTCGGGCGTGAAGCCAAGAGTCACGGTGTGACCACTGCGCGCGCGCGCGCGGACTTGATTCAGGTAGGTCTGTGCCTTCCCGTCATCTCCCGTTTGGTGCGCCGCCTCGGCCGCGACCAACAGCACGTCCGCGTAGCGGAGGCGCCGGATGTTGATGCCGGCATTGAAGGTCCCGCCGGGATTGTCGGGCGACACGAACACCTTCTGGCTGAACCGACTGTTCTGCATGCTCGGGTTCAGGTAGACAACCCGGCCGCTACCGTCCGGAAGCAACTCCCAGGGGTAAAGGATCGTAACTTCGAGTCGCGGATCGCCCGGCTCGTAGACCGCTTCCAGCTCGGGCGATGGCGTGTTGAATCCCCAACCGATATTGGGTGTGCCACGCACGCCCTGCACCTCGGCGTACTGGACGTTCGAGCATCCCTCGTCCGGCTGGCAGCCAGAGCCGGGGTTCGCCGCCGCTTGCACCTCGAACACCGACTCGGACGAGTTCTCCCCGGCCTGCGTGAAGATCGTGTTGTAGTCCGTATTGATGTCGTACTCGCCCGAGTTGATGACCGAATCGGCGTATGCGAGCGCATGCGGGTAGTCCTTGCGGTAGAGGTACACCTGTGCCAGCATCCCCTGGGCCGCACCTTTGGTGGCTCGACCGAGGTCCGCTGGCGCGTACTGCGACTTGAGCGGCAGCGAAGCGCTGGCATCGGTGAGGTCCTGCACGATCTGATCGTAGACCTCCGTGGCGCTGGCCCGTGGCTGATAGTACTCGGTGGGCTTGAGCGGGTGCGTGAACAGCGGCACACCGCCGAACGCGCGCACCAGGAAAAAGTAGTAGTAGGCTCTCAGGAACTTGTTCTCTCCCATCAGGCGCGCCTTCAGCGTGGGATCCATCGACACCCCAGGGATGTTCTCGGTCGCTATGTTCGCCCGAAAGATCCCCTTGTAGTAGCCGGCCCACGGATCGGAGAAGGCGAGGTTCCGCGCATCGAAGTTGAGATTGTCGATGTCGAGCAGAAACCCAGCGTCGCCCGGCGTGCTCCCCTTGGTAGCATCGTCCGACGCGATGTCGGTCAGGCCGATCCAGGAAAAGACGTGTACCTGCCACATGCGGAGCATGTTGTAGGTCGCGTTGGTGGCCTCGCGGGCCTGATCGGCCGTCTTGAAGAAGCTCTCGGTGGTAAGCTGGCCCTTCGGCTCGGTCGTGAGGAAGTCGCAGCTCCCCAGTCCGACCACCAGGAGGAGCGAGACCAACGCGCGTGAGCTGATCTGTGAAGTTCTCATGGTCTAGGTCCTCAGAGGGTCAAGTCCATGCCGACCGTGAACGTCCGCGCGGGCGGAAACACGCCGAGGTCGATCCCGCTGGCCATCACCGAGCCCGACGTGGCTGTGAGCTCGGGGGTGTAGCCCGTGTAGTTCGTGATCATGAAGAGGTTAGTGGCGCTGAAATAGAACCTGGCTTGGGACACACCGAAGTGCCCGGCCAGGCGCTCGGGCAGTCGATAGCCGAACTGCAGGCTCTGCAGCTTGAGGAACGAGCCGTCTTCGATGAACCGGTCGGAGGCTTGGTAATTATGGCCAGCGTTTGTCACGCGCGGCTCGGAGTTGCTCGTGCCAGCGGCGGTCCAGCGGCCCAAGTACGAGGTCTCGAAGTTCTCGACGCCGAAACGCACGGCCTTCTTGCCGTTGAACACTTTGTTCCCCGCCTGCCCGCTGAAGTTGAACGAAAGATCGAAGCTATGCCACCTCACGCGGGTGTTGAAGCCGTACACGATGTCGGGGATGGAACACCCGATGAATGTCCTATCGGCGGCGGTGATCGCGTTGTCCTTGTTCACATCCGTGAACCGCAGGTCGCCGGCCCGCTCTCCGCCCTGCTTGGGGAAGAGCAGCGTGTCCCCATCGGCCTGGAAGACCCCGGCTACCTTGAAACCCCAGAAGCAACCGATCGGCTGGCCGACAATCGTGCGGGTCGTGGAGCTGACCTCGTTCCCGAGGCCGCCGTCCAGGATCTCGTTCTTCCCCTGGCCTAGGGCCAGCACCTTGTTGCTGATGGTGGCGCCGTTGAGACCGATCTCGTAGTCGAGGGCGCCGGACTTGCCCTCCCAAGTGAATGTGCCTTCCACGCCGCTGTTGCGGACCTTCGCCGCGTTCACGTACGCGTTGGTCTGAGCGCCGACGTAGTTCGGAATTGGCACCTGCACCAGAATGCCGTCGGTCACCTTGCGGTAGTAGTCCACCGTCGCCGCCAGGCGACCGTTGAACAACACCCCATCGACGCCGAGGTTGGTCTGGGTGGTGCTCTCCCACTTGAGCTGCGGGTTCGCCAAATCGATCGGTGTCGCTCCGAAAACGAGATCCTGACCCGGGCCGAATACCCCGTTTAGGTTGCTTCGGACGAGCGCGACGCTGGGGTAGGCGCCGATCTTCTCGTTGCCGATCTTACCCCAGCTCGCGCGCAGCTTGAGCGCCGAGATCGCGCTGGCGTCGCGCAGGAACCCCTCCTCCTTCAAGTTCCAGCCCACGGCGAACGAGGGGAAGTAACCGTACCGGTTGTCTGGGCCGAACTTCGAGGAGCCGTCCGCGCGCAGGGACGCCGTGAACAGGTAGCGATCCTTGAACGTATAGTTGGCGCGGAACAGGTACGAGAGCATCTTCCACTCGAACCCGCCGTTGAAGTTGCTCTGCCCCTGGGCGTCACCGGCGTTACAGTACCAGAAGCTCTGGTCCTCACCGACAACGCTGGTGCGCTTGCACCCGAGAGAATCCTGATAGAAGGCCTGCATACTGATGCCGGCCAGCATGTTGAGCCGATGCACGCTCGCGACGTAGTTGTAGGTGAGCGTGTTCTCCCACAGCCACGAGGTCGTGGTCCCCTGCTGGACCAGCACGTTGTTGATCGGGTTCTGCTGCGTCGGTGAGACGAAGTACTGCGGCGTGAAGATCTTGAACTCGGGTCGGTTGTAGTCCAGACCGAAGCTGGAGCGGAGCGTCACGTGGCCGAGGACATTCGCCTCGGCGAACACGTTGCCGACCAGTCTCCCGCCGTGCTCTTCGTTCCGCGTGTAAAAGACGGCGGCCGCCGGATTCCCACCCGACGTCGCTCGCACACTCAGATCGGTGAACGTCCCGTCCGGGTTCCGTGGCCCGAGTGTAGGATCGGCGCGGTAGAGCGTGCCCAACACATCGGGCGGCCGTTCGCGATCCACGTACGAAAACGCCAGGTTGTGCCCGAACAGGATGTGGTCCGTCAACTGATAGTCGTTGTTCACGCGCAGCGTGAGTCGGTTGAAGTCCGAGTGCGGCAGGACGCCTGCCTGCCTAAAGAGGTTGCCGCTGACGTAATATGCATTCCGCGCAGTGCCCCCCGAGCTCGCAAGCTCGTAACTCTGCGTGGGTGCGGACTCGAAGATCGCATTCTGCCAGTCCGTCCCGACGCCGACGGAATTCGGATTGGCGAAATACGGAGGCAGGCCGGTGTTGGCGGCGAGCTCGTTGGCCAGCACAGCGTAGTCGTGCCCGTCGACGAGCTTGACGTCGTGCAGGACCTTCTGCGAGCCTGCGTAGGCGCGGACCGTGAAACGGTTCCCGGTTTCGAGGCTGCCCCGCTTCGTGGTGATGATGATGACCCCATTCGCGCCACGCGAGCCGTAGATCGCCTCTGCGGAAGCGTCCTTCAGGACATCGACCGACGTGATGTCGCTCGGATTGACGAATGAGATGTCGTTCAGCAGCATGCCGTCTACGACGTAAAGCGGAGAGGCGTCGTTGAGGGTGCCGATGCCACGGATCCGGATGACCGCGTTGTCGCCCGGCTTGCCGGATGACGGAATCACCTGCACGCCAGCGACCCGTCCTTGCAGCATCTGGTCCACCGTAGGTGCGGCGATGGGGGTGAGGTCCTCGGCCTTCACGCTCGCCATGGCACCGGTGACGTCGCGCCGCTGCTGTGTCCCATAGCCTGTCACCACGACTTCCTGCATCGCGATCGCCGCTGCCTCCATCACCACATTGACGATCGTCCGACCAGCGATAGGCACCTGGCTCGCGCGGAAACCGATGATCGTGAACGCCAGCGTGTCGTTCGCATTTGGCACGGTGAGCGTGTATCGCCCGTTGGTCGCGGTGAGCGTCGTGATGGTGGTTCCCCGTACGCTCACCCGCACCGCCGGGAGTAGGCTGCTGTCCACGGCCGAGGTGACGGTGCCCGTCACCCGGACCTGTTCCCCTTGTCCCCAGACGAGGTCGGTGGGTACCAGCAGGAGATTAGCGGCTAGGCTGGTCGGCAACAACGCACCGCCGAGTCGCGCGAACGGGCGAGGACACCTCATGGACTCGTCTCCGAGAAAATGCAGTTGCCACGGTTATCACGCGCACACCAGGGTTTGTCAAGGTGGGTGACGGCCGCGTAGATTGGAGCGCCGCTTTCCAAATTTCTCTTTCTGAAACAGGATCCGATGCGCCCGCCTAGCGGTCTTCTTACGGCGTTGCCTGCTGCCCTGACCCTCTTCGGCGCCTGGCCCGCCCCAGCGCAGCGCTCCGCCGCCGAGGGCAAGATCGACTCCCTCCTCGCCCGCATGACCCTGGAGGAGAAACTCGGCCAGTTGAACCAGCTCTCGGTGGACAATCAGCCGACGCCCGAACAGTTGGACCTCGTGCGCAAGGGCCTCGTCGGCAGCTTCTTGAACCTCACCGGCGCGGCTGCCACGCGAGACGCGCAGCGCATCGCCGTCACCGAGTCGCGGCTCCACATCCCGTTGATCTTCGGCCACGACGTGATCCACGGCTACCGGACCATCTTCCCGATTCCACTCGGTGAGGCCGCTTCGTGGGACCCGGAAGCGGTGGAGGCGGCCGCTCACGTCGCCGCCCGAGAAGCCGCCGCGGCCGGCGTCCACTGGACGTTCGCGCCCATGGTGGACATCGCCCGCGACCCCCGCTGGGGCCGGATCGCGGAAGGCTCAGGCGAGGATCCCTTCCTGGGATCAGCCATGGCCGCGGCGCGAGTGCATGGCTTTCAGGGCACCGACCCGCGCGCCCCCGACGCGGTGCTCGCCACCGTCAAGCACTTTGCGGCTTACGGCGGCGCCGAAGGCGGCAGAGACTACAACACCGTGGACCTCTCCGAGCGTACGTTGCGCGAGGTGTACCTGCCGCCCTACCGGGCCGCCCTGGACGCCGGCGCCGCTACCGTAATGACGTCGTTCAACGAAATCGCCGGCATCCCCAGCACCGCCAGCCCCTGGCTCATGACCACGCTGCTGCGCCGGGAGTGGGGTTTCCGGGGCTTCGTCGTCAGTGACTGGACGGCGATCGACGAGCTCCGCAACCACGGCGTCGCGGGGTCGCGCGCCGACGCGGGGAAGCTCGCGCTCGAAGCCGGCGTGGATATGGACATGGTGAGCCGGATCTACGTGAACGATCTCCCCGCCCTGGTGCGGGCGCGGCGCATCCCCGAAGCAGTCGTGAACGAGGCGGTGCGCCGGGTGCTCCGGGGCAAGGCGGCCCTCGGGCTGTTCGACGATCCCTACCACGGCGCAACCCCCGAGCGCGAGCGAGCGGTGTTGCTCGCGCCCGAGCACCGGCAGCTGGCGCGTCGCGTGGCCGAAGAGGCGATCGTCCTGCTCAAGAACGACGGTCAGCTGCTGCCGCTCGGGTCCCGCGTGCGCACCGTCGCCGTGATCGGCCCGCTCGCCGATGACAAGGTCGCGGCGCTCGGCTCCTGGCCCGGCCGCGGCGACCCGCGGGACGCCGTCACGCCACTCGAGGGGATCAAGGCGCGCGCCGGCACCGTCAGCGTCGTTTATGCGAAGGGCTGTGGCATCACCGACACGACGACCGCGGGGTTCGCCGACGCCGTGGCCGCCGCGAAACAGGCGGATATCGCAATGCTGGTGCTCGGCGAAGCGGGAGACATGAGCGGCGAGGCCGCGAGCCGCGCCAATCTCGACTTGCCCGGCGTCCAGCCGCGGTTGCTCGAGGCGATTTACGCAACCGGTACTCCTGTCGTGCTCGTGCTGATGAACGGCCGGCCGCTCACGCTACCGTGGGCCGCGGAGCACGTGCCGGCGATCGTGGAGTCGTGGTTCCTCGGGGTCGAGACCGGTCCCGCGCTCGCCGCCGTCCTGTTCGGTGACGTGAGCCCGAGCGGCAAGCTGCCCGCGAGCTTCCCGCGCGCCGTCGGCCAAATACCCGTCTATTACGACCACAAG
>Ga0066709_100005896_pt1 | contig 10221 bp, 17 predicted proteins | sample GraSoiAngelo_158_FD_79665 | JGI IMG/M metagenome (GOLD analysis project Ga0066709, IMG submission 79665) | Grasslands soil microbial communities from the Angelo Coastal Reserve, California, USA - 14_1009_16_30cm | ecosystem: Environmental > Terrestrial > Soil > Grasslands | place: USA... | reverse complement strand
GCGGCGCACACTCGCCGCGTTCGGACCCTTCGGACCCTGCGTGATCTCGAACTCGACGCGGTCGTTCTCGTCGAGATTGCGGTACCCGCTGCCCTCGATTGCGCTGAAGTGGACGAAGACGTCGGGGCCGTCGTCCTGCTTGATGAAGCCATAGCCCTTCTCAGGGCTGAACCATTTCACGGTGCCAGTCGGCACGTTCCTTCCCTCCTGAGCTACACCGGAGCGGACGATACGGATGAGCTACTCCGGCTTGTTGAGGGAACCGATGGAACACACCACACTGCACCCTCGACGAACATGCTATCGGACGGATATGGCTCCAAAGCCATCGAGCGAGGCTCGCCGTCAGCGTGATTCAACTGCCGCGGGAACGCGTTTGCGACCGAGCAGTGCTGCCCCCGCTGGGCGCCGGCACCGCACTCCCCGCGCCTCGCCGCAAGTCGTCGTAGGAACGCGCGGTCGGCCGGGTCGAGCTCGCGGTTGTCCCGCTCTGTGCGCCTGAGCGACCGGCGGCCATCAGCGACACCCCGGTGACGAACGCGGCGACGCTGACACCAGCAACGACCTGGCGCGCCCGCCGGGCGGGATGCTTGAGCGCGGACCCGATCCGGGACTGGCTGCTCATCGCCATGATGGTCCCGCGCGCGCGTGAGAACTCGGTAAACGCCCCGTAAGACTTCGCGCGCGACGGGTCGGCGCGTCCGGTGCGCTGCCGGCTATTTGACGGCGAGCACGTTCGGCGGCGAGCCGATGCCGCCGTGCAAGCGCAACGGCGCGGACGTGAAGAGAAAGTCGTAGCGACCGTCGCGCGCGCAATCATCGGCGAGCGCTTCGAAGTCGAAGAACTCGCCGAGCGGGATCCCGAGCAGCACGAGCATGAGCATGTGGAGCATCTCGGCCGGTTGCGCCGGCGAGCCGTCGGGCCGCGCGGCGGTCGGCCACGGTTCGACCATCGGCGTGTCGGCCGCCAGCATTGCTACCCCCGAGTCCCACATGAGCTCGGCGATCTCGGGACCGGGACCGAGCCCGGGAAGTGCGAACCCCTCGAAGGTGCGGCTCTTCTCACTCACCTTCTCGCGGCCCGCCTCGTCGAGCCCGAGGTACCACTGCATCCATCCCGTCCGGACACAGAGCACGTCGCCGGACTGGAGCCGCACACCGTGTCCATCGAGGGTTGCTTGCAGCTCTTCGGGCGTGATCACGTCGCCCGCTTCGGGATTGACCGGGTTACCGGCGTCGGCACGGTGACGAGCGACATCCGCGAGGACGCCGCGAGTCACAACGCCGCGTTCGGCGATGTTGTGAATGCCAAGTTTCCCCGCGAATACTTGATCGCGCGAAAACCCGTTATAGAAGCCGGCGTCGCGCAGATAGCCGTGCGACAAGGCGTCCCATTGGGTCGACGACTGGGGAAAGAGGTTGTCGATGCGGTCGTCGAGAAACGAAGTTCCCGCGATGTCGAACACCTCGTGACGGAACGGTTCGCGCGTGAAGATCGGCGGTGACGGATATTCGAGCGGCAAGTCGAGCCGAAAACTGCGGCCGGTGCGGACGAGGGCCGCCGCCTGGACCGCGCAATCGGCGGACACGAGGTTCACGCCACCCAACTCGTCGTCGTCGCCGAAGACGCCCCACGCAGAACGAGCTTGGCTGTCCGGAACGAGCGGGAGCTCCTCCCATCTCGGGCGGCGCAACGGCGCCTGCTCGCCCGCCTTGTCGTCCAGGTCTGTCCGCTCCGCCACGCTGGCCTCCTCGTCTTGGGTCACCCGCATCATGTTGCATCCAGCAGGAGTCCGGCGGCGAGGGCCGCCCCGAGCTCCCGGCACGCGTCGAGGTCGGCCGGCGACGGCTCCCCGACCACGCACACCGGCGCCTGTGCCTGCTTCCACTGCAGTCCGGTCGTGATCATCTCGACGGCTCGCACCGCGCCGGTCGTGTCGTTGTTGCCGTGGACGTATAGGCCGTACGGTCGGCCGACGGTCGCGTCGAGGCACGGGTAATAGACCTGGTCGAAGAAGTGCTTGAGCGCGCCCGAGATGTACCCGAGGTTCGCGGTCGTGCCCAACACGTAGCCGTCCGCCGCGAGGACGTCGGGAACCGTCGCGCCGAGCGCGGGACGCCGCACCACTTCGACGCCCTCGATCTGCGGGTCGGTGGCCCCTGCCCGTACCGCGTTGAACATCGCTTCAACCGATGGTGAGGTCGTGTGATGCACGATCAGCAAAGTCGGCATGATGCCGCGGCTTCTATCACAACGAGATGCGTCCCTCCGGGTTCGCATGTGAACCCGGAGGGACGCACCTCAGAGGCCTCAGCTGCGGGTGCTTGGTCCGTTCGCGGGATTCAGAGAGTCTCGGCTCTCGAGGCGGACTTCCGCAGTCTTCGAATCGCCGTTGCGGTCGAACTTGATCTCGACTTGATCACCGCGGCGGTGGCTCTCGATGCGGCCCGCGAGGTCGGCGGCGCTGCGCACGTCGGAGTTGCCCACCGCCGTGATCACGTCGCCGTCGCGCAATCCCGCGTCGTCCGCGGGACCGCCGCTGAGCACGCGATCGATGCGTGCACCCCGCGGGTTCGTGGAGTTCTCGGCGGCCACGCCGAGGAACGCCTGATTGCCGTTGTTGTTGCGGGGCAGGCCCGGGAGGTTCGGCAGCGTGCGAGGGACGGGGCTCGAGTCGGATGAGCTGGAGCTGATGCTGCGCACGTCACTGTCACCGGGCGCGGCGAACCATCCGACGGCGAAGCCGAGACCACCCACGATGAAAATTACAACGAGTGCGGCCAACCACACCGGAACCGCAACGACACCTCTCCGCCCACTCGACGCGGGCTCGCGGACGACTCGATCAACCGGTTCGGTCCGTGCCGGCGGTGCAGCGGGCGCGGGTGCCGCGGCGGTCGGTTCGCCCGGGTCGGTGTCATCGAGATTCGCCGCCGGCGCTGCGGGCTCCGGAGTCGTCGGCGCGTTCTCGCTCACACTCTCGTTCGAGGTCGTGTCGTCGGCCATCTCGGTGCCTCCTACCGTCGCCGACCGTGTCGAAGGGGCGATGATGACACCTCCGGCTGAGAGATCTCTGAGAGCGCGCGAAGATCACGCCTCCCATCCCGCGACCGTGAGCGCCATCGCAGGAGGAGCATCCGAGGCAGTGAGTTCGCCCGAAACAGAAGTGCTGGCTCGCGTCGGTGCCCTGCTAGCGGAACACGATCCGACAACGACATCCGAGGTGGAATTCCTCGGCGCCCAGTACGACGCCGGCTTGGCGTGGGTCCACTTCGAGAAGGGATTCGGTGGCCTCGGACTCGGCCCCGCGCTCCAAGAGGTCATCGATGCGGCGCTGCGCGACGCGGGGGCGCCGAGTGGCGCCGATCGCAACCCCGTGGGGTATGGACACGGAGCCGGATCGGTGTACACGCACGGCACGGACGAGCAACGCCGCCGCTGGTTGCGCCCGCTCTTCACGTGCGAGGAGCTGTGGTGCCAACTGTTCAGCGAGCCCGGGGCCGGCGCCGACGTCGCCGGACTCGCCACGATCGCCGTCCGCGACGGCGACGAATGGGTGGTGAACGGTCAGAAGATCTGGTCGAGCGGCGCGATGCACGCGCGGTGGGGCATCCTCATCGCCCGGACCGATCCGACGCAGCCAAAGCACCGCGGGATCACGTTCTTCGTCGCCGACATGCACGCACCGGGCCTCGAAGTACGGCCGATCCGCGAAATGACGGGCGGCGCCCACTTCAACGAGACGTTCTTCACCGACGTCAGGATTCCCGACGCGCATCGACTCGGTGGCGTTGGCATGGGGTGGTCCGTCGCCGTCACGACGCTCATGTACGAACGCGTTCTCGTCAGCGATCAGCAGGAAGAGCACGCTGCCGCCCAAGCAATCGCACTGTGGAGAGCGCGCGACGATCGCACGTCGCCCGTCGCGCTCGCGTTGCGCGACCGCTTGGTCATGGCGTGGGTGGAGTCCGAAGCGACACGGCTGTTGCTGCTGCGCGCCAAGTCGTTACGGTCGAAAGCGGAGCCGGGCGCGGACGGTTCGCTCGGAAAGCTGGCCGTCACCCGCGTCGGCCAGCAGCTGGCGAACCTGTGCGTCGACCTCAGCGGCCCCGACGCGGTCGTCGATGCCGACTACACGCCCCACGGGGGCAAGTTCGGCGATCGCGCCGAGATGCCGCTGCCGCGCCGATTCCTGAACAGCGTGTCATCGAGCATCTCGGGCGGTACGTCCGAGATCATGCGCAACATCATCGGCGAGCGTGTGCTCGGGCTCCCCGGCGACATCCGCGTCGACAAGGACGTTCCGTGGAACGAGGTGCGGCGGTCGTAGCCGCCGCACCTCGAGCGGTCTCAGTAGCTCAGTAGCTGGTGCTCGCCGTGCTCGTGCTGCGCGGAAAGTCACCGCTCGTCGTCGACGAACCGGACCCGAACCGATCCGTGCTCTGCGAGTCGTGCGAGGCCACCGCCTCACGGATGTCCCGGCCGTAGCGCTCGTACAGGGTCTTCCCGCCATATACGGCGAGGCCCAGGATGGTCAGTCGGAAAAGCATGCGCATCGAGACCTCCTCGAGCTCTCAGTACCACCAACTCGTCAGGTACATCAGTACGTGTTCGGGCCCACCACGCGGCGTCGGCGGTGGGCGTAGGTGCTTCCGCCGAAGACGGGAAGCATCAGCGCCGCCAGGAGCGCGACACCGCCGACGGCGAGGAAGAGCCAGCCGTCATTCGGGGCAACGCCGAGCCAGTGCGCCATTCGCGCGGGCCACACCTTGGCAACCACGACGACCCCCAGGGCGAGGGCGACGGCGCCGAGAAACGACATCAGCGACGTACCCGCGACCGGTGCCATGCCGGCGATGATCATCAGGAGCCCGAACGCGATCTCCGCGTACGCGAGCACCTGGGTATGCGGAAATCCGAGCACAGTGGTGCGCGGGTCGGGGAGCGCGTTCGGATGGATGCCGGTCCGTGCGAGGGCAACGGCTCCGAACGCGGTTGCTGCAATGCCGAGGACGACCGCGACGATCTGCGCGGGACTCCACACCGGCGAGCCTCCGCTCGCGACCTCGTCCTCAATGACGGTGTCTCGTCGTGTCCACATGACTTGCCTCCGTTATCCAACCGAGCGGCCCGCGGCCGCTCCGTAGTGCGCGTCGATGCTCTCCCAGTAGTCCTCCTCGGCGCGGCGCACGCGGTCGTAGTCCGGCGCCGCTTCAAACTCGATCCGGGTGCACGACACGAGCACCTTGCGCCGCCGCGCGTCGACATCGCGTACGACTCCGGCCGGGAGGACCCGCTTCGCTCGCGAGCGCGTCCAACCCGCGGAGACAACGAGGAACTCGCGTCCAATGTCGTACGTCGCCTTGTCGACTGTGCCGACCGGTCCGTCGGCCGCGTTCACCTCGAACCCCGTGAGGTCTACGCGACCGTTCTCGTCCAGCGTTGTCATTGGTCGACCCTCCGAGAGCCGTTGCCCTGATCGCCCATCTCCTTCACAAGATCAATGGTGGGGTACCCGGTCGATGGGCGCGTAAATCCTGGTTTCAGCGGCGGCAGATCAGCTGGCGGCGCCCCCCTGAGGCGCCAGCGAAGCTCGCGCGGTGCTACCGATCAGCGGGAACTGCGCTCCGCTTCACCATCCAGAACCGCGTACTTCCGTCACTGTGCGCGTCGACCTCGTGGTCGTCGACGACGGCGGCGACGATCGCGCGCGAAAACTCGTTGTCGTGCGTTGACGTCGCGACGGCGGACGTGCCCCGTACTTCGAGGGATCCGGGCTCGATCGTGAATTCCAGCGTGAGTCGATCGTCGCTGTCGGTTCCGCCGATCACGTGGCAGAGCTCGCTCACCGCGATGCGGAGATCGTCGATCTCTTCGTAGTCGAAACCCGCGCGGCTCCCCGCGTCAGCGGCGGTCAAGCGCGCGAGTCGCAAGTACTCGGGCCGACCGGGGAACGAGAGCGAGATCTGTGCAGGCAGCTCAGCCATCGCCGACAGGATACGCAACGCGGACGTTTCCGTTGTCCACTCGCCGGGCAACCAGGCTGCATGGAGTTTGTCTTGTGGCTCATCGCAGTCATCCTCGTCATCGCCGGCCTCGTGACCTTGCTCCGGGGTGCGGTGCTCTATGGGCTCGTGCTCGTCATCGTCGGCTTCCTCGTCGGACCGGGCGGCGTCAGCCTCTTCACCTGACACCTGACCCCGTCGCCCGACCCGCGGGCGGCCGCAGACGGAGGCGCGATGACCGTGCATCCCTGGCTGGACGAGATGATTACGGCCATCGAATCCACCGAAGATGTGCATCTCGTGGTCCCGCCGTATACCGCGTATCTCCGTACCGTGCGCCTCGTTGCGGCGGACGCGGCCGGTCGGGCCGGCCTGGATTGCGAAGAGGTCTCGGACTTCCGGATGGCGGTTGACGAGCTTTGCCATATCCTCATGCAGTCGACCGATCAGCTGCTCCAACTGAGCTTCTCGGTCGTCCACGAACAGGTGGTCGGGCGTGGAGCGGCGACGCCTGCGAGACCCGCAATGCTGTCGGACCTCTCGGAGACGATCGTTCGCTCGGTCAGTGACTATTACGAGCTGCTGCCGGAGAAGGGGCGGCTCACGTTTCTGGTCATCAAGCAGGCAAGCCGAGAACTGGTCCCGAAGCTTTGAGTGCTGCGAACGCTTCCTCGCCACCCGACGGACCGCTCGCGCCCACGTCGGAGACGGATGAGCCGGATGACGAGGACGCGCGGGCCGCGGAGGCGATCGCAGCCAAGTTCATCGAGTATCAGCGCACGCGTGACCGTAATCTGCGCAACGAGCTCGTCCAGGATCATCTGCGGCTAGCCGAATTCCTCGCGCGGCGCTTTGCCCACCGCGGCGAACCGCTCGACGACTTGCGTCAAGTTGCGGTCGTCGGGTTGCTGAAGGCGGTCGAGCGCTTCGATCCGTACCGCGGCCTTCAGTTCTCTTCGTTCGCAACACCGACGATCACGGGCGAGCTGAAGCGCCATTTCCGTGACCGAGGGTGGGCGGTGCGCGTCCCGCGCCGGATGCAAGAGCTTCATCTGCAACTCGACCGAATGGTCGCCGAGCTCAGCCAGGCGCTGGGCCGGGCGCCGACACCTTCAGAGATCGCAGAACGCGCCGGTGTACTCGAAGAAGAAGTCCTCGAGAGCATGGAAGCGAGCAGCCTCTACCGTTTGCCTTCGCTCGATGCTGGTCGGGACGACGAGATGGGCAACGGCTATTCGACCCGCCTCGGAGTCGAGGACCCGGAGCTGAAGTCCGTCGAAACGCGCGCGACCGTGGCGAAGCTTCTGGAGCAACTCCCGGTCCGCGAGCAGCAGATCGTGTATCTGCGGTTCTTCGAAGGCCTCACGCAATCGGAGATCGCCTAGCCCGTCGGCATCAGTCAAATGCACGTATCGCGGCTGCTCGCCAAGAGCCTCGCCGCGCTGGGCGCCGAATCCGAAGAAACGCCGACGCCCACGTAGCCGCACAAGTCGCAAGAGACCGATGCTCACGGTTTGGCGCGTGTGCGTGCGCGCGGGGGCGCGTGTCGTTTCGCGTTCATCGGGCTCGGGAATCAACCCGCGAACTTCCGCGCAAGACGAACGCGAAGGAGTGGAACATGGCCGATCCGAAGTTTGACGAAGCGAAGGGACGGGTGAAGAAGGCGGCCGGCGATCTCACCGACGATCCCGACCTCAAGCGTGAGGGCGAGGCCGACCGATTGGCCGGGAAGGCCAAGCAGAAGATCGACGAGTGGGAAGAGAAGGCTTCGGACGCCGTCGACCGTCTCAAGGAAAAAGCAACCCGCAAGCAGTGAGGTCGAGTGGCCGACCCGGTCAGCACGAGACCCGACCAAAGCACCCCCGTGTGTGCGGTTGGTCTACTGGCCGGGTCGGCCTGCATGTTGTTCCCGCTAGCCTGGCCGGCGCCGGGCGCGCTGTGAGGCTCCAAGCGGGAAGGGGAACGACGGGCATGACGGGCGAGCTCCTGCGCGTCGACATCGAAGACGCGGGCGCAGTGCGCATCGCCCGCGTGATCGGCGAGGTCGACATCTCCAACGCCGGGACGCTCCAAGAGCGCCTCATGGAGGCGGGCTCGCCGGAGGCCGCGGCGGTGGTCGTCGATCTGACGAAGACCGAGTATCTCGACAGCGCGGGCATCCGGACGCTGTTCACGGTGCTGGATCTCCTTCGCGACCGGGGAACGGCCTTGCATCTCGTCGTGTCTGAATCGGCGGTGATCCGCCGGGTGATCGCGTTGACCGCGCTGGACGAGGCCTGCCCGACATGGCCCAACACGGCCGAAGCCGTCGAGGCCGCGATGAACCCCACGTGACCGAATCAGCGGACACGGCCGTCGCGGCACTCGAATGTCCGGTGTGCGGCTTGTTGGGCACGATTGTGCGCAATGACGGGCCCGCGGCTTCCACAGAGGACGCGGAAGTTCTTCTGCGGCTTGATCGCGCCCCGCCGCCCAAGGAAGGCATCTCTGGCTCGAGCTGACGTCTTCGACGTACTGGGGGCCGAGTTTCGCGAGATTGGCCCGCGGGTACGAGCGAAACGCGGGCGGAGTCGCCGACCCCGCGCCGCGCGAATGCTCGAGCCGGGGAAGACCTCATGAACACTTCTCAATCGAGAACCCGATTCAGAACGCGGTCGAGTGTGTTCCAGGACGGCGAGCTGGAAGACCTGGTGGGCTGGGCTCGCTACCTCGACCGCGGGACGTTCGCCTCGTCAGCCGAACGTGACGCCGCCGTGCACGCGCTCGCGGACGCCGCGGACTACGACCTCGATCGGTTGCACCGCGCGTGGCTCCTCGGGTTGCGCCGTCTCGGAGACGGTGAGTTGACCCGTACTGCCGCGGACTTGCTGCGGAGTGCCAGCAGCCTGGCCGGCTCCAGCGACCATCCCACGCCGTCGGTTCCCCCGTTGCGGTCCGCCGGCTGACGCCCTCGTCCGTCTACGAGTACGAAAGCGCGTCCGAGCCCAAGTCCAGCTCGGCCCACACACACTTGAACCCGCCGTCGTGAACGACCCCCCAGTGGCCGTCGCTGAACGCATCGACGATCTGGAGGCCGCGCCCCCCCAACGACGTGGACGCCGAACCGCAGGTGTGCAGGTCGTCGATGCTGGCGTCCGTGCCCTCGACCCGCAGCGTCCGGCCGTGCGCTTCGAGCGCGAGCTCGCTCGCGGTTCGTGCGTGGAGCACGGCGTTCGAGACGAGTTCGCTTACGATCACGCAAGCGGTGCTGATCATGTCCTGGGCGACGTGTAGGTCGTGCAGGAGGTCGTCGCATTCGTCCCGTGCGGCGGCGACACTCTGCGGGTTCGGGTCCAGCTGGACGCGACGCACCGTCGCGACCTTCGAGCTGCCGGCCGCGCTTACGTCGTCAACGCGGTGGCGCTGCTCGTCGCCGTTCCGCTCGTACTCCAAGGCGCTACTCACTGGTAACAACGGCGTGCCCTCTGCTGGTCACGCACTCAGGACGTAGCTACCCCTGAAGGCGGCAAGACCAACCGCGCGTCACGCACGGATTGATCCGTGGTGGGTAACTTGCGGCGTTGCGACAGTAACGACTGGTGAGGAGGACGACGTGCCCGCCGTCGTCGACGTCCATCAACATGCCGGCCCGGCCAACGCGACTCCGGACCAGTGGCGCGCCGGCGAGCAGCTCCGTTCCGAGTGCGAGACGCGCCTGCGCAGAATGGACGCCCTCGGCATCGACGCCGCGGTGCTCGGACCAGTTCCGTCGTACTTGCGCCCGCACGGCATTGCCGACACCCGTGTCCTCAACGACGCGCTCCGCGCGTGCGCGGACCGCGCGCCGGATCGTTTCCCGCTCGTCGCCGGCGTCGTCGAGCCCCTGTACGGCGAGACGGCGCTGGAAGAGCTGCATCGGATGGCCGCCGAGCTCGGCTTCGCGGCATTCATGCTGCATCCTCGGCTCCAAGGCGTGGCGAGCGACGACGTGTGGATCCGCGCGTGTGTACGGGAAGCGGGATCGCTCGGAATGATCGCCTTGATCCACAGTTATTCCGATTCGCGCTTCGAGTCGCCTGTGCTGCTGGCCCGCGTGGCAGCCGAGAATCCCGACGTGCAGATCGTCGCGCTCGACGCGTTCGGCTCACACCATCATTCGCTCGAGTGCTTCGATCTGGCCGAACGATGCCCCAACGTGCTCTTCGACACCAACATGATGTTCAAGTGGCACGTGCT
>Ga0066709_100005893_pt1 | contig 10227 bp, 11 predicted proteins | sample GraSoiAngelo_158_FD_79665 | JGI IMG/M metagenome (GOLD analysis project Ga0066709, IMG submission 79665) | Grasslands soil microbial communities from the Angelo Coastal Reserve, California, USA - 14_1009_16_30cm | ecosystem: Environmental > Terrestrial > Soil > Grasslands | place: USA... | reverse complement strand
ATCGCGAACAGGCTTGGGGTGAGGAGAGAGCAAGAAGGTTGCAAAATTCGTCTCGCCCTCGTCGAGCGCGAACTGGTCCCGCACGCTCGACCAGCTACTCGGGTCGAAGTCGGCTGCGAGGGCGGAAGGTGAGTAGCCGACCGCTGCGACTGCCGCGGCCGCGCTCTGCAGGAACCGCCTACGGGTTGCCATCGATCCTGTATACATCCGCGCCGCCGTCCCAGCGGTGACCGCCCGAGCCGTCCGTCTGACGGCCCAGCTTGAATCCTGGGGCGTTTTGTCCTCCGAACCCGAAGGAGTCCGATGGCGCTTACCCAGACGCAACTCGCCGGTGAGGTCGCTGAGCGGAGCGGCCTGAGCAAGACCGATGCCAAGGCCGCACTCACGGCGCTCGAGGAGGTCGTCCTCGAGCAGCTAGCCGGCGCGGAGAAGGTGCGAATCGGTGGGGTCGTTCAGCTCGTCGTGCGCGTGAAGGAGGCGACGAAGCCGCGCAAGGGCCGCAATCCGGCGACCGGCGAGGAGATCACGATCTCGGCGAAGCCTGCGGCGGTCGCTCTGCGAGCGCGCCCGCTGGCGAAGGCAAAGGCAGCGCTGCCGTCGGTGCAGAAGGCCCGCCAGCGCCTCGCCGCCTAAAACGAGTTGTCACTCGGCTCCGGCGGGCGAGCTCCCGCCGGAGCCTTACTTTTTCAGGCCTCGGGTGACCAGAACTCGAGGAGATTCCCGTCCGGGTCGTAGAAGTAGTACGAGGTCGCGTTCATCCAGTCGAACTGCGTCGGGCCGTAAACCTTGACGCCCTTGCGCTCGACGTGCTTGACGGCGGTCTCGAGACGCTCGCGCGGGACCTCGAGGGCAAAGTGCACGTTGCCGAACCGGTGTCCCTCCGGATGCGGAGAGTGCTCCTCGAACAGAAGTGAGCCTTTGTGCACGGCGATCCGCTGCTGCGTGCCCGGCTCGCCGGCGAGGAACCAGGCCCATTCGTCACCGGTCCGGCTGACGGGCTCTAGGCCGACGACCTCCTCGTAGAACTCCGCCGAACGAGGAACGTCGCGGACGATCAGGACGATCTCGGAGATACCGGTGGAGAAGGCGCTCATTTGACGACGACGTCTCCCACCGCGTCGTCGATCGCGGCGAGGGTGGCCTCGTCGAGCTCGACTCCGGATGCCGCCGCATTCTCCTCGACCTGTTCGGGACGCGAGGCGCCGATGATCGCCGAGGCGACGTTCTTCTCATGCAGGACCCAGGCGAGCGCGAGCTGCGCCATCGTGATGCCGAGCCCCTCCGCGATCGGGGCGAGTCGCTGCACTGCTCTCAGCACGTCGTCGTCTCGGAACCGGTCCATCGACCAACCCATCTGCGTCGACGCCGCCCGGGTGCCGCGCTGCGGCTCTTCGCCGGGCCTGTACTTGCCGGTGAGCGTCCCCTGCGCAAGCGGGGACCATACGAGCTGCGAGATCCCGTTGTCCCTGCAGAGCGGGATCACCTCCCGTTCGGCGATGCGATACAGGATCGACTCCTGCGGCTGTGACGAGACGAACTTCTCTACGCGTGGCACGAGTGCGAGCGCGGCTCCGATCTGGTCGGCCGTCCATTCGCTGAAGCCCAGGTAGCGCACCTTGCCCTGTCGCACCACTTCGGTGAGAGCCGCCATCGTCTCTTCGAGCGGGGTGTCGAAGTCGTAGCGGTGGCACTGGTAGAGGTCGACGTAGTCGGTGCGGAGCCGGGCGAGCGACGCGTCGATCTGCTTGAAGACCTGCTCGCGGGAGAGGCCCCGGTCGCCATTCATCGGGAAGTAGAGCTTGGTGGCGAGGACGTAGGAGTCACGCGGCCGGTGCGCCAGCATCTCGCCGAGAAACTCCTCCGCGCCGCCACGCGAGTACACGTTCGCGGTGTCGAAGAAGTTGATCCCGACCTCGAGCGCCTTCCGGACGCAGGCCTCTGCCTGACTGTCAGAGACGCCGCCGCCGTACGTCAGCCAGGAGCCGAGGCTGATCTCGGAGATCTCGAGGTCGCTCGAGCCGAGGAGTCGGTAGCGCATGCCTCGTGTCTACCAGCCGCGAACCACGCTGCGCGGCAGAATCGTTGCGGTGAGACGCACCTCGCGTGATGACTCCGTTCCGGCAGCGGTCGTCGACGTCGGCTGGGTCAACGGGCTCGCGGCGATCCGCTCGCTCGGCCGCGCCGGGATTCGCGTCCTCGCCGTCGACCACCGCCCGAGCGCGCTCGGGTTTCGGTCCCGTTACGCGGAGCGGTTCCTCTCGCCCGATCCGCACCAGGACGAGACGCGGTTCGTCGCCTTCGTGCGCGCACTCGGCCAGGTGGTCGTCTTCCCGACTCACGACGAGCAGCTGAACCTGATCGCCCGCCACCTGGGCGACCTCGATGTGCTCGCGCCGTTCCCCGCCTGGGACATTCTCGAGCGCGTGCAGAGCAAGCGCGTGCAACTCGAGGAGGCGGAGGCTGCCGGAGTCGACATTCCCCGCACCGCCTATCCCGGCACGGTCGAGGAAGCGGGCGCGGCGGCGAAGGAGCTGGGCTTCCCGCTCCTGGTCAAGCCGGAGCATCCCATCGGCTTCAAGCAGCGCTTCCGGCGCCAGGCGTTCCGTTGCGAGAACCAGGTGGAGCTCGCGGAGGCCTACGAACGGGCGTCGGACTTCGCGCTGATGCTGCAGGAGCTCATTCCCGGCGGCGACGACACGCTCTACTCTGTCGGCAGCTACCTGACCCGGGAAGGACGCCCACTCGGTGTGTTCTCGGGACGGAAGCTGCGGCAGACCCCGCCCGGCATCGGTACCTGCCGGATCGGCGAAGCCGTCTGGGTGCAGGAGTCTGTCGACGCCGCGCTCCGGCTCCTGCAGGGGTTTGGCTACTTCGGCCTCTCGCAGGTCGAGTTCAAACGCGATCCGCGCGACGGTCGCTTCAAGCTGATGGAGATCAACCCGCGGCTCTGGCAGTGGCACGGCCTGGCTGCCGCCTGCGGCGTGGATCTCCCGCGTCTCGCGTATGCCGATCTGACCGGCGAGTCCCCGTCCGAGGCGAGGATGAACGGACACGGGAAGCGCTGGGCGATCACGCTCCTGCCCGGCGAGCGCCCCACGCCGCAGCGCCCGCCGTACGCAGACGCCGTCTTCGCCGCCGATGATCTCAAGCCCGCCGCGGTCCACCTCGTCCGCGTCGTGCGGAGCGCACTGGGGTGATCCCCGAGCGAATCGAGCGCCGGGCGCGCTGGGTGCTCGACTCGATCGGCGCCACGAACGTCGGGTTCGGGGACGACCTCCCCTACCGCGCCGAGGCCTGGGAGCTCGTCGATCGCGGCGAGCGTCCGGAGGGGGACGAGCTGGCGGAGGCGTTCTTCCATCTCGCGCGCGTCGAAGAGCGCACAGGTGCGCGTGACGAGCACGGCCGCTTTCGGGCGTCGTCGTCGTGCCTGGACCCGCTCGACCCGCCCCTCGAGCGGCTTCGCCGGCGGCTCGGAGTCGAGAACGGCCGGCCCCGCTTCCTCGTCGCGCTCACCCACGACGTCGACGCGCCGTGGCGCTGGACACGTATCGGCGTCAGAGGCGCTGCAGCGCGTCTGAAGCAGAACGTGCGTCGAGCGCGGCTCGGGCCGACGCTCCGCGACGCCAGAGGACTGGCGGCCGCTCCCGTGCATCGACTCCGGGGAACCGATCCGAACTGGCGCTTCGAGCAGATCGTGGCGGAGGAGCGCCGTCGCGGCGCACACGGCTCGACGTTCTTCGTCATGTCGGGCCACCACGATCCGCACGACGGCGCCGCGCCTGAGACCTACGAGCGTCTACGGCCCCGACTCGTCGAGACGCTCCTGGAGAGCGGAGCGGAGATTGGTCTCCATGGGAGCTACACCGCGGCCGACGACCCCGGAAGGCTCGCCGCGGAGAAGCATGCCCTCGAGGAGCTGTCGGGTCCCATCGCAGGCCACCGCTACCACTACCTGCGTGCGGACCCACATCGGAACCTCGCCCCGCTTGCCGACCTCGGGCTCAGGTACGACACGACGCTCGGCTTTCCGGACGCGGTCGGGTTCCGTGCCGGCATCGCGCGGCCGTTCCGGCCGTGGAGCTTCGACCGCGAGGCGCCGCTCGAGCTATTCGAGGTCCCGCTCGCCGCCATGGACGCCACGCTCGCGGAGGAGCGCTACCTCGGACTCGAGGCGAAGCGGGCCGAGCCGCACCTCATGCGCCTGCTCGACTGGGCGGCCGAGCACGGTGGTGCGTTCGCGATCCTTTGGCATCCGGATCGGTTCGACCGCGCCACCTCGGGCGGCTGGGACCGCCTCTATTCGAGGCTGCTCGGGGGAGTAGTCGAGCGCGGCGGCTGCTGCGTTCCCGTCGCCGAGCTCGTTTCGTCCCACTCGACCTGGTCGAAGTAGCGGAGGGCGCGCCGGGTCGGTCGAACCTGCGCGCCGAGCTGGGCCAGGTCTTCGCGCGAGATCTCGCCCAGAGCGCTCTTGATCCCGAGATAAGGCAGGTTGAGATCCTCCTGGTAGACGATGGTCGAGATCCGTGGGTTGATCTCGATCACGAGGTCGCCGACGAGCTGGATGTTGAAGAAGTGCTCGATGCCGAACTCCGCGACGATTCGCTGCGCGACCTCGAGCAGCCAGTGATCGTTCAGCGTCTCGAAGTACATCGCGAGCCCGGCACGCATCGACTCGCGCGTCTTGGCGTGCCCGAGCACGAGCTGACCGGAACGCGCAATGCCATCGATCGTTCGCTCGCGTCCCTGCGCGAGCTCCATCACGAGGAGGTCTGGGCCCCCTTCCTCGGGCAGCACCTCGAGGACATCCTTGAGACGCATCGCAAGGTTCCCGGGACGTTCCTCGATCAGCTGCTTGGTGCGGTCGATCGTGGCGTCGAGGACGCGAAATCCGCGCGAGCCCGAGCTCGAGACCGGCTTGAAGCAGACCGCGCGCTCCGGGTAGCCGAGCTCTTCCGCAGCGAGGGCGAGCGCACGCCCGCCGACGACCTTCCGCCAGGCGGGCGCCTGCAGGCCGAGCCGCTGCAGGAGTGCATAGGTCTCGGCCTTGTCGTTGGCCCTGCGGATCGTCTGAGGGGACGAGACGAGAACCGTCGTCCCGACGAAGCGGTCCTTCGCGTCCGCAAGAGCCTGCAGGTCGAAGGACGACTGCGGGAGGACGGCGTCGACGTTCTCTCGTCGCACGATGTTGAGGACGGCATCCGCGAACGCGGGATCGCGGCCGGGCGGTACGACGAAGAAACGGTCGCAGAAGTGACGGCCGATCGCTTGTGGGGACATGTCGGTGCCGACGATGCGCACGCCGCGCTCGCCGTTCATGCGTAGGGCCCGCAGCAGGGCGGCCGTCCCCGGGGCGCCCGCGGCGGTGATCAGGACCGTGATGTCGCGCATCCGAAGCGGCGGATGCTACTGAGCTATCTGGACGCGACTCCGGGGAAGAGTAGGCGGACGCGGTTCCAGCGGGCGATCTCGCAGCCGTTGGTCCGGCTGAACCGCGCTCTGACGATGCGGCCGCGGAAGCGTCCGGTGACGAGCGCCTGCTGCGGTCCACCGTAGATCTGCGTGCAGGCGGTGTCCTTCGGCGTCGCCGCAAACGGGTGGGCAAGCCGGGCGAGTCGCGCGCAGGCAGTCGTGGCTCGGGGAAGGGTGCCGCCCGCCGGCGAGCAGCGCAGCGTGTACGTCTTGACCCCAGGATGGCCTGGTCCGTTCGGCCAGACCGTGATGTGCAGTGAGGTCGACGCCAGCAGAATTGCGGCGAGAACGCTCATCGCCCCAGGATAGGCAACAGCCGGCGCAACCGCTGGCGCTCCACGGGCAGGTAGAAGCCGAGGAGCAGGAGCACGACCGGGAAGGCGGCGGTGAGGGCGAGAGCGACGCCGAGTGGGACATCCATGACCTTCCCGACGACCGTCAGGCCGACGCTCGCGAGACCGAGCGTGGCCACGCGCCGCCACTGGTAGGCGACGGGAAAGACACGATGCGCGCGCCACGCCATCGTCACGAAGAGAAGCGAGTAGGCGGCGACGGTCGCGATCGCGGCGCCCATGCGCCCGTAGGACGGGATCAGAGCGAAGTTGAGCGCCACATTGAGAACGGCTGCGACGCCCGTGACGAGCCAGTTCGAGCGTGTCTGGCGCGCACGGCCGGTGCCGATCTGCACGACGACGTACGCGCCGAAGGCCGCGACTCCGAAGGCGAGCGGCGCAACGACGTTCTGGGCGGGATAGAACGGCCTGGTCGTGATCAGCTTCACGATCCACGGCGCGAGCAGTCCCAGCGCGAGCGCGATCCAGCAGCAGACGTACACGACGTACGTGAGGACGAAGCTGTAGGTGCGCTGGGCCTCCCGGTCGTCGTCGATCGAGTACGCGAAGGCCGGCCAGGCGAGCCGAAACGCCGTCAGGAGCAGGACGAGCGCGGACGCGATGCGGACGCCGATGGAGTAGAGGCCGACCTCGTGCGCGTCCGTCAGCTTGATCAGGAAGAAGCGGTCGCTGAAGTTCGTCAGCCACAGCGCCACCGCCGACGGCACGAGCGGCAGGCCGAACCGGTTCATGGCCCGATACAGCGCGCGGTCGAACTGCAGACCGAGGGCGCGGCGGCTGTAGATGAGCAGGGCCGCGTAGACGATCAGCGTGCCGGTGAAGTTTCCGACGAGCACGCCCAGCGGGCCCTTGTCGAAGACGACGACGAGGACGACCGTCGCGGCGATCGTGATCCCGACATTCGCCATCGTCGCGGCGACGTACGCGCTCGATCGCTGCTCGACCCGGAAGAGGGACGTCAGCTGCTCGTAGTTCAGCGCTGCCCAGAGCCCGATGAAGGCGGCGACGACCAGCCGTCCGTGCCCGTGCGTGCCGAAGAGGAGCCACGACACCTGAGGTGCCAACACGATGCCGACGACCGAGACCGACGTCGATGCCGCAAGCACGTACCAGAACGCGGTCCGCACGACGAGCAGCCGGCGCTCCGGTTCTGCGGAGTCGAAGTAGAAGCGGAAGAACGCGCTCTTCATCCCCTGCGCCACGAGTGCGGTCAGCACGGCGGAGAGCGCAACGAGCGTCTCGATCAGGCCGTAGTCGCTCGGTGACAGGTAGCGCGTGTAGAGCGGCAGCAACAGCACGCCCACGATCCGGGCGACGATCGACCCGAGGCCGTAGATCGCGGAGTGACGGAGCAGCTCTTTGATCCGATCGAACATGTCCGAATCAAAGTATGGAGCGGTAGATCTCGATGAACCGGTCGGCGACCGTGTCAAGGTCGTGGACTCGCTCGACGTACGCCCGACCCTGCTCCCCGAGCCGATTGCGGAGCTCGAAGGACTCCACGAGCGGGCGCAGCTTCTCCACCAGGTCGTCTTTCGTCGCGGTCACGATCGGCACCTTCACGCCAAAGGCCTCCTCTGTCTGCGCCACCGCCTCGGGGTCGAGGTGGGTGACGACCGGCTTGCCATAGGCCATCGATTCGATCGCGAACACACCGTGCCAGAGGTAGTTCATCTGGTCGACGACGATGTCTGCTCGCTTGAACCTCTCGACCGCCTCGTCGTGAGGCACTCCGTGCACGACATCGAGGTCGACCGGCAGTTGTTCGCAGGCCTCGACGACGTGCCGGGTTCCCTTCTTCTCGAGATCCGAGGGCGCGTGCACGACGAGCGGGCGCTCGCGCTCGACAGGCGGTACGGGCTCGTAGTCGCGCAGGTCGAGGCCGGGCGGAATCACCACGGCGTCCGGAACCCACCGCGTAGCCGCGTACGAGCCCACGATCCAGGCGTCGAACTTCTTGCGATACTCGAGCTCGTCCGGACGCTTGCCGCGGATGTCGTCTCCGAGAAAGTGCATCACCGACCGCTTACGTGCCGCGCGCAGGATCGGCTGGTTCAGCGACTTCGGGACGAGCGTCTTGCCGAAGTAGAAGTGGAAGATGTCGGCCTGAGGGAGATAGCGGACGAGAGCGCGCCACTGCACGGCCTGCTGGCGCAGCAGGCCGTGCCGCGGCAGATCGAGATTGATGTCGTACTCGTCCGGCCGCCACTTCTGCGGCCAGAACACGAGCAAGCGTGCGTCGATATCCTTGCGGCGAAGCGCGTTGACGTGTGCCCAGCCGGTGCCCGCAAGGTTGACCGGTAGGTGAAGGACTCGGGCGTCGATCGGTGCGGGCACAGGCGCAACGATACGATCCGCCGCCGTGCCCGCAGCTTTGAAACGGCGCTTCTATCGTGCTGCGCGCGACGTGAGACATCCGCGCCGCGCCGTCGAGCAGCGGCGAATTCGCGAAGAGGTTGCGCAGTTCCTCGGCGGGCGCACCGCACTCGCTCGCTACGAGCGCGAGGTGCGCGAGAGCGGGCTCGTCGAGCACCTCCTGCAGAAGGGGCGCGAGCAGCATGACGCCGTGACCGCAGCCGGTCACTCGCTGGGCGCGATCGGCTACACGGAGGGGACCTACCTCTATGCCGTCCTGCGAACGGTGCGACCGCAGGTGGCCATCGAAACCGGCGTCGCCAACGGCTTTTCTACTGCCTTCTCGTTGCTCGCCCTGCACGCGAACGGTGAAGGACATCTCCATTCGATCGACCTTCCACGAGAAGTTGGCCGCAAGTACGACCCGGGCACGTTCTACGAGGGCGAGGGTCGCGCGGGCATCCCGCCGGGATCCGAGTCCGGGTGGCTCATTCCAGAGGAGCTGAGGGCGCGCTGGACCCTGGTGTCCGGGAAGAGCCAGGAGGAGCTGCCGCCGCTGCTCGGCCGCCTCGGGACCATCGACACCTTCATGCACGACAGCGAGCACTCCTACGAGTGCATGTGGTTCGAGTTCCACGCCGCCTGGCCCGCCCTCCGGCCGGGCGGCGTCCTGGTGTCGGACGACGTCAATTCCACCGAGGCCTTCGGCCGGTTCGCCGGCCAGGAGGGCCGGTCTCCTGTCCGGCTGGCCCGTGGAATGGCCCTTCTGCAGAAGTGACTTGACAAGTAAGTGAGTAATAGCTAACAATACGCGACATGACAGCGACGACTCAGCGGAAGAGCGCCGAGGAGCGGCGAGAGGAGATCCTCGAGGCCGCCCTGGTCGAGTTCGCGGCGCACGGCCTGGACGGCGGCTCCACCGAGGGGATCGCCAAGGCCGTGGGGATCTCGCAGCCTTACGTCTTCCGCCTCTTCGGCACCAAGAAGGAGCTCTTCATCCAGACCATCGAGCGCTGCATGCGCGGGACGCTCGAGATGTTCCGTACCGCCTCGGGAGGCCTGCGCGGTGAGGCCGCCCTGCAGGCGATCGGCGAGGCCTACGTGGAGCGCCTGGCGACCGATCCGACGTATCTCCACTCGCAGATGCAGGCCTATGCCGCCTCCGACGACCCGGAGATCCGCGACGTCGTCCGTAAGGGGTACGGAGAGCTCGTCGAGTACGTCGAGCGCGTCTCCGACGCGCCGGCCGAGGCAGTCGCCCATTTCTTCGCCAAGGGGATGCTGCTGAACGTCATGGCCTCCATGGATCTTCTCGGAGCCGACGAGGGCTGGGCGCAGCGCCTGATCGACGGCTGCCGCAAGGACGTCTGAGGTCTTTTTTTGGAGCCTAAGTAAGTGACCACTCACAAAAAGACGCCGGTTTTCCGCACCACCAGACACCAGAGGGCCGCATTCGCGGCGCAACCACGCACCCGCAGGATCGGGGAGACGACTCGAAGGAGGAAGCGATGACAGCCAAGACCAAAACGCTCTGGACGTTCGCGATCACGTCGGTCGCCGTCTTCATGGCGACTCTCGACAATCTCGTCGTCACGACGGCGCTGCCGGTGATCCGCAAGGACCTGCACGCAACGGTCGAGAGCCTCGAGTGGACCGTGAACGCCTACACGCTGACCTTTGCGGTGCTTCTTCTCACCGGCGCTGCGCTCGGTGACCGCTTCGGTCGTCGCAGGATGCTCGCGATCGGGCTCGGCATCTTCACCGTTTCCTCGGCCGCTGCTGCTCTGGCCCCCTCGGCCGGCGCATTGATCGCCGCGCGGGCCGCCCAGGGTGTCGGCGGCGCGATCGTTACGCCGCTCACCTTGACGATCCTCAGTGCAGGCGTCCCGGCGAACAGGCGGGGAGCCTTCATCGGTGCGTGGAGCGGCATCGCCGGCCTCGCCGTGGCCTTCGGGCCGCTCGTCGGCGGCGCCGTCGTCAGCGGCATCTCCTGGCAGTGGATCTTCTGGCTGAACGTCCCGATCGGCGTCGTCCTGATCCCGCTAACGCT
>Ga0066709_100005892_pt1 | contig 10227 bp, 8 predicted proteins | sample GraSoiAngelo_158_FD_79665 | JGI IMG/M metagenome (GOLD analysis project Ga0066709, IMG submission 79665) | Grasslands soil microbial communities from the Angelo Coastal Reserve, California, USA - 14_1009_16_30cm | ecosystem: Environmental > Terrestrial > Soil > Grasslands | place: USA... | reverse complement strand
CGGACGGCGGGCCCAACGCGCTCGAGCGCTTCGAGACGTTCGTGGCCACGCGCTTCGGCCGACGCGCCCGGCACGCCACGCGCATCGGCCGGCTCGTGGGCCACCCGATCGCGACCACGTATCGCCCGGCGGCGTTGTCGCAGCACGGCACGCTGGTGGCCGGCGAGGCCGGGCGGCTCGTGGATCCCGCGACGGCCGAGGGCATCCATCACGCGATGGCGACCGGGCTCATCGCGGGCGAGATGCTCGGCGACGTCCTCGCCCGCGGCCTCGAGCCGACCGCGGAGCGCCTGGCGCCGCACACGGCGCGCGTGCGCCGGCGGCTGGGCGCCGGTCTCTGGACGGGGCAGGCGCTGCTGGCCGTCACGCGCACACCGGTGTTGGACTGGGCACTGCGCTTCGCCTCCACGCGCTCGATGAAGAGCGTGCTGACGTGGGCGCTCGCGCGTGCCTGACCTGCCCGGCGCCCGCGCGCTGCTCGCCGTCGTGGCCGCGCTGGCCGGGCTGACGGCCGCCGGCGCCTCGGCCGAGGACGACGCGTTCAGCCTGGCGTCGCTGGGCGTGAAGGGCACGGCGGTCTACAAGAACTTCTCCCACTTCGAGACGACGCGCGACGATCCGCAGCTCATCCGCAACGAGGGCCTCGTGCGCCTCGAGGTGAACCGCCGCCTGGCGCCGTGGAGCGACGCGAAGGTGGTGGGCGAGCTGCGCAAGGACGACGACGACCTCACCGACGGCGTGAGCTTCCAGATCCAGGAGAAAAACCGCCGGCGCAGCCTGCTCGATCTCAAGGAAGCCGTGCTCACGCTGCGCGGCGGTCCGCTGGAGGCGGGGCTGGGCAAGCAGATTTACGCCTGGGGCACCGCCGACACGTTCAACCCGACCGACAACCTCAACGCCTACGACTACCTCGACGTGATCGACAACGAGAAGCTCGGCCTGTGGTCGGCCGCCCTGCGGCTGACGGCGGCGGCCACCACGGCCACCTTCGTCGTCGTGCCCGCCTTCGTGCCCAGCCGCCTGCCGCTGCCGCGCAGCCGCTGGACGCCGTCGCTGCCCGCCGGCTTCGTCGGCGTGGCCGACGACCCCGAGGTGCCGCGAGTGACGGCCGGGAATCTCCAGTACGCGGCGCGCGTGCGGACCACCGTGCGCGGCGTGGACGTCTCCGCGAGCTACTACGACGGCTTCGAGCACGTGCCCGTCCTCCGCGTGTCGTCGCTGGCGGTCGCGCCCGGCGTGGTGCTGCCGCGCTTCACGCCGGTCTACACGCGCGTGAAGGTGCCGGGGCTCGACGTCTCGACGACGTACGGCGGCTTCGAGCTCCACGCGGAGACCGCCGCGCGCTTCGTGGAGTCGAACGGGCGCGACGACCGCTGGCAGGGCATCGCCGGGTTCAACTACACATGGGAGTCGCCGCCGCTGCCGGGCGTGGAGCAGATCGTGTTCCTGGCCGAGTACGCGCGCGAGGTCACGCTGCGCTCGCGCTCGGGCTCCAATTTCCTGCCGCTCGACTCCCTGCCCGGGCTCGGCGACCTCGTGTCGTCGACCGTGTTCCGCGAAGCGCTCATCGGGCGCGCGCTGGTCAAGCTGAGCGAAGATACCCAGGTGAAGCTGACCTCGGTCTTCGATCTCGACGCCGCCCCCAACGCCTACGTGCAGCCCAAGGTCACGCACAAGCTGACCGACGCGCTCCAGGTGGAAGCGGGCCTCGACCTCTTCGCCGGCGAGCCCCAGAGCCACTGGGGCCGCTTTCGCCACAACAACCGCGTGTTCGTGTTCGTGAAGTACTTCTTCTAGGCGGGAGATCATGAAGAGAACGCTCGCGATGCTCGGGGTTGTCCTCGTCGTGGCCGGCAGCGCGCCCACGGCGTGGGCCCAGTCGGCGCTGGCCATCATGCAGAAGCAGCGCGAGCTGCACCGCGCCGCCGACGAGCAGGAGACGCTCGCCGTCAAGATCGTGGACCGCCGGGGCGCCATCAAGGAGCGACGGCTCGTGCGCTATACCGCCACCGCGCCCGACGGGCTCAGCAAGGTCCTGGTGCGCTTCGTGGCGCCGCGCGACATCGCCAACACGGGCCTCCTCATCTGGGAGGCGCGCAACGGCGACGACGACCAGTGGCTCTACCTGCCCGGCGTCAAGAAGGTCAAGCGCATCGCGGCCAGCGGCAAGAAGAACCGCTTCCTGGGCACCGACTTCTCCTTCGAGGACCTGCGGCCCGAGGCGCTGGCCGCCCACCGCTACGAGAGCGCCGGCTCGGAAGCGATCGACGGACAGGACTGCTGGATCATCGAGGCGGTGCCGGCCACCGAGCGCCAGGCCGCCGACTCCGGCTACAGCAAGCGGCGGCTGTGGATGCGCAAGGACATCACGCAGATCGTCAAGCGCGAGTTCTACGACGCCAAGGGCCGGCTGGAGAAGGTGCAGACCGACCGCCGCCTGGTGAACGTGAAGGGCCCGCTCTGGCGCGCCGACGAGATCGAGATGCACGACGTGCAGAGCAACGGGCGCACGATCCTGACGCTCGAGAAGCGGGCGCTCGACGCCGGGCTCAAGGACAGCCTCTTCACCGAGACCGAGCTGGCCCGCGAGGGCTCGTGACGCGACTGCTCCACTGGGTCGTTGACCATCCCGCCATCGGCGCGGCGCTGCTGGCCGGCGTCAGCCTCGTGCTCGCGAGCCAGGTGGTGCGCATCGAGCTCGACACGTCCGCCGAGAGCTTCATGGTGGAGAACGACCCGGCGCGCGCGTTCTACGACGAGGCCCTGCGGAAGTTCGGCAGCGACAACCTCACCGTGGTGCTCGTGAAGGCCGACGACGTCTTCGCCGTGCCCGCCCTGCAGGCGGTGAAGCGGCTGTCCGACGCGCTCGAGCGCCTCGACGGCGTGACGCGCGTGGAGAGCCTCACCACGGTGAACAACGTCCGCGGCGACGACGGCACTTTGAACACCGACCCGCTGATCGGGCCGAAGATTCCCACGGACGCCGCCGCGCTGGCGCGCATCCGCGCCGACGCGCTCTCCAACCGCGTGCTCGTCCACAACCTCGTCTCGCCGGACGCCCGGGCCACCGCCGTCGTCGTCTACACCGCGGGCACCGCCCACTTCAACCGCGCCTTCACCGTGCAGGTGGACAGGCTCATCGCCCAGGTGGCGGCGCCGGGCCTGCGTATCTTCCAGATGGGCGAGCCGTTCTCCAAGACCACCTATGCCAGCTACATCGAGCGCGACCAGCTCACGCTGATCCCGCTCTCGATCGGGGTCCTCCTGGTCGTGCTCTTCCTGGCCTTCGGCACGCTGGAGGCCATGCTCATCCCGCTGATCACGGGCGTGCTGAGCATCGTGTGGACGGTCGGGCTCATGGCCGTGCTGGGCATCCCGCTCAACGCGATGACCGCCGCCGTCCCCTCGCTGCTGATCGCGATCGGCTTCACCGAAGACGTCCACATGATCGCCGTCTACGAGGAGCTGGTGGAGCGCGGCAGCGACAAGCTCACCGCCATCCGGACGATGCTGGCCGAGAGCAGCCTGCCCCTGCTGGTCACCTCGGCCACCACCGTCCTCGGCTTCGTGACGCTCGTGTTCACGAACGTCACCGGCCTCGTCCAGTTCGGCTGGGCCTCCTCGATTGGCCTCACCGCCAACTTCATCATCACGATGCTGGGCGTGCCGCTGCTGCTCCTGCTGTGGCCGATCCCCCGGCGGCTGCACCGTCCCGCCGGCGAGGCGCACGCGCCGCGCGGCGTGATCCCGCCGCTGATGCACTGGCTGGCCGGCTTCATCGTGCGCCGGCGCCGCATGGTGTGGCTGCTGACCGCGCTCATCACGGCCGGCTCGCTGGCCGGCTGGTCCGCGCTGCGCGTGGACACCGACTTCATGAGCTACTTCCCGGAGCGCTCCGAGATCCGCCAGCGCGCGCAGGAGCTGCACGCCTCGCTGGCCGGCTCGGTGACGTTCTACCTCGTGGTGGACACGGGCATGGAGGACGGCGTCAAGAACCCGCGCGTGCTGCGCGCGATCGCCGATCTCCAAGATTACATGGCGCGCACGGGGCGCATCGACGCCAGCGTGTCGGTGGCCGACTACGTGCGCACGATGAACCGCGAGATGCACGCCGGCGACCGGGCGTTCGAGACGATCCCCGACTCGCCCGACCTGATCGCCCAGTACCTGCTGCTGCTGGAGGGCAAGGACCTCGCGAAGTACGTCGACTTCAACGCCTCCACGGCCAACATCGTCGTCCGCCACAACGTCACCAGCTCGTTCGAGGTGTCGAAGCTCCTGGCCGGCATCGAGCAGTTCGCCGCCGCCACCTTCCCTCGCAACGTGCGCGTGCGCGCCACCGGCGAAACGATCCTGGTCAACAACGCCGCCGACTACATGGCGGTGAACGAGTTCACCAGCTTCGGCTCCACCCTGCTCATCATCGGCATCATCCACGCGCTGCTCTTCATGTCGGTGCGCGCGGGCGGCCTCTCGCTGGTGCCCAACGTGCTGCCCATCGTGGCGAGCTTCGGCATCATGGGCCTGCTGCGCATCCCGCTGAACACCGGCACCGCCTTCGTGGCCACGGTGGCCATCGGCATCGCCGTGGACGACACCGTCCACCACATGGTGACGTACAACCGCCAGCTCAACCTGCACAACGACCAGACGAAGGCCATGGTGGCCACGCTGGAGGCCGAGGGCCGCCCCATCATCTACGTGTCGCTGGCCCTGGCCGCCGGCTTCTTCGTGCTGATGTTCTCGAGCTTCGTGCCCACCCGGCAGCTCGGCTTCCTCTCCGGCGTCGTCATGCTGCTGGCCATGGTGGCCGAGCTGGTGCTGACGCCGCTGCTGATGCACTCCACGCGCCTGGTCACGCTGTGGAACGTGCTGCACGTGAAGATGCCGCGCGACGTCGTGCGCAGCTCGCCGCTGCTGCGCGGCCTCTCCACGTGGGAGGCCCGCAAGCTCGTCCTCCTGGGCGGCCTGCGCCCCCTGCGCGCGGGCGACTACCTGGTACGCAAGGGCGAGGCGGGCAACGAGCTCTACATGGTGGTGTCCGGGCGCCTGCGCGCCTTCGACGTGGGCGCCGACGGCCGCGAGGTGACCTTCCGCGAGCTGGGCTCGGCCTCCGTGATCGGCGAGGTGGCCGTCCTCGGTGACCGCGTCCGCTCGGCCCACGTCGTCGCCGAGACCGACACGGAAGTGCTGGTCATCAGCGACGCCGCCCTCGAGCGCATCCAGCGCCGCTTTCCCTTCACGGCCGCCAAGCTCTATCGCAACATCGCCGCCGTGCTGAGCGAGCGGTTACGGGACCAGACGGCGGCGCGCACCCTGGCCGAGGGCGCGCAGCGGGCGGAGGAGGGCTCGAGGTTCGTGCTACCGCAGTAGCGTCAGGCCGGGTCGCGACTGATCGGGAGGCTGACGAAGAACGTGCTGCCTTTCCCGCGCTCGCTGACGACCTCCAGCGTGCCCTCGTGCCGCCGCACGATCCCCTGGCTGATCGACAGGCCGAGCCCGGTGCCCATGCCTTCCGGCTTCGTCGTGTAGAACGGCTGGAAGACGTGCTTCAGCTCGTCGGGCGAGATGCCGATGCCGCTGTCGGCCACGGAGATCGTCAGGCACGGGATCCCGTCGGCCGCCCGCACCTCGGTGCGGATGCGCAGTGTGCCGCCGTCGGGCATGGCGTCGAGCGCGTTGTTGAAGAGGTTGACGAACACCTGCGTGAGCTCGTCGCGGTCGCCGACCACGCGCGAGACGCCGTCCAGCACCTCGACGTCGGTCACGATGCCCGCGCGCGCCAGCCGCGGGCCCACGAGGTCGAGCGAGCGCTGCAGCACGTCCCAGATGTCCATCGGGCGCAGCGCCGCCTCGCGCCGGCGGGCGAAGTCGAGGAGGCGCCGCAAGATCTTGGCCGCGCGGTGCGTCTGCTCGTCGATGGCGTCCAGGCGCGAGCGCGTGACGGAGCTGTCCGGCAGCTCGCGCCGCAGCCGCGTGGCGTGCGTGAGGATCACCAGCAGCGGGTTGTTCACCTCGTGGGCGACGCTGGCGGCCAGCTCGCCGATGGCGGCCAGCTTGGCCGACTGCGAGAGCTGCTGGTGGGCGGCCTGCACGTCCTCGATGCGGCGCCGCAGGTCGTCGTAGAGGCGCGCGTTGCGCAACGCGATGGCCGTGTTGGCGGCCACGGCCTCGAGCAACTGCAGCTCATCGCGGCTGAACGCCGCCCCCGAGCGTTTCTCGCCCACGAGGACCACGGCCGAGAGCGCGTCGTCCTCCACGATGGGGACGGCCAGGGCCAGGTGCGCCGCGCTCAGGCTGCGCCCCCCCTCCACCACCGCGGGCCCGTCGCCAGCGTGGAGCATCTCGTCCTCGGCGATGAAGGCCTCGCGCCGCGCGGCCAGCCACTCGACCAGCGCGTCGTCGATCGCGTCCGGCGGCGACTGCACGTCGTCGTCCTCCGCCACGTAGCGGGCCAGGCACTGGAAGCGGCGATCGCCCGGCTCCGGCACGTAGAGCCCGGCGCTGCGCAGCGGGACCTTCACCACCAGGCCGCGCGTCAGCACGCTGCCCACGCCGCGCACGTGCGTCACCGTGCCCAGCTCGCGCGCCAGCTCGAGCAGCGCGTCGCGCACGCCGTGCTCGCGGTGGAACATCACCCGCTCGAGCAGCGCTTCCAGCTTGCGCAGCACCGGCAGGCCCGCCGCCAGCGCGCCCACCGCGATCAGCGCGCTCACCGCGGTGCCTACGCCATCGCCCTCGCCCGCGCGCGCCGCCGCGTTGATGGCGATGACGGCGAACGGCGCCAGCGCCAGGCTGGTGAGCGCGTAGAGGACGGCCCGTCGCATGAGGACCGTGATCTCCACGAGCCGATGGCGCACGATGGCCACGCCGAGCGCCACGGCGAACACCATGTTGGCCGGGATGCCGACCGGATAGAGCCGCTCCCAGCCCGCGACGAAGCGCACGAAGTCCGCGGCGCCGCCCAGCAGCGCGAAGAGGATGCCCGCCGCCACCCAGCGCGCGCGCGTCACGCGCGCGCCACGCAGCGTGCGGGCGGCCGCCGCCAGCGCCACCGCGCCGCCGACGAGATAGCCGTAGAAGTAGACGAGGAACAGCCCGTAGGCGGCTCCCGGGACCGGCGCGTAGCCCCACACGGTCTCCTGCACGCCCACCATCAACGACCGCGTCGGCGTGATCGCGATGAAGATCGCCGCGAGCACGTAGGCCGCGGCCAGCAGCGGACTGCGGTGCCGCCACCCCAGGAACGCCCGCACGTACTCCGCGAACAGCACCGGCACCACCGCGATCGCCACGTGGATCAGCCACTCCCAGCGCAGGGCGGAGGCCGGATCGGGCGCCGAGCGCAGCCCGATCACCCCGAAGTTCCAGGCGGCCAGGGCGGCGGTGAACCCGGCGAAGGCCCGATTGCGGGGATCCCGGCGGTCGGCCACCAGGGCGACCACAAGCAGAAGGATGTTGAGCCCGAATCCCACTACAGGAAGTGCACGATGGAGGCCGAGATCCATCAAGCTCCCTCCTCACGCTCGCGGCGCATGCGCGGAGGCTAACACGTTCGGTGGGCGTGCGTCGGGGCGGGTTCTGAGGCTACCAGGCCCGGTCGGAGGGCATGCTGATGGCGAGCCAGTCCTCGTCCAGCCGCCGCGCGACGCAGCTGTCGAACTTCTCCCGATAGCGACCGTAGGCCTCGACGCTTTCGCTGACGCCCACGCCGACGGCGACGACCGCGCCCAGCGCCGCGCCCACGCCCGCGAGCCCGACACCGACGATCCGGCCAATCCACGCGCCGGGCTCGGCATCGCGCTCCTCGCCGGTCAGCGAGCCCCAGAACGCGCCGTCCGCTTCGCCCCGCAGGAGCAGGTAGGCGCTCGTGAGCCCGCCGAGCTTCAGCGTTGCCAGGATCACTTCCGCGTGGACGGCGCTGGCGGCCGACCGATGGCAGCCGTGGCGAATCGTCGTGGGGCGGTCCTCGACAACGGCGACCGGCTCGTCGAGGGCGGAGGCCGACGGCCGGCCGACGGCCGTGGCACAGCCGGTGGCGGCGAAGCTCGCGAGGACGAGCGCTGCCGCGAGTCGGCTGGTCACGACCCGCTATATATCACCGTTGCGTTTTCTGCGCCGCGGGAGCGGCCTGGCTCTTCGCTCAGTTCGTCGCGAAGCAGTAGAAGAGCCCCGCCCCGCCGGTGCCGCGCAGCGCCTCCTGGCTGCAGCCGCCACCCTGCCCGCGCGAGGGATGCGAGGAGTTCCACGACTTCGACGCGTCGTCGTCGCGCAGCCCCTGCCGGTCGTGGTGGCCGACCATCGCGGCCCCATCGCCGCTGCTCGACCAGTTCTTGCACGTCCGGTCCTCGGCGGCCCTGAAGGCCGTGCCGTCGGGCTGCGACCCCGTGAGGATGTCGTGCTGGTTCGGCTCATCGCCGCGCCCATTGACCGGCTGGCCTTTCTCGGTGAGCGCCGTCTGCTTGTTCAGCTTGTTGCCGGCGCCGTGGAGGTCGTCCACGCTCCTCGCGATCACCTCGCCCTTGGCGTTCTTCCACGGCCCGCGCCCGATGCGATCGCGCGCGTTGACGCCCGCCTGGCCGCCGGCGCCCTGCGTCGAGAGATAGGCATGCCACGTGTGCTTGCCGGCGCCGGCCGCCTGAGCGAGCGACTGGCAATGCTTGTCGGCGCCGGCGAGGCCGCCGAGGTCCGCGCCCTTGCCGGAGCCGACGCTGGTGATGAAGAAGGTCATGTCGGGCGACTGCGCGTGCGCGGCGGACACGAGGGACAGCCCGACGGCAGAGACGAGCAGCGCGAACCGGAGTGTCGTGGTCATCGTTTGTTCCTCCTGATCTAGGCGAAGAGCTTGCGATCGCGGATCTTGCGGGGATCAGTATAGTGCTCGGACCACCACGGCTTGTCGCCGGGCTTCCGCGGCGGCCGGGCGAGCACGAGCTCCTTCTTGGCTTTCTTGGCCTCCTGCTGCGTAACACGGAAGTGGTAGTGATCGAAGATGCGCAGGGCCTCGACGACGTAGGACACGGCGATTCGCCGGTCTCGGATGAGCAGCAGATTCTCACCGTTCTGCCTGTCGGCCGCCGTGGAGAAGTTGTACGAGCCGAGGTAGACGCGGGCCGACGGCTTGTCGAAGTCGATGACGACGAACTTGTGGTGCATGCGCGTGCCCCCGCCGCCTACCGGCTCCGCCTTGAAGGGCTGGGGCACGTTCTTGCTGAGAGCGGCTGGCATCACGGGCGCGATGTTGCCGTCAGGCTTCTGCAAATCGAGGCCGCCGACCTTGCGGTCGGAGATACCGTAGACGAACAGATCGTCATCCTTCATCACGCTCTTGATCGAGGTCCGGATGGCTCCGGGCGTCTGGAAGAGGAAGGCCAGCGAATAGAAGAGGCTGGACGTCGTCTTGTCCTTGATGTCGCTTGCCACCTTCGCCAGGAGCGCATTCTTCGAGCCGTGGGGGGAGAAACTCGCGCGGGCGTCGATGCCGGTGAGGCCGAGGTCCGCCCACTCCGCCGCGGGCGTCCTGGCGAAGGCTCCCGCGTCGTCGTTGCCCCAGTAGGCCTCGAACGCCGCGACGAAGACGGCCACCGCGCGGTTGCCGCGAAGGACCACTGCATTGTTGGCCTGCACGAAGAACCCCGCCAGGAAAAATTGGTGGAGCCGCACACGACGGCCCGCCCGGCAGGGCCGTCCACGATGATGGTCTTGTTGTGCTGCAGCTTGCCCATGTGCTGCCGCTTCACCTGCTTCGCTCCGGCCGACGCCACAAGGCGCTGAGCGGCCTGACGCTCGGCAGACTTCGACTTGCCATGGGCCCCATCGTCATCGATGATCACGCGCAGTCGAGTCCCGAGTTTTTCCAGGCGAGACACGATCTCCGGCTCATTCAGGTCGTATGCCACCACGCGGACGCGGGCCTGCGGATCTGCGATGGCCTGGTCGAGCACCTCGAGGATCGCACTGCGGGCCTCGAAGCCCATCCAGGCCAGGGCCTCCTGGGCCTGGGAGTGCGTCGGCACGAACGTCAAGCCGTCATCGGCCTTCGCCGGCAAGAGAGTCTCGATAGGCCCCTTGGATTCGTAGCGATCGACGAACGCCTGCGACGAAACGAAGCCGCGCGTGAAGGCGACGTTGAGCTGACCAGGATAGGTCTCGCGCCGGAGCTCGATCGCGGCCTCCTGCGGCTCGCCGTAGCCGAGTCGGTCGCGGTCGTCCATGAACACCGGCGTG
>Ga0066709_100005891_pt1 | contig 10227 bp, 3 predicted proteins | sample GraSoiAngelo_158_FD_79665 | JGI IMG/M metagenome (GOLD analysis project Ga0066709, IMG submission 79665) | Grasslands soil microbial communities from the Angelo Coastal Reserve, California, USA - 14_1009_16_30cm | ecosystem: Environmental > Terrestrial > Soil > Grasslands | place: USA... | reverse complement strand
TGGGCGTCCACGTTATTGCCCATCGTGTTGGTGCCCCCATCGTTGATCCAGCCGTTCGGCGAAGCGTTAGTCGAGAGCGCGCTGAGCGTAACCAATTGACGGTTCACCAGCGGCGCCTGCGTGGTGCCTGGAACGGCCAGACCCGGGAGCATGGGCGCAGGGCTTTCCTGGGTGAACACGTTGTAAGTCGCGTCGGACAAATAATTGGTCAAACAACGGCGCACCAGCACCTCACCGGTCTCGACATCGACGAGGACGGAATAAAGTTCGCCGCGAGTCCGACTCGTCAGTTGCACCTGCCAGCAGAGTCGCAAGGAATCACGATTCATTGGCAGCCAGATCAAACGCGTCTGGCTTTCGCCCGGCAGGGCACTTGCTTTGAATTTCTGATGCTTTCGCGGCCCTTCAGGCTCTCCCAGCGAAACCACCGACTCGAGATCCACTTCGGCGCCGATATTCACCGCGGCTCGCACCAGCGCTTCGGCGGCCGAGAACCTGGGCGAGGCGACTAACGCAACGTGGTTGGGTGTGCCCGCGTCGGCGGCGCGCGCCAGCTCAGGCACGAAGTGACTCGAAACACTCACCAGCTCGCCGTTCCTGGTGATCTGTCCGGTGAGCAGTCCTTCAAAGACCGGGATGGCCTCCAGTGATTGCTCCCAGATCACTGTATGGAGGCCGTTGTGGGCTGTGATGTAGTCCCGCTTCACGCTGGCGGTGGCGAGCACGTTCGCGTCGTGGCCGAAAAGCGCCGCGTGTTCGTTGAGGAAATTCCTGACGGCGTCGTGAGGATCGTCAGAGGCGGCGAATCCCTGCTTCACCAGCGCTTTGCCTTTGCCTCCGGGCCCAGTCAGAAAACCTCGGGTAGCCGTGACCAATCGCGGCGTCCCCAGGATGCGGTCGCGGGCTACGCGCAAGGCGGGGAGACGCGCTTTGAGCGCCGCTTCGGCCTGTTGAGCATCGGCGTCCGGCTCAGCGACTGGCGTCGCCGTCGCCAGTCGTTTGTCGTAATTGGAGAGCGGCGCTCGCTGAGGCGGTTGGAACGCGCTGGCGGTGGGCAATTGAAAAGCCAGAAGTCCGACACTGGCGACGATTAAAAGCCGCATCTTCATGCATTTTCCTCTAAAGCTGCGAGCGCAAAACATGTGTTGACGTAATGGCAACTTGGGCGCAGCTAAACCATCCGCTCATTTCCTACCCCGGACGGCTCGACTATTCCACATCAAGGACCGTATCGCATCCGATAGTAACGCTGGAGTTCACCGGTTGGTATGTTCGTATCCAGGATCTTTATTGTGCCGTTGGTGGCAATGAGGTTGGTGTAACTCGACAGTGGCTGCCAGTTTGCCGGCGCCAGACGGGTGGCGAATTCCACCTGATAAACCGTCCCGGAGGCTGCGCTCCAGGAGAGAGCAACGGTTCGAGAAGAGCCGGCGCCGCTGACCGAGACACCGCTCCAAAAACCATTCGTGGTGGAACCGCTGTTCCACGCCGCAGCATCGAAGGGATAAAAGTCAAAGGCGTTGGGCACCCCGTCGCCATCCGAATCGATCGTTTGGCTGAACCGCAAGGCCCGGTTGGTCTGGATGGTTTGACCGTTCAACATCAACACAGCAACTGAGCTGTTGGGACCGGCAAACGTGCGCACCCAGCGCAGCCGCCCGCCAGGGGCGAGCGAGTCGGCAAATTGACCGTCCAAGGTTTCGGCTGTGACATTGGCAGCCGCGAAATAAATGATCAGGTTGGTGTTAATCGCCAGCGCCGATTGCATGCTGTTTCTCGCAGCGCTTCGCAAGTCGAGGAAATCAACGTAGAGCGCGTTGCTGGCGCCGGTTCCAGAAAATGTCATGAAGCTGCTGTCAGGCACGTCGATGATCAGGCGGCCAATCGCGGCATTGTCACTGAAACCGGCCGCCGTCAGTCCACGGTCTTCCGCCGCCCAGGTGTTGTTCACGGCGCGGAACTGAGGCGCCTGACTCCGCAGGGTCGTGCCGAGCAAGTCCCCTGAATTGGGCTTCATTTGCAGGTTGAAGCCGTCGTAGCAAGTCAGAATATTGCTCGCGGACACCCCACTATCGGACAGGGAATTGGTCACCGCCAGATAACAAGCGACGCTCGACTGCTGATATCTTGTCAGTTTGAGGTCCTGCGCGGCAATGATCAGATCGCCCCCTGCCGAAAACTGTCCGCCTTCGAATTTGCCCGACCGGGTTTTGACCGTCAGCAATCCATTCGCGGTAATGGCGCCGGAGTTTTGCACCGAGTCGGTGTTGAGCGAGACAGCCAGGCCTGAAATCGTCCCCGAGACGTTGTTGACCACGGAGGCGTAGGGCCGGGAATCATTGCCCAGCTCCAGCAGACTCGCAACATTAATCGTTCCGTTATTGGTCAGCGTGTTCAGATGGACATTCGTGGAGGCCCAAGCGATCTGCGAAGACAGATTTAATGCGCCATTAACGGTCAGGTTATCGCCATCGATGGTGAACGAGCCTCCGGCGGTGATCGTGTCGTTGAGCACAATGTTCGTGCCACGAGCCGCGAAGTCGTTTAAGAGGGCGGGTTGAAGGGTCGCCAGTCCGCTCCCATCAACCAGGAGAACATGCAGGTCAATTTCAATCTGGTTGGTATTCACCATCGCGTTTGTGCCTGTGCCGTTGGTGACAATCACACTGGCGAAATTAGTCCACAGCGCGCTCCAGGCGCGGATAAATCCGCCGAAGCGGCGGAGGTCGGTGAATTTAAGCAGATCGTTCCCTGAGACCGACAGCAGGCCGTTGGTTGAACCCAGGTGATAATTCAGGTTGGGGGCCTCTATGAGCGCGCCGGTGCTCCCGGTCAGATTCGGTGTTTTGATGGTCACGATGGATTCGCCGCGGATCCGTGTGTAGGACAAATCCAAATTGCTGGCAGTGATTTCGACCCGACCTGGTGAGTTGGTGGGATAGACGACCGGAAAGCCAGTCGGGGCAGTGCTGAGGAATGCGCCGGCTTCATACGCCGCGTAGTCCGCAGTCACAACCCGATTGGAATAGGTCAACGGATCGTAAAGGAGCGTGTTGGTGAATGTGGTGTTGGGACCTGCGGCGCCGAAGAAAAAGTCGCACGGTGGGAAACTGTTCAGGATGTAGGGCGCCGGTCGTTGAGTGCCAAAAATAATATTGGTGAGCGACGCGCGGTTGGTGCTGGTGGCCAATTGATCGGTTAGATACAACGAGTAAGTGAAACTGCCGCCGCTAACGACATTGGTGGTCTGAGAGGTTAATTCCACGATTGCCGTTCGAAAGCCGTTGCCCGGCGGAAGATTGTCCGGATAGGTGTTGTCAACGAACCTGACCTGGGTCGAGATGTTGGTGTCCAGGTTGCCGACGAACACGGCCTGAACAATCCAGTTGGTATTAGTGCCATTGACGACGGTGTTGGTCAGGACAAACGCCGCCGGGTCCGTCATTCCGGCCAGACGTGTGCCAAATCCGTTCGGACGAGCGAGGTTGGTCACAGTATGAGTGGGGGATTGGACGACCAATTGCACGCCGAACAATTGGGCGATTCGGTCGGAGGCCAGGTTGGTGACTGTGCCTCCGCCCCAATAAATATCGTCCAGACCGATTTCCGGGAAATAATTGGTGGGGGTGATGATCCCGGTGAAATCAAAGATGCAGCCGCCGCCGCTTGCCCCGGCCGCATCGACCAGCAACCTGCTTCTCGACAGGTTGATATTATTTCCCGTGAGCTGCATAAGACCCGATCCGCCGACTTCAAACATTCCGCGATTGATCAGGTTCGTGGCGGTCAGGAGAACGAATTGGCTTCCGAAAATGGTGGCTGGGTTGTTTTGGTTGCCGTTGTTGTTCACTATGCTGGCCGCCGGATGATGAAACCCATCATCAGTGACGTAGTCCAATTCAAACCCTGGGAACCCTGTCATGAGTCCGTTGTTGGTGTACGAGAGTGTGTTCATCGTACTGTAAGACAAACCAGGATTCACCAGCCCCACAAACAGACCACCGAAAAAGAAGAACTGGCCGAGACCAATGCCTGTCGGAGTGGTGTTGCCACAAAACGTCCCTTGGTTGAGAAATACGGTTGCGTCGATTTGCGGCGGAGGCGTCGAGCAATCCATGTTCAGGATGTTGGTGTAGCCAGGATCCGTCGCGCGCCCACTAAACGAGACGAACGTCACGCACATCGATATCAATAAAACTCGTTTCATAGCTCTCCGCTCTTGCCACTTCTTTCAAAATCAATTATCCGCCCTGCAATCCCAAGGTATCGGTCGTTCCCGTATGGCCGATCGTCACTTTCGTTTCCATTGAAGGCCTGGCCAGGCGCATAATTCTGTTCGACGCGAGTGCTTTCTTCCCGAATCGTTCATGGAATGCCACCCAGGGCCAGTTGTTCCAGTTGCTGAATCGTAATATTCCCGCCCTGCGAGAATATCACCGGCGCATTGGTTGTGCCGTCGAAAGCGCCGTAGATGAAAATGGGAAGGGCATTAAGTCCGAAGACATTGATTTCATCAGAGCTGAACGCCACATCGATGTTGATGAATCCCACGTTATTGAAAATAATCTGAATCGTTGGCACGATGACACCCGGGCCTGCGTGCAACGTCGTGCCGTTATTCGGCCACGGATCAGTAACTGTGCGGGCCCAAAAATTACCTGGAATAAGGCCCGGCTCCGCCGCAAGATTCAAGTCCTCTGCCGTATATAAGACATCGGGAGCCGTCAAAACCCGTTGAACTGTCTGCTGGAAGGCGACGCCATTACTCACCACTGTCTCAGAGTAGATGTTTGTGATGGGAACAAAGAACCCTCCCGTCAACGGATCATACTGGCTTGGATCCACTCTGACAAAAGTCAACTTATCGACACCGAAATGATATGCCGGATCGATCAGGCCGGTGGCGGCGCCTGTTCCGGGCGGCGGAGTGATCACGTTGGTGGTCGGGATAGTCCACGGACCGCCACCTCCGCCGACGAACGTGAACCCCGCGGCGGTGGATCCAGGAAGCGCCGACTCAATATTTCGGTTGTCTGGTCGCAGCATGTATTTGATGGCCGCCACGTCGTCTCGGGTTAATCCGGTGTAAAAGCTGCCATACCCGAATCCAGAAAACTGGCCGCCCACGGTGGCGGCCGGATCAAAGCGCCCAAAGTCCAACGGATCAATGGGAGTGTTGAATAGGTAAGACCAGGCTCGTGTAGGGTCCAATTGGATGATGTCTGTGTAAGTCCACAGGCGCCCATTGATGTAAGGGCTCTCGGCGGCAGTGATGGGATCAAAGTTTCGACGGATGACGGTATAGAAGACCGGAAACGGGCCCGGCCCAGGCACATAGCGGTTGCGCAGACAAAAGACCCACCGCTCCGCGTCGGCCAGTCCCATTTCTTCAAGAGTCACCCCCAACGCGACGGACTTCAGATCGATCAGTCCCAGCGCACCAGCCTGATAATTTATCCGCTCGGCGGTGTTGGGGTAATCATCCACGTTGAGCACAGAAGCGGGCGGGAGGTTGTTGATGATCTGGACCGCTTTCTCAACCTCCCGCATGCCGCGGGTGCCGAAAAAGTCCAGAAATGCCCGGTCGTAGGTGTAGTAAACGGTTCTTATGTTCCATCGATACTCCTCGCCTGCGGCCACGTTCATCGGGCCGCCGATATCACCTGGCAGGTTATATCCAAGCCGCGGCACCTGCCAGACGTTGCCGCCCTTGATTGCATAAGGTCCAAGCAGGGAAAAAGCGTGGCCTTGCGACACGGCACCGCCGAACATGATCAACAACGAGACTCTGGAAAATAAGGATCGCAGCATATTACAAAATCAATCTTTAACGCAGCCGAATCACGCGATAGTAACCCGCGCTGGCATTACCATTTGCCAGAATCGAATCAGTCGTCCCGGCAGCAAAGCGCGGCACTCCAAAGTTCACCCAGGAACCCGCCTCAAGAGTCGAGGAAGCTTGAACCTGATAGATGCTTCCCGGCTTGCAGTTCCAACTCAGTCGAGTGCCTTGAGAAGTTGTGATGATCTGCGTCTGAAGCACGCTGTTGGGATCGGTCGGGACGGTGCCGGCCAGGAATTCCTGCGCGTTCGATGCGCCATCGCCATCGCTATCGTCAGCCGGTCTGGGCCAAGTCAGCACATTGGGTCCGAAATAGGTTGTCATCCACTCAAAGGGAACGCCCCCGTAGTTCGCGCCGCTCCAGGTCGCGCCGCTCGCAGCCGGCGACAGCGCTGAACGCCGCCCGTCGGTGGCGACGTAATCCACCTGGAAGCTATGCGTGCTGCTTGGCGCCAGGCCAGTCAGCGTCCAGGTGTTCGAGGTGATCGTCGCCGCTGGTGTCGTCGAGCCGTCCACGTAAACCTCGTAAGCCGTCACCGGGAGACCCTCCAGCGCCGGCCAGGATACCAGCAATTGCGGCTGATACGTGGCGCTGGTGTCCACCACGAATGGCGCATAAACGAACGGCGCGCTCATCGACTGCAACGGTTGTGCAGCGATGCCGAAACGCTGCGCTAACAGATCGAAGCTGCTCACTCCGCCAATGAAGCTGGACCAGACAACCAAGAAGTGCCCCCCTCCATCAGAGACGACCGCCGGGTGAATCTGCCTGCTGGCGGTCGTGGTGTTGACACGCAACTCGCCGCCGATAAGGTTTCCCGCGCCCGACAAGAACTGGCCATAGACACCCTCACGTGCCCCGTCCTGGCCGAAGCTGGTCCACACGACCAAGTAGTCAGAACCTTCGGAACTGATCTTGGGTGCATACTGTTCACTGTAAGTGTAAGTGTTCACCCGCTCATCCGAATTGGCCGGCGTTGCATCCGCGTGGAAACAGCGTGCGAACACATCCCAACTATTGCTCTTAGTCATTGTGTCCTTCTGACTCCATGATACTGCAAAGGCACCGCTCGCGGAAACCGCAATCGCGGGATTTGCGCAGGGATCATTGCCGCTGCTGACACGGAACTCGTCTCCGCGAGGACTGCCGTCCAAATTGAACCTACGGCCGAATATGTCGGCGGTGTAGCGTGGCAACGAATTGGTAACAACGATGAGTCCCGCCTGGATTATTGGCGCGGTGCTTGGGCGTTCGCCGACCCACACCAGAGCGAAGCCACCATCCGGCAAGGCAGCGGCCGAAGGAGATCGTTGGCTAACAGTCGTGGATTGATTTACTTGAATTTCAGAACCGACTTTGTCTCCCGCGGGCGAGAACACCTGCACATAGACTCCGTACAAGGCTCCGTTTTGGCCATAGCTTGACCATGTTACGACGACATTCCCATCGGAAAGAACAGCAATGGAAGGATCAATTTGGTGGTTGTTTGTGTAAGTGTTCACCAGACGGTCTCCCGTGGCAAAGGTCCCGTCTCCTTTCAAGAACCGCGCGTAAACGTGCTGGAATCCGGGGCTGCCCCCCTGCCAAACGAACACGGCGCCCCCATCCTTGAGCGGACCAACCCGGACATTCTCCTGATCGCCCGGCCCTTGCTCATTGACCCGAAATACTCCGAAGTAGGGCAAACCATTGGCATTGATCCGGTGGGCGCTGATTCCAAACCCGTCACCATCAGTCACATTATCCTGCCAGACTACGTACCCACCGTTCGCTCCCAGGCTGATTTGCGGATAAACCTGGTCTCCGGGAAGATATCCTGCGATTGGGTATTCCCCGCCTTGCGGAGCATAAGTGTTTTGCGCCAAAACAGCCGTAGCAATCCCGGCAAATAGACCTGAAAAAGCAAACCTCTTCCACACGCTCAGCGCCGATGACATAAGATAGAATTCTCTAGCAGTCCCAACCCGGTTTGTCCACGCTTTCTTCCCAAAATTCCACCAGTGCAACGTCATAATGCGTTTTTCAAGACGACTCCGGCGCTTCAGCGCCGCTCGAGTCTTCTTCTAGCGGCAGGTCCAATCCGGAACGCGAAGAAAAGCCTGCCCCGTGCCACACACTTTCTGTTTCTGGGCCACATATCCCCGTCCCTCGATCTCGTTGTTCGAGTTTTCCTGATCTGGCCTGATTCAGTGTAAAATAGCATTAAGCGAACCAAATTCCCGCGAACGCTCAGCCTTTTCCTCGTCCGACTTGCGTCCGATTCTCAAAGACATCGATTTACCGCAGGTAGCAGCGGGACCGGTCAAAATCTTGCCTTTGCCTGCGCATTAGACCAAGTGGCGCAGGCGTTCTGGCGACCCGCCGACTGGTCCACAATTCTCTTTGGTCCTGATTCAAGAACTGTCGAATGGATAGTCATCCGAAGCCGCAGGCCCCAAGGCCTGCGCTACGAAGCGCTGCAGATTCGGCTATGCAATGCGCTCAAAGAATCTGGGAGCGTCTCCCGGCTCACTCTTGCTCCTCGCGCAATTGCTCCCGTCTGATCTTTTGACCAGTCCATTGCTCCACTGGAATCTGCGGGTCTTCCAAAGTTTGGTCACGACCGTGTCGCGTCCGCCTTATTTTACCAAAGGCGCCTGGGGCGGCACTCTGTTCGGGTCGTATGGCAGGTTGTCCAGCGTGTGGACCGGATTACCAGCCGGGTCAATGATCCGCGGCGTGACGAAAATGATCAGGTTCTTTTTCTGGGTCTTGTTGGACTCGCTCCAGAACAATCGACCGACGAAAGGCAAATCTCCCAGCATCGGCACTTTGTCCTTGGTTTTGGAAACATTCTCGGAGAGCAAGCCACCGAGCACGACCGTTTGACCGTCCCAAACAATGCAACTGGAGACGACTTCGCGATGACGGAAAATCGGCAGCGGCAACTGCGAGGTGACCGGAGTGCTGGGTCCAGTTTGAGTTCCAATCACGACGGTAGGCAGAAACTGTTGGGCGGTAGCGGTATCGTATCCGAGAAACTCGGTGATTTGCGGTATGATGGTCATCTGTATTGAATATCCATCAGCAGAAACATAGGGAACAACGTCCAGAATCGGGCCGAGCGGAACCGATGCTGTTTGAGGTTGAAAGCCAGCGCCGATTTGGCCTGTGTTGCCAACCAACCCACCTCCAACTCCAGTCCCAAGTCCACCGCCGCCACCGCCCGCAAACTGAGTTTGATTGCCAACGACGATCGACCTGACATCCACCGCTTGAATCTGAGTCTGTCGCCCGCTCAGTGTGGTCACTTTGGGGGCGGAGAGGAGATCGGCCCCTTCTCGTTGTTCCAACGCGTGAAGCACGACGCGGAATTGGGGGTCGGTCAGAATACCGGTAAACGTTGCGATCGATGGAGAAGTAAAATCCGCGGTGTTATTTCGCAAACCGCTGGTCAAAACATTGTCCGTCGGCGCCGCGATCAGCGGACTGGTCGGACTTGGAAAGATGCCCGCGGGATTGGCCAAGGAAGGCCTTCCACCAAACGAAGGCGCCGTGCCGCCCTGGATTCCCATCCGCCCATTGCTCAACAAGGTATTGCCCAGGAACCAATCAAAACCGAGTTGCTTGGTGTCGCTCTGAGTGATTTCCACAAACTTTGCTTCGATGGTGACCTGCGGAGGAGCGACATTCAAAATCTCGACGGCCTTCTGCACGATGTCCAATTCCTGCGACGTGGCGCGCACCATGAGCACCCCTGTCCGATCGTTGAAAAAAACCGTGTTCGGCGGCAACACATTGATTCCTGCCGCCGTGAAAAATGCGCGCACGGTGTCCTGAATGCTTTGCGTCAGGTTGGTCCTGGTCACACCTGACAACCCGCCTCCCCCTGCGCCTCCCCCTCCACCGCCTCCGAATCCTCCACCGCCTCCGAATCCTCCGCCAGCTCCGGCCCCCGCCACGTACACCCGCGGGATGTCAAAGACGCCACCTCCACCTCCGCCGCCCCCGAATCCGCCGCCGCCGCCGCCGAACCCGCCGCCGCCGCCGCCAATCCCACCTGCTCCACCGCCCGTCGTACTTTGCACCAGACTTCCCAAAGGAAACACCCCGACCGCTTCCAAACCTTGCATGAATGTATTCGGGTCAACCTTGAACACGCGCGTCTCCAATTGCGCCGCATCCGGCGGTTTCTGAGAAAAGATCACGGCGTATTCCTCGATGGAGTATCGAATGGGCTTGTCGGCGACTTTGGTGATGGCTTCGAGCACATCACCCAGCCGCACGTTTTTGAGTCTGATGCGCACAGTGACCTCGCTCATGTTGATCGGCTCGGGCGGGGGCAGCGCGATGGGTTGGCCGGTGTTCGGGTCAATTTGCGTTTGCGCGGCCGAAGCGACGACAT
>Ga0066709_100005889_pt1 | contig 10228 bp, 10 predicted proteins | sample GraSoiAngelo_158_FD_79665 | JGI IMG/M metagenome (GOLD analysis project Ga0066709, IMG submission 79665) | Grasslands soil microbial communities from the Angelo Coastal Reserve, California, USA - 14_1009_16_30cm | ecosystem: Environmental > Terrestrial > Soil > Grasslands | place: USA... | reverse complement strand
GTTGGGATCGTTCCGATGAGCCGTCTGATGATGAAGCGGATCATGCGGCCGTCCTCGGATGTAGTTCGCGGGACTGCCGCTTCGGCGACAGTCCCGCGGTGTTGACGGTGGTCAGGCGGTCAGGCGGTCGTGACCTTGATCACGACTGCCGATCAGGCATCCCGCCACCAATCCTCGATGTTCCAGCTCTGGACCGACGCGCTGCCGTTGTTCGCGATGTTATGCATCTTCGGTGACTTCAGCATCACCGTCGTCCAGTTGTACAGGGCGATCTCCGGGAAGGCCTGCGCCGGATCCGTGTAGATCTTCTGGAAGCTCGACATGGCCTCCTTGATCTTCTCGAGGTCGACCGAGGTCTTGATGGTGTCCATGTCCTTGTCGACCTCGGGGTTGTTGACCCGGAGGTAGTTCTGGCCGGCATGGTCACCCTTGTCCGGGTTGAAGCTCGAGTGGTACAGGAAGTAGTTCGAGCCCGGATCCGGAGTACCGACCCAGGCGAACTCGACGACATCGAAGTTGCCGTGGGTCGTGTTGCACGGGGTGTCGGCGGCAATCTCGGTCCAGCCGGCGAACACGGTCGCGGGCGGGACGCTCTTGGCATTGATCTTGATGCCCAGCGGCTTGAGCTGGCTGTTGAGAAGGTTCAGGGTGTCGATCCGGTACTGCCGGTCAGCGCGGGCACAGCCGAGGAACTCGGCCTTCTTCCCGTTGAGCTCCAGGAGACCGTCGGCCCCCTTCTTGAAGCCCGCATCGGCAAGGATCTTCTCTGCCTTGGCCTGGTCGTGCTGATAGCACGTGGCGCTCGCATCGTAGAACCAGGCGTCGGGGTAGATGCCGTTGCAGCTCGGGGTGACCGCACCACCGGTGATGGTCTGGTTGATCGCATCCTTGTCGACGCCGTAATGGAGGGCCTCCATCATCGCCTTCGCGCCGGCGTCACCGAACTTGTCGGTCAGTGACTTGTAGTTCCAGGTGTGCTGCTCGTACGTCGGCCCGAGGACCTTGTCCACGGATGCCGGGTCGACCGCCGACATCGCGGCGACCTGGTTCTGGTTGAACTCGAGGCCGACGTCGATCTCGTTGTTGGCGAAGCCGGCGATCTCGGCGTCCGTGTCCGCGTAGAACTTCATCGTCACGTTCTCGAACGGCGGATCGGACTTCTTGATCGTCGACCAGAACTGGGTGTTCGGGACGTAGTTGATCTGGGCGTCATGCGACCAGGCCGTCGGGATGTACGGGCCGCTGTAGACGCCATCGGTCAGCTTGGTGTCGACGTACAGGTTCTTCTGCGCGTCGGCGACCGACGACTTCTCGAGATAGTGCTTCGGGAGAAGCGGCGAGAACAGGCCGAGGTACGGCTCATAGATCTTGCCGAAGTGCAGCACGCACTTCGACGTGCCGGCGCCGTCGATGCTCGTGATGTCCTCGTAGCCCGAGGTCCCCGAGGAGAGTCCGACCTGGGCTTTGTCCAGGATCCACTTCTGCATGAAGATCACGTCGTCGCAGGTGATCGGCTGGCCGTCGGACCACTTCGCGCCGTCGATCAAATTGACCTGGACGTCCATCTTGTCGCCGTTGACCGTGACGCCACCGTTGGCGACCGTCGGAACGTCGGTCGTCAGCTGCCCGTAGTACTTGAGGTCCATGGTGTTGTTCCACAGACTCCAGAAAGCCGGGCAGAAGGCCTCGCAGTCGTTGGCGAACGTGTCGTAGGTGTTGAACCAGATCGAGCTCGGGTCACCCGAGATGCCGATCACGAGGTTGCCACCCTTGTTGCCGACGGCTTCGGCCTTGTACTTGGTCGCGGTGAGATCGATCCCACCACTGGCCGCCGCCGACGCCGATGCCTCGGGACTGCTCGGCGCGGTGCTCTCGCTCGCGGCCGGAGCGCTGGAGGGGGACGGGCTGGCTGCCTGCCCGCACGCTCCTGCGAGGATCGCCCCGATGGCGAACAGCGTGAACAAGCGTTTCCGCATGTAGTGTCTCCTCCCGTCGATTCAGGTCGTCTCCCGGCGGCTCCCCACCGCCTCCTCCTGGCCGTCGGGCCGTCTCTGCAGCCCGATCAAAAGGTCCGATCTGGAGGATTCGACCGACGCGTGTGGCAGGCCCCTGCCACGGTGGTCGGTACTATGGGGACGCCGTCATTCCATTGTCAAATGGCCTAGACGATCACTGGGTCTGTCGTCGACACCTCCTTGATCGCTGTCGCCTGGCCCTTGCCGCGTCACGCATTTGACACACGGCGGGCATGCGCCGCGACGACGTCAGCACGGCCTACCGTAACGTCGCCATCGCGAATCCATGGTCTGACGGTCGACGAGGCCGTCGCGCCGCCGTCTTCGCTCGCCATTCGAACCGTTGGCTCGAAGGCGTCGCGGGTGGTGATGGCCGACGGACCGCGACCCCGGTCGAGACCGCCGTCGAACGCCACGAACTGGAGTCCCACGGCGGCGACGAGCGACCAGGCGACGAGGGCACCGAGGATCGGCGATCCGATGCCATAGGTCGCTGTCCGCCGGCGGGTGACGCGGGAGCGCAGTCGATCCCAGGAGTCACCCTCGGGCTCCAGGCGCGAGACCTCGTCGTACAGACGGCGCAGGCCGACGATCGTCAACGCGGCGCCCTCCAGCTCCTTCGCGCAGGTCGCGCAGCGGCCGATGTGTTCGAGCGCCGTCGCCGTCCCAGGCCGGATCTCCCAGCGATCGGCGAGGTCCATGAGCTCGCCCTGGTACGTCTCGCAGGTCACCCCGAGCTTCATCACGAGGCCCGTCTCGCGAGCTTGGCCGGCTCGTCAGCGTAGGCATGCGCGCCGCGGAAGCGGCGGTCACCCTCGAGATGGCTGCGCAGGGAGCGCAGTGCGTAGTGCAGGCGCGACTTCACCGTCCCGAGCCTGATGTCGAGGAACGAGGCCGTCTCCTGGAGCGACAGGCCGTGGAGGTAGAAAAGGACGACGACGCTCTGATGCTTTGGCGGCAACGCCGCGATCCCCTCGCGCACGATCTGGCGCAGCTCCTGCCTCTCGGCACGCTCGGCTGGCTCGGCCGTCGCCGATGCCACGCCGGCGATCGCACCACCGTCGCCGATGGGCTCGGTCCGCAGCTGGCGGCGGTCGAGCCGCGAATAGCACAGGTTCAGCGCGACACGATGGAGCCACGGCACGGGCGAGACGTCGAGACGCAGCCCGGCACGATGGCTCCACGAACGCACGAAGGTGTCCTGGAGCACTTCCTCAGCCGCCAGCCGATCGCCGGTCAGGCCGTACGCCGTCCGGTAGATGAGCGTGCGGTGACGCTCGAAGAAGACCTCGAAAGCATCAAGGTCGTCCGCCTGCATGCGGCGGATCAGCTCGGCGTCGCGGCAGCGACCCAGGTCGGCCTTGTCAGGCGCCGCGTCGTGGGTGATGTTGTGTCTCCGGTGTGGAGATGGTCTTCCCCGGTATCTGGACGGACAGTACGGCTTTTCCGGTCAAGAGGTTCACGACCGGCGCCGAAGCGCCGGCTCAATCCGGGCAGGGCATCTCGGCGCCGGCCATCGGCCGCCAGCGGAGGTTCGGCTGGCGGGCGGCGGTCGCCTCGTCGAGCCGGCCGACCGGCGCGGTGTGCGGCGCGCTCATGACGAGGTCCGGGTCGCTCTCCGCCTCGGCGGCGATGGAGATCAGCGCATCGGCGAACGCATCGAGCGTCTCGACCGACTCGGTCTCGGTCGGCTCGATCAGCATCCCCTCCTCGACCGTGAGCGGAAAGTAGATCGTGGGCGGGTGGAAGCCCTTGTCGATCAGGCGCTTCGCGATGTCGAGCGTCCGGACGCCGGTCCGCTTCTTGAGGCCCGCCGCGGAGGCGACGAATTCGTGCTTGCAGTGGCGGTCGAAGGGGATTTCGTACGCCTCACCAACCCGCTTCCGCAGGTAATTCGCCGCGAGCACCGCGTCGTCGCTGACCTCGCGCAGGCCGGCTGCGCCGTGGGCCCGGATGTAGGCATACGCGCGGACGAGGACGCCCGTGTTGCCGACGAAGCTCCGAAGCCGGCCGATCGAGGTGGGCCGCTCACCGGGGCGCTCCAGGCGGAACGTGCCGTCGTCGGCCCGCAGGACGCGCGGCGTCGGGAGGTACGGCAGCAACGTGTCGCCCACCCCGACCGGCCCGGCGCCGGGGCCGCCACCACCGTGCGGCGTCGAGAAGGTCTTGTGGACGTTGAAGTGCATGACATCGAAGCCGGCCTCGCCCGGTTTGAACCGGCCGAGAATCGCATTGAGGTTCGCCCCGTCCATATAGGCGAGCGCGCCCGCTTCATGGACCGCGTCGAGGAGATCGCCGATCCGCTTCTCGAATAGCCCGAGCGTCGACGGGTTGGTGATCATCACCGCGGCCGTCCGCGGCCCGAGGGCGGATCGGAATGCGTCGAGGTCGACACCACCGTCGGGCGCCGACGGAATCGTGATCGTCCGGAAGCCGGCCATCGAGGCGGTCGCCGGGTTTGTCCCATGCGAGCTGTCGGGGACGAGGACCTCGTCGCGCTCGGTCTCGCCGCGGCTCCGATGGTGGGCCCGGATCATCAGGATCCCGCTCAGCTCGCCCTGGGCGCCGGCCGCCGGCTGGAGGGTGACCGCCCGCATCCCGCTGATCTCGGCGAGCGCCCCCTCGAGCTCCCACAGCAGCTGGAGCGTGCCCTGGGCGATCTCGTCGGGGGCGAGCGGATGGAGCGAGGCGAAGCCGGGGAGGCGGGCCGCCCACTCGTTGAGCTTCGGGTTGAACTTCATCGTGCACGAGCCCAGCGGGTAGAAGCCCGTGTCGATCGCGTAGTTCAGGTGCGACAGATTGACGTAATGGCGGACGACCTCCGGCTCGTTGAGCTCGGGCAGGGCAGGCGGCGTCGCCCGTCGGGCGGCGGACGGGATCCGGTCGAGGGCATCCTTAGGCGGGTGTGGGATCTTGCCCCCGCCGCGGCCGGGGCGCGATCGCTCGAACAGCGTCGGCTGGAGCTTCTCGCCGACGACGCTCATCGGGCGGCCTCCACGGGCTCGCCGCTCGGAGTGGGAATCGTCGGGGCCGTGTGGTCGTGGACGGCGAGCTCCGCCGCCAGACCCGACGCGAACCGGGCGATCTCGTCGTCGGTCGTGAGCTCGGTCGCGCAGACGAGGAGTGCGTCCGACAGCGACGGCTCGTCCGGCAGGACGTCGGCCAGGGCCAGCCCAGCCAGCACGCCGCGCTCGAGGAGCCGGCGATGGACGGCACGCGCGTCCGGGACGCCGACGGCGAATTCGTTAAGGTACGGCCCGCGATGGACGCGCCCGGCGCCGACGGCGGCGAGCGCCGTCTCGAGCCGTGCCGCGCGCGCCGCGCCCTGGGCGGCCACGTCGCGCAGGCCGTGCGGGCCGATCGTCGCGAGGTAGACGCTCGCCGCGAGGGCGAGCAGCGCCTGGTTCGTGCAGATGTTGCTGGCCGCCTTGTCGCGACGGATGTCCTGCTCGCGCGCGCGTAGCGTCATGACATAGGCCCGCCGGCCGTTGACATCGGTCGTCATCCCCACGAGGCGGCCCGGGATCTGGCGGACGAGCCCGTCTGTCGAGGCGAGGATCCCGAGGTACGGGCCGCCGTACTGCGGCGCGATCCCGAGCGGCTGGCCCTCGCCGGCGGCGATGTCCGCGCCGTACGCACCCGGCGGCGCGAGGACCGCGAGGGACACGGGCTCGATGACGCTCACGAAGAGGGCGCCGGCCGCGTGGGCGAGCCGGCCGATCTCGGCCATGGGTTCGAGGAGACCGAGGAACGAGGGCTGGGCGGCGACGACGCCGGCGACCGGCGCGCCGTCGCCGAGCAGCCGCTCCAGGGCCGCCAGGTCCGTCGTTCCGGCGGCCTCGCCGTCGGCGACGAGCGGGATCTCCTCGAGCTGGAGGCCGCCGCCGAAATACGCGGCAAGGGTCTGGCGATAGTGGGGATGGACGGCCTTCGACACGAGGACGCGCTCGCGGCGCGTCGCCCGGCAGGTCATCAGCGCTGCCTCCGCCGTGGCCGCCGCGCCGTCGTAGTGCGAGGCGCTGACGACGTCGAGATCGACCAGCTCGGCGAGGAGGGACTCGTACTCGTAGATGCTCTGGAGCGTCCCCTGGCTGATCTCCGGCTGGTACGGCGTGTAGGCGGTGTACCACTCGCCGCGGAGGAGGATCTGGTCGACCGCGGGCGGCGACCAGTGGCGGTAGATGCCCGCGCCGAGGAACGAGGCGAGGTCCGTCCGGTTGCGACCCGCCAGCCCCTGCAGACGCGCCGCCAGCTCGAGCTCCGGCTCCGGGTCCGGCAGGTCCAGGCGACTGGCCCGGAGCGGTTCCGGGATATCAGCGAACAGCTCGTCGACGCCGCCGATGCCGAGCGCCGCGAGCATGCGCTCGCGGTCGTCGGCGGTATGGGGACCGTAGGGCATCGCTCAGCCGGCGGCGATCAGCGCGTCGTAGGCCGTGGCGTCGAGCAACTCGTCCAGCTCGCCCCGCTCGGACAGCCGGATCCGGACCATCCAGCCGTCGCCGTACGGGTCGCTGTTGACGAGCTCGGGCGACCCCGCCAGCGCGTCGTTGGCGGTGGCCACCTCACCGGTCAGCGGGGCGAAGAGATCGCTCACGGCCTTGACCGACTCGACGACGCCGAACGCCGCGAACTGGGTGACGCTCCGGCCCGCCTCCGGGAGCTCCACGAAGACGATGTCGCCGAGCTGGTCGGCGGCATAGGCGGTGATCCCGACCGTCGCCTCGTCGCCATCCACGCGGACCCACTCGTGGTCCTTCGTGTAGTGCAGATCGGCAGGGACCATCGCGTGCATTCTCCTCCGTCACAGGGCGGGGGTCGGGCGCCGGAGCGCCCGGTCAGCGGGCCCGGCGGTAGAACGGCAGGGCCACGACCTCGGCGGGGACCCGTTGGCCGCGGATCTCGACGTCGATCATCGTACCCGGCTCCGCGTCAGGCGTGGCAACGTAGCCCATGGCGATCGCCTGACCGAGGGTCGGCGACTGGGTGCCGCTCGTCACGACCCCGCTGACGGGTTCGCCGGCATGGATGGGATAGCCGTGGCGGGCGATCCCCCGTCCGCGCAGGACGATCCCGACGAGCTTCCGATCGACGCCTTCCCTGGCGACCTTCTCGAGGGCGGCGCGGCCGACGAAGTCGTCCGGCTTGTCGAGCTTGACGACCCGGCCGAGGCCGGCCTCGAACGGGTTCGTCGTCGGATCGAGCTCGTTGCCGTAGAGCGGCATGCCCGCCTCGAGCCGGAGCGTGTCGCGGGCGCCGAGGCCGATCGGCGCCAGGCCGTGGCCCTCGCCGCCGGCCATCAGCGCGTCCCACAGGGCGACCGCGCGGCCGGTATCGACGAACACCTCGAAGCCGTCCTCGCCGGTGTACCCGGTCCGGGCGACGAGGGCCGGGATCCCGGCGACGCTGCCCTCGGCGATCGCGTAGTAACGGAGCGCATCGAGATCGACGTCGGTCAGGGGCCGCAGGATCTCGACGGAGCGGGGGCCCTGGATGGCGACGAGCGCCGTCGCGAGGGACCGGTCGTCGAGAACCGCCTTGAAGCCGCTCAGCCGCTCGGCCAGCAGGTCGCTGACGACCTGGGCGTTGCTCGCGTTCGCGACGACGAGGAAGCGATCCGCCGCCAGGTGGTAGACGATCAGGTCGTCGAGGATCCCGCCGTTGGGCGCGACGATCATCGAGTACTGGGCGCGGCCCTCCGCGAGCGACGGTGGGTTCGTGACGACGGCGTAGGCCAGCGCCGATCCCGCCTCGGGTCCCTCGACGAAGAGCTCGCCCATGTGCGACAGGTCGAACAGGCCGGCGCGCTCGCGGACGGCGCGATGCTCCTCGAGGATGCCCGCGTACTGGACGGGCATCTGCCAGCCGGCGAAGTCGATCAGCCGCGCGCCGAGGGCGACGTGGCGGTCCTGAAGCGGCGTCTCGTGGAGCGTTTGGAGCGAGGTCTCGGTCATCGTCGGCCCGGGCTCAGGCCCGGCCCATCGGCGCGCCGGCGGTCGGCCGGATCACCGCGGTCGCCGCCCGCGCCGCCGCGCCCGGGTCGACGACCTCGGCCGCCTTGGCGACCAGCGCCCGCTCGGTCTCGAACGTGAGCAGGCCGGCGGCCTGGTCGAACGGGACCCAACGAACCTGGTCGAACTCGTGGTCGTGGCCGGCGAGGTCGCCGCCGACCGGCTCCATCAGGAAGTAGTGGACCGTCTTGTGGATGCGGCTGCCGCGCTGGACGAACCAGTACTCGATCGACTCGAGCTCGTCGGTGATGCGGACCTGAAGACCGGTCTCCTCGGCGACCTCGCGGAGGGCGGTCTGCTCCCGCGACTCGCCCGGGTTCGGCGTGCCCTTGGGGAGGGTCCAGGTGAGGACGTCGCGGTCGCGACGGCGGGCACCGACGACGAGCGAGGGAATTCCGTCGTCGAAGCGAACGACGATGCCGCCGGCCGAGGTGGCGGTGGCCGTCCTCAGCCGCGCCACGGCGCCGTGGCGGCGCTCGAACGGTGGGTCGCCCCGGCGGGGTCGGAGCCAGTCCAGCGGAACAAGACGGTCGGCCGCAGGCGACCGTTGGCGGCGCGTCGCGGCTGGGCGGCGCGGACGGCGCGCCAGTCACCGCGGAGCTGGGCGAGGATGCCGTCACCCGGCCGTTGCAGGACGGTCAGTCGGGTCGTCGCGGGATGGAACGAGCCGGCGCCGCGCAGGCCCAGCCGGCGCTCCCGCGCCCGGGCCGACGGGGTCACGAACCGCGCGGTCTGGCGGGCCGCGTACCGTGCGGCGATGCTGCGCTCCATGGGCGGCAATGGTAGCGCCTCAATCGGGCGTTGCAAGCGCGGGAGCGAGCGCTGATCGCAGCGTTTCGGCGGCTTCCGGTGTCAGCGCGCCCCGCCGTTCCGCGATCGAGACCTCGCGCTCCGCGAGGTCGCGGTAGAGGGCAGCGACACCAGGTGCGACGCGGTCGATCGCGGCCGTGTGGGCGACGAACGTGCCCCGGTCGCCGCGGGTCGCCGGACCCGTCAGCGCGGCGTCGATCCCAAGGCCGCGGGCGTTCGCCAGGGTCTGCTCGATGAGCGAGCCGTAGATCGCCAGGCTGCCGGCCTCGTCGAGACCCGCGACGCGCCCCAGCTCGGCGATCGCGTCGAGCAGCCCGACGAAGCCACCCGCGGCGAGGACGGCGGCGGCATGGTAGGCGGGCTTCGCGCCGGGGGCGAGTCGGACCGGTGTCGCGCCGATCACCTCCGCCATCCGGGCGAGCAGATCGAGGAGCTGCTCGTCGCCCTCGATCGCGATGGTCGCGCCGTGGAGAGCCGCCACGGCTCGCTCGAGATCGGCGAACGCGACCAGCGGGTGGAACGAGCCGACCTGCGTCCCGGCCGCCATCGCTCCGGCCAACGCCTCTGCCCCGAGCAGGCCGCTGGTGTGGATCATCGCCTGCCCGCCGTACATGTGGAGGTCGCCGGCAACCGAAGGGATCGCGTCGTCGGGGACGGCGAGGATGATCAGCTCGACCTCCTCCACGAGCGGCTGGGCGTCGGCGAAACCGCGTGCGCCCGGGACCAGCCCGCGGAAGCGCTCGCGACGCGCGGCGTCGCGACTGGCCACGGCATGGATCGGCCAGCCGGCCCGCTGCAGGGCCACGCCGAGCGCGGTTCCGACCGCGCCCGCCCCGACGATCCCGATGATCGGCGACCCGCCCGCCTCGCTCTGGACGTGGGGGTGGCTGTGGGGACCAGCGTCGTGGTCGCCGTCGTGCTCGTCGTCGGCGGTCGGATCGAGGTCGATCCCGGCCTCCTCGATCGCGCGCATCTTCTCGTCGCGATCGCTGCCACCGGCGTGCTCGTCGCGGCCGCCCCAGGCCTTCATCGGCGGCTCAGACGTGGTCGGCGGTACTCTTCCACGCAGCGAGTGTACTGACCGAACCGACGGAGGACGCGTGGTCCGACCCGATCCATTCGGTGCCCGGGCGAGCCTCGGGCCCGGCCTTCCCGATGCCTGGCGGTTGAGCGCGCTCGGGAGCAGGATCGAGCTCGACCGCGCCCCGGTGACGCTCAAGATCCTCCTCGAGAACGTGCTCCGCCACGCCGGTGGCGGGCTCGTCGACCCGGCCGACGTCGAGACCCTCGCGTCGTGGCGCCCCGCGGTCGCGGCGGAGGCCGAGGTCCCGTTCATGCCGGCCCGGGTGATCCTCCAGGACTTCACCGGCGTCCCTGCGATCGTCGACCTCGCCG
>Ga0066709_100005888_pt1 | contig 10228 bp, 7 predicted proteins | sample GraSoiAngelo_158_FD_79665 | JGI IMG/M metagenome (GOLD analysis project Ga0066709, IMG submission 79665) | Grasslands soil microbial communities from the Angelo Coastal Reserve, California, USA - 14_1009_16_30cm | ecosystem: Environmental > Terrestrial > Soil > Grasslands | place: USA... | reverse complement strand
TGATCGTGCCTCCCGACGCGCTCCACCTCACGACGACGGCGACGCTGTCGCGGGCCTGCGTGCGACCGTAGGCGAGAAACTGTTGCGTCTGGTAGGGATCGAGCGTGACGCTCGTGGGTTACGTGACCACTTGCAACACCGGGTCGCCCGGCGTCGGCTGAGTGAGACCGACTGGGCGTTCGCACGCCGCGAGCAGCCCGAGCCCCGCGACGGCCATTGCCCCACTCCTGGCGCAACCACGCATATCCGCTCCTGCGTGAGGTTCGGCGGCTCGACTGGCATGGCACGCAGGGCGTGCGGTAGCCTCGGAGCTTTGCGTCGCCGGCTTTCACCGGGTTTGCCTTTGTCGCCCCCTCGAGGAGGGGACAGGAATCCTTTAGGACCTGCGTTGGGCGAGCGCCGACAAAAAACCGCCAGCAGCTCGCGAAAATTCTCGAGTCGCTGGCGGCCGGGCTGACGTGGCGACCTTGGGTCGCGGTAGTCCCCTAAAGCTCTGCGTCACCGCCTTTCGGCGGCTTTGCTCTGAGCAGCGTCTTGTCCCTGTGGCGTACGTGCAACACACGTGCCGGTTGGGCGGCACCTGAGAGGAGCAAAGGAGAGACTCAATGAGTTATGAAAACCCCAAGGTCACACAACTTCGACAGAAAACAGCTGTTTTTGTACCGCATTTCGCATTAATCATTGCATAACGCAATACAAGTGAGGTTACTGGGTCCTGCGAGTGTAGCTCAGGCCCTGATACCCGCACGCTGCGGGTGAACTGGTGTGCGCCTTGCCTTGTGGCTCCCGCGGCACCGGGGGAAAGGTCACTGTGGGGCTCTCACTATCAGAATCTTCACGACCGTGCCAACTGCGTGGGGACGACGCGGGCCGACTAGGGTGAGCGCAGCCCTCCCCACCTCGGCGCCGCGGCCCCTCGTCTCGATTGTCGTACCGTGCCGCAACGAAGCGGACCACATCCGGCGGCTGCTGGATTCGATCCTGGCGAACGAGTACCCTCGCGAGCGGCTCGAGGTGCTGATCATCGACGGCATGAGCGACGACGGCACCCGCGACGTGATTGCGGCCTACGCCGACCGCCATCCCGTGATCCAGCTGCTCGACAACCCGAAACGCACCACACCGTGCGCCCTGAACCTCGGCATCGCGCGGGCGCGCGGCGCCGTCATCATGCGTATGGACGCCCACGCCTATTACCCGCCGAACTACGTTGCCGACCTCGTCGACTGGCTCGAGCGCACCGGTGCGGAGTATATCGGTGGAGCGTGGGTGACGGTCCCGGGGGACACGACGCCGACGGCCCGCGCGATCGCGGCGGTGCTCGCGCATCCGTTCGGGATCGGCGACTCTCACTATCGTCTCGGAACGAACGAAGTCCGCGAGGTGGACAGTCTCCCGTTCGGTTGCTTCCGGCGCGAATTGTTCGAGCGGCTGGGGTTGTTTGACGAAGAGTTGGTGCGGAACCAGGACGAGGAATTCAGCTTTCGAGTGCTCCGGGCGGGCGGGCGCGTCCTACTGGTACCCGGCGTCGTCTGCTTCTACTACGCGCGGCGTTCGCTGCGCCAGCTGGGGCGCATGTTCTATCAGTACGGCCTCTTCAAGCCTCTCGTCGCGCTGAAGCTCGGAAGGATCATGACACTCCGGCAGGTCGTGCCGGCGGCGTTCGTGCTCAGCGTGCTGCTGACTATCGTGGCGGCACCATGGATCGCCGCGGCCCGGACGCTGACGGCGCTCATCCTCGGGACCTACGTCGCGTTGAACGCTGCGTGCGCGCTCGTACTCGGGTGGCGGCACGGAGCGCGCGTTGGTCTCGCTGCCGCGGGGGTCTTCGCGGTGGTGCATGTCTGCTACGGGTGTGGGTTCCTGCGGGGTATGTTGGCGCTGCTCGCGCGGGCACGGGGCCGTGCGTCTGACTTGAGCTCCACGCCACTGTCTCGTTAGGGCCGCGCGATCAAGCGCACTCTGTAGCAGCACCGCGACAGCGCGGGCACCGCGCCTCAGCACGGTCTTTGCTTCCGTCTTCCGGTATGACGTTTCCTCAGCGAGGCAATGACTCGTTTCGCGCGCAACGGGTGATGGAGCCGTCTCCGCCTGCCAGCACACCGCCTCGACCGCGGCGCAGTAGCTATCTCTCGTTCTCGCCCCCGCTCATCGGGGAGGAGGAGATCGCCGAAGTCGTCGATACCCTGCGCTCCGACTGGATCACCACCGGCCCCAAGGTCGGCCAGTTCGAGGCGGCGTTCGCGGCCAGGGTCTCGGCTCCGGCGGCCGTCGCCCTCAACTCGTGCACCGCGGCCCTGCACACCGCCCTCGCGGTGAGCGAGATCGGTCCGGGCGATGAGGTCATCACAACGCCGCTCACGTGGGCGGCGACCGTCAATGTCATCGAGCACGTGGGCGCCCGCCCGGTGCTCGTCGATGTGGAGCCGGACACGCTCACGATCGATCCCGCACGCATCGCGGCGGCGATCACGCCGCGCACCCGCGCGGTCATCCCGGTACACTATGCCGGCCATCCGGCCGACATGGCCTCGATTGACGCCCTGGCGCGCGACCACCGTCTGCTCCTGCTGGAGGATGCTGCGCACGCCCTTCCCGCCGCCTATCAGGGGCGAACCATCGGCTCAGGAGCGAATCCAGTCGCGTTCAGTTTCTACGCGACCAAGAACCTCACGACCGCCGAGGGAGGGATGCTGACCGGTGAGCCCGGCTTCGTCGCGCGCGCGCGCATCTTGAGCATGCACGGGATGACGCGGGACGCGTGGAAGCGGTACCAAAAGGGCGGGAACTGGCGCTGCGAGGTGGTCACGCCCGGGTTCAAGTACAACATGACGGACATCCAGGCCGCGCTGGGCCTGTGTCAGCTCCGGAAGCTCGCGGCACTCCAGGAGCGACGGCGCCACGTGGTCCGACTGTATGCGGAGGCATTCCAGGGCGACGACGCCTTTGAGCTGCCGGTCGAACGCCCGAACGTGGAGCACGCGTGGCATCTCTACGTGCTGCGCCTCCGGGCCGGCGCGTTGCAGATCGGACGCGATCGCGTCATTGAGGAGCTCGCCGCGCGCAACATCGGGACCGGGGTGCACTATGTCCCCGTTCATACGCACCCGTACTACCGGACCAAGTATGGATATCGCCCGGAGTCCTTTCCGGTGGCGTATGACAACTTCGAGCGGATGCTGAGCCTGCCGCTCAATCCGCGACTCAGCGATCAGGACGTGGCTGACGTGATCGACGCGGTCCTCGACGTCGTCCGGCGGTACCGGCGATGACGCGGACGAAGCGCGCGTTCGACCTGGTCGGCGCGGGCCTCGGCGTGGTGCTCCTGGCGCCACTGCTTGCGCTGCTGGCGCTCCTGGTCAAGGCCGAAGACGGCGGGCCCGTCTTGTTCAAGCAGGAGCGGGTCGGATACCGGGGCCGTCGGTTCCGCATCTGGAAGTTCCGGACGATGGTCCCGGACGCCGAGAGGCGCGGGCTGCCCCTGACGGTGGGGCGTGATCCCCGGGTGACTCGGATCGGGGCGTGGATGCGCCGACAGAAGCTGGACGAGCTGCCGCAGCTGTTCAACGTGCTGTTCGGTGACATGAGCTTGGTAGGCCCCCGACCGGACGTGCCGCGCTACGTCGCCTTGTATCGCGCCCCGGAACGTCGGGTGCTCGAGCTGGTGCCGGGCATGACCGACGAGGCGTCCATTCGCTACCTCGGCGAGAGCACATTGTTGGCCGCCTCGCCGGACCCAGAGCCGTACTACCTGGAGGTGATTGCTCCCGAGAAGATCCGGCTCAGTTTGGAGTACGCGGCGCGTGCTACGGTGTGGACTGACCTACTGATGATCATAGGGACCTTGCGCCATCTCTACTGGGCGAGGGCCGGTACCGAGCTCCCCGCCGCCCTCGGTCGGGCCGACCCGGCGGTCGACCCGAGGTCGCTGACGCGCTGAGACCGAGGTCGCAGCGGCCTCGGCCGCGACTATCCCCAGGACAAACCAGAATTGCTTTCGATAGCCCAACTCGAGCGATAGCGATCCCACCCCCAGGGTCAGGAGTAGCATGATTCCGAACCGCCGCGGGAGCCGCGGCACGGCCCGCAACGCCGTGATCGTCGCCCCGAACATCGCAAGAAATATGAGGAGTCCGACGATGCCATCCTCGACCAGAATCGACAGGGGAACGCTGTGGGATGCCCATTCAAAGTTGAGGGACGGCACGACGCCCGCTCCGAACGCTCCGCCACCCACGCCGACGAGCGGATGCTCCCGCGCCACCTCCAGGCCAGCACGCCAGATCCGACCACGGTTTCCGAAGTACCCAGACTCGATGTCGCCTTGGGTGGTTTGCAGGCGTTCCAGAGTCGCCTCCGGCACAAAGCTGAACGCCAGGACGAGCGACCCAACGACAACGGCGCACAAGGCGGCCTTCGAGCGCAGGCGCAGCCGCCCTTGGGTTGCCGGAATGATCGCGAGGGCTACGAGCATCGTGAGGAAAGCGCCGCGGGACGCAGTGAGGAGAATCGCTGTGATGGCGACCGGTACATAGAGTTGCCACAGCCACGCCACGCGCTGCTGCCGCTGCGACAGGCTCAAGTACCACGCCATCGGAAGGCCCAGCGCCAGGGTCACGCCGAGCTCGTTAGGGTCGACGCTCAGGCCGTTGAACCGCCCCGGGTACCCGGTGGCGTGTACGCCCGACAGGTAGTCGTGTACGGTGGCGACCGCGGCAACCGAGACCCCCAGCACATACGCACCGAGCAGGGCTCGGGTACGCTGGGGTGACCAGGCGATTTCCCAGATCAGCCACACCAAGAGCGCAAGCTGCAGGTAGGTCATCAGCCGCTTTTGCGTCGCCTCCGAATCGACCGACCAGAGCGTGGTTACGGCAGCCCAGAGCACGAACAAGACCACGAACACATGAAACCAGGACAGTGGCCTGACGCGGCGACGCGCGACGATGTACAGCACACCGACGGCTGACGCCACGATGCCGACGAGGCGAGGGATCGAGCCTACAACCGGCAGATCGGTGTACATGTCCCACGGTAGAACAAAGACGAAGCACCAAAGACAGGCGAACGCAGCTTTACTCAGCGGCTTGAGCACACCGGGCAGCCTCCTCTCCCTGATCTGTCAGAAAGCATATGCCATGCCTCCGCCGAGACCATGCTGCCACCGGCCACGTAGCGGCGTCGCAACACCATCGCCAGTGTGCGGGCCAGCCGGACATGGGCGGCAGTCGCGCGCGGATGTCAGCACGTTCCTTGCAGCCCCTTCAGTCCATTCGGCGCGGCCGGAGGTCAGTGATGCTGCCTGAAACCAGAGGAAACAGCCGGATCCGCCTCGGCGCCCAATGCGTCGTCGCGGCGCTGCTGTTCGCGTTCGTCGCGTCCGCGGCGGCGCAGGTGCCGGTCCCAGGCGATCCCCCGTTGCGCCCTGGTGACATGCTGCGGGTAAACGTTTGGCGCCACCCCGAGCTGAGCGGCGACTTTGCGGTGGCCCCGGATAGCACCCTCGTCCACCCGCTGTACCAGACCGTGAAGGTTGCCGGAGCACCGATGACGGTGGTGCGAGCAAGGCTGCTCGGCCTTCTGGCGCCGTACGAGCAGGGCGTGGACTTCGTCATCGAGCCCCTGTTCGCGGTGACTGTGGCGGGGGAGGTGCGCCAGCCCAACCTGTATCAACTGCCACAGGGGACGACGTTCGCGCAGGCGATCGCGCGGGCGGGCGGCCCCACGGAACTGGGGCGGCTGGACGAGGTCCACGTGATCCGTAGAGACCGCACGATGGTGATTAACCTGGCCCAAGAGTATTCACGATATGAGGGGGTGCCGGTTGCTTCCGGTGACCAGGTACTCGTGGCTCGTCGCTCCAACTTCAACTTCTTGCGGGACTTCCTGTATCCGGTGGCGAGTCTCACGGCCGCGGTCGCGGCCGTCCTGGCGTACAGTCGATACCGGTGACCCGGGTGACTGAGCCGCTGCCCAGCGATTCCCGCGCCGCGTCGGGCCCGTTCGCGGAACGAGAAGAGGTGGAGGCGTCCGCGAGCACGGTCCGGCTCGAAGACCTGTTCGCGACCGTGCGTCGCCACATCTGGTTGGTCCTCGGCGTGGCGGCGGGGGTGGTGGCGGCCGCGGGAGGTGTGGCGTATGTGACGGGGTCGGTCTATCGCGCCGTTGCGGTCATTCGCCTGTCGGATCCGCGGCGGGCGTTTACCGGCGGTGTGGTGGAGGACCCGGCGTTGCTGGCGGACGGGAGGTACGCCGATCCCCTGCTATCGCAGGTGGAACTGCTCAAGAGTCGCACCGTCGCCGGTGGGGTCGTCGACAGCATGCCGATGCTGCGCGTGCTCCTGCGCAAGGCCTCGCCGAGCCTTCTGGACCGTGTACTCCGCCGGCGATTTTCGACCAGCCTCCTAGGGAGCGTCGCGGTGGCGGCCGATGCGCCAGCCGACTCAATCGAGCTTGCCTTCGACCAGGACGGCTTCGTCGTGGGGAGGCCGCCCGGGCGACGCCGCGCGCCGTACGGCACGGTCGTCGAGGTCGGTGGCGTTCGCTTCGCTGTGCTGCGGCGGCCGGATGCGGCGCGAGGGCTGCTGCGGGTAGTGAGCCGCGACGCGGCGATCAGCCAGTTGCTCACGGAGCTCCGCGTCCGGCCTCGCGTGCGCACGGACATCGTGGACGTCGCGTATGCCGCCCCGGACCCGTCCCGCGCGCAGCAGGTGGTCAACCGCGTAGTCGACGTGTTCCGAGCCGCCAGCGCCGAGGCGGCGCAGGGCCAGTCCAGATTGCGACGCGAGTTCCTTGAGGCCCAACTCAAGGTCAACGATTCAGTGGTGGCCGATGCGCAAGCCGCACTGACGGCGCTTCAGCGGCGTGCTCGATCCGACGGGTGGGGTCAGTCCTCGGGACGGGAGCAAACCGAGGTGCCGGGACTCGAACTGCAGCGCCAGCAACTGCTCGCCGAGCGCCGAACCGACGAAGACCTCCTCGCCGCCCTCCAGGATAGCAGCGCCAGCCGCAAGGCCATCCAGACTGCTCTGTCGACCCCGGGGGTGGCCCCGAATCCGGCAGTGGTCCAGCTGAACACCCAGCTCTTGCACTACGAGATGGCGCGCGATTCCCTGGTGAGTCTGTCGCCAACGCACCCAGACCTGCGCCGCCTCAGCCTGCTGATTCCGCCCACCGAGGCGAAGCTGCTCCGCGCGGTGCAGGCAGGGGTGCAAGGCGCCATCGCGTCACTCGACGGACGCATCGCCGCGATCAATGACTTGCGAGCGCGCCGGGCGGGAAATCTGCAGCACGACGCGGACGAGGCCCGCCTCACCGAACGGCTCGACAATGCACGGAAAGTCGCGGATGCGCTCCGCACCGAGTACCAGAAGGCGGGGATCGCCGAGGCCGTTACGGTTGGGCAAGTCGAGATCGTCGACCACGCCACGCTCCCGACGAAACCCGCCGGCATCGGGCTCGTGGAGCAGCTCGTCCTCGGTCTGCTCGTGGGCCTGATGCTCGGCGCAGCCGGCGCCTTCGTAGCCGACCGCATGGCGAGCGCGATCGCGCGGCGAGTCCAAGTGGAGCATCTCGGTCTCTCGGTGCTGGGGGTCGTGCCGCGCTGGGGCCGGCTAGGCAATAAGAAAGGCCCCAAGAGTGCGGAAGCGACGGTCGAGGCGTTCCGCGGTATCCGGCTCAACGTCCTGAACGCGCACGGCGCCACCGGCCCAGTCGTGGTGGGTGTGACGAGCCCGGGGAGCGGCGATGGGAAGTCGTTTGTCAGCTCGAACCTGGCGCTCGCGTTCGCCTATGGGAACCATCGCACGCTGTTGATCGATGCCGACCTCCGGCGGGGAGCGCTCCACCGCACGCTGAAGCTGCCTCGCCAACCGGGCTTGATGGACCTCCTCGTCGGCCATGCCACTCCGGAGCAGGTCGTGCACCGCACCGCGTATCAGTCCCTCGACTTCGTCGCGAGCGGATCACGCCGACGCGACGCGCCCGAGCTGATAGGCTCCGCCCGGATGACCGAGTTCATGAGCGGTCTGCGGTCCCGGTACGGAGTGATCGTGGTCGACAGCCCACCGCTCGGAGCGGGCGTGGATGCCCTCTTGGTGGCTTCGCTGGCTGGAAGCTTGCTCATGGTCCTGCGGTTGGGACGGACCGACCGGGAATTGGCGGAGGCCAAGCTCGAGCTCCTGCGGGCTCAGCCGATACGCGTTTTGGGTGCGGTGCTCAATGACGTGCGGGAAGGCTCAGAGTACCACGCATACAGCTACTACCTAGATGGCTACGAGCTCGGGGACGAGCCACTCTTCGAGCCGCTCGTGAGCCGCCCAAGGGGTACGACGCCCGTCGCCGGACGCTAGCATCAGCGGCGGCGCGGTGAGGGTGCGCCTGCGCATGGGTTAGGAGGCCTTTGGCAGGGCGAATGCGAGGAGGTTTCGTCCGGCCGCGATTACGACGAGCTGTTCGCGGTCTACCAGGAATGTCACGGGAGCGGCGTGGATTGTGCCCCCGGTCTCTACAGACCAGAGGGGCGTGCCCGTGCGTGAGTCGAGAGCAAAGAAGGTGGTCTGGTCGCCGCCGAACACGACGCCACCTTTCGTGGACAACACGCCGCCCATTCTATCGCTGCGGACCAGACGTGGCTCTCGGCGGTACTCCCATATCCTTCTTCCCGTGAATGCGTCCAGGGCACGAACGGCAGTATAGAACGATCTACCACCGACCGCCGCAGGCGGACTGGAGGCGGATGGGAAATAGACCATTCCCTGCTCCAGGACCGGGACAAACATCAGGTTCAGCGCACCATCGTAACTGGGCGACCACCAATTGGTCGCACCCACGTAGCCGGGGTAGAGGAGAGACCCTTCGCGGTTTCGGGATGCACTGGACAGCGGTTTGGGGCGTCCCTGCGGGTCGAGACCTTCGGTCCAGGTCTCCTGAGCGAACGGTGTGGCGGTGAGAAACCTCCCGGATACGCGATCCAATACGTAGTAGAAGCCGTTGCGATTCGCCCACAGAACGCGCTTCTCGGTCCCGTCGCCTGTGTGTCGATCCGCCAGGACGGGAATCTCCGTCGCATCCCAATCGTGATCGTCTCCCGGCGTGAACTGAAAGTACCAAACGAGCTCTCCGGTGGATCCACGAAGGGCCACGGCCGAGTTCGTATACAGATTATCTCCTCGTCTGGCGGCTGCGTCGTAGTCGGGCTTCGGATTCCCCACGGGCCAAATGAGAAGGTCGAGATCCGGATCGTACGAGCCGGTCAACCATGTAGGCCCACCCCCCTCGCGCCAGGAGTCGCCCTCCCACGTCTCGCTGCCTGGCTCGCCTGGTTTGGGGATCGTGACGAACCGCCATCGCTCCCTTCCAGTCTGGGCATCGTAGGCCGCTATAAAGCCTTGGCCGGTTCCCTTTATGGCCACACCGGTGACGACGAGATCGCGATAGGCCAGTGGTGCGCCGGTGATGGCGTATTGTCGCACGTCAGTCGCAACCGTCGTTTCCCACTGCAAGGCGCCCGTCGCCGCCGAAACGGCGACGAGTCGCGCGTCCATCGTTCCGAAGAATACCTTGTCGTTGAGGATTGCCACGCCGCGATTTGCCATCACGCCGTCGGTCGCGCGAACCGCGCTCGCGAGCGGGTGATCGTATGCCCATATCTGTTTGCCAGTGTTCGCTTCCAACGCCATCACTCGGCTCGGCGGTTGCGTGACGAACATGATGCCGTGCCGCACGACCGGCGAGACCTCGACGTCTCCGGGCTCGCCTTCGAACTGGTGAATCCACCTGAGCGCGAGTCGACCCACGTTCCGACGATTGATCTGGATCAGGGTGCTGTGGCGGGAGGACCCGTACGAACCGGAGTAGGTGAGCCAGTCCTCGCCTGGCTCGCGTATTGCCGCAAGGTCGTCGTACGGCACATTCAGATTGACTGATTCACTGGGAGCGCGTCGCAGGGATCCCACCGCCGGGCCAGCGGTATCGAGCGAGCGGACGAACGCTACCACTTGCCACAACTCCGTGTCCCTCAGCGGATGCGGTCCCATGGGCGTGTTGGGAATGCCGAACCGAACGGTTCTGTACACCGCCCAATCGCTCTCACCATGCGTGAATTGGCGACCTATCAAACGGGGACCGCGGCCACCGCTCCCGTCTGGGGCGTGGCATTCAGCGCACTGACTGCGAAACAGCGTGGCACCCGCCTGAATGTCGGCCGGAGTGGTCTTGACGTTGCGGA
>Ga0066709_100005886_pt1 | contig 10228 bp, 4 predicted proteins | sample GraSoiAngelo_158_FD_79665 | JGI IMG/M metagenome (GOLD analysis project Ga0066709, IMG submission 79665) | Grasslands soil microbial communities from the Angelo Coastal Reserve, California, USA - 14_1009_16_30cm | ecosystem: Environmental > Terrestrial > Soil > Grasslands | place: USA... | reverse complement strand
CAAGTCCTGACGAATGATTGTGCTGGCCTTGCATGTGAAAAACCTGTTGACTGGATGCCCGAGTTGCGTTATACTATTGCTATCGTCGCATAAGCGATCCTGGCTTCTGGGGGAAGCTGGGGAAAACAAATAGGTTGTTAGGAAGTTCCTCTCAGCCCCATGACTCACGGCCAGGCGAGAGGGAAGCTTTAAAGCGTGCCGGGTGTTGGGCGGAGGGGGTTGGTTTTCCCCTTCTCGGGGAAGCCGAGCACTGATGAGCAATTTCCTCTCTCACATTCTTCTTCGTGATTACCTACCAGTTGTGGGGGCGATTCTTCTCATCGTCTTCGGACTCGCCTATCGATGGCTGCACGTGCGCGCGGAGGAAATCCGGGGCGAGGCGGCGCTCGTCAGGTATTCGAACCTACACCTTTTCACCAGCGCGTTGTCAGACAGCTCGGACCCCAAGCCAGTTTTTGAAGAGATGCTCAACCGCACACTGCATGCCTTGGGAGCTCATGAGGGCTGCTTGCTTCTCCGCTCCCCCGCGCCGGAATTGCTAAACTGTTTGAGCACCCGCGGCTTGTCGCCGGGGGCGGTCATGCGCTTGAAGGGCGAGCCGCTGCACGCCTATGTTGCCACCTGCGCCGCACGTTGGGGTAGTCTGATTGCCTTCGAGGACCTCCGGCAGACGGAACTGGCCGCGGCTTGGCGGCGCGATCCGGTTTTCCAGGAGTTCCGCGATGTCTTCGTTGTAGAAGGCTGGAGGACTTTGGTGGTGGTGGGCCTCCAGATCAAGGATCGCTCTTACGGCGCGCTGATGGTGGGCAGCCGCAGGTCGCGCTCGTTCCGCGCGGGCGAGCTCCGCCTGATGCTCGCTATCGGCAACCAACTGAGCGTCTCGATGGAAAACCGCCATCTCCGGAAAGGCGATGAGCGGAACCAGGAAGAACTCCGCATTCTCTACCGCATTGAGGAAGCGCTCAACGCCACTTTCGATCTCGAAGTCCAGCTCCAGATACTCAAGCGCGAACTGAAGGGTTTGGTGGGCGCCACCAATTTCTGCCTGGCCTTCCGCGATTCTCCCACCGGCAGGCTTGAGACCGTTGCCGCACTCGGACAGCAGCCGCCTGGAGAGCCGCAGACGCCTCTGCGCGTCGAGGGCCTGATGGAATACGTGCTGCGCACTGGCGCGCCTTTGATGATCGGCTCGGATTTCCTCGGGACCGCGCGGCGGCTGGGGATTCGTCATGCCGACCCGCGCATTGCCACTTGGTGCGGCGTCCCGGTGCATTTTTCCGACGGCTTGGTGGGCGTGCTTTCGGTCGCGGATTTCGAGCGCGAGCACGCGCTCGATGAAAAGCAATTCGACCTCCTGAAGCTGCTCGCGGGGCCTATATCGGTGGCCTTTGAAAACGCCCGACTCTTCCACAAAGAGCAGCGGCGCGCGCGCCATCTGGCCTTGCTCAATGAGCTCGGCCGAAAGGCCGCTGCGGTGCTTAATCCGCAGGAGCTGCTGACGTCGATCTGTCCGGAAATCCGCAGCGCCTTCGGCTACGAGCTGGTGCGCGCCGAGACGCTCGACGCCGCCCGGGAGGAGCTCGTCGTCGAGGCCCAGGAAGGCTACGGGGCGGAAGCCGTCGGCCGGCGCTTCAAGCTGAATGAAGGCTACTCCGGCCGCGCCGCGAGCCAGAGCGAGACCGTGCTGGTGACACAAGTGGCGCGCGACGACCGAGACCTGGCCATTGAGGCGGGCGCGAAATCTGCCCTCAGCCTGCCGCTGCGATTTGGAACCGAATTGCTCGGCGTGATGAGCATTGCCAGCTTAAAGGAACACGCCTTCGCCGAGCAGGACGTCCAAACCCTCGGAACGCTCGCCGATCAGCTCGGTCAGGCGCTGCACAACGCCCACGCTTTCCAAAGCGCCAAGGAAGAAGCTATCACGGACGGCCTTACCGGCTTAAAGACCCACCGTTACTTTATGGAAGCGCTGGAAGGCGAATGGAAACGCTCGCCGCGCACGGGCAAGCCTTTCTCCGTCATCATGATGGACCTGGACGGCTTCAAGCCCGTGAACGACCGCCACGGACATTTGGAAGGCGACAAAGTGCTCGTTCACGTCGCCCACACGCTGGAAGGGAAGTGTCGCCAGTCGAACGTGGTGGCCCGCTACGGCGGCGACGAATTCTCCGTCCTGATGCCCGAATGCACCGCCGAGCAGGCCGAGATTCTGGCCGAACGACTGCGCGCGACATTGGCCAGCGACCCCTACCTGAATCAATACGGCGTCACGGCGAGTTTCGGCATCGCCGCCTTCCCCACGCACGGCACCACGCCGGAGGAGATCCTGCGCGTGGCGGACTCCGGCATGTACCTGGCTAAGCACGAAGAGGGCGACCGCGTACGCGTCGCCACCAGCAATCCGCAGACGACCAAGGAAAACTGGGAGCAGGAGTTGGTTAAAGCCTATTTGGGCGTCGCCGTGAAGCGGATGTTCGCCACCGGCCCCGAGACCTTCAACACGTACTTGCAGCGCTTCAAGCAAGGCGCGCACGAGGAGGGGCCATCCTTAATGGATACGGTTACAGCGCTGGCGTTCGCAATTGACGCCAAAGACCACTACACGCAAGGCCATTCCCAGACGGTTTCGCGCCTGGCGGCGCAGATCGCCCACCAAATCGAACTTCCGGAGCCCGAAATCGAGGAGATCCGCCTCGCCGGTATACTCCACGACGTGGGCAAGATCGGGGTCCCCGAAAGCGTGCTCAACAAGCCTTCGCGGCTCACGCCCGAGGAATACGAAATCATGAAGAGCCACACGGTCATGGGCTGGCGGATCCTGGAACCCTTGCGCGTCAAGCCCGTGGACCGCATCCGGTGGATGGTCCGCCACCACCACGAACACTTCGACGGCAGCGGTTACCCGGATGGCCTGAAAGGCGCTGATATCCCGCTCGGAGCGCGCATCCTGACCATCGCCGACGCTTACGACACCATGGTGTCCCAGCGCGCCTACAAAAAAGACCGCACCATCGCCGAGGCTTTGGAGGAACTGCAGCGCTGCAAAGGCTCGCAGTTCGACGCCTTGCTCGTCCAGGCTTTCGTCCGTTCCCTCGAAGCGCTCGGCGCCTTCCCCAGCAACGAAATCCTAAAACTCAATTAGGGCCCGGACCCCCGCTCTTCGATCGCGGGGTCACCCCGCAGGGACCGTGCTCGCGAGCATCACCGGCGAGAGAGCAACATATGCCTTTCCCCGCGCTGGCCACCCTCCCTCCAAGAATCCTAACGAATCTTCCGGAACTCCCATTATGATTGGTACAGAAAACTTTGCTAGGTCATGCAGCAGTTTGGGAGGAGATGGAGGCGATTATAAAGAGGAACCACAATAAGTACAGAACTTTTCTGTAGAAGTTATCCATGTGGGGATAGGTCTACGGCATCGTGGACAAAGCGGTGACTTCTGAGACGGTTGTGGCGGAGGAGGCGGTGGTGGCTGATAGACCTTCGGTGAACGAAGCATGGAGAGCTTATTGTCGTATTCCGCTCGCTTGGTCCTATCCTTCAGCGTGTCATACGCCTCCTTTACCTCTCTAAACTTATCCTCTATGAGACGCTGAACAGACTTATTCGCACCCGGAGTTTTATCGGGATGGAACTCCATGGCCAAATGACGAAAGGCTGCCTTGATATCATCGGCTTCCGCTGTTGGCGCAACACCTAGAATGTCATAGAACGTAGTCATGGCTTTGGCAACCTGCTGGCATCGGTGATCGCTTGCTCCACGCCTTCACGCGAAGGTCGGACGGATAAGTCTGGTCTTGGCCGGAGCTTCTCCAGGAATCCCCAATCCGCATCTTCCATGCTTGTGGCCAAGACTTCCGTTTCCTTCGACTTCAAGGTCTGAACCAGGGCGTGTACGGTGAGTTGAGGAAAAAGTTCACCAACAGGCTAGTCACTTTTTGGTCGCCCTGCGCATTCGGGTGAGTGCCGTCCGATATGTAATCATTCTCCGCGCTACACGGCGCACTGGTCTGACCGTTGCACCACACCAACCCATCGGAGCGTGGCGTGTCCCCATTGGCCCAAACGTATGGACCCCAGGCCGTCCAGGGCACTTTGCCGTTCGCGTAATTCAAATCACCCGCAGTGGGGTCTATACTCACCCCTCCGCTTCGGATCTGGAGGATCTGCGCTTCGATGAGCCACTTGACCGCGAAGCCGTACTCGTAAGGATAAGGCTCCGCGCTATGGTCGGTGGTTGAGTATCCGCCGTAGAGCCGGCTGGAGAGAAAGGCCTGCCTCAGATTTGGCCAGCGGGTTTTGGCGGCCCGAAGAATTCCACCCAATTGTTGCTCGAGTAAGAGCGCCTCAGTGTGGCTCACCTCATTCGAGCAGAAGCCAACCGAGGGGTCGCACAGACCTTGATACCCGGACCCCGCCGGGTCGGCCTCGTATTCTTCGATCCAGGCGATTTGCACTTGTTTCTCCGTCACACCCAGCGGAGTGAGGACGGTGTCTCGGACGCGGTCATACTGGTTCCCGAGTGCTGGAGCGCATGACGGCTGTCCGTTCGCAACCGCCCACACACACGGGAGGGCGGAAGTGAGTGCGCCATTGACGATAACCAGCGTGGAGTGGTTGACCACCGAACTCGCCCCAGCTTGCTTCACGAAAACCGTGAATTCGTCCTCGGCTGTTGACCTGCCTACGGAGAGAAACACAACCTTGCCGGAAGGGAGTGGGTTGCCATTGGGGCCAAGAGGCTGAATCAGAGCGGCCCTCGCGAGGCCGGCTGTATTGTGGTCTGCGGGAACGGTGTTGCTCGTGTTCTCGTAGAGCCCTCCTGGGAAGCTCAGGTAGTTCTCTACCGCAGTCATGTCCATTAAAGGTATCCTCGTGGCATTGCTGGCCACGTTGAGCGAGGTAGAGCCAGTTTTACCTCCGAGCGATGCAGATATTGTCACCAGTCCGGCTCCCTGGCCTGTGGCCAGCCCCACTTGCGGTTGACCTGCACTCTCAATCGTCGCCCTATCGAGTTCTGCGGAGCTCCAGGTTGCGTTGTGAGTGATGTCCTTGGTGGACTTGTCGCTATATCTCCCTGTTGCAAAAAACTGTTGCGTTGAGCCAACGGAGATGGAAGGATTGAGGGGACTGATACTGATGGAGAGTAGCTCGGGACCTGCGGTACCCGAGGAACTGATCGACGAAGACCCTCCACAATCGGTCATGCCCGCCGCTAAACATAAGCCGAGCAAGAGCGTGAGCGATAGACGCAGGGTGTTAGTGACTCTCGAGAAGTGCATATTCCCCCCAATGGTAAATTCCAAGACTCCCACTCGTTGCATCTGTGCAAGCGGACTTCCAAGCGAGGCAATGTTCTTCAGCCCCAACGGCAGCTAATCGAATGAGAGCATCTCTGGTATTTTCAGTTAGATATGATTTTCAGTGAGGTAAAGGCTCGCGCAATCCGAAGTAGTACAGCCTGAGCTTGCTGCGAAATAACTTGCATACGCACAAATTTGCTCGACGCGCGGCTGGGGATTTCATATAGGCGTCGAGAGTTTGTATTATTCCTTCGCTTGAAAAGTGGCAGTCGCGAGGGAACCGAACGGTCAATTGAGGCCATGCCGGGAAAAGACAGGAGCCGTCATTCCTGCCGACGGTTGGAATTGTATACGAATTACCATCTCTAGCGGCCTCGGCCCTGGAAAGAGTCACCCAGATCCGTGGCGAGCCGGGTCAAGGAAGCCGCAGGGATTCGTATGACTCCCACTCTTTCACACCACAAGCGCATAGAGGGAGTCAAGCTCGACTAAACAATTAGACCGCGAAATCGTCGCCGCTGGCAATGCGGAGCGGGCCGAAAAGCTCCCCGCCCGTCAGATGACGGGCGCTCGCCTTTACGTTTTGGGTGTGTCCGAAGGCTCGTTCGAGGTCGAGCGAAGGATACTGGCAGCCTTCTCCAGGCGGTCGAGAAGGTCGGAAGCAATTTGGTAAGACTGATTGCGCTGCTCGTCGGCCGCCCCGCGCGCCACATTTTCGGCCTCGCGGCGGAGGGACTCGAGGGATTTCTGGAAGGAACCCTCCAGACGCGACGCCGCTTGGTCCCCCCATTCTTTGAGCACCAAGGCCGCCTGGCCCACCTGCCTCAGCACCCGATCGGTGGCTTCTTTCGCGGCAGCCTCTGTCCGGCTTTTCATTTCGGCCACGACCTGGGCTGCCCCCTCATCCGCCTGTTTGCTAATTTCCCTCAGGATGGCCTCGCGGCGCCCTCCCAAAAGGTTGTTGAAGTAATTCTCGAAGTCGTACGTGCTGCGCGTTACGCTTTCATCGAGCGTCTTGTGGAGTTGGACGCGGTAGTCTGACGTAGCCTCTTGAACGGCTTTGCCGAGCGATGTGGCGGTGGCCTCGACCATCCCCGCAACCTGGCTGCTGGTTTCTTCGAGCACCTGCTTCGCCTGGGCCTCCAGCTGCATGCGTTCCACCTGGCGCGCCTGGGCCACCTGGTTCAAGTGATCGACGGCCGACTTTCCCAGTTCCGCAAGCTGGGTTCGGACACGATCCAAATGCTTCTGGCCCGAAGTCGAAAGCTGGTGGTCGAAGAGTTCCAGGAAATCTTCCGCTTGCCGTTGGAATTGGGCCTTGGCCTGCGCCAGCGCTTCACCTGCGGTTTTTTTCACTTCGGCGACGGCTTCTGCAGCGGCGCGTTGCTGCTCGTGCCGCAGAGATTTCTGGAGCTCCTCTGGGAAGCCCTTGACCGTCTCCGCCAGTCGATTTCGGAAGCCCTCGAATGCGGAAGTTGTCGAACCTCCCAAATCCTTGCGGAAGCTAGCCACTTTACCTCTGAGATCGCCTTCGAGCACCTGGAGCGTAGCCTGGAGCTTCCCGTGTGCCTCGCCGGCGGCGGCGTTCAAGGCGGCGGCGGCGTCCGCGCCCTGTTTCGCCAAGGCCTTCGATGATTCATCAACGGCGCGTTCCGAGGCCGCCCGAAGCTCGGAAGCGAAGCGGTTGCCTTCGAGCCGAATCTCTTCGAGCCGCTTCGCCAGCCCTTCGTCCAGGGTGTGGTCGAGAGAGGCCAGCGCCGCGTCAACCTTTTCATCCGCCGCTTGCGCCGTGCGTTCGAGGTTCGAGGCGGCAAGTTTCTCTACAACTTTTTCCGTCGCGACTTTCAATTCCGGCTCGAGCTCTCCCAGCTTCTTCTTGAGTTCGTTCTTGAGGCGCCCGGCCGAGGAGGCCACGAGCGCATCCAGGATGGGCCCGAGACCGGCCAGTTGCTCGTCGAGAACGCGGCTGGCAACCTTGGCAGCCGATTCGCGGAAGGCCTCGGCGGAGCGCGGGACTTCGTCTTCCATGCGGCGGCGAGCCTCTTCGAGGGATTTCCATGCGGCGGCGTCGGTCTCGCGGCTGAGCCTGTCGCGTGCTTCGTCGAGCCAGCCTTCCAGGGCTTGCTTGGAGGTTTGCTCGGCTTGCTCCCGCACCCGTCCAAGCTCGTTTTCCCATCCCTCTTGGAAATCGTGCAGCCTCTCGATCAGCCCCTCGGCCTCGTGCCGTGCGGCCCGGACCTGCTCGGCAAGGGCGTCGAGCGAGCGCTCTCGGAGCCCGCCCGGAGGAGCCGGGTCTTGCTCTGCTTCCGTCCTCAGGGCTGGCGCCTTGTCGGCTTCTAGTGCGGCGGGCGGAGCTTCGCCTTCTTCCTCCGGAGGAACGATCTCCTCAGTCTCCTTGGCAAACTGCGATAGGGCTTCAATGGCCATATTGAACTGAGCGGATTTTTCCGGCGGCGCAGGGGGCTCCACCGCAGCGGGAATTTTGGCCGGGGGAGGTGGCTCGAGAGGGCGGGCGCGCAGTTCCAGAAGCTCGGCCCCGCCGGGCGTTCGCTCCCCCTCCGCCACCGGGAGCGGTGGCTGGAAACTCGCCTTCCAATCTTCGGGAGGGAACTTGACCCCCCAGACGTTCCGCGCTTCGAGCAGTTCAACCCCCACTTCGTACGGATCTTCCGGGAAACGCTTTTCGCCCACTCGGATCACCCGCGCCCGCGCCGTGTGGCCGAGCAGCGGGTTCTCGATAACCACTTCGTCGCCCACTGACAACCGATGGAAAGAAGCGAGGCGCGCGCCCTGCTTGTTGATGCCGATTGTCCAGGTGTTCTCCTTGAACGATTGGCCGTCGGCGGACGTGCCTTTGATTGCGACGGGGATGATCATGGACAGGCGAGTGCTTCGCCGCCCCACCACGGTGGGAACGTCGTGTTCTTCGCGGTTGGGCATAGGCGACATCATCTAATGATTATCAAGGTTGCATCGGGGGAAGTCAACGGGACTTGAATACCGGTACTTAAGTACTGCAGCTACGAGGGGAGGAAGGCCCCGTGGTTGCTCGAGAAAGGGTAGGCTTCCCGCGAGGCGCGCGGCACCGCGCTCCAGCACAAAAAACCGCAGGGGTGCGGCGCGGTGTTCATTCGTAGCTCGGGCGTCTCCGATTTCCGAAGCCCTGAAATCGGGCTCGCCCGTGCGCGAGCGCCGGCGCAAAAAAGCTGAGGGTGTGCGCAGCGGTGGCGCGCGTGTGCGCGGGCAAAGCTAAGGCCGGTCCAGGCGGCGGGGCATTCAGCAAAAACGCGCCGGCCCGTAGGCGGCAATGGATAAAGACGTCGAGCCCATCAGTATGAGTTCGGTTATAACTTGGGCGGTTATGGGCGCCAGCAAGATACCGTTCCGGAAGTGTCCGGTCGCGAAGATCAGGTTCTTGATTTCCCCGCAGCCGAGGACGGGCAAGTGGTCGGCGGTATCGGGCCTGAGGCCTGCCCAGGCGCGGCGAAAACGGGAGTGTTTGACGGCCGGTGCCAGGCGACGAACGCCTTCGAGGATTGAGGCGAGACCCTCGCCCGTTACGGCTTTATCGAAGCCGGCGTATTCGGCGGTGGTTCCCGCCAGCACGCGGCCGCCTTCGCGGGGGACCAGATAATGATGCCCGGCGCGGACCACCAGCGGGATTTCAGCTTCGCCAGCGGATTCGAATTCGATCATCTGTCCGCGACACGGCGACATGGGCAACCGTACCCCGAGCGGCGCCACCAGTTCCGCCGACCAGCATCCGGCCGCCAAAATGAAGCTGGCCGCGGAGAGCTTTTTCCCTTTGACGGTTGTGCCGGGCGCAAGTTCAATGCTTTCGATGCGCCGGCTTGCCGAAGCAGGCCTGCCTCGCGCGTGGAAGCGCGTCACAGCGGCGCGGGAATGAAACTTGACCCCGGCGCGGAGTGCGGCTTCGGCCAGCGCTGCCGTGAGTTTTTCGTTGTCCACAGAGTGGTCCCCCGCGATGAAAAGGGCGGAGCGGATTTCCGGCGCAAGAGCGGGGACTCGCGCGCGCGCGGCGTCGGCCGTCAGCCGCTCAAGCGGAAGGCCATACGCAGTCTGGCCGGAGAAGACCGCGTCGAGTTCACGCACTTCTTGGTCGCTTCGCGCCACCAGAAGCGTCCCACCACAGCGGTAGCCGACCGTCTGCCCGCTCAACTCTTCAACTTCGGCGACGAAGCTCGGATAGAGGTCGCGGCTCGAGCGGGCGAGTTCGAAGTAAGCGTCCGGCGTGACCGTCTCGCCCTGCGGAGCCAGCATGCCAGCGGCGGCGGAACTGGCTTCTCCCCCAGGCTGGCCTCGGTCCACAACGGTGACCTTCATCTTCGCCTGCGCCAGCCGCAGGCCGATCGAGCAGCCGATAATCCCGCCGCCAATAATGACCACGTCCGGCGATTGGGAGGGGCGCATCGGTTTGGTCACAGGCTTTGAGTGTAGCGAGCTTGGGAGGCTTTACCAAGTTTAAAGTCCTTGACCCCGCCGATGATGCATCCTGCTTGCCTTTCCCGTGCCGCTCGGTGTTGCCCTCTTCGCAGCAACTCCGCACGGCAACCCTTGCCATGGTGGGCTCCTCCCGCGTAAGCTAGCCCATCGACCCGGACGGCGCGCGACGCCGGGCAGTCGACGTCCGGGCGTCGCCTGCTCGTGATATGATGGAGACTCGATTTTCGATCAGCGGAGCGGCGATTGGCCTGCCCGATTTGTCAGAAGCGCAACCCCAAGCGGTTTTGTCCGGCGAAGGCCGCGAGCATTTGTTCGGTGTGTTGCGGCACGGAGCGCGAGGTAACCCTCGATTGCCCTTCCGAATGCCCTTACCTCATCGAAAGCCGCCGCCACGACTTCGAGCGCCGCGACTTCGATTGGTCAAAGCTGCCATTTCCTGACGTTCGAGTGGACCCCTCAAT
>Ga0066709_100005885_pt1 | contig 10228 bp, 9 predicted proteins | sample GraSoiAngelo_158_FD_79665 | JGI IMG/M metagenome (GOLD analysis project Ga0066709, IMG submission 79665) | Grasslands soil microbial communities from the Angelo Coastal Reserve, California, USA - 14_1009_16_30cm | ecosystem: Environmental > Terrestrial > Soil > Grasslands | place: USA... | reverse complement strand
GCCGACGTCGTGATCAGCGAGATCGGCGGCACGGTCGGCGACATCGAGTCGCTGCCGTTCCTCGAGGCGATCCGCCAGTTCCGGCGGGAGGCCGGCGCCGAGAACGTGCTCTACCTGCACGTCACGCTCGTTCCGTTCATCGAGGCGGCCGGCGAGCTGAAGACGAAGCCGACGCAGCACTCGGTGAACGAGCTGCGCCGCATCGGTATCCACCCGGACATCGTCGTCGCGCGGTCGAAGGAGGAGCTCTCCGCCGAGATCCGCGAGAAGATCGCGCTCTTCGCCGACGTGGACGGGGAGGCCGTCGTCTCGAGCCCCGACGTCCCCGACGTCTACCTCGTCCCCTCGGTGCTGCAGGGCGAGGGACTCGACCAGCTGGTCTGCGCCAAGCTCGGGCTCCCGGGAGGCGAGGCCGACCTCGGCGAGTGGCGCGAGGTGCTCCGGCGGATCGACGAGCGCGACGCCGAGGTCGAGATCGCGCTCGTCGGCAAGTACGTGAAGCTCCAGGACGCGTACCTCTCCGTCCACGAGGCGCTCAAGCATGCGGGCCTCCAGCACGGCTGCGCGGTACGCGTGCGCTGGGTCGACGCCGAGGGGATGTCGCTCGAGGAGGCTGCCGACCTGCTGGAGGAGGTCGACGGCGTGCTCGTGCCCGGAGGGTTCGGCTCGCGCGGCTGGGAAGGGAAGATCCTGGCGTGCCGGGTGGCGCGGGAGCGCGAGATCCCCTACCTCGGCATCTGCCTCGGCATGCACGTGGCCGTCTCCGAGTTCGCGCGGCACGTGGTGGGCCTCGACGGTGCGAACTCGACCGAGATGGATCCCGAGACGCCGTATCCGGTGATCGACCTGCTCCCCGAGCAGAAGGAGGTCGAGGACCTGGGCGGCACGATGCGGCTCGGCGCGCAGGCGGTCGACCTCGCGGAGGGGACGCGCGCGCGCGAGATCTACGACGAGGCGGTGATCAAGGAGCGGCACCGGCACCGCTACGAGGTGAACAACCACTACCGCCAGCAGCTCGTCGACGCGGGCCTCGTCGTCTCCGGTACGTACCTCGGCGGGCACCTCGTCGAGATCGTCGAGCTCCCCGAGCACCCGTGGTTCCTCGCGAGCCAGTTTCACCCGGAGTTCAAGTCGCGCCCGACGCGACCCGCGCCGCTCTTCCGCGAGTTCGTCGGCGCCGCGCTCGCGCGCTCGCGCGCCCGCACCGGCGCGGTCGCGCCTGCGACCTCGTATTCGCCGGCTCCATAAGATCCGGCCCCATGGCGCCGGACGTGCTCGAGCTCTTCACCGACCTCGTGGCGATCAAGAGCCCGCCCGGCGAGGAGCGCGAGGTGGCCGACCGCGTAACGCTCTACCTGCGGGAGCTCGGCCTCGAGGTGGACGAGGACGGCGCCGGCGCGGAGGTCGGCTCGACCGCTGGGAACCTGTATTGCCGCGTCGAGGGGACAGGGGAGGACGGCGTGCCGCTCTTCCTCTGCGCGCATCTCGACACGGTCCCGCCCGACGGCGAGATCGAGCCGGTCGTCGAGGAGGGAACGGTGCGGAACTCCGCGGGGACGATCCTCGGCGCTGACAACAAGTCGGCGGTCGCGGCGATGCTCGACGCGACCCGGCGGGTCGTCGAAGAGCGCAGGCCGCACGCCGGGCTCGAGCTCCTGTTCACGCCGAAAGAGGAGGTCGGCCTGCTCGGCGCGGCCGCCTTCGACCACGCGCGGCTCCGGGCGCGGATCGGCTACGTCTACGACCAGGCCGCGCCGATCGGCGAGGTGATCCTCGGGGCGCCGTACTCGCAGTCGATGGAGGTGCGCTTCCACGGGCGCGCGTCCCATTCCGGCATGTATCCGGAGGAAGGAAGATCCGCGATCGCCGCGGCGGCGCGCGCGATCGCCGACCTACGTCTCGGGCGTGTGGACGAGGACTCGACCGCGAACGTGGGCCTGATCCGGGGCGGCACCGCGGCGAACATCGTTCCGGAGTGGTGCACGTTCGTGGCCGAGGCGCGGTCCCACGACGAGCGCAAGCTCGCCGATCTCGTCCAGGAGATGCTCGACGCCGTCACGTTCGCCGCGGGCGTCGGGGAGTGCGAGGTCGAGACGCGCGTCGAGAAGAGCTACCGCGGCTATCGCTTCCGCCGCGACGATCTGGCCGTGCGGCTTGCCGCCGAGGCGCTCCGCCAGCGCGGCCACGAGCCGACGTACGCCCTGAGCGGCGGCGCGGCGGACGCGAACGTCTTCAACGAGCACGGCCTCGCGTGCGTCAACCTCGCGAACGGCATGAGGGCCATCCACACCCCGGACGAGTCGATCGCGGTCGCCGACCTCGAGGAGATGGTCGAGGTCACACTGGCGCTCGTCGACGCAGCGCGCGACGGCGCGGCAGCGGGCGACCACGACCCGTGAGGCCCTCGGCACGAACTCGGCACAGACACGCACGCCGGGCTCGGATAGCGTCTTCGGCAGGGGGGCCGTCGCCCCCTTGGGGGCACGTGGAGTGACGGCCGCGCGAGCCCGGCCGCTCGCCGAGCGGAGGCTCGGGCCGGTCGTGGGGCTCGGGACGTGGAACACGTTCGACGCCGACTCCGACGCCGCGCTCGCGCGGCGGCTCGTCGGCGCCGCGGTCGAAGCGGGCATGCGGATGGTCGACACGTCCCCGATGTACGAGGGCGCCGAGGCGTCGCTGGCCGCCGCCCTCGCCGGCCGCCGCGACGAGATCGACGTGGCGACGAAGATCTGGGCGCACTCGACCGAAGGGCAGGGAGCAGTTCGACCATCAGCTCGACTGGTTCGGAGGCGTCGAGATCGAGCAGATCCACAACCTCGCGGCGTGGCGGGAGCAGCTCCCGTGGCTTCTCGACGAGCAGGAGCGCGGACGGATCGGCCGCCTCGGTGTCACGCACTACGCCTCGTCGGCGCTTGGCGAGTCAGGCGCTTCGGACAGGGCACTTCCAGACGGTTCAGGTGCCGTTCAACCCTCGTGAGCGCGACTGCGAGCGAGTGCTCCTCCCGCTCGCCGCGGAGCTGGGCGTCGCCGTGATCGCCATGCGCCGGCTCGGCGCGACGGGCGGCCTCGTCGCGCAGCCTCCCGCCTCACGCGAGCTGGAGCCGTTGCGTCCGTTCGGCGTCGAGACCTGGGCGCAAGCGCTGCTCAAGTGGGCCCTCTCGGAGAGAGAATCGATCTCGTGATTCCGACGACGAGGCGGCCCGATCGCATGGGCGAGAACGCAGCCGCGGGGACGCCGCCCTGGTTCGGTCGGAACGAGCGTCGCCTCGTCGAGGAGCTCGCAGGCGCGTGAAGCCGGACTCGACCAAGACGGTCTACGACGGCAAGCTGATCGACGTCACCGTCGAGCGCTGGCGCGAGAACGAGCGCGAGATCGTCGAGCATCCCGGCGCGGTCGCGATCGTGGCGGTTGATCGTGGCGGGGCCGTCGCGCTCGTCCGTCAGCTCCGAGAGCCGGCGCGCGAGGTACTCCTCGAGCTGCCGGCCGGGACGCTCGAGAAGGGGGAGGCGCCGCTCGAGGCAGCGAAGCGCGAGCTCGCGGAGGAGACGGGCCTGATCGGCGGGCGCTGGCGAGAGCTCGCGAGCTTCTATACGACGCCAGGCTTCTGTCGCGAGTACATGCACGTCTTCCTGGCCGAGGAGCTCGAAGCCGGCAACGCTCGCCAGGAGGCGGACGAGTCGATCGAGCTCGTGCGGATCCCTCGGGAGGAGCTGGAGACCCGCATCGCAGAGATCGAGGACGCGAAGACCCTCGTCGGCCTCCTCCTCTACCTCCGCCAGGTCTGATCGGGACCTGTCCCCGGGGGAACCCCCAACATCAACGCTAGCGGGGAAATCGTGACGTCTCTGTGCCGAGCTCGTGCCGACTTCGTCGCAAAGCCTCCCCGGCCGCGGGCGCGCGGCAAGCGGATATGGTCTCCGCTCCCCGCATGAAGATCGGCGTCGCCAAGGAGATCAAGCAGGACGAGTACCGCGTGGCGCTCACGCCTGCGGGCGCGTTCGAGCTGGTCAAGCGCGGTCACGACGTGGGGGTCGAGGCGGGCGCGGGTGCGGGCAGCGCGTTCCTGGACGAGGCCTACACGGCGGTCGGGGCCACGATCGTGTCCGTCGACGAGGTCTGGGCAAAGTCCGAGCTCCTGCTCAAGGTGAAGGAGCCGGTGGCCTCCGAATACCGCCGCCTGCGCGAGGGGTTCGTGCTCTTCACGTACCTCCACATCGCCGCCGACGAGCCGCTCACGCGCGCGCTCGTAGACAGTGGGATCGCGGCCGTCGCCTACGAGACCGTCGAGACGGACAGCCGCGCCCTCCCGCTCCTCGCGCCGATGAGCGAGATCGCCGGCCGCCTCGCAGCCCAGGCTGGTGCCTACTTCCTCGAGAAGCCGCTCGGCGGCCGCGGCCTCTTGCTCGGGGGCGTTCCCGGAGTCGCGCCGGGCCGCGTCGTCGTGATCGGCGGGGGCATCGTCGGCTACAACTCCGCGGTGATCGCGCTCGGGCTGGGCGCGAACGTGACGATCCTGGAACGATCGATCGACAGGATGCGCCACCTGGACGAGGTCCTGTCGGGTCGCGTGAGCTTGGTCATGTCGTCAGCCCTTCAGATCGAGGAGTCGCTGTCCGATGCGGACGTGGTGATCGGCGCCGTCCTGATCCCCGGCGCCCGGGCGCCGAAGCTGATCACGCGCGAGACGCTGCGCCGGATGAAGGACGGCGCCGTCTTCTGCGACGTCGCGATCGACCAGGGCGGTTGCGCGGAGACGTCGCGGCCGACGACGCACTCGGAGCCGGTGTACGAAGTCGAGGGCGTCACGCACTACTGCGTCGCGAACATGCCCGGCGCGGTCCCGATCACCTCGACCAAGGCTCTGACGAACGCGACCCTCCCGTACGTCGAGGAGATCGCCGACCACGGGCTCGCGGAGGCGATCGCGCGCGACCGGTCGCTTGCTCGGGGAGTGAACGTCCTCGACGGCAAGGTGACCTACGAGGCCGTGGCCGAAGCGCACGGACTCGAGTACACACCGCTCGAGGACGTACTGCCGCTCTCGCCGGTCTAGCCTAGGCCTCCTCCGCGGGCGGTTCCGGCTTGCGCGGAGGCGGTGAGAGCCGCACGACCGCCCACGTCACGCCGGCCGCGAGAGCGATCACGCACGCGATGAATACGGCAATGCCGACGAGGCCGAGGGCGGTAGCCACCGGCTTAGAATAGCCGGGTGTCACGGGCATGCGTCATCGTGCTGGACGCCGTCGGAGCCGGGGCGCTGCCGGATGCCGAAAGCTACGGCGACGAGGGCTCCGACACCCTTGGCAACGTCGCGCGCGCAGTGGGGGGGCTCGACCTGCCGAACCTCGAGGCGCTCGGCCTCGGAAACGTCGAGCCGCTCGACGGGTGTCCGCCGCAGCCGGGGGCACCCGCGGTCGCCGGCCGGCTGCTCGAGCGCTCGAAGGGCAAGGACACGACCACGGGTCACTGGGAGCTGATGGGCGTCGTCACGCCACAACCGATGCCGACGTACCCGCACGGCTTCCCGCACGACGTGATCGACCCGTTCATGCACCGAACCGCGCGGGGCGTGCTCGGCAACAGGCCGGCGTCGGGAACGGAGATCATCCAGGAGCTCGGGGAGGAGCACCAGCAGACGGGGAAGTGGATCGTCTACACGTCGGCGGACTCGGTCTTCCAGGTCGCGGCGCACGAGGACACGATCCCGCTCGAGGAGCTCTACGACGCGTGCCGGATCGCCCGGGAGATCCTCGTCGGCAAGCACGCAGTCGGACGCGTGATCGCTCGGCCGTTCACCGGCGAGCCGGGCAACTACGTGCGCACGGCGAACCGTCACGACTTCTCCCTCGAGCCGAAGCGCCCCAACTACCTCAGCCTCGTCCGCGACGCGGGCGCGGAGGTTCACGGCGTGGGGAAGATCAGCGACATCTTCGCCGGCTGCGACATCGACGAGTCCCACCCGACGAAGTCGAACGTCGAAGGGATCACGCAGACGGAGCGGCTCCTGCAGGAGCTCGACAAGGGCCTCGTCTTCACGAACCTCGTCGAGACGGACATGCTGTGGGGCCACCGGAACGACCCGGTCAACTTCCATCGGTGCCTCCAGGACTTCGACCGGCGCCTGCCCGACCTGCTCGAGGCGCTGCGGCCCGGCGACCTGCTCATCCTCACGTCCGATCACGGCTGCGATCCGACCACGCCCTCGACCGACCACTCGCGCGAGCACGCCCTGCTGCTCGCCTACGTCCAGGGGAAGAACGCCGCGGGGCGGATCCACGAGGGGGAGTTCGCGGACGTCGGCGCGACCGTGAACGCCTGGCTCGGCGGGAAGCCGCCGCCGCGCGGGATCCCCGGACAGCCGATCGTCGCGCCCTGAGACCGCTCGACGATCCCGAGCTCGTTCGCGACGAGTACGCCGACGAAGCGCGTTTCGCCGTGCGCGCGGCAGCCTGGGAGTCCGCGACCGGCCCCGACCCTCGCGAAGTCGCCTTCGGCGCCGTGGCGGAACCTGGGCCGCGCCGCGTGCTCGAGGTCGGCTGCGGGCGCGGCGAGCTCGCGGCTCGCATCCTTGCGGAGACGGGCGCCGAGTTGGTCGCGCTCGACCAGTCCGAGCGGATGGTCGAGCTGGCACGGGCGAGGGGCGTCGATGCGCGCGTCGGGGACGTGCAGGCGATCCCGTTCGCTGATGGGGACTTCGACTGCGCAGTTGCGGCCTGGATGCTCTACCACGTGCCCGACCTGGACCGAGGGCTCGCCGAGCTCGTCCGCGTGCTCCGACCCGGCGGGCGCCTCGTCGCAGTCACGAACTCCGAAGAGAGCCTTCGCGAGCTTTGGGCGCAGTTCGGTGCCGGCGCGAAGCGCTCGCACCCGTTCAACGCGGAGAACGGCGAGGCCTCGCTCCGGCGGCACTTCGCGCACGTCGAGCGGAGGGAGTGCCGGGGAACGGTCACGTTCGCCGACTGGGACGCCGCCCGCGCGTACGTGGCCTCGTCGATTACCCGGGCACACCTCGCGGACGAGTTGCCTCGGTTCGAGGGGCCGCTCGCGGCGACCCGGTTTTCAGTCGTCTTCGTCGCGGAGAAGGCTGCGGCATGATCCGGGCCGCCGAGCTGATCCAGCGGAAGCGTGACGGGCGCGAGCTCGCGGCGGACGATATCGCGGAGCTCGTCGCCGGCTACGCGGCGGGCGAGGTGCCCGACTACCAGATGGCCGCCTTCTGCATGGCCGTCTACTTCCGCGGGCTGACGAGCAGCGAGACGTTCGCGCTCACCGACGCGATGATTCGGAGCGGCGAGACGATCGAGCTCGGGCGCGAGCTCGGTCGCAGGGTGGTCGACAAGCACTCGACCGGCGGCGTCGGCGACAAGACTTCGATCGCGGTCGGACCGATCGTCGCCGCCTGCGGCGTCCCGTTCGGGAAGATGAGCGGACGCGGGCTCGGCCATACCGGCGGGACGCTCGACAAGCTCGAGTCGATCCCCGGCTACCGGGTCGAGCTCGCCCGCGACGAGTTCGTGGCCCAGGTGCGCGAGGTGGGGCTCGCGATCGTCGGGCAAACGGCCGACCTCGTCCCGGCCGACAAGCGCCTCTACGCCCTGCGCGACGTGACAGCGACGGTCGACAACGTCTCGCTCATCGCCGCGAGCATCATGTCGAAGAAGATCGCGGCCGGTGCGGACGCGGTCGTCCTCGACGTCAAGGTCGGCGACGGCGCCTTCATGAAGTCGCTGCCCGACGCGCAGGCGCTCGCGGAGGCGATGATCGAGCTCGGTCGCCGGGCGGGACGCGAGGTCGTGTGCCTGCTGACCGACATGGACCAGCCCCTCGGACGCGCCGTCGGGAACGCGCTCGAGGTGCGCGAAGCACTCGAGACCCTCCACGGCGACGGCCCGCCCGACTTCGTCGAGCTCGTCTTCGTGGCGGCGGCGCGCCTGCTCGTGCTCTCCGACCTCGGAGTCGACGACGCGGAGGCTCGCGACCGCGCCGCGGCGGTCGTGCGGGACGGGAGCGCCGTCGAGGCCTACGAACGCTGGATCCGGGCGCAGGGCGGCGAACCCGACGAGGGCGTGCTACCGCGCGCGCCGGTCGTCCGCGAGGTCCTCGCCGAGCGTACAGGGCACGTCGAATCGCTCGGCGCCACCGCCGTCGGCGTCGCAGCCCTTCACCTCGGCGCCGGCCGGGGGTCGAAGGACGATTCGGTCGACCACGCCGTCGGCATCCGTTGCCTCCGCAAGCGGGGCGAGGCCGTCGCTGAGGGCGAGCCGCTCGCCGAGGTGCACGCCCGGGACGAGGATGCGGCGGCGCGGGCGATCCCGGACGTCCGCGCAGCCTACGTCCTCGCAGACGAGCCCCCGACTGCGCGCCGCATCGTCCTCGACGTCGTCACGTCCTAGCGCCCTCAGGACACGGCTACGCTGGAGGGGTGCCCGAGCTGCCCGAGGTCGAGACGGTTCGCCGCCGGCTCGAGCCGGTCGTCGTCGGGCGGCGATTCGAGGCGGTGGAGATCGCCGACCCGCGGCTCACCCGGCCCGAGGACCCGCGGCTCGTCGAGGCGGAGCTCGTCGGCGAGCGGGTCGAGGCGCTCGATCGTCGCGGCAAGTACTTGATCTTTCGGTTCGAGAGCGGTCGCGGTCTCCTGGTTCACCTCCGGATGACGGGGAGCTTCCGACACGCGTCCGGCGACGGGCTTCCGGACGACCTGCACCGGCGCGCTGTTGTCAGGCTAGACGACGGGTCGGACGTAGCCTATCGCGACGTCCGGCGGTTCGGCACGTGGCTCCTGCTCGAGCCCGAGGATCTCGCGCCGTACCTCGAGGCGCGCGTGGGCCGCGAGCCGCTCACCGCGGCGTTCACGACCAAAGGGCTCGCCGAGCGCCTGCAAGGACGCCGCGCTCCGATCAAGGCCGCCCTCCTCGACCAGCGCACGCTCGCCGGGATGGGGAACATCTACGCGGACGAGGCGCTCTGGCGGGCGCGCATCCAACCGCTGCGCACGGCCGGCGAGTTGACGCTCGACGAGGTGAGGCGCATCCATCGCGGCATCCGCCAGGCGCTCCAGGCGGGACTCGCACGCCAGGGGGCAACCCTCCGCGACTACGTGACGCCGGACGGAGCGGCCGGCGCCATGCAGCACGAGTTCAAGGTCTACGGCCGCGCCGGCGAGCCGTGCGACCGCTGCGGCGCGCCGATCGAGAAGACCCGCGCCGGGGGCCGCGGCACCTGGTACTGCCCGCACTGCCAGCAGCGCGGCTGACCCCGCACCGGCGCTACGCGGCGAGCAGCTCGTCGAGTGCGCCCGCGCGGTCGAGGCGCCAGAGCTCGGTGTAGCCGCCGATCGGGCGGTCGTCGATGACGATCTGCGGGACGGTCCAGCTCCCGGTGAGGTCGAAGAGTCGCTGGCGGAAGGCGGGATCGTCGTCGAGGCTCACCTCGTCGAACTCGAGACCCCGGCTGTCGAGGAGCGCTTTCGCACGCACGCAGTAGCCGCACCAGCGCGTCGTATACATCTTGATCCTCGGCATGTCCTCGGTTGAAACGCGGAAAGTCGCGAAAACGTTCCACGCCGAGCGCCGAACTACACTGGCGGAGCCATGGCCGGACGGTCCTACAAGACGGAGGCCGTCGTCCTCCGCTCGTTCCGCCTCGGCGAGGCCGACCGCGTGCTCCACCTGTACACGCTCGATCGCGGACGCGTCGGCGCCGTCGCCAAGGGGATCCGGCGGACGAAGTCGCGCTTCGGCGCACGTCTCGAGCCGCTCTCGCACGTCGATGCGATCCTGCACCAGGGTTCGGGCGAGCTCCACACGGTCACGGGAGTCGACCTCGTCCGCTCGCACCGCGCCGCGCGCGAGGACCCCTACCGGCTCGGCGTCGGACTGATAGGACTCGAGGCGATGTTGCGCCTCTTCACCGAGGAGGAGGCGAACCGGCGTGCGTTCGATGCCCTCGTGCGCTTCCTCGACGTCCTGGACGACTCGCCCGCGCGCACGGAACGCCCGCCGGTCGACCCGCTCGCGCTCGCGTTCCAGCTCAAGCTGCTCTGGCTCTCGGGCTATCTTCCGCACGTCGGCAGCTGCGCCGAGTGCGGGGCGGAGGGCCCGCTCGCGGGTTACTCGCCGAAGGCCGGCGGCGTCGTCTGCCGCTCTTGCTCGACCGGCGCCCTCGAGCTCTCGCCGGAGGGGCTGCGCGGGATCGAGGCCCTGCTCCGGCGACCGCTCGCCGAGTCAG